>Ga0172379_10000562_pt1 | contig 91042 bp, 92 predicted proteins | sample GrowelOW334metaG_FD_119756 | JGI IMG/M metagenome (GOLD analysis project Ga0172379, IMG submission 119756) | Groundwater microbial communities from an aquifer near a municipal landfill in Southern Ontario, Canada - Groundwater well OW334 metaG | ecosystem: Environmental > Aquatic > Deep...
TGGCTCCACCCTTTATTGGGGCTTAGCCGCGCAATATGCATAAACTCGTTGGCTCATTCTTCAATAGGCACGCCGTAGAGGATATAAATACCCTCGCCGACTCCTTGTAAACATACGGTTTCAGATCTATTTCACCGCCCTTACCGGGCTACTTTTCACCTTTCCCTCACGGTACTAGTTCACTATCGATCTCCAAGAGTATTTAGCCTTACCGGTTAGTTCCGGCAGATTCCCCCGAGCCATTCGTGTCTCGAGGTACTCAAGAACAGAAACGAAAGAGATGTTTGATTTTCGCTTACGGGACTATTACCCACTTGGGTGCTACTTTCCAAAAGCTTCTGCTAACCAAACATTTTTTGACTCTCCGCACAAATAAATTTGTGCCGTTTCTGCCTTACAACCCCCAGCATCAATCCTTGTTTACGATTACTCATAAACAAAGAATGAAACTGAGTTTGGGCTTCTTCCTTTTCGCTCGCCGCTACTTAGGAAATAACTATTGTTTTCTTTTCCTCCAGTTACTGAAATGTTTTACTTCACTGGGTGAGTTCTCTACGTAATTCGCAGAGTGATATCAAAAGATATCGGGTTTCCCCATTCGGACATCTCCGGATCAAAGGTTGCTAGGCACCTCCCCGAAGCGTTTCGCGCCGCCATGCTGCGTCCTTCATAACCTCATTGGAGTCAAGGCATCCACCGTACGCCCTTAAATTTCCTATTAGGAAATTTAAAAACCACTTATTCCGATTCTTTTGCAAGAATCGAGAATCCGCGATTCACGATCTAAAAGATCGGAATCGGGACTTAATTTTCTTTGAGTGCTCAACACCCCGTCCAGGCGTGTTGAGTTGACTCTGCTCTGTCCTGCTAAATGAAATCAATACTTTCATTTAGCAATTTCACGCCCATCTCCAAAAGCGAAAAGACCCACTTGGTCAAATTCTTTTGTGATGGTATTTAGTTTTCAAAGGACTCCCAAGAAATGAAGACCCCCGCTTCTTCGAAGCGGGGGTCTTTTAGACCAATAAATAACCTCGTGGTTATCTATACCGCTTGAAGTTATTAAGTCTTTTCAACATATTTTGGGTAATCACAATCTTATACTATAGGTGTTTTAATGTCAACAAGGGCTTAATAAAGCCTTGTTTGGGGATAACTGGTCTTCATTTCCCAAAGAAAAAGAGTCTAAGCCAATCAAACCATCCTCGGCTAGAAATTCGTGTAGTTGAAGTTGAAAGGGGTAAGGAATCAATCGCTGTGATTGGAGAAGCGAGATAGTTTGAATTATTGGATAAAAGTGAAAGTTCTTTTTGGATTTCTTTGGCTTGACCGTACAGTATTTCAACTTGTTTTTGATTATCAGATTTATTTTGGGCAACTAAAATTGGTTCAACAAAAGATTTGTTCAGGATATCCCCTACTACAATCATCGAAACATCATTTTCATTCGAGGGATGTAAATTGGTAATCGAGCTAATGAAAGAAATTTTTTGACCGGACTTGATTATAGTATCTTCAGGAAAAATAAATCGCTTGCCCGAAACTTCAAGAGCTCGACCGAATAGATTGATTTCATAATTAGAATTATTTTTTATTTCAATTCTTTCAGGTGAAGCATAAGAGATAACCAAATCAGTAGGGATGATTTTAACTTCAACTCTGGATACTGCTTGACCCGCAGGTGAGGTAGCATTTAATACAACTACATAATCTCCTGGATAAGAATAAGAGTGACTAATCATGTGACCATAGCCGATTGCTCCATCCCCAAACGACCATTTATAAATAGTTTGGCTAGAAAAATCTGCATTTGATTCACCTTTAAATTCAATCGGTGTGTTTACACTTCCTAATCTTGATCGGCCAGCACCAACTTTATAAGCGATTTGAGGAATAACATTTGAAAATGGCGTGGAACTATAATGCACCGAGGTATTTTCTGTTTCTGTAGTGGTGTTGGTGGAAGAATTTTGATTTGTATTATTAGTAGTTGAATCCGTGGTAGAAGCTGTTGAAGAAGAAGTTTGAGTTGATAAGTCAATTGTACCAACAGTTATATAATCTTTGATTTTTAAATAAGTCGCATCTCCAATTCCGCTTACTTTTTTTATATCTTCAATTTTCTGAAACGGTCCATTTTGAGTTCTATAATCAATAATCCTTTGGGCATAAGCTGGTCCAATCCCATTTAAACTTTGTAGCTCTGAAGAATTCGCGGTGTTTATATTAATGAGCCCAGTTTGAGCAAAAACAAAAACAGGTAACAAGACAATTAAGAGAGCAAAATGAAAAATTTTTGCTCTATCCACGAAAGTAAATAATTATTCCAAAACTTAAAACAAGGAGGCAGAGAAAAGCAAAGAAAAATTTAAAAAAAGTTTTATCAAAATACTTCACCGATTAATTATAACAAAATTAAGTAAATCAAAAACCCCCTTGCGGGGGTTTTTGCTACTCATACTAGCCGAGGCCAGTACTGAGAGTGATTTCCGAATCTTTAAGATTACGGAAGCTGATTCGAATTTGTTTGCCAATTGGTCTTACCATTCATGAAGCTTGAAACGTTCAAGTTGGTAGTACCGTTAGTTGACCAAACAATGTTATCAAGAGCAACTACGTACGAACCACCAGTTACTAAGCTGCCTGCTGTCAATCGACCTTCAGTGTACACATTAACTGTGACCTGAGTTGATTGATTTTGAGAGAGCTTGAATGCCACGCTTGCACCAGGGAGACCTGAGGTCACAACACCTGATGTAGGAATGACGAAGCTGGTTGTCGAAGAAACTGCTTGAGTATCAACTGCACCACCCTTGTATACGCGAGTACCGAAGGTTGAGGATGCTGATTGAGTGCCGAAGTAAATATCACCCCCGAGTGCTTGAATACCAACTACGAAAGTTGAATTAAGAGTTGAGGTTGATACGTTGTTCTGCATAGCTGTAGCACCCTTGGTTGAGTTTGCACTAACAAGAGTGAAGACAGGACCAATGTTTCGAACAAGGAAGTTGTTCGAAGTTGCAGAACCTGTAGCAGTAACAGTTGTACCGGTTGAGCTTTGAGCTGTAACGGTTGTAACTGAGATTGCGAAGGTTGTCTGGGTAGCAGTTGCTCCTTGGACATCAGCAGCAAGTGTGAAGGTCTTTGTAGTACCCTTTGGAATCACTTGGTTGATAGCTGTGAAGGTTGCAACACCAGTAGCAGTAACAGCAGAAGCAGAGTTAATCAAAGTACCTGAAGTACCGTTGCCGGCATAAAGGTAAGTTGATGAAGCAGAAGCTGTACCACCTGACTGTGTAGTCGTGGTAGTAAGATCTGTGACTGTGACGTCATCTGATTGAGCTGTGAAATCAAACACCAAGAGAGCAACTTTGTTCTTCTGGTTGTTTGATGCGCCATCAGAAGCAACTATTTCCTGTGTGAGAGGAGTAGCTGAATTTGTTGACATGCTCAAGCTTGCACTGTCGCTCAAGTTTGCGCTGACAGTAACCACATTGCTGATAGGTTCAGCTGTTGGCAACGGTCCACCTGTAGCTGCATAAAGATCTATACCTGCTCCGTCAACACCACGGATACCATTTGCTTGGATACCAACAGTGTATGCGGTTCGGTAAGTAGAATCTATAGCTGCATAAAGATCAGCTGCAATGGTGTAAGTGCGGGTAGTGTTCTTTGGAATCACAGAGCTGAAGCCTGTGATAGTTGCAAAGTAGTTAGAACCGCTCTTTGACACTGTAGTCGAATTCAATGGCTGAGATGCGAGGACTTTGCCTGCATCATCCAAGACATAGAGAGTCGAGAAGATCTTGTTGTAGATCGTAGTGGTTGTACCGAGGTCAACTTGTACACGCTGGATAGCGATATCAGAGCTCAAAGCCTTTGCTTGGAAAGCAAGGACAGGAGTCTTCGATCCACCTGCGTAAATAGTGTTGCTTGATACAGGTCCGATAGTTGCAGAAAGAATACCTTCTGCACCTGGGGTAGTAATACCTGTTGAACCAGAAGTTGTACCACCAGTTGTGCCGGTTGTACCACCAGTTGAAGCTGAAGCATTAGCTGCTGCTCGAGACTTCGGTCCGAAGTATCCAGCGGCTGGGCTGATGCTGTTAGCTGACTGCCAAGCTGCTACTGCAGCTTTGGTCTGTGCACCGAAGTAACCGGTTGCACCAGCAGCGATTGAAAATCCCTTGCCGATGAGCCAGTTCTGAAGTGCTGTGACATCTGTACCTCTGCTGCCGATCGTAAGATCTTTAGTGAAGGTTACTGATGCTGACGAGCCACCGCTCATTGCGGAAAGCTGAGCCATAAGTGCATTGATTTGTGCCTGAAGTTCAGCGACTGTGGCAGCGCTTGCTACTGGAGCAAACGAAGCAACGGCCATAGCTGCACCTGCGAAAGCGGCTACAAATTGTGCTTTTCGTGTTTTTAACATTTTATAATTTAATTCTAATGCGCATTTGCTTCCCCAAAACTAATAATATGGGCGGGGTTACAATGCGGGTATTAATTGCCGACGACGGATAAGCCTTCGCCGGCAAGCCTCGAGATAAATCGAGACTGATCTCAAATCTGCACCCATTTATTATAACTGAATGGGGCTTTAGAAGCTTCAAAATGCTGGGGATAACTGTCCTAGAGCATACACTAGGCCTTCTTTCAAGTCAATTTGACCCTTATTTTATTGGGCAAGAGAGTATCTGCTCCAACGTTTCTCTCCAATTTTTTTTAGAGTTCCGTTGTGCACCATGGCCATCAGTTCCCTCTGGATTGTCTTCTCACTACAGCCATTTATAAGGGGAGAAACATCTTTAATCATGATTTCTCTTTTGCGCTTCAACAGGTTAATTATGGTGCTCTGTCTACTGTTTTTCTTGACCGCGACAACACTATAATCCTTCAAAGGCTTTGCCTCACTTCTAGAGCCAAAACGAGCAATTACCCCCTCATTTAAACTATGTCCTTTATCGATTCTCCCCTTTTCCTCGTTTTTGTCTTTTATAATTTCAGTGGGTTTTGTTTCTGTATTAGGTATTTCATCAGAAATACTTGAACCAAAAAAATCATTAGAAAGTAAGCTTGATTTCGATTTTTCTTGAATTTGAGGAGTATTAGAAATAGCTCCAATAAATTTTGAAAGTTCGTTTGATAATATCTCGTGGTTTACTTCAGAAATTAATCCAGACTGTTTGGCCACAATAAAAAGACAGTCAATTTCTAAAATTATATTTTGCACATCTATAACTGCTTTGTCGTTTGTAAACAAAGAATTGTCTTTTATAAACAAGGCAGATGAGGGAAGATTTGAGGCAAGCATTCTAAGCTTCCATTTTAAGGGTTCTTTATCATCGAAAAACCCGGTAATTAGGTATACCGCGGAGGCAATCTTTTCTGTCTTTTTTAAAATTTCTGACTTTAGCATGTCCTTTACAAATTACCACACTTTGTCCTTTATTGCAAGTCCGCACCATTATAGGACATCAGGGACAAACATTGCAAGAGAAAAAAGCAAAAAGTCGTGTGATATGATTAGGATATTAATTTGGATTAATCAATGAGTAAAAAACCTAAGAAAAAAGAACGCTCTAAGGATGATGATAAGCCATCGTTTTTTGAGCGAATTTCGAGGGAAACATTGAATGCTGTACTTGGGGTTCTCGCTTCTTTGGTGGCTATCTTTCTTGTGGCTGCCTCGCTGGGTAAGGGAGGTATGGTTGGTGGTTGGGTCTTTAATTCCCTCTCTTTCTTATTTGGCATCGGATATTATCTGGTCCCTTTGGTTTTTATCATTCTGGCTATTTCTTTTTTCCAATCAAAAGAGAAAGATTTTGCTTTACCTCAAACCTTGGGCTCACTGCTTTTTTTCATCTCATCGTTGGGTTTAACAAACCTTGTCTCATTAGATAAAGGAGGTTTAGTTGGTGGTTTTATCTCTTCACCACTCTTATCTCTCTTCGATAAACCCCTCTCAATTGTTATCCTCATTGCACTTATAATCATTTCCTTACTAGTAGTCTTCGATCAAAGAATTAAATTTGATCTTGTCTCTTTGTACAGATGGTTATTTCACAAAAAAGAACCTGTTTTGAACGAACTCGAATCAGAAGAAAATGAAGAAGTGAAAAAAGCAGTAGAAAAAATAGAAAACACAGAATCAGAAACTGAATCAGACAAAAAATCAGCGGGTGTAGTAAAAAAATTATTTTCTAAGGATGAAGAAAGTTTTATCCCTATGATTACCAGAAGATTGGGTAAAGCGTGGGTCCCTCCTCCCCTTTCACTTTTAGACAAAGATCGTGGCCGACCAGGAGTAGGAGACATCAAAGCGAACGCCAATCAAATCAAACGAACTCTTTTGAATTTCGGAATCGTAGTAGAAATGGATGAGATCTCGATTGGTCCATCAGTCACTCGTTATTCTTTGAAACCAGCAGAAGGAGTCAAACTTTCAAAAATTCTTGGTCTCCAAAACAATCTCGAATTGGCTCTTGCGGCTCATCCGGTTCGTATTGAAGCACCAATCCCAGGTCGTTCGCTTGTAGGAATAGAAGTTCCAAATACTTCCAAGGCCACTGTCGGACTCGGCTCCCTTCTCTCTGAACCAGATTATGCGGATTCGGATAAACCACTTCTCGTTTGCCTTGGTCGAAATGTTTCCGGATTTTCTCGTTTCGCTAACTTAGGAAAGATGCCCCACATATTGGTCGCTGGAGCCACTGGTTCAGGAAAATCGGTCACCATACACACCATTATTAATTCCCTATTGTTTAGAAACCCACCAGAAAATCTCAAGTTCATAATGATTGACCCAAAACGCGTTGAACTTACTTTGTATAACAAAATTCCACACCTTTTAACTCCAGTAATCACCGATCCTAAGAAAGCTATCTTGGCCTTGAAATGGGCGGCTAAGGAAATGGAACGTAGATACAACATTCTCGAAGGACACAGTGTGAGAGACGTTGATTCCTATCATAAAAACATTCTTATTCCGGCTTTGAAAAAGGTGCAGAGTAAAAATAATCCTGTAGAAGAAGGTCCAGACCCTATGCCATACATCGTGGTAATCATAGACGAACTTGCTGACCTTATGCAGTCTTATCCTCGTGAACTTGAAGCAGCTATTGTTCGTTTGGCTCAAATGTCGCGTGCGGTTGGTATCCACCTCATCATCTCAACCCAACGTCCATCAGTAAATATTATTACTGGATTAATTAAGGCCAACATCCCTGCGCGTATTGCTTTGCAAGTTTCATCACAAATCGATTCTCGAACGATTCTTGATTCAGCCGGAGCCGAGAAACTTTTGGGTGCTGGTGACATGCTGTTTCTAGGTGGAGAGATGTCTAAACCAGAACGTATTCAATCGGCTTATATCTCTGAAGGAGAAGTAAAAAGTGTTGTGAAATATCTTGCAGATTCTTATATTGAAGAATTAAATCCTCAAATTGATTTCTCAAATTCAAAAGTCGACAATTCTATCTTTTCAGCCACCATAGATGATGAACACGAGAACGGTGATGATGACGAACTTTATGAGGAAGCCAGAGAGATAGTGATGAGCGCAGGCAAAGCTTCAACTTCGTATCTCCAAAGAAAACTGCGAGTAGGTTATGCGCGAGCTGCAAGGTTGATTGATTTGTTGGAGGAAAAAGGAGTAGTAGGTCCGGGTTCTGGAGCCAAACCCCGAGAAGTAATCGGATTTAATGGAACCAACAATGAATCTACGGAAAGTTTTGATGATTCTTTGTCTGATAAATCAGAAGAAATATGAAGAGAATAAATCTTTCAGGGAAGCAATGGGTTTTTATCGGATCTGTTTTGGTCATCGGTCTTTATTCACTCTTTCAAGCTCGCTTCATTATTCTCGGGCCTTCGATTAAAGTATATTCCCCATCAAATGGGGCTTCTCTCCCCTCACCCGTGGTCACGGTTACGGGCAAAGCTTCCAACATTGCTTTTATTAGTTTGAATGATAATCCGATTTATGTAGACAAAAATGGCAATTGGAGTGAGAAATTGATTGCTCCTACAGGTCTAAGTATAATGACTGTTCGTGCCAGAGATCGGTTCGGACGAAGTACAGAAAAACAAATTGAGGTAATGGTAAATTAATAATTCAAGGATACTTACTACAAGAAAAATGAAAAAAAATAAAACAGAGAAACCTTTGAAGACACTGGGTGAAAGAAACGAATCCAAGAATATTGATTCGACCCTTGATGCTATCAAAATGAAATTCGGGGAAGATTCGATTATGATGCTCGGAGCCAAGCCTCGAGTTGGAGTGGATGCTATCTCGACTGGTTCGATTGGACTTGATTATGCTCTCGGAGTTGGTGGTTTGCCTCGTGGAAGAATTATTGAGATTTTTGGACCAGAATCTTCGGGTAAAACTACCCTTTCACTTCATGTAATAGCTGAAGCACAAAAACTTGGAGGAATCTGCGCCTTCATAGACGCAGAACATGCGATGGACCCAGAGTATTCCAAACGTTTAGGAGTAAAAATTGATGAACTTCTTATATCTCAACCAGACACAGGAGAACAAGCCCTTGAGATAGTGGAATCACTCGTTCGATCAGGCAAGATTGATGTTGTGGTTATAGATTCAGTCGCCGCACTTACTCCAAAAGATGAGATTGAAGGAGATATGGGAGCCTATCATGTAGGTAAGCAGGCAAGATTGATGAGTCAGGCTCTTCGCAAACTCACGGCCATCGTCGCTCGCTCAAAAACTATTGTTATCTTCATCAATCAAATCAGAATGCAGATTGGGGTGATGTTCGGCAATCCTGAAACTACTCCAGGAGGCAAAGCTTTGAAATTCTATACTTCAGTTCGTCTCGATATTCGACGCATTGCTCAAATAAAGAAAGGCGAAGAAATTATGGGTGGAAGAATTCGAGTGAAGGTAGTGAAAAACAAAGTCGCTGCGCCATTCAAACAAACTGAATTTGATTTGATGTATAACGAAGGTATTAGCCACGAAGGAGAGATAATCGCACTGGGAGAAAAATTTGGGGTTATCAAGAAATCAGGCAATTCGTACGAATATGAAGATACGAAAATCGGACGAGGTTATGATTCGACCCGTCAATTCCTCCGCGAAAACAAGAAAATTTCAAACGAAATTTTGAAAGATATAAAAACTAAATTAAAAGAAGTGTAGAAATACGGCTTTATTGAGGCTCAATTTGACTTCCCTACTCAAATCCGTATTATTACCCTACTATGCTCGAATACAGCGAAATTACTGAACATAAATACATTGTTTTCGAAGGCGAACCCTACGAAGTTTTAGGTGCACATGTTTTCCGCAAACAACAGAGGAAGCCAGTAAATGCGACTAAGCTACGCAATCTTCTAACTGGACGAATTGTTGAGCATTCTTTTCATGTTTCTGATAAAGCCGAAGAAGCTGACATATCTAAACGTGAAGTGAAATACCTTTATACAAATAAAGGTGAATTTTGGTTCTGTGAATCCAAAGACCCATCGAAAAGATTTGAACTTCCAGAAGTGATGATTGGGAATGCAGCTAAATTTCTCAAGCCGAACACCGTAGTGGATGCGATGATATTTGATGATGGGGAAAGCGATGAAGGAAAAATTATTGGTTTGAAACTTCCAATCAAAATGGACCTAAAGGTAACCGAAGCTCATCCAGCCACCAAGGGCAATACTGCACAAGGCGCAAGCAAAATGGTTATCCTCGAAACTGGCGCCGAAATCCAAGTCCCGATGTTTATCAAAGAAGGAGACGTGATTCGAGTAAACACTGAAAACGGAGAATACACTGATCGTATCACTAATTAAATTTGATTCTCGTGTTTTAAAATATCAAAAAGTAGACCGACGAAAATTCCAAGTATAATCCAATACAAAATAATGAAAGCTGGTTCGTGAGCTACCACAAACGGAGCTGAACCAAAAACTTTATAAACAGCAGTAAGAGGTAGGAAAATCGGAGTGAGAAATGGATCAGCGAAGCATCCCTGCCCTGCTCCAGCAGGGCAGGTAATTTTTAAAATAAAAATTATTCCCACTAGGGCTGGGGCAAAAAATGCACCTTGTACAAAATAAGGAATCTTCACTCCTTAATTATATATCAATTATCGAGTGATGTATGGGAGAAAACCCATGAATCGAGCGCGTTTGATCGCGAGAGCGATAATCTGTTGAGACTTGGAAGACAAACCGCTACGCTTTTTGGACTGAATCCTTGCGTGAGGGGTAAGAAACTTTTTCAAAGTATCTACGTCCTTATAATCAACATATTCAAGTTTGTGTTCTTTGAGGTAATCTGTTTTTTTCATTTTTCTTTTAGTAAGTTAATCGAACTAGAATGGTATGTCCTCAGGATTAATATTTTCTTCTGGATAATCTATGGTATCTATTGGAGGCACCTCACCTGCAGAATCTTTGGTGGTTGGTTTAGACGAACTCGTAGGGGCACTACCGGTTCGGGGTCCAAATTGAACTCTGTCTGCGACGATTTCTGTTCGGTATCTTTTTGTACCATCTGCTGCATCCCAACTTCGAGTTTGCATTCTTCCTTCAACCAAAGCGCTTGCCCCTTTTCTCAGGAACTGACCCGCGGTCTCTGCTTGTCGACCAAAAACTACAATGTTGTGATAATCTGCAGATTCTTGCTTCACTCCGTTTTTGTCTTTCCAGACTCGATTGGTTGCCAAGGAGAAAGAACAAACTTGGATTCCAGACGGAAGGGACTTGATCTCTGGATCTCGAGTTAGGTTTCCTATGACAATAGCTTTGTTTAAATACATAAGATTATTATATATTATTTCCCAATACTTCAGTCGGAGCCACAATCTCTTCGGGGGTTGGTACCACCGCTTCTTCTTGTTCTGGATTGTTTAGTGCTTCCTCTTTGGCTCGACGAGCTTCGCGCGCTTCTGCGAAAGTGAAGACTGTTTCTCTAGGAGCTTTAATAAGTAAAAAGCGAAGAATTTCTTCCATTTTTTCTATTCCTGTTTTTACTTCTTCAACTGAAGACGGTTCGAGTTCGAATTTAATCCAACCAATATAAGCTTCGTCTACCACGTATTTTCTTGCACCAGCGGTTTTAGACATTGAATACGCAAGCTTATCGAGGACTGGTAATTCTGAATCCAGAGTTTCCCCGTCAGCTTTTTCTATTGTAGAAACAATTGTAGAGACCACTTGAGGGATGTTGTCTTCTGGGACACTTGGGAGAACCAAGTATCCGAGTTCATAAACAATCGCTTCTTTGTGGCCTTCTGTAGTGGACATGAGTTTCTGATTAACTTATAAACCTCAGCCCCGAAGCTAAACAACGGGGTACAGAAGAGGTTTGGCTACTTTAGCACTAAGTTAAACATTCGGCAAGTGTTGGAAACTAAGGCTTTTTGGACAGTTTCAAAATCTTCTCCGCGAATTTCTGCTATCTTTTTTGCTATTTCCTGAACATAACTCGGCTCATTTCTCTTCCCACGATACGGAACCGGAGCGACGAATGGCGCATCTGTCTCAGACATAATCATGTTTAGTGGAGCATTTTTTATAATTTCATCATAATCTCGAGCAAAGGTAATCACTCCGGTGAATGATGTGGTGAATCCTATAGCCCAATATCTTTTGGCTTGTTTTAGTGTCCCAGTGAAAAAATGTGAATCACCTCTAAGCTTGTTTCCATATTTTTCTTTTAAGGGTTCAAGAATTTCCAATACTTCATCGTACGCATCACGTGAATGAATCATAATCGACTTATCGTGCTCTACAGCAAATTCTATTTGTTCTACGAATAATTTCTTTTGTCTTTCGAAATCTTTTTCTTTATCTATTCTGAATAAATCAATTCCACATTCCCCTACCGCCACCACCTTTGGGTGCATTACAAGCTTTTCAAATTCAGATTTTTCAAAAACAATTTTTGGATCATCTACAGGATGTACACCAATACAAGCATAAATATTTTCATTTTCCTCGGCTAATTTAATAACTTCTTTTGATGATTTCAAATCCGTACCAACAACAATTGTGGCTGTTTCGGTTTCCTTTAATCTTTGAATGACTTCGCTCCTATCCGAGTCGTAATCTGACAAATTCAAATGAGAATGAATATCAAAATACTTAGACATCTTTGCGTAGGAAAAGTGGTTCAGTTGGCTTTTTGTTTTCTTTAATATATTTCTGTATCTTTTCAGCTGTTTCTGGCATAAATGGGACGAGCGCGTCTGCGACACTACCAAGCCCGCTAACAAGTTCAGAAATAATTTCTTTAGCTTTTTCTGGATTTGTTTTAACTAATTTAAACGGTTCTGTTTCTTGGATTTTTTTATCCAGTTCCCCAATCTTGTCCCAAATAATATTCATGGCCTTGGCTAACTCAAATTTTTCCAATTCTTTCTCTGTGTGCAACATCGAATATTGTTCAACTGGAGCATCTAAATATTTTTCAGACATGGTAAGAATACGGGAGGTCAAATTTCCTAAACCATTCGCCAAACCTGCATTATAAGCCTCATTAAATCTTTCCCAAGTAAAATCAGAATCCTCAAAAGTTGAAAGTTCTCTACAAACAAAATAGCGTAGGGCTTCGGCTCCATATCTTTCTACAACTTCAATAGGACTGATAACATTCCCCAAGGATTTAGACATCTTTTGGCCATTTGCACCTTGTATAAAGCCATTTATGACGATTTGGCGAGATGTTGGGAGACTCGCTGAAATGAGCATCGCTTGCCACATAGCACTTTGTTGTCTGAGATTGTCCTTGCCTGCGTATTGGGTTGGGTTGCCGTTGGCCCAAAACTTATCGAAGGTTTTTTTGTCTTCTGGCCAACCAAGGGTAGAAACATAATTTTCTAATGCATCAAACCAAACATACATCACATGATCTTCATCTCCGGGCACTGGTACCCCCCAACTCATTTTTGATTTTAAACGCGAGGTAGAAAAATCTTCTAATCCCCTCTCAACAAAAGCCTTAATCTCGTTGAATCGGAAGTCTGGAACAACAAAGTCCGGTTTAGATTTGTATAAGTCCAAAAGTGCTTGTTGATATTTAGAAAATCTAAAAAAATAATTTTCCTCTTCCCTAATTTCTAGTTCAAGGTTTGGATGAAGGATACAACGTCCGTTTTCTAATTCAGAATCAGTCTTCTCTAATTCACAACCAACACAATACTTAAGAGTATAATTTTTTTTGTAAATATCTCCGTTCGCTTCGCATCTTTTCCAAAATTCTTGGGCTGATTTTATGTGATGTTCATCGGTTGTACGAATAAAATGTACTTTTGGGTCAATATGTAAATCAATAAGTATTTGTTTAAAATACTGAGCATATTCATCAACGTAGCTTTGGGGATCTTTCTTCTCTTCTATGGCACGCTGGTATATTTTTATTCCATGTTCATCTGTACCTGTATTAAAAAATACTTCGAAGCCAATTATTTTTTTATAACGGTTTATAACATCTGCCCGTATAAATTCCATAGCATGTCCTATGTGAGGCTGCCCATTCACATAAGGAAGCGTAGTTGTGATATAAAAACTTTTTTGATTCATTACTTGAATTAAATACTAAGATCAGATAGACGAGCCGCTTTGTCCTTCTCAAGATCACCCACAAGCTCCATGAAGACAGCGGCCACCGGCACAGAGATAACCACCCCAAGGAAGCCGGCGAGTTGACCCCCAATAAGAAGAGCCAATATGGAAATCATCGGCGGTACCCCTACAACCTTTTTCACTACCAAAGGATAAATGAGTTGGTTTTCAAATTGTTGGACAATAATAAAGAGTCCAGCCACAACAAGGGCTTGGGACATTCCACCACCAGTGAAAGCCACCAAGATGGCTGGGATAGCCGCGAGGATGGGTCCAAAGAGAGGAATAATCTCAAACATTCCAGCCGAAACGGCCAAGAGAAGCGGGTGGTCGACTCGAATCAAAAGTAATCCTAGATAAACCAAGACCAAAATAATGGCGGCGAGCAAAACCTGACCTTGCATCCAAAGTCCAATTTTTCTCTTTGAACGATCCCACAAATCCAAAACATATTTTTCTTTTTTCCATGGGGTGACCACTCGGAGAAATTTACCTACTCCATCTTCTTGAACGGCTAGATAGAAAGACAAAACAACTATCAAAACAAAACTAAATACTCCTCCGAACAAAAATGTGGCACTAGTGAAGACTCCACTCGAAAGAGAAGCCACAAATGAATTAATATGATCAGCGATGCTTTGGGTTGAGATTGAGTTTGTTACAGAACCAAAAAAGTTTGAAAGGTTTGGATCGCTCGCAAGGGCTTTTGAATATTCAGGGAAAGCACGAATAAAGTTTGAAACCTCCCCAAGCAAAGGAAGGAAAAGGAAATAAAAGAGTCCGGCGAATAATACTCCAGTGACAACATAGACCCCGAGTATCGTTGGTAGTCTGGGGAAGGACATTCTCTTTGCCCACAATGCTGCGGGCTCAACAGCAGAGGCAATCACGATTGAAACCAAAATTACCAAGACTAAATCTCGAAGAATAAACAAAACACCAAAAGCCAAAATAACGAGTATTCCCCTCACCCAACTGCCAGTGGTAATGTTTAGTTTGTGATTATCAGACTCTTTCATTTGCCCCATAATAGCACCTTTTTAAGATTTTTCTCGTTTTTAATATCTCCTATTACCGCAAGATTAAGATTCTTGTTTTGGAAAATTTCCTTGGCCACTTTCATAATGTCTTTGGCCGTGACTTGCTCTATTTCGCTTTTTGATTGTTCTGGAGTTTTTATCGAACCTTTCAAAATTTCTTGAATTCCATAAAATTCAGCTAAGGAATCAGAAGTCTCTAATCCTAAATACATTCGGCCAATCATCAGATTTTTGGTTTTTTTAAGTTCAGAATCCTCTACTAATTCAACAGTAAATCTCTTCAGTTCTTTCATGATAACCTCAACTACCTCATTCACTCGTTTAGAATTTACTCCAACAGCCACCTCAAAAGTACCGTGGTCTGTATATCTATCAGTTTGAGCATGCACATAATAACAAGCTCCCATTTCATCACGAAGTTTGTGGAAAAGTCTCGAAGACATGCCTCGTCCTAAAACAGCAGCGAGAACTTTTAGAATTGGCAAACGTTTATCAAAAATACTATATGCTCTAAAGCCCAAAATAAGATGTGCTTGATCAGTTTTCTTTTGTTTGATTAAGAGTTGTGGTGTTTTTTGAACTTCTTTAACTTTTTTCTTCGGGGTTTTAGGAGTGGTTGGAATTTTCTTGAAAACCGCTTCGACATCTTTGAAAACTTTCTTCGGTTCACACTTCCCCGCGATCACGACTGTGGTTGCTTTGGCAACATAATGCTGTTTACGATACTTTATAAAATCTTCTCGTTTCATGTCTCGAATGACTTCAGCCGGACCGAGGACGCTCCAACCAGCAGGTTGATCACCATAAAGAAGTTTATTTAAAAGCCGACCCACATCTCGTTGAGGCAAATCTTCGTTCATTGAAATTTCTTGAAGAATAACCCCTTTTTCTTTTTGTATTTCAGCTTCAGGGAAAATAGGATTTAGATACATATCAGAAATGACATCGAGGATTCGGTCATATTGGTGATACTCGGCTTTCGCATAATAAGCAGTGATCTCTTGGGCTGTAAAAGCATTCGATTCTGCTCCGAGGCTATCTAGTTCTTTGTGTATGATGGCCGGTGATGGACGACGTGTGGTCCCCTTAAAACTCATATGTTCAAGGAAATGTGATATGCCGTTTTTGTTTTTTTCTTCATATTTTGAGCCTGCTTCAACAAGAGTCAAAACAGTTACTGTATTCGTATCTTTCATAGGAACAACTACGACCCGCATCCCGTTCTTAAGAACCTTCTTTTGATATTTCATATTGCAAGAGTGTATCAGAAATTAAGAATAAAGGAAAAAGGGGCCACGACTAGTGTCGTGGCCCCTGCTCATCAGCAATTCTTTGTCCCAAACCGTAAATGGCACCCCTGTAATTCTCTAATACTCGCTTCTGCCCTTCTGTAAGTGGAACGAGGTGGCTCATTCGTTCCAGAGCCAAGTACTCAGCGTTGATTTGAGTTAACTCGGCAAAAAGATAGCGAAGACCTGTGAGTGCTTCCATTACCAAGTCCCGAATAGGATTTTTGCGTCCCTCACCAGAATTGTGGTGTCTGTAATCTTGCCTTGATTGGCACACGCGAGTACAGAGCTAGCAGCGACCCTGTGCGAGTCTGCCACGAGGTGACGATACGAGAAATCGTTGAAAAGAGATGTGTCTCCGTACATCTCCAGAGCAAAATTGCGAGCTCTAGAAAAGTAGTCCAACGCAACCTTGCACCGATGGATAAAATCCTTCATGCTGATTTTAGAACCATTTACTCGAGTTCTCTCGGTCGGTGTCAGATGATCCCCACACGCATTGATGAGAAAGAACGAAAGGAACAACAAAAGACGCATGACCGCTCCAGAGAATGGGGTGATAGACGTTTATTCCAAACGAAATTATGCCCTTAATAAAACGTGTTGTCAAACAAAATTCTTTAGGTCTTTTATAGATTCTCTTTTTTGTTCACCTGTATCTCTATCTCTGATTGTCACGGTGTCGTTTTCAAGTGTTTCAAAATCAACAGTGATGCAGACGGGTGTCCCTATCTCATCTTGCCTACGATATCTCTTGCCTATATTTCCATTATCATCAAAAACTATCTGAGGGAAATCTTTTTTCAACATCATATAAACCTCGCGTGCTTTGGCTACCAACTCTGGTTTGTTTTTTAAAAGTGGAAAAACTGCTGCACGAATCGGAGCAATATTTTTTGAAAGTTTTAAATAATTCCTCTTTTCCCCTCCGAGTTCATCTTCGGTATAAGCCGAAGACAACACAGCGAGAATGGTCCTATCTACACCGAACGTTGGTTCTATCACGTGTGGAGAAAACCTCTCTCCTGATTCTTCATCAAAATATTCAAGTGGTACACTACTCGAAGCACTGTGGTTTTTCAAATCAAAATCAGTTCTATATGCCAAACCGTACAATTCTTTCTTGCCAAAAGGAAAATCAAATTCAAAGTCTATGGTTCGTTTCGAATAATGTGCCCTCTCTCCATCTGGTACCTCAAGTTCATGAATAGAATTTTTCGGCAAACCAATTTCTTTCATCCAATCATGCATTTGCTCTTTCCAGCTTTCGAAGAAATCCTTCCAATCTTTTTCTTGTACGAAATACTCAATTTCCATTTGCTCAAATTCTCGTGTTCTGAAAATAAAATCTCTTGGTGAAATCTCATTTCTAAAGGCTTTGCCGATTTGAGCTAGACCAAAAGGCAATTTTGGATGAAAAGCATCTACTACGTTTTTAAAATTCACAAACATTCCTTGTGCAGTCTCGGGGCGAAGATATGAATCAATCGCTTCTTCCCCTGCCCCAACTGCAGTTTTGAACATCACATTAAACTGCTTGCCGTCTTCGGTTGGGTCAACAAACCCTGCGACGTGGCCACTGGCTTCCCAGACTTTCGGGTTCATAATAATCGCAGCATCAATACCAAACATATCATCTCGGTTTTCTACAAACTTTCTCCACCACAAAGATTTAATATTATTTTTGAGAGCTACCCCGAGTGGACCATAGTCCCACGTCCCCGCGAGACCTCCATAAATCTCTGATCCTTGAAAAATAAAACCTCGACGCTTGGCGAGCGAGATAACCTTGTCCATAAGTAGAGAATCTTTTGGTATCATTTCCACAATATTAGCTATTTTCGGCTTATTTCACAACCACACCATCTCCTTGAATAAATCTTGGGTCTGATAAAAGATTTGTGGTGATAGCTTGATTGCTTAGATTAACGGCTTTGTTGGTAAAGGTATCAGTGCCAGAAAAATTAATATTGTTGACCAAAACCGGCAGACTGCCTATTTGCCCAATAGATGGAGTAAGAGAAACTTGGAATGAAACTGTGCGCGGAGGAGAAGTAAATCCAATCCCAGAACTCAATTTATCCAAAGTCCAAGTGACTGTATTGTTGTTTGAATTATAAGCAATGTTTTCTGTGGAGGTGGCGGCACTCAACCATTTCACATTTGGTCCAAGTGTGGCTGAGACAGATGGAGTGGCTATATCATTTTGAGTATTACCCAAACTGAAGGTGACCGTATAAGTAGTTGGTTTATCCGCTTTTGGAGGCATCGGTCCAGTATTTCTAAATGGTCCTTGAGAAAAGAAGGCCTTGGAGGTAAGAGTCACCTGCGAAGCAATCTTTACTGAACTATTGTCGCTTACGATCACGTCTCCCCCTTCCCCTGATGTACCAACAAAACTTACTTGGATTTTAATTTCAGGATTTCTTGTAGTAATAGGCAAATTTGCAAGAGAAGCAAAATCAAAAGAAACGGAACCTCTGTCTCCCGGGGCAAGAACACTCAAGACATCATTATTGTCCTTGGTCCAAGTGATAGTATTATCTGAAGAGTTATAAAATCCTCCATTTTGAGGTTGAATTGAGAAACGATCAAGCGGAGTACCGGAAAGTTTGGCTACAATCTTAGAATTTAAAAGAGAAGCTGGTAGATTGTTTTGGAAAGAAAGCGAAACTTGGATGGTTTTACCTGCCGGAGCAGAATAAGTATCTGAATTTTCTCCATTAAGATTAATTCTTAAACCAATATTTGGTCTGTTCAAAGAAATGGTTTGTGAAGTTTGAGCAAGGGCCGTATCAAATTGATTGGGATTGTCAGCGCTGGCAATACCTGCATAAAATCTAAAAGTCCTTTCATCCTGATTTTCTCCTACAAGCATACCTCTGATTGAAATTGTTTTTTTACTTCCGGGGGCAAGATCGCCGAGAACCCACGAATTATTGTCCGCAGTCACGCTGGTTGGATTGCTTGAAATCGGACTAAAACCATAAGGGTATTCACCCTTTATCACCACGTTTTTCAAAACGTTAGTTGAGTTTGCAAGGATTGTTAAGGTAGTGGTGAAAGTATCACCCGAAGTTATAGATGAAGGTTGGTCCACAGAGAGAGCCACAGGCGTGGTCCCCACAGCGATTTGATAAACCTTGGTTTTATTAAAGGTAGCATTTGAACCTTTCACTTGATAATCAACTGTGATGGTAATTTCTTTGATTTCTCCGGTTTGGCCGAAGAGAACCGCCCTTTCAGTTTCAGTGACACTTTTCCCCAAACCCAAAGAGCCGATTGCTGTTTTCGTATGACTAAGAGCTTGATTGGAATCATCAGCACTTCGAGTTCCTTCTGGATAATCCACAGACATAGTGGCCAAGGTGAGATCCGCATTATTCTTGTTGGTGATGATAATACTTAGTTCGATAGGGTCACCAGCAGAAACAGAAACTGGACCATTGACCGTGATATCTACATTTTTGGAAGAAATAAAGTTTCCTCCTCCAAAAAAAATAAAAGCGGCCACGGCTCCAGCCAAAACACAAAAAGCAAGCGCAGAAAGAAAAATCTTTTTAACTAATGGATGTTCGTTTGATTTGATTCTTTCATGAGCCAAAAGTTCATCAAGTTTGGGTGATTGAAAATTCTCCCCTACCTCGGCTGGTTGTTCAACAGCCTCAACGGTTGAGCGCTTGTCGTCTGGTGCTTTGTACAAAGTGCGTGAATAAAGCTCATCGTTTAATTCACTGACTTTGCTTCCATCTTCGTTCATAGATTAAGTATAGCAAGAAAAAAACATCAATTCGCCAGATTGCTCGCCTCGAGACCACTATTTATAGCCTTAATTAGTTCTTTTTTGGGAAGTTTTAAATCCCCTTCTTTCAAATATCCGAGATGAAAAAGAATCTTGGCTACAAAATTAATTTCAAACATTTCGTCGCGTGATTCAGAAGACAAAATAATCTTTTGAACAGATTCAAACAATTCTGGATTCGGTGCTTCACCTTGAACTAACTTCTCTAAGAGGACAATGGGTTTCAAAACTTCTGGTGCAGGAGAAATGTTTTTTAAAAATTCTGCAGAAGTTAAACGCCAATATTCTTTGCCACGTACAAGAGAAACAGATACTAAAGAAAGTGGTTCGAGTAGACCTCGAAGTTTTGAATGCCCCTTCCTCACTCCCGTCGCGGTAGCCCTCACTAGCCCCAAATCCTTTGTGAGAATTGAATAAACTCGATCAGCCTCGCGTAGAGGTTTATACGAGAGAATTAAACCATTTGTAGTGTGAATGGTGTAAGACATTAGAAAACAATCTCCACATTTGTTGCCTTTTCTATATCGGATTTGTATTTTTTAAATAATTCAATATTTTCTTTCACTTCATGCTTTATTTTATCCGCCGGTTTGAGATTCTTTTCTTTTCTCATTTCTTGAATCGAACGAATGATTTCTCGAACCTGTCCTTCTTCGGCCAATTCTGGGGTGATATTGGAATCCACCAATACATCTTCTGAAACAATGTATCTTATTTCTTTCACATTAATTTCATCTTTAATAAGTTCTTCATAAACATCAGATCGTTGCATCGATAGAGATTGGAGTGGTTGTCTAATCTTAATTCCAATTTTCGCTCTTGCTTCTAAGCCCTGAGAAACGATTCTTCTCGTTTCATTCATTTTTGAAATAATTTTATCGTCTGTATTTGAACTGGAAACCGGCCAATCTTCCAAATGCACGCTCTCCAAATCTTCTTCGGTTCGAAGTTTTTGATACAACTCTTCAGCGAAGAATGGTGTGAACGGAGCAAGAAGTTTGGAAACAGTTTTTAAAACAAAATACAAAGTTTGTTTGGCCTCAACTTCCCCATCCTTTATCCTATCCCTCGAACGACGGAGATACCAAGTGGAGAGGTCATCGACAAAATCCCGAATGGCACGAGTGGGTTCGAGGAGTTTATATTCATCGAGTTTAGAAGTCACAAGGTTTGTGAGCTCGCTTAGTCTTGTGATTATCCATTCATCCAAAATGTTTGTGCCTTTTGGATTCAAATTTTTATTTTCAAGACTTTTATCTCTAAATAGATCATAAAAAGAATAAATGTTGTCGAGCATATTGAAAACACGTTTATTCACTTCATCCACCGTCTTATCATCAAAGTTTTTTGAATCCCCTGGTTGATTGATTGAGTACATCCAGAAACGCACTGCATCGGCTCCATGTTTTTCTATAGATTCAAAGGGATCAACTACGTTCCCCAAAGATTTGCTCATTTTTTTACCCTCTTTATCCAAGAGTAATCCAAGACAAATCACATTTTTATATGCTGCTCCTCGGTTCAGAAGAGTCCCTATCGCATGCATCGTATAGAACCAACCTCGAGTTTGGTCTAGTCCTTCGGAGATAAAATCAGCTGGATAAAGAATTCGTGAGAAATCACCAGCTTTTTCTCGATTATCAGAATCTTGAGAGAAAGGCATTGAACCAGAATCAAACCAAACGTCCATCACTTCTTTCACCCGTTTGTATTCTTTGCCATCTTTCTCAAGAATAATCCCGTCGATGAATGGTTTGTGAAGATCGAGTTCAAAATATTTGTTGTGTGGAAGTGGAACGAAAGGAAGTTCAAAGATTTCCCCTGTCTTGAGATATCCTGTATCTACTGTAGACAACGTTTTCACCGAATCATATCCATAAGCAGATGAAATCATCATCCAAGTAGGATCTCCATGAGAAACTATCAGAATGTTTTCGTTTGAATATTTCTCTTCAATTTCATACAGAAAACCACCCATTCGAATTCTCATGTCATTCAAAGTCTCACCTCCTTCTGGAGCATCGTTAAATCTATTAACATCATGGAATGTGGCTCTGTAGTCTTCTCTCTTCCCTCCCTCGAACTTGCCGAATTTGGTTTCGTTCAAGCGTTCATCTAGAACAATCTCTACATCCAAATTTAAAATATCTTTAACTATTTCAGCTGTTTGAATGGCTCGTGGTAATTGTGAGCAGAAAATTTTTGTGAACTTTTGGTTTTTAATGGCCTGTGCAGATTTAGTCACTGCTTCTTTGCCTTCTTCGGTCAAAGAATTTTCAGTTTTAGGATCACAGTTAAGCAAACCTTTGACATTGTATTCTGCTTGCCCGTGACGCATCACAAAATATTTGTTGCCAGATTTTTTCGTATGTTTTTTCAAAGTTTCACCTGAATCAACCACAATTCGATCCTTCCCATCAGTTGAGGATTCTGCGAGCCAGATTGGGAGTGGGGTGCCCCAATACCTCTCTCGACTAATCGCCCAATCCTTGGCTTCCTTGAGCCATTCTCCGAACCTTCCTTCTTTTATATAATCCGGTTCCCAATTTATCTTTTCGTTTTCTTTAACCAATTTATCTCGAAGCTCCGACATCTTCACATACCAAGAATCTCGAGCATAATAAATCAATCGAGTTTTGCATCTCCAACAAAATGGATATGAGTGAGTATAATTTTCTTTTGCAAAAAGTAGTCCTCGATTTTGTAAATCTTTCAAAATATCTACAGCGAGTGTTTCACCCGCCTGCCCCTCCGCGGAGGAGGCGGGCAGGTCGACGACTGAACGACCTTCGAGCCAGTCTGTGCCTTTCATAAATGTTCCTTCTGGAGTGACCAGATGAACCTTTGGTAAACCGACCTTCGTCCCGAGTTCAAAGTCATCTTGCCCATACATCACAGCTGTATGCACAATCCCCGTCCCATCTTCAGTATTCACAAAATCCGCAGAATAAACCTTGAATGCCTTGTTATCTTTTTTAATAAATGGATAAAGTGGTTTGTATTCAAGACCAACAAGTTTGTCTCCTTTAAAGGTTTCTACAATCTCTATACTTACTTTTTCATTCTTGGTTTTTTCTTCTTCAATTAGTTTTTGATAATTTTCATAATCTTTTTTAGAAAAAATATAAATTCCATCAGAAATATTTGGAAAATTTTTGATTTTAGCTTTTACATATTCTATTTTCTCCCCTACTGCGAGTCCAACATTCCCTGGAAGAGTCCACGGCGTGGTAGTCCAAGCAAGTAAATATGTGCCTGGTTCGTCGACCAACTCAAACTTCGCAGTAATGGTTAAGTCCTTCACATCTTTATAACCTTGGGCAAGTTCGTGTGTAGAAAGAGTCGTTCCACAACGCGGACACCAAGGCACAACCTTATAATCTTTATAAAGTAAATTTTGTTTTTCAATTTGAGAGAGGATGGTCCAGATGGATTCCATAAACGGATTATGATAGGTCACATACGCATTGTCATAATCTGCCCAATATCCCATGCGGTCACTCAATCTTCTCCATTCATCTACATAAGTCCAAACAGACTTTTTGCATTCATCATTAAATTTCTCTACTCCGTATTCTTCGATTTCTTTTTTACTCTTTAGGCCGAGCTTCTTTTCTACCTCAAGTTCTACGGGCAACCCGTGTGTGTCCCATCCTGCTTTTCTGCGAACATGAAAACCCCGCATTGTCTTGTAGCGTGGAATAGCATCTTTGAAAGCACGAGCCTCTACATGGTGAATACCCGGCTTGCCGTTCGCGGTTGGAGGTCCTTCATAAAAAATAAACTCACCTTTCGGGGATTTTTTTAGCAAAGTTTTTTCGAAAACTTTGCTGTCTTTCCAAAATTGGAGGACCTTCTCCTCCCTTTGGGAACGAGATAGCCCTTTATCTTCAGGCATTGTATGGCTATCTTATCACATCCTTTCTGAAGCTGGAATACCCAAGATAGTTAAACCATTTTTCATGACTGTATTAAAGGCACGAGTGAGAGCGATGAGATATGCGGATTCTCTATTATCAGAAATGATTTGCTCGTTCGCATAAAGGTTATTAAAACTACCAGCAATTTCTGTGAGGTATGTGGTAAGTAAATTCGGAGCGAATTCGTTTGATGCGCGTTCAACGATTTCTGGGAATCTATAAAGTAGTTTTTCTACTTCATGAATATTTGCTCTCTCTGCACTTGCATCCCCTTGCGAATTAGCTTTCTCAAGAATTGAACAGGTTCGTGCATATGCGTATTGAAGATAAACTCCGGAGTCGCCTTCTGTGGAAACCGATTTTTCTATATCGAAAATAATATCGTTTCCGATTGATTGACGAAGAATCATATATTTGATTGCGCCAATGGCTACGCTTTCGTCTCCTTTGGTTTTTTCTTTTACTTCATTTATTAACTCTTCGGCTTCTATCACATCACCTGTCCTCGAACTCATCTTACCGTCTGGTTTTCGAAGCATCCCATGTCCAATGTGTTTGGTTATTTCTGCTAGCTTTGGATTAATGAGTTTAAGTGCTTGGAGTAAAACTTTGAAATAATCATTCACCTCGTTGCCCGTGACCACGATTGATTTTGTATATGGATATTTTTCAAACTTCATCGGCGCGAGGCCAAGCTCTTTGGCCTCATAGGTTGGGATGCCTTCTGAGTTTATAAAGACTCGAGTATGAAGTGACTTGTCATAATTCTCCGCATGAAAAACAACTGCGCCGTTCTCCCCTACTTCGAAAACCTTACCCATATTTTCTTCAACCAATTTTTTTCCCAGCGGAGCAGATTCTGATTCAAAGAAAAAATAATCAAAGTGAGAACCTAATCTTTTATACAAAGAATCAAAATATTCCAAACTCTTTTTTCTGCCTTCATCATAAAGTTTGTTTATGGATTCATCAGATCTGTCGTAAATTTTTTTGTTTATCTCTTGGATTTCTTTTCTCGCACTTTCATCTTCTTCAAATTTTTTGTTTCCAAAGACATATGGTTCATTACTGCCTTGCATCATGCCCCAAACCGCCTTGGCCACATGAATCCCCACATCACCTTGATAACAAGCTTGTTTTACTTCGGCTCCGTTCCACTCAAAAATATTTGCAAGTGTTGAACCAACTACGTTCGGCATGAGGTGGCCAATATGAAATGACTTAAAGGGATTTGGGTCTGTATGCTCAACCATCACCTTCTCTCCTTTCAAATTTTCATTCTTCCCAAACTCACTACCCTTCTCCACTATCTCACCAATACTTTTTTTAAAAAATTCTTTGGATAAACGAAAGTTAATAAAACCGCCTTTATTGATCTGAACGTAACTAGCGAGTTCCAATCCAATTGGTAAGTGGTTATTTATATACTCAACAATTTTGCCTGGTTCATATATATCTCCACTTGCGTAAGTATCATAATCACCCATTTCAAGAATATCTGGGTGGGTCACTTTGATATTAGGACTTTTTATACCCAACGAATCAAAAGCTTCTTTTAGTAGATTTTCAATAATTTTTTTCATTTGTCTTTGAGTCCATCATACCCGAAATATGCCAAGAGAAAAACCTGAGTCTCCGGACTCAGGCTACCGCATGCTCAAATGCGGTTTTGAAATTTTTCCATACCTCTTCTTCAGACAAACTGGCATCGAGCTCAACAACTCGCCCAATACCCATGAATTCTCCATACCCAGCTCTAACCCGTTTGTGGAACTCGACGTCCTTGTCATCAAACAGATTCCTATCCTCAACCCTGCGCTTGCGCATAAGCCCAAGAACCGGATCAAGATTGAGCCAGATGTATGTTGGAGGCGGGATGATTTTCAGCAAATACTCTCTCTGTGTTTGGAACAGCCATTTCAACTCATGCATCTGTTCACCAAAGATCTGATAGGCGTAGGTGCAGCAGTCGAATCTGTCGATGAGGAGATGCTTGCCGTCGTGGAGAGCTGGCACAATCGTCTTGTGCACATGATCCTTTCGAGCACCCCACATCATATCAAACTGCGCATCTGGTGAAAGGTCTTTCGCCTTCTCAGAAAAAAGATAGGCGCGGATTTCTTCGGCTCGAAGTGAACCACCGGGCTCACGAGAAAGCACGATTTGGTTCCCTTTCTGTTCCTTCGCAACTCTCTTCATGATGGTGCTCTTGCCAGAACCTTCACCACCACAGAGAACGACTATCTTTTCTTTCATACAAATAGCTCCGTTGAATGTCTTTCTCAACTCTACTCAATCAATATATAAAGTCAATTTGACTTGATTTAGAGCAAGAGTAATATGACCGCAGGTCATCAGTTCCCCTACACTCAAATCAAGAGGTACCCGTGCCAAACGTCCCAATCAAAATCTTCAACATCGCACGAACCCAAGTGGATCGTGAAGAAGTACGCAAGTGGCTCGACCACCTCGGGGCTGAGGATTATGAAATTCCACCTGACGGTGCAGTTTCCAATCCTGCCCTTCTCGTGGCTCTCGCTGGTCGGCGATGCTACAAGAGCTTCGTTCCAGGACTCAACCCGAACGTGACGAAGATTCGAACCGACATGGCGGAGTACATCGAGAACATCCTGAAGTCTGGACACGGTTCAGTTCTCGAACATTCGGTGTACACATTCGCCTTCGAAGGCGTCAGCCGTGTTTTCACTGGAGAGATGAATCGGCATCGAGCAGGATGGGCCATCTCGGAAGGAAGCATGCGTTTCATTCGGTTCACCAACATCGATTGGTGGTTGCCGACTTCCTTGCAAGATAACCCTAACGATGATTCAGATTTGCGTGAACGCAAGATTCGCAGTCGAGAAGTCTTCGAACGGGCGTTCGCTCATCAAGGATCATGCTACAGCGAACTGCTCGACATCTGGGACATCAAGGAAGGGCTCACAATTTTCACTACAAGAAAGTAGTCACTTCTTGTCTCCGTCGAATCGTCGGGATGGGTGTTGCCACAGGTGGTGTTTGGACCGGCAACGTTCGTGCGATTCGTCATGTCATCACAATGCGTACTGATGCAGCAGCCGAGGAAGAAATCTACTACGTCTTCTCCAATGTTCTGGCAATGATGGCGGAGAAGGAACCCTATCTCTTCGGTGATTTCAGTCAGATTACTGAAGGCCCGCAGGCAGGTTCGTGGGTTCCGAAGTATCGTAAGGTGTAGGAAAATCCCCGGGCACACAATGTGCTCGGGGATTTTTGTTTTAAGAAATTTTGAGATTTACTTCACGTCTACCCCCATTGAACGCGCTGTGCCTTCGATGATTTTCACTGCTGCATTTATATCATTTGCATTCAAATCAACCATTTTCTTTTCAGCAATTTCTTTCACTTGAGATTTAGTAAGAGTACCAATCTTTTTTGTGTTTGGTGTACCAGAACCCTTTTCTTGTTTCAAAACTTTCAATATTAAATTTGAAGCTGGCTCTGTTTTATATGTGAGGTGATAAGTTCTGTCTTCATAGACTTCAACGATAGTAGGGACAGTATCACCAATACGATCTTTGGTCTCATCATTAAACCGCTTGACGAATTCACCAATATTTATACCCGCTCCTCCGAGAACTGGGCCGAGCTGTTGTCCAGGGACAGCTTTGCCTCCGGGAATCTGCAATTTTAGAATTTTGGTAACCTTTTTTGCCATATATGTTTAGAGCGACAGAATAGCTTACATTTTCTTGATTTGCAAGAAGTCGAGTTCAACCGGAGTCTCTCGGCCGAACATAGGGACGAGAACTTTAACCTTGCCTCTCTCGCTGTCTACTTCTTTGATTTTGCCTTCTAAATCCTTGAACGGACCATCTACAATCAAAACGGCGTCGTCTGGTACAAGGTTAATCGTATGAGTCACTCTGTCTGCATTCATGCGGGCGAAGAGAGAGTCAACTTCCTTTTCATCAATAGGCACAGGATAAACTCCAGAACCTACGAACCCCGTCACTCTCGGTGTATTGCGCACCACATACCAAGAATCATCGGTCACAATCATATCCACGAGGATGTAGCCGGGGTAGATTTTCTCTTCTTCTTCTACACGCTTCCCAGCTTTGATTTTTATTTTCTTTTCGGTAGGAACGATAACATTGAAAATTTTGTCTTCCATACCCAGAGACTCAATACGTTGTTTCAAATTGCGCATCACTGCGTTTTCATATCCAGCATAAGTATGAATCACATACCAATGTCTGCCTTCTGAGATTTTTTGTTTGGTCATTGTTTCAAATTAAAGAACAAACTTTTGAATAATGAGTGTGAAAAGATAATCGAAAAATCCAAGGAAAAATGCAGTGAAGATTGAGATAGCAATCACGATAATGGTGAAAGCGATTGTTTGTTTGCGAGTAGGCCAAGAGACGTGTGCGAGTTCGCCTCTGGTATCCTTAATGTAATCAATAAATCTATTCATGTTGTTTGGTATTAAAAAACGCCCCTCGGCGTCTTTTAATCCTACTACAATTCGGCCTTCCTTGTCAAATTATCGAATCTCGTACGTCACCGTCACACTCGCAGTAGTTTTGTTCTCCCCTGTTGGGACAGTTGGAGTTGAATCTGTAGATTTCATCATCGGGCCCGCACCATAACCCATCCCATAAATCGGGGTTGGATTATTAAAATTGTCTGTATAACCAACCACTCGAACAATTCTCACCCCGAGATGTTTGGCCAAATCATCTGCTTTTAATTTCGCATTATCGATGGCTTTTGCTCTAGCCTCATTTTGATTTTTGTCTGGATCATCTGTAGTGAAATTCAAACCAGAGACGTTAGTAGCTCCTTTATCCCCCACAAGTGCCAAAGCCTTGCCCGCATCAGAAGTCTTTCTAACTTTTATCATCATACTTTGATTCACAGTGTAGCCATCCAAGATTTGCTTGGAAGGAGGACAATAACCATTCATGCAGAGAGTAGAAGTATAGGAATATTTTGGATAAACAGAGTAGTCAATTGTCTTTATATCCTTTTCTGCAATTCCTAAATCCTTAAGTCCAGCCAGAATGGCGTCCGTACTTTTTGTCACTTCTGCTTGAGCATCCGAAACATTTTTCGCATCTGCTGAAACACTAAAATTGAAAGTGGCAATATCTGGGACAGAAACAGATTCGCCTTGCCCCGTCACAGAGATTGAATTGTAGACTGTATCAATATTTTGCCAATCCTTAAAAGCATTCAAGGTAGCCACGACCAAAAATATCCCCAAGATAAGAAGAGCGAAAGAACCCCTCTTGAAAAGCCTATTCATGTCCTCATTCTTCAATATTTCTCTGTCCATAATAATAAAATTAGTATGCTAATATCCCAATTCTAGCACATGCCTCTAGCTTCGTCTCTTGCGTTTCAAAAAACCCTTTTCTTCAAGAAAGATATTGAAAATAAGAGCTACGAAACTAACCGAAATAAAACCAAGTGCAATGCCAGCAAGAATATCCAAAGACCAGTGCGCTCCAAGATAAATCCTTGAGAAAGAAACGAGCCCCCCTCCAACAATACAACCCAAAACGAGAAAAGTTTTCTTCAAAGCACTTTTAGTTGAATCAAAGAAGGAATATGCGGTGGTGAAAAAGAAGGCTGTGGCCACAGTCGCATGACCAGAAGGAAAACTCCAACCAGAGATACCGATGAGGGCTGCGTCTGGGCGAGCAAGATGAAAGGTATCTTTCAAAATAAGAAGAGCGAAGAAAGAAACAATAATCGAAACAACATAAAGAAGTGCGTCGTATGTATCTTTGTGCAAAAGAAGCATAATTGCCAAGAACAAAGAAACTAAAAGAAGAAAGACGGGTGAACCAACATTCGTCACCCAAATCATAAGGTCGGTCAACCAAGGTTGTCGCAGAGAAACGATAGCAGTTTCAATCGTAGTATTAAAAGGAGTTAATTCGGTACCAGAAATTAATCCTTCAATAATAACAATCAAAGCCAAACCAGAAAGGATATAAACCAAAAGGAAAAGAAGATTTTGAGCCCAGTTTTTAAAAGGAATCATAGATTTTTGGTTTCAGGTCTGGTGATTTGCACTCCGATTTCTCTTTGGAGCATGTCACGCATTTCTTCTGCTAGTTTTTTATCCATAGCTTCGATGACAACCTCGGACATCCCCTCTTGTCCTACATCTTCATGTCCCGCTGTAGAGAAAACAATCTTACTCAATCCTAAAAGTTGATAGGTTGGGTCTCTCTCGATGTTTATATCTTGAATTTGTCTATAAGGAATAGAAGTCTCTTTCTTTTTTATTAAACCTCTTTTCATGCGAAGATCATATTCCTCAAAAGTGAACGAGTACCTCGCATAATCAAGCCAGCCGACAGTGAAGCTAATTGCAAACAAAATAATCGTAGCCAAAACTAAAAACAAAACTATAGAAGAAACAACGGATTGTGCAGAGGCTGGCAAAATATCCCTAAAAAGGAGGACGGCAACAGTTATCACAAGAGAAATACCAGGGATTTTGGATCTCTCTAAACACAAAATAATGAAAGCTCTTTTCCCTAAATGTATTTCTTGCCCTTTGGTAATCATAAAATGAGGAGAATTCAATTATACTCCTCCTTTACTCCGTGGTCACTCCATCAAATTCTGGCCCATCTGTTTCAGCTTCTATTTTCGTCGCTCGCACAACTCCATCTTTATGATGTGCAGGAGAATAAATTGTATAAAGTTTTAATTCTTTGTCTGAAGAAGTGTTAACCACATTGTGTTGTGAACCAGCAGGGACAACAACAGCGTCTCCATCGGTAACTTCGTATGAAGTTTCGTTGATTACCACCTTCCCCATTCCAGATTCGAAACGAAAAAACTGATCGTTGTCTGGGTGAACTTCTGAACCAATCTCTTCATTTGGTTTAAGACACATAAGAACAAGTTGTGAATGCGCTGCGGTATACAAAACTTTTCTAAAATTTGTATTTTCTAAGGTTTCCTTCTCTATGTTTTGTTTAAATCCTTTTTTCATAAATAAAATTTATTATTAATTATTGAAGTTTTGGGATAGGAAGCCCGAGCAATTCTCTGACCTTGTTTCTAATACCATATTTGCGAGTTATAAAGTGAATGTCTGTTTTCTTTTCCATCACCCCATCAATATAATTAATAATCTCTACTGGTTCATATGTTCTCTCTGTACCCTCAATTGAACCAATTTTGAGAAGAACCTCTTTTAGTTCATCTATGGTTTGCGCTTGTTGCACGAGTGATTCTGGGGTATTTTCTGCTCCTGAAGTTTCTAGTTCTGATTCATTCATAACTTACTAAAAGTTTAACATTTTTGGGTGACTACTGGGAGTCGAACCCAGACAGAGAGCTCCACAAGCTCTAGTGCTACCGCTACACCATAGCCACCATTATATGCACCGATTAATTATAACTCGGCGCGGTCTCCTTTATACCAGACTTGTGGTTCGATAGTCGAGCCAGAGCATAAAGAATACTTGAAAGACGATTCATAAATTGAAGTGTCTCTGCACCAAGTTTAACTAAACCTTCTTGGTTTATACCCACCACTCGCCTCTCGGCCCGTCGGGCAATTGTACGCGCCACATCAAATGTTGCACCGAGTTCCGTTCCTCCAGAAATAAAAAAAGTTTTAATCGGAGGCATTTCTTTTTCAGCGAGGTCAGTCCAATTTTCAACTTCTTTTACTTTTTCTTCTCCAATATGTTTGTCCGCTCCAGCCACTTCGGCTTGAACCATAAACAAATTTTCTTGAAGCCGATGAACTATTTCCTCAAAACTTTTATCTCTAATCTTAAATCCGGATTCTGCAGACTTCACCTTGCACAAACCCAAGAATGAATTTATCTCATCGAGCGAACCGAGGGCTTCAGCAATATTCGAACTTTTAGAAACCCTTTGGTCACAGCCAAAAGTTTTCGTTGTTCCATCATCTCCTTTTTTTGTATACAACATGTGCGCGGGACAGGAATTGAACCTGCATGCCTTTCGGCGCTACCACCTCAAGGTAGTGCGTCTACCAATTTCGCCACCCGCGCATAAGGGAACAGTAGCAAAAAATAGACTAAGCTTCAATCGGAGTTTCAACCTCTTTGGCCATACGAGTGTTGCGCATCTGACGACGAATATCCTTGGCTGCTTTGTCTCGAATGTGGTAGAGCTTGGCTCGACGAACCTTTGATCTCTTCACTACTTCAATTTTGTCTATCATTGGAGAATAAAGGAGAAAAGTTTTCTCTACACCTACTCCAGAGGCAACTCTACGAACAGTGAAGGTGGCACCTGCTTCCTTGCCGTGCTTGCGTGCAAGCACGAGACCTTCGAAGGCCTGCAAACGAGTTTTGCCTTTTTCTTGAATCTTCTGCCAAACACGAGCTGTGTCACCTGCTCGAAGGTCAAGCTTGGCTCTTTCTTCTGTATTTACTGGTGAATGCACTGTTTTCATAAGTCAGACCAATTTAACACAAGCGCGTGCATGTGGCAAATGCTACGGTTTGAAATCTATCTCCTTAAATGCTTCGAGAAAATCTTCTGGAAAATCAGCTTTGATAGTCAGCTCGATTCCATTTATATCTTTGAATGAAACTTCTCGAGCGTGGAGGGCTAGACGTTTGAAACCAAGCATTGGAGGTTTGGTTGGAGCATAAAGTTTATCACCAACAACTGGTCTTTGAAGAGATTGAAAATGCACACGAATTTGATGCGTGCGTCCGGTCTTCGGTTTCGCTTCTATAAGACTAAAACCCACTCCTCTTTTGAGCACCCGAAAATATGTGACGGCCTCTCTCATCTCCCCCGTCGCTCCGCGACCAGCAGAATATTTTCTAAAATCACTTGGACTCTTGCCTATAGGCATGCTCAAGGTTCCGTGATCTTCTTTTATGTTTCCATATACAAACGCATAATAAGTTTTCTCTATTTTTCTTTTTAGAAATAAATTTTTCAAATGTTCAAAACCTTTCTGCGTCTTCGCAAGTAGAAGTACGCCCGAAGTATCTCTATCCAAACGATGCACAATTCCACTTCGATCGATAATCTCACCTCCCTCGAGTCGAATCATTTCTCCAACATTTTTTGCTTCGGGATATTTTTGGACTAGCCATTCTGAAACACTTGGCTCTTTCGTTCGCCCATCCGAATGCACCACAACCCCAGCCGGTTTGTTTATGGCCAGAATATCTTCATCTTCAAAAATAATATTGGGTGTAAGGTCAATCATGGTGCGGGGTACAGGACTCGAACCTGTGACCTTCTCAGTGTAAATGAGTTGCTCTACCAACTGAGCTAACCCCGCGACTTGTCTCGCCACTCGGCGGATGGAACGATACTATCATATAATGTATCCTCTTTGTATGGGCATGTGGCGGAATTGGTATACGCGTACGCTTCAGAAGCGTATGCCGAAAGGCTTGAGGGTTCAAATCCCTCCGTGCCCACTGAGTGAAAATGTGCTAATTTGAATGCACGTCCCTGTAGCACAATGGATAGTGCAGAGCTCTTCTAAGGCTTTGATGTAGGTTCGATTCCTGCCAGGGACACCTTATTTCACCTTCAACCCAACAGGTACATCGTCTGCGACTCGCAAGAGAGAGAAAACTTCATCATTTGAAACAGCGAGAATCATCGCTTCGCTTGTGAGACCCATAAGTGGTCGGGGTTCAAGATTGGTGACGAAAGCACATTTCACTCCAACGATAGCCTCGGGCCCAGGAAAATATTTTCTTATTCCTGAGACGACAGTACGTGGTTTTTCTTCACCGAAGTTTACTGTGAGTTTAAAAAGCTTATCACTTCCCTCTATAATTTCTGCAGCGACAATCTCGCCCACGCTTATTTCACCTTTTTTGAATTCATCGATTGTAATCATGATCTTATATTAACAGAATCTATATAACTTTTTAGTATTAGAGAAGCAGCACTCGCATCATTCATCGCTGTTTTGCCTTGAATCTGTTGTGCTTCCATCGATGTATAAACTTCTGGATGAAAAACAATTTCCAGACCATCTTCACCGAGAGCATCGGCGAACTTTACTATCTCTTCCATTATCGGGTTCATCTCTCCTTTTAGATTCTTTGATTCCCCAATAATTATTTTCTCTATTTTATTTTCTTCAACAAAACTCAATACGGTTTTTAATAGATTTTCATCATTTGGAATAACCATTCTGGGTATGGCAAATTCCCCCGACTCATCGGTCGAGGCGATTCCCACCCTCTTTGAACCAAAATCTATGGCCATTAACTTCATATGGGCATTATAGTATAATAATCACATGACAAACATAACAACCATGATTGAGTGGTTTAATGCCCACCCAACACTTGTATTCGCTTTTGTAATTTGGTCACTTATTTGGAAAGGTTTGGCCCTCTGGAAATCCGCCGAGCTTAGACAAAAATATTGGTTCATTGTTCTGCTCGTTTTAAACACCGCTGGAATTCTAGAAATCATTTATATTTTCCTCATTGCTCGCAAATACAAAGTCGAGGTAGTTGAAAATTAAAGTTGATTTTAGACCATTTTCGTGTTTTCATAGACACCACGGAAGAGTGGCTGAGTGGTCTAAAGCAACAGTCTTGAAAACTGTCACCTGGGAAACTGGGTCGTGAGTTCGAATCTCACCTCTTCCGCCAAAATTAGTTTTGAAACTCAATCTCAAATCTATACATCCCCATTCCGCATGAACCGAGGAGGGTTGAAGTTTCAGGACTGCCCAAATCAATATTCGTGGTACCGGTTTGAGGAAGCAATTTGAAAATATTTAGACTTGGGATTCGCACAGATGAAGAACAATCGAACGAACCTTTTGTATTAAACTCAATTACTGTTGGGATGCCGGCTTTGGCCACGCTCCTTGAAGGTTGATAACCACCTCTGGCTTGAATCTTTATGATTTGTTTGCCGTCCACAATACTCACATTATTTGCATTGACTTGATTGACCGAAGAAGATGCCCCACTTTTGTTAACCAAGATAATCACTCCGGCGATGATTAGACCAGCCACAATGATCGCGATAGAGGTAGTTTTCATAATTAAAAATTAAATATTGGTGGTAGAACCCCAACCACTACCAAACTATTAATAATATTAAATAGAGCGAAAATAATAACAATCAATCCGGCTGATTTGAAAAATACACCGGACTTTGAACTATTTTTTATACTAAATGAACTAAAGCTAATAAGAGCCAACGCAGGAAGTGTGCCCAGAGCAAAGATTAGCATAGTAAGTCCTCCTTTGAGAAAACTACCGGTAGTAAGTGTAAACAACTGCATTGATTGGGTAAATCCGCACGGGAGAAAAAAGGTAGCGACCCCAACGAGCAATGGGGTTAGGGTGTGATTAAGATTAGAAACTCCGTGAGCTCGGCTCGCAATAAACTTGGGCATAGATGGTTGAAATTTTTTGACCCAAGGGAAAACATCGAGCAGATTTAATCCGAGGACAAGCATCACTAATCCAATAATTAAGCCGAGAACAAAAGAAGCGGAAGTACTTAGGGTAAACGCCGAACCGACTGCACCGATTATTCCTCCAAAAATAAAGAACGAAACGATTCGACCTCCGTGGAACATGATTTGTGGTCTTACTTTATCTCCTTCCTTGGCAAACGTGGCAGACATAGAGAGGAGTAATCCCCCAACCACAGCAGCACACGAAGAAAGTGAAGCGATAACTCCAATCACAAACGCGGTACTATAGTTTATCTCACTAACTTTTACCAAATTTATTAAACCAAGTTTCTGTAGAAGAAAAAAAAGTAAAACAAAGCTCAAAGCAATAGGAAAAGCTATTTTAAATTCATTCCAATTAGCATTGTGTTTAATCTTTTCAACTGAAACTGTGTAGCCGTGCGATTTTAGAAGAACAGAAAGTTCTCCAGCGACCTGTTCGGCTGTTTTGTTTCCAAAATCTCCTTCGACCTCAACGCTGTGATTATGTAAATTCGATTTGACCGAAGAAATATTCGACAAGTCTTTTAACTCACTTTCAATCAAAAGCTCACAAGCCTTGCAGTGCATCCCATGAACGTGAAAATTGTATTTTTGTGTATTCATATAATTATAATTTCATGGCTTTAATCCTAAGCGAATTGGACACCACCGAGACACTTGAAAAGGCCATCGCGAGTCCAGCAAACACAGGATTTAAAAGCCAACCGAAGATTGGATAGAATACACCGGCGGCGAGTGGAATACCAACAATGTTGTAAATGAAAGCCCAAAAAAGATTTTGTTTTATCCCACGCATTGTCATTTTCGAAAGCTTAATGGCTTTTACTAATTTGGAGATATCACCTCCGAGGAGAGTAATCCCTGCGGATTCTATAGCCACATCAGTTCCTGTTCCCATGGCGATACCTACATCTGCTTGAGCCAAAGCCGGCGCATCGTTTACCCCATCTCCGGCCATAGCCACCACTCGCCCGTGCGTTTGAAGTTCTTTAATTTTTTCGAGCTTATTTTGAGGCAAAACATGAGCAACAACTTCATCAATGCCCACAAGCGAGGCGATGTATTTTGCTGTTTGTTCATCATCTCCAGTGAGCATCACTACTTTAATTCCTATTTTGTGTAAATCCCTTATCGCTTGTTTAGATTCTGATTTTATTTCATCAGAAACCATCACGAAACCCAAAAACTCATCTTTCGTAGAAATAAGTACTGGGGTTTTCCCTTGGGCTGTGAATTGTTCAATTTTTGAAACATCGAAAGAGAGACCTAAATCTTTTATCAGTTTGGTATTACCCACAAAATATTCTTGATTCCCAATTGAACCTTTTAATCCTTTCCCTTGTAGAGCTTCAAAATCCGAAACATCTTTTAGCTCAATATTTTTTTCTTTCGCATAATTCACGATGGCGTGAGCAATCGGATGTTCTGATTTTTTCTCCAAGGAAGCAACAATGGAAATCAAATTGTTATCTTTCATTCCTGCAAAACTTTGGATATCAACCAAGGCTGGTTTCCCAATTGTGATTGTGCCAGTTTTATCTACCACGATCGTGTCCACTTTGTGAAGTTTTTCTAGAGTGGCTGCATCTTTGATTAAAATTCCCTCTTTTGCCCCCTTGCCTACTCCCACAATAATCGCCGTTGGTGTCGCAAGCCCGAGAGCACACGGACAAGCAATAACTAGAATCCCAACAAAAGAAACTAATCCATATGAAAGGGCTTGAGAAAATCCGAGAATGTTGGCCCCAAATATTAACCAAGCTCCGAGAGTCAAGAAAGCGAGAACAAGAACAATCGGCACGAAAACAGCAGAAATCTTGTCAGCCAAGGCTTGAATTGGTGCTTTGCTCCCTTGGGCATCTTCAACCATCATGATTATTTGAGCGAGGAGAGTTTCTGAACCAATTTTAGTGGCCTTAAACACAAAAGCTCCTGTTGTGTTTATTGTTCCAGAAACTACACTGTCATCAATATTTTTTTTAGCTGGCATGGGTTCTCCGGTCACCATAGATTCATCGACGAATGATGTGCCTTCGACAATGACTCCATCCACAGGAATTTTCATGCCCGGTTTTACTAAGATTAAATCGCCGTGGACTACGTCATTCACTGATACTTCTATTTCTTTCTCATCCCTAATCACAAAAGCTGTTTTGGCTTGAAGATTCAAAAGTTTTTCTATCGCATCGCCAGTTTTTATTTTTGAACGAGCTTCCAAATATTTACCCAGAGAGATGAAAGTAATAACAATAATAGTGACATCAAAATACGTTTGATCCACATTTATAAATGACTTGAGTGCATTTGAGAAAGACAAAATCACAAAACCATAAAGAAAGGCCGCGCTTGTCCCGAGACCAATCAAAGTATCCATATTTGCTTTACCATAGCGAAAAAAACGAAAAAGACCTTGGAGATAAGGCTTGCCTACTACAAAAAGAGTATAAGTTGCCATGAGAGGAAGAAGGAATTTGAAAAATTCTTTGACTGTGGGATTCATTTCAGGAATTCGACCGTATTGAGCCAAAATTTCCCAAGACATAATGAAAATACTTATGACTGCTAGGGGGACGGCTGTCATCACCTTGGTTTTCATGTCTTTTATTTCTGCAAGTTTTTCCTGTTTGGATTGATTGAGTCCCAAATGTTCAGCATGTTTTTCGGATGACATGTGCATCTCGCTCGCACTCAAAGAATACCCTAGGGGTTCTATTTTTTTTGAAAGTTCATGCGGAGTAATTTTCGATTCATCGTGTGAAATTTTTGCTGTTTCTGTCCCAAAATTAACTTCTACAGAATTAACTCCTTCGGTGGTCTTGAGAGTTTTCTCAATAATACTGGCGCACGAGGCACAATGCATTCCTTTAATATTGTATTTTTTGGGTTCGCTCATTTTATTTTCTTTTTAGACGATAAACTTTCAAAATTTCATTGATAGCTGTGCTTTCTTTTCCCTTTTTCATTTGGTGAACTACACAAGTACCCAAATGATTCTCCATGAGCTCATCCTCTATACTCGAAAGCGCCTGCTTCACCGCACTCGTTTGGGTGATTATGTCTATACAATAAACTCCTTTTTCAAGCATTTCTTCTAAACCACGAATCTGGCCTTCAATAATTTTAAGACGACGAACCAGTTTTTTATTTTGCATATTCATAACCACAATAGTATACCCCCCTAGGGTATTCGTCAAGCACACTTCTGCAAATGTTCTGATTTAATTGTGCTACAATTTTTGTATGGCAAGAGAGACCTTTAAAGTCGAGTGGGACGCACATATATACGAACACAAAGAGCGTTCTTCAGATTGGTTTTGGGCAGTAGGGATAGTGATCGCTTCCCTTGCGATCGCTTCTATTGTTCTCGGAAATATCATTTTCGGTATTCTCATTATTGTAAGTTCTTTTGCTCTCTCTCTTTTTATAAATCGCCCACCGGAGATTGCTCATATGATCATTGATGAAAACGGAGTGACTCGGGCAAATATTCGTTATCCATTCGATACCCTGCATTCATTTTGGGTTGATGAAATCCATCCTCACAAAAAAATCTTGCTCCGTTCAAAAAAAATGTTTATGCCCCTTATTATCGTGCCTATTGGAAATGATATAGACCCAGAAAAACTTCATGGTCTTCTAATCAAAAAACTTCCTGAACAATACTATTCTCTTCCTTTTGTTGAAAAGATTTTGGAATACTTGGGATTCTAGATTTATTAAAAACCGACACCCCTTAAAGAGGAATGTCGGTGGCTTCTTATTCGATTGATGACCAGAGATTGTCCGTGCGAGAAATGTGATGACATTCCACATGCGCCTTCGGGAAAAGAGCAAGTAATGCTTGGCCAATCTTCTGGCCCAGAGCATAAATTGGTCTCACACCAAAAGGACCACTTGAGATCTCCACGAGAATCTCTTCACCAAGCCCAGACCTCATGAGGTCCTGAGGAAAAAGAACTAATATGTCGGACTTGCCCCTAATCGTAGGAAGGTGACCTGACAACACAGTTGCTTCCACGATACGATTTAACACATCCAGAAGTTGTTCTTCTGTTTGTTTCGGTAGACACCAAACCTTTATGACAAGCATCTGTTCTCCCGCGTTGTGGTAGATCCAAGAATACCCCGCTCCTAATTTCACCCTACTCCACAACTCTAGTGCCTGTCAATCAAATATGCTACCTTTTAGGCATCGCTCCCATCGTTCAATGGATAGGACATAACTTTGCGGAAGTTAAAATGTAGGTTCGATTCCTACTGGGAGCACCAATACAAAAATCCGCCCGTAGGCGGATTTTTTATTAACCAATTTTTTTAATCATCTTCGAGAGACGAGATTTTTTGCGAGAAGCAGTGTTTTTGTCCAAAGTGTGTCCTTTGACCGCTTTGTCCAAAGCTTTTTGGACTGCGCGCATCACTACCATCGCCTCTTTTTTGTTTTTCTCGGCGATTAATTTCTTCAAGGATTTGAGAGATTTAGAAACTTTGTTTTTTCTTGCAAGATTAAATTCTCGCTTTTTGAGCGAGCTTCTAAGTGCTTTTTTTGCTGAACGGGTAATAGCCATGGAGAGATACTAACTTAACTACCCTTAGAAGGCAAGAGTTTGCTATGATGATTCTATGATTGCCACTCTAAAAGGTATTGTAGCTCACAAGGATCTCCATATGGTTGTGGTTGATGTTCAAGGTGTTGGCTTTAAGGTTTTTGTCCCCACAGACACGGCCCTAGATGCTCTCCCCGGGCAAAAAATCTCACTTTGGACCTATCTTTCGGTCAGAGAAAATGCCTTGGATTTATTTGGATTTAAGGATAAAGAAAATCTGGACCTGTTTGAATTGCTTATTGGAATCTCTGGGATTGGACCACGAACAGCGCTTGGGATTTTGAATGTAGCTACCCCTTCGATGCTTCGACAGGCAGTAGCCGAAGAAGACACTTCATACCTCACTCGGGTTTCTGGGATTGGAAAGAAAAATGCAGAAAAAATTGTTCTCGAACTTCGAGATAAATTGGTCACCACATCGGACGACATGGGTCTAAACATGCGCGCTGAAGGTGATGCTCTCGAAGCTTTAGTTTCTCTGGGCTACAGTGAACGAGACGCGCGCGACGCACTAAAGAAAGTGTCTAAAAAAATAGAAAATACTAGTGAACGAGTGAAGCAGGCTCTTAAACTATTGGCTCAAAATTATGGATGAAATTCTCCGTCGAATAAAAAAATTCATACCGAAAAATCTTTTTGACGCTCTGGCACCTATTTATCATTTTGGATTGGCTTTTCTTGGGGCACTTATTTATCGCTTCCCCTCCAAACACATCGCCATCATCGCTGTGACAGGAACAAAAGGGAAATCTTCAACCAGTGAAATGCTGAATGCTGTATTTGAGGCTGATGAATATAAAACCGCGCTTCTAAATACTATAAGATTTAAAATCGGCGGTAATTCCAAACCCAATACCCGCAAAATGACCGTACCTGGGAGGTTTTTTGTTCAAAAATTTATTAGACAGGCCGTTGATCAAAAATGTGATTTGGTTATCCTCGAACTTTCAAGTGAAGCGGCCAAACAATTTAGACATAAATTTATCGATCTCGATGCCCTTATCTTTACCAACCTTTCTCCAGAACATATTGAATCTCACGGTTCTTTTGAAAAATACAAACAAGCCAAGCTTTCTATAGCCAAGGCTCTTTCAAAAAGTTCTAAACCTCGAACGGTTCTTGTGGTAAACGAAGAAGACAAGGAATCCCCCGCTTTCTTAAAATTTAAAGTAACCGAAACTTATTCGTTCTCAATAAAAAACGCCGGGCTTTATACTATGGATGATGATGGCGTATCGTTCACTTTTAGAAATTTGACGATCAAGTCCCCTCTTCGTGGTTTATTCAATCTGTACAATATGCTTGGAGCAGCTACTTGCGCCAGCGCGTTCGGTGTTCCTGCTGAAAAGATTAAAAAGGGATTAGAAAACTTATCGATTATTAAAGGTCGTGTTGAGTTTGTAAAACTGGAAAACAAAAAACAGGATTTTGATGTGGTGGTGGACTATGCGCACACTTCTGGATCACTTTCAGAGCTTTATAAAACTTTTGAAGGTAAGAAAAAGATTTGTGTTCTTGGAAATACTGGTGGAGGAAGAGACAAGTGGAAGAGACCAGAGATGGCCAAGGTGGCAGATGAATATTGTGATGAAGTCATTCTCACAAACGAAGATCCATACGATGAAGATCCTAAAAAAATTATTGAAGACATGCTTCCTGGATTTGTAAAAAGGAAGGTGACCATCATTATGAACCGTAGAGAAGCTATTCATGAAGCCATCAAACGTGCGAAGAAAGGCGATGCTGTTCTAATCACGGGTAAAGGCACCGATCCATACATCATGGGCGCAGACGGAGAGAAACAACCGTGGAGTGATGAAAAAGTCGCGAGAGAGGAACTAGAGAAAATTCTTACTCTCTAAATCTTCAGAGAGTGAACAAAAAGAGCTGTGCGTACTGCACAGCTCCTACAATCAAACAGACTATAACCAGGGCGGCCGAAGTCCTTTGTCGAGAAGAACGGCAGCCGCCGTGAGTTCTTTCTCCAAACCACACAAAGGGCAAAGAACCCTATTCCCCAACGACTCAGATTGCTCCGAAATCCAAACAACATACCATTGGTCGACAACGAGCTTGTCTACATTCTTGTAATGACAAGCGATTGTGGTTCCATTTCTGCGACGAGCCAACAAAATCGGCTTGACCGCCCCGTTTTCGCATGACAGAGAAAATGCGCCGAGGAATTTGTAGAACTCTCCCTCAACAAGAACATCGTTGGCGCGGTACACGCGTCCAGCCTGGAGCCCTATCAAGATAAGGCAGAACATGCTAAGGACGATAAGCCAGACCAACATCACAACAACCGAATCTTCTCGATGTTGAGTTGAATTCCATATCTTTCCGATCCAGAAAGGCAAGTATCCGAGAGTGAAAACAAGAAATAGAGGCCACAGGATTCTGAAAAATATCTGACGAAATCGCTTCATTTTCCACCTCCGTGGAAGTCAAATATCTACCCTTCTTGAAACTATCACACATAATGAACCGTGTCAAATACAGTTTAATTTAAGATTTTTTAAACAAAATTTGGTGAATCGAACAAAAGTGTGCACTTCGGGCGCCAACAACAATTCGTTTGATAATTCCCCTGCATTTGGGTTTCTGGCATTTCAAACCCGTTCTTCTGTATGCCTGATGATAATCTTGAAACTTACCTTTCTCTCCTTTGATATTTCTGTAGTCAGACATCGAATCTCCACCAAAATCAATTCCCTTTTTCAAAGTTTCCTTCATCGCTTGATATATTTGCTTCAAATTTTTCTCCGGAATAGCTCCAACAGTTGAAAGGGGGTGAACGCTTGCTCGCCAAAGTATTTCATCAGAATAAATATTCCCTATTCCAACAATGATTTTCTGATCCATGAGTACTGTTTTGATTTTTCCTTTTGGTTTTTTAAATAATCTCTCTCTAAAAATTTCAAAAGTAAATTTCTTGTCTAATGGTTCTGGTCCAAGATGCATAACATGTAGGGATTCTTTTAATTTATCTGTAGGAATGAGCGTAATCTTCGCAAACTTGCGCATATCAGAGAAAACGAGATGTTTTTGGTTATCTAAAGTAAAGTCAAGATGAACGAAAGGCGCAGTTTTCGATGGGTTATAAAAGAAATACCCAGTCATCTTCATGTGCACGAGAATGGTTTTGTTGTTTGAAAGTTGAATCAAAATATTTTTTCCCCGTCTCTTGGCTTTAATAATTTTCTGACCGATGATTTGTTTTTTAAAATCAGAGAAAAACTTGGGCTCTTTCACACTCCCTTTATGCATTTTATGAGTACTCTTATAATCCGTCCAAACATCTAAAATCTTTCGACCCTTAACAGTTCGATTTAACCCGTTCACTGTAGTTTGGACTTCTGGAAGTTCTGGCATTTTAGAGAAGATTAAATAGAGCAATCCCCGCAGAAACAGATACATTCATTGACTCTTTCTTGCCTTTCATCGAGATTTCTAGAACTTCATCAGCTAATTTGAGAGTTTGTTTAGAAACCCCTTCTACCTCGTTGCCTAAAATTAAGGCGAATTTATTTGCTATTTTGTATGTTTTTAAATCCTTCGAGTTTTTTGTTTGCTCCAAGGCAATAATTTTATATCCTTCTTTTTTTAATTCATCTATTGTCACCCTGGCTTCTTTCGTATATTTCCAAGATACAAATTCTTCTGCTCCGAGGGAAACCTTAATAAAATCCTTGCGTTTTCGACCAAACCGATCGATTGGCGCAGGAGTAGTCCCAACTAGAATAATTTTAGAAACCCCAAGGCAATCAGCAGTACGAAAAATAGAACCAACGTTGGCCACACTGCGTATATTGTCGAGAATTAGGATGCATTCCCTCATATTTTGAGTATGCTATCATAAATATATGCTTAATCCATTTCCAGAACTTCTAAGTTTCTCCCCTCTTGCTCCTTTTATTCTTCGCTTGGTGCTCGGTTTAATTTTCCTTGATTTAGGAATTCTCAAGTTTAGAAGTGAGAGAAGTCGATGGGTTAAATCATTCGAAGCGCTTCATTTGAATCCTGCAGAATTACTCGTCATTATTTTTGGACTAATCGAGGTGGCCGGAGGAGTTCTCCTTCTCATTGGTTCATGGACCCAAATCGCTGCCTTAGTATTTGTTGTTTTGGTTGGCCTAGAATTTTTTGTTGAGTATAAAGATGAATCCGTTTTGAAACGGGATTTTGTTTTTTATCTTCTTGTTCTCACTATTGCAATATCAATTCTCCTTTCTGGTGCTGGTGCTTTCGCGTTTGATATCCCACTTTAAGAATGGATAAATTTTTAAGAGATATAATCATATTGGGCCTAATTTTTGGTGGACTTACCCTTGGTTGGTATCTAGTGAGATTTATTTTAGAATAATTAAATATTAAATTCTCTTTTTAATTTCTCGACAAACATGCATTTTTTCGGTATTGTTTTCTTGCGTTTGCGCCCGTAGCTCAGTCGGTAGAGCAGCTCCCTTTTAAGGAGATGGTCGCAGGTCCGATTCCTGCCGGGCGCACAAATTAGTTTTCGACAACATTCGGAGAAAGTTGACGGTTCACCAAAACAAAAGTGGTGCGACGAGGAAGCTCTTTGAGTCTTTTGGCTCCTACATAAGTACAAGCACTGCGAAGTCCGCCGAGGATATCTCCAACTGTATCTAAAACTTTTCCCCTATAAGGAATTTTTATTTTTTTACCTTCAGGAGCTTTGTAGTGAGCTTTGCCTCCACTGTGTCTCTCCATAGAATCTGAGGAACTTGAACCGTAATGATAAACAAATTTTTTGCCATTCTCTTCGAGAATTTCTTCTTCTCCTTCATCATGTCCTGCGAGCATGCCTCCAACCATCACAAAATCTGCTCCTGCTCCAAGCGCTTTGGCTATATCTCCTGAAGTCCTGCAACCTCCGTCTGCACAAATCAAACCACCGAGTCCGTGAGCAGAATCAGCACATTCAATAATCGCGGAAAGTTGAGGATAGCCAACCCCAGTGACCATGCGTGTTGTACAAACTGTCCCCGGACCAATACCCACCTTCACAATATCCGCACCCGAAAGGATAAGTTGCTCGGTCATGTCCCCAGTGACCACATTTCCAGCCATGATGATGCTCCCTTTGCACAAACCTCTCACTTCTTTCACAAAATCCACGAATCTTTCTGTGTAACCGTTAGCCACGTCAATACAAAGTAAATATGGTTCGCTGTATTTTTTGATATATTTTTTTAAATATTCTTTGTCAGCATTCCTTATGCCTATAGTTACAAAGCTAAATTTTTTGTCTACGTCTTCAAAATGTTTAATCTCATTAAATTTATGCAGGGCGGTCAAAAGTTTTTCTTTTTTCAAGGATTTAGACATGGACACAGTCCCAACCCCGTCCATATTGGCTGCAATAATAGGAATCCCCGTCCATGTTTTCTTGGTATGAGGAAACTTAAATTCCCTCTCAAGATTTACTTCTTTTCTACTTGAAAGAGTACTTCGTTTTGGACGAATTAAAACATCTGCATAATCAAGTTTGATTTCAGTCTCTATTCTCATAATTATTGGCCGAGTGAATTATATACCTTATAAGCTTAAAAGCATCTTTTCTACTAGAGTTTCAATTTCTTCCTTTCCTCGACGAGTATTGTGGTACCCAACAACCAGAGATTCTGAAAGATTTTCTAATTCAGCTTTGGAAAAATTCTTGCTAAAACCCTTGGCTTTTATATATGGGAATTCTTTCATTTCTGTTTCCAAATAATTTTTAGTTTGTGAGGCTAGAAGCATAGACTTCACAATCCAAACTATTTTCCAGAAGATTTCTTCAGCCACCAACCCCGAAGCCAAGGCTTTTTGATACAAAATCCACGCTTCTTTTTTATTCCTGTTCCCTATTGCATCAGTCAGAGTGAAAACATTAAAATCAGAATGCTTGGCCTTTATTTCTTCAGATTCTTCTTCCTCCAAAGAGAAATCAACATCTACCACTTCCCCAAAAATATTTTTGTGATAAAAATCTTCGCTCATGTTTATATGCGTTTCATTTCTCCCCAATTCTTGCCGATTGATGCTTCGGCCACGATGGGTACTCCATAAGTTTCTTTATCTTGCATAACACTCTCCATAACTTTTTTAAATTCTCCAGAGGTCTCTTCGAGCAAAGAATCTTTGACCTCATAAACAATTTCATCGTGCACGTTTAGAATGGCATAAACATCTTTATCCCATTTTTTCTTTTTAATTAATTCATCGATTTTATTCATCGAAATCTTCACAATATCTGCTTCTGTTCCTTGAATTGGAGCATTAATAGCCATCCTTTCTGCAGCTGCACGAATAAAAGGGAGCGGAGATTTTAGCCCGATGAAATATCTTCTACGCCCAAACAAAGTTTCAGTATAACCCTGCCTTTCTGCAAGAGACTTTATATGATCCAAATATTTTGACAACCCAGAAAAAGTTTCAAAATAATTATTATAAAATTCTTGGGCTTCCTTTCTATCTGTACCCAAATTTGTTCTCAAAGCATTCACTCCCATCCCAAACAAAACTCCAAAGTTAATTACTTTGGCTTTTCTCCTCATCTCTTTGGTCACTTCGTTTTCAGAAACCTTAAAAACTCTTGAAGCTACTCCCGTATGAACATCTATTCCTTTCTTGAAAATTTCTATGAGGTTCTTATCTTTGGAAAGTATAGCCGCAATCCGGAGTTCGATTTGAGAATAGTCCAAAGAAAGGAGAGAGAATCCTTTGTCGGCCACAAAAGAATGTCGAATAGCTTGACCCAAGGTTGATTTGGTTGGAATATTTTGCAAATTAGGGCTCTCTGAAGCCATTCTTCCAGTAGTAGTGCCGGCTTGAAGAAACTTTGAATGGAGCCGAGAATCTTTATCCAAAAGCTTCGGGATAACATCAATATAAGTTGAGAGGAGTTTTTGTAATTCTCTGTAATCCAAAATTTTATTGATGATTGGATGTTTGTCTTTTAATTTTTGGAGTTCAGACTCTTTGGTTGAAAAACCTCCTGTCGCATTCTTCTTCTGCCTCTGCCCAGCAAGATTTAATTTCGTAAACAAAATTTCTCCAAGTTGTTTAGGAGAATTAATATTAAACTCCGAGTCCGATTCCTTCCAAATTTCTTTTTCTAATCTGGAAAGCTCTTTGTGATAATCCGCAGAAAGTTTTTGTAATGCTTCTGCATCTATTTTCACACCGTGTTCGTTCATTTCTTCTACAACTTTCATCAAAGGCTTTTCTATCTCTTCATAAATATTTCTCACCTTGCGTTTATCAAGTTCTAAATTAATTACTTCCCAAGCATCTTTGATGTTTGAGGTTTTGGTGAAGTCATACACATCTTGAATGGTCGGGGTGGTTAAATTTGAATCTATAACCCATAGAGCCAAAGATAATTCTGGGTCAACAGCTTTGGGAGCGACGGCAGAATGAATTCCGAGGGTGTCGGGGCCCCCGGCAGAGAGGGTAAAGCCCGAGGAATTCGTTTTGCCAGAGCTCTTCGTAACCAACATCCTTACCCTCTCCCCCATTGTTCTAAACTCGAGTTGTTTAAAAAGTTCAATTAGATTTTCTAAAACCAAACTTTCTTTCCACGGTTTAGGCAATTTAAAATTAATCGGGGCATCTCGACGAATAGTCGCGAGGGTTTTCGAAAACAAAGCTTCTTCTTCATTTTCTAAAAGCAAATCTCTCACCCTTTCATTAATCCCAGCTTTCTTATATTCTCCATCTTTTTTCAAAGCTTTATAAATTTTTTCTATTTTTCCAAAAGCAACGATGAGTGAGGTCGCTGTTTTTTCACCAATACCCTTTACTCCAATAATGTTGTCTGATGGATCTCCTCTTAAACCTTTGTAGTCTGGCAAAAGTTCTGGTCCAAAACCAAATCGAGCTTCAACTGCTTTCTCATCGTATAAAATGGTGTCGTTTATGCCTTTTTTGAGAGTATAAACTTGAACCTTTTTATCATTAACTAATTGGAGAGTATCCATATCTCCGGAAGCAATAATGATGTCCGTGTTTTTATCTTTGGAAAGTTTTTCAACAATAGTGCCCAAAATATCATCGGCTTCAAATCCTTTTTCTGAATAAATAGGAATGCCCCACGCTTTAAAAATATCTTTTGAACGTTCGAGTTGAAGAACGAGATTATCGTCCGTTTTTGCTCTTCCAGCTTTATAATCTCCATAAGCTTCATGTCGATGAGTTGGTTCGGGCAAATCGTAGCAAGCCACAATATAATCCGGTTTTAATTCTTCAATTATTTTAATGAGCATGGCCACCACACCATAAAGAGCGCCCGTCGGTTCACCTTTCGAAGTAGAAAATTCAGGCAACGCATGATATGCACGATGAATAATCGCGTGGGCATCAAGAAGTACTAATCTTTTTTTATTAATCTTGGTTTTCATAATTAATAACTCTTGTATTTTCGTTTAAATGCTCAAAAAAAACTTTGTGGGTGTGGTTTGGAATAATTGCCTGAACTCTTTCTGGCCATTCAATCAAAATTAAATTTTCTGGTTCTTTGATTATTTCTTCCCACCCAAGATGAACCAGTTCTGATTCCTTTTCTAATCTATACGCATCAATATGAATCAGATTCTTAAATCCTTGGTAGTCAATCGGATAAATTTTCTCAATCACAAAGGTTGGGCTCTGCATGGTTTCTTTCACTCCGAGAAAATTTCCAACCGCTTGAGAAAAAGCGGTCTTCCCCGAACCAAGGTCCCCAATCAAGGCCACAACAGTGGCCTTTTCGCTCTTTTTTAGACCCTGCGCAAATTTTCTAGCCATTTCCCCTGTCTCTTCTAAACTCTTAGAAATTCGCTTCATATAGGCATTATATCATTTATTCATGGGCATTTTCGGGTGCCTAAGGTAGAATATATGCAATGGTTCAGTTCGATGAAGAAAAAGAAAAAGGGAAAGTAGAATTACTTCTTAAACAAGAAGAAGAGAATTTGGCTTCAACCCTTTCATCTAAATATGGAGTGCCCTATCTCGACCTATCTGCTCATCCAATAAACATTGATGCTATCCGTGTGATGAAAGAAGAAGATGCTCGAGCCGGAGACATGGCCGTATTCAACATCACTGATAAAAAAATAGATGTGGCTGTTCTCTCTCCTACGAACGAAAAAACACTTCAATTTGTAGAGGATTTAAAAGGTCGTGGATACATTCCTCAAATGTACATGGTTTCGCATGCTTCTTTGAATAAAGTTTGGGAAAGATACAAAGACTTGTCTTATTCATCAGAGACCAGTTCAGGGTCTTTGGATATTTCAAATACAGATATATTGGAAATGATAAAGAAAGTTGAAACACTTGATGATATAAAAAAATTAATCGAAGGCGTTCTCTCTATGAAGCGTGCGTATAGGATTTCAAAAATTTTAGAAATCATCCTTGCTGGTGGAATTGCTTTGAAAGCTTCTGATATTCATATAGAACCAGAAGAAATTTCTGTTCGTTTGCGCTACAGACTCGATGGAGTCCTCACGGATATTTTAAAGTTTGACAAGGAAACATTTGAACTTCTCCTCTCCAGAGTAAAATTAATTTCAAATCTTAAATTAAATACCAAAGGCCGAGCCCAAGATGGTCGCTTTTCTATTAAGCTCGGTGAACAAGAGGTAGAAATCCGAACTTCTCTTCTCCCAGGTCCATACGATGAGTCAGTTGTACTTCGTATCCTTACCCCAGAATCTATTTCAGTTCCTCTCGAAGAACTCGGCATTCATCCTCGACTTCTTGAAGTTTTAAAGAAAGAAATAACCAAACCAAACGGGATGATTCTCACCACAGGACCGACTGGCTCAGGTAAAACCACAACGCTTTATGCTTTCCTTCGAAAGATTTATACACCAGATATCAAGGTTATCACCATAGAAAATCCGATTGAATATCACATCAAAGGAATCGTTCAGACTCAAACAGATGAGAACGGAGATTATACTTTCGCTTCCGGATTAAGAAGCGCTTTACGCCAAGATCCTGATGTAATCATGGTTGGAGAAATTCGAGACAACGAAACCGCGGAGGTCGCGGTGAATGCAGCGCTGACCGGACACCTAGTGCTTTCTACTCTTCACACCAACAATGCTGCTGGTTCATTCCCCCGCCTACTCGACCTTGGAGTAAACCCAAAAGTTATTTCCTCGGCTTTAAATATTTCGATTGCTCAAAGATTGGTTCGAAAACTTTGTCCCGTTTGTAAAAAAGAAAAAGTTTTAATCGGTAAGGAAAAAGATTTGATTGAAAAAGTTTTAGCTGAAATTCCTGATGCTAGTTATTTGGAAGGTATTCAAAAAGAAAAAATTTGGGAACCGGTTGGGTGTAAAGAGTGCAATAACACTGGATTCAAGGGTCGAATTGGTGTTTATGAGGCTATACAGATTGATAATGCTATAGAGAAAGCGGTTATCTCCAATCCGAGTGAGCGAGACATCATCCTTGCAGCCAAACCACAAAAACTTTTGAATTTGATAGAAGACGGTGTACTAAAGATTCTTTCTGGAGTAACTTCTGTTGCTGAACTCGAGCGGGTTGTCGATCTTTCAAGTTTTGAATAAAAACACAATTCTATTAAAAAGCGATATTGAATGGGGGGCGAATCTGTGAATAATTATAAGTAGAGATTTCGCTCAAAAGCATAAATCTCCAAGCAACACTTTCAACCCGGAAGTTAAAAGTTAAGCGAGGCTTTTTAGGATAGTCTCAGAAAGCACGAGGCTCCCAAGAACGTCCTCAAAGGAACGCCCGAAGTGCCTTGCGGCGGTTGTTGCTTAGAGATTTATGATTTGGAGCACTATTTGGAGAACAAAACCTTAACCAGTATCCTAGCATAGAATAAATTTTATGTCAAGTAAAAAACCAACGGCCAAAAAAAGGAAGGAAGGAGATGAAGAAGAGGTTTTTGTAGGAGAAGAGCTCCGCCCTTCAAAATGGGATGACTATATTGGCCAAAAAGCCATCAAAGAAAACCTTCGAATTCTTCTTCAGGCAGCCTCCGAACGTGGTACCCCGCCTGAACATATTCTGTTTTATGGTCCCCCAGGTTTGGGCAAAACCACCCTTGCGCATTTGATTTCCAAAACAACAAACAGAGCGATGAAAATCACCTCTGGGCCAGCACTCGAGAAGGTTGGTGATCTTGCCTCCATACTAACCAACCTTACTCCGGGTGATATTTTGTTCATTGATGAGATTCACCGCTTAAACAAAACCATCGAAGAAGTCCTCTACCCTGCGATGGAATCCGGCTCACTCGACATTATTATTGGGAAGGGTCCTTCAGCTCGAACAATTCAACTTGAGCTCCCGCCCTTCACTTTGCTCGCAGCCACCACGCGCGTCGCGATGATTTCTTCTCCACTTCGTTCGAGATTTTCTGGTGGAGTGTTTCGATTAGAATTTTATACAGATGAAGAAATAGAAAAGATTGTTAAGCGCTCGGCGAAAATTCTCGGAGTAGAAACGGACGGCACCGCCGAGAAAGAAATCGCCAAACGAAGCAGATTCACTCCGCGCACAGCAAATTACTTTTTGAAACGTGCGCGAGATTTCGCTCAGGTTCATAAAAAAACTCTAGATAAAAATACTGTTGAGGAATCTTTGAAACTTTTAGGAATAGATGAGATTGGTCTCTCCCCATCAGACAGGAAACTTCTCGAAACGATGGCTAAAAAGTTTAATGGCGGTCCAGTCGGCCTCGGCACACTCGCCGCTGCTCTTTCCGAAGAAGAAGCTACTATTGAAGAATTTAACGAACCGTATTTGATTCAAATGGGTATGATTGAACGCACCCCCCGTGGTCGTATTCTTTCCGAAGCGGCGTATAGGCATCTTGATATTCCGGTTCCAAAAAATTTACAACAGAAACTAATTTAACAACATGTCAGGACACAACAAATGGTCGAAGATAAAGAGGCAGAAGGAAAAAACTGATGCGGACAAGTCAAAAGTTTTTTCCAAGATGGCCAAACTGATTTCATCGGCCTCTAGATTAGCCAAAGGAGATGTTTCTTCTCCGGGTTTGCGTGCAGTAATAGACAAAGCTCGTGAATTTAATATGCCGAGTGACAACATCGAACGTGCGGTGAAAAAAGGGGCTGGCGGTGAAGGAGAAAATCTTGAATCAATTACTTATGAATCATATGGACCATGTGGTTCAGCTTTAATCATTGAGGCACTGACCACCAACAAGAACAAAGCCGCTCAAGAGGTGAAACATATTCTCGCTGAATACGGATTCGAACTGGCCACGCCGGGTTCAGCTTCTTGGGCTTTTAAAAAAGAGAATCATGAATGGGTTCCGACCATGGCCATCCCCCTTTCTTCGGAGGACGAATCGGTTCTAGAAAAACTTATAAACGAACTAGAAGAAAATGACGAGATTCAAGAAGTCTACACGAATGCAGAATAGACCTGTTTTGAATAAAACTGAACGCACGTTGGCTATTGATCCAGGATTTGATCGTGTTGGGGTAGCTGTAGTAGAGAAAAACGGTTCGAAAGAAAAACTTTTATTTTCAGAATGCATTCTCACAAACAAAAAAGAGTCTCAATCCGAAAGATTAAAGCAAATTGGTTTAGAGATTAAAAAGATAATTAAGAAATGGAAACCAGAATCTTTGGCTATAGAAAAACTTTTTTTCAATCAAAATACTTCGACAGCGCTGCGAGTAGCCGAAGCTCGAGGAGTAATTTTATACGAATCTATTTGCGCTGGACTTGAAATTTTTGAGTATAGTCCCCAAGAAATTAAAATCGCTGTGACGGGATACGGTAAGGCTGCAAAAAAAGAAATGGAAACAATGACTGTTCGACTTTTGTCGCTCAAGACAATCCCAAAATACGATGATGAGATAGATGCTCAGGCGGTGGGTATCACTCATCTTGTTTCTTATAAACACAAAAGACGGCTATCCACAGATTAGAGGATGGGCTTGTTTGCAAAAAATAGGGGCATCTGTTACAAATATGGAGTTAAAAATAAAACGATAAACATAAAATGGACGATCTTTTAAAAGATGATCTTAAAGACGAAGAATTTGATGATCCTTTCCTTCCAGGGAAGAAACCGACTATTCCGCTTGATGATGAAGACCTTGATCCGAACACCATTTCTATTGATGAGGTTATAGACGAAGAGGAAGAAGAGGAAGAAGGGTTCGATGATATAGACGAGATGTAAACAAAAACCCCGCCGTCCGGCGGGGTTTTTGTTATAGAATTTCTAATTTTATGAATCTCCGCTTCCCCACTTTCAAAACAATAGGCGCCTCGACGGTCTGATCGGATGATTTGATAATTTCGTTTGTTTCTACATTTATTACTGCGCTGTCTTCTACCAATCTTCTCCATTCACTTTTTGATTCAACGAGTTTTTCTTCGAGAAGGGCGTCTATTATTTTTGACCCCAAAACAACTCCAACAGTTTTAATTTCATTTGGGATTTCTTTTTTTGAGAAAGTGTTAATGAAATTTTCCTCTGCGGATTTAGCTAATTTTTCTCCGTGATACAAAGTGACTATCTCGCGGGCTAAATACATCTTGGCTTCTTTTGGATGAAGTTTGCCGTCTTCAAGATCTGAAGACATCTTAATAATTTCTTGGGTTGGAACGTTTGTGCAGAGTTCGAAATACTTTAAAATTTGGGCATCGACCATGCTCATGATCTTCCCGTACATATCGTTTGGTTCATCTTCAAGATAAATACAGTTGTTGTACGTTTTACTCATCTTTCGGCCGTCTGTTCCTTCTATCAGCTCGGTTGTGAGAACAAATTTGTCGCGTTTACCAAAATCTTTTTGTAATTCCCGACCGGCAAGCATATTAAACTCTTGGTCGGAACCACCGATTTCACAATCAACATCGAGAATTACTGAATCATAACCAACCATCAGAGGATAAAGAAATTCATGAAGTCCGATTGGTTTCCCTTCTTTAAGACGTCGATCGAACATGTCTCGTTGAAGCATGTGTTGAACAGTAAACTTGCTCGCGAGGTTTACAATATCGGAAAAACACAAAGGCTCTAACCATTCATGATTGTATCGAACCTCTACTTGAGAAAGATCTAGAATTTTCTTGGCTTGATTTTTGTAATCTTTAAAATTTTCTTCAACTTGGCTTTTGCTTAGTGGCTCACGCAAAGCATCTCGTCCAGACGGATCACCGATCATCGCGGTGAAACTTCCAACAACCAAAATAATTTCATGCCCCGCATCCCCGAAAGCTTTTAATTTTCGTAATGGGACAGAATGCCCAAGATGAAGTTTCGCTCCTGTTGGATCAATACCAAAATAAACTCTCATGGGTTTTTTTGAAGCTAATTTTTCTTTGGCCAAGCTGGCGGGGATAACGTTTTCTACTCCTCGAGTTAGAAGTTCATCAATATCGACATTATTATGAGATTTCATATAGGTTCAATTTAACATGTTAGAATGGATTTATGAAGCTTCAGGAGATACTGCGTAGTAGAAAAAACAGAGTCTTGCTTGCGGGTTCGGCAATTTTGATATTTTTTGGGTGTCTTTTTGTTTGGGCGGCCACCCTTAGGGTACCCGATCTCTCTGATCTCGCCACGAGGAAAATAGTCCAATCCACCAAGATTTATGACCGCACAGGCCAGATTTTGCTCTATGACATGTCCCAAAACATAAAGCGCACCCTTGTACCATTTGAAGATATTTCTCCGTATATCAAGAATGCGACCTTGGCCATAGAAGACAAGAATTTTTACACCCACGGGGGCGTCGACCCACAATCAATTCTTCGGGCCATATATGTAGACATCACTACCCTATCTACAAGCCAAGGGGGGTCAACTATTACTCAACAGGTGGTGAAGAATTCTATTTTAACTGGAGACAAAACAGCGACCAGAAAATTAAAGGAGCTCGTCTTGGCAATAAAACTCGAGAAGGTTTTAACCAAGGATCAAATTTTTAATCTTTATCTAAACGAAATCCCTTATGGAGGAAGTATTTATGGGGTTGAGGAGGCTTCTGAAAATTTTTTTGGTAAACCGGCCAAAGAAGATACTCTGACCGAAGCAGCTTATTTGGCAGCCATGGAAAATGCTCCGACTTTTTATTCTCCATACGGACCAAATCGGGAAAAATTAGAAGCTAGAAAAAATTTGGTTCTAAAAGAAATGTTTAACAACGGGTTAATCACTAAAGATGAGTTTGAAAAATCAACCAAAGAAGTGGTGACTTTTAAACCGAAAGAAAATACAGGCGGAATTAAAGCCCCTCATTTTGTTTTTTTTGTAATTGATTATTTGGTGAAGAAATATGGCGAAGATGTTTTGGATACGGGAGGTCTAAAGGTTACCACTACTCTTGATTATGATATCCAATCGAAAGCGGAAGTATTAGCTAAACAATATGGCATAAGCAATCAAGAAAAATTTCACGCAGACAACGATGCTGTTGTGGCCATAGACCCAAAAACTGGAGATGTTTTGGCGATGGTTGGGTCAAGAGATTATTTTGATCAAAAAATAAATGGTAATTTCAATGTGGCCACCGCCCACCGTCAGCCAGGGTCAACTTTTAAACCGTTTGTTTATTCAGCTTTGTTTAATAAAGGGTATACACCAGAGACAATTCTTTTTGATGTTCCGACTCAATTCAATCCAACCTGTGCGCCAGACAACACAACAGATGACGCCACACGAAGCGCAGATGGTTGCTATGCTCCTGTAGATTATGACGGAAATTATAGAGGGCCAATGACTATTCGTAATGCACTTGCTCAATCAATCAACATTCCCGCTGTCCAAGCCCTTTATCTCGCGGGTGTTCAAAATTCTCTTGATTTAGCAAAAGATATGGGGATCGACAAACTTGCAACTTCAGATCAGTACGGGCTCTCCCTTGTCCTTGGTGGAGGAGAGGTTTCCCCTCTCGATATGACCTCTGCATATTCAGTTTTTGCTAATGATGGGATAAGAAATCCATATAATATTATTCTCGAAGTTCAAGATGAAAATAATCAGGTAATTGAAGAAGCTTCTCCTTCTCCAAGAAGAGTTTTGGACGAAGAAACGGCTAGAAAAATTTCAAACATTTTATCAGATAACGTTGCTCGCACCCCAGCATATGGAGCAAATTCTGTTTTATATATTCCAAATCAAGATGTAGCTGTAAAAACAGGAACTACAAACGATTATAAAGATGCATGGATTGTTGGATACACTCCAAACATCACAGTTGGTATGTGGGTTGGAAATAATGAAAACACTCCTATGGATAAAAAGGTGGCGGGGTATATAGTCGCTCCAATGTGGCGAGATTTAATGAATCAAATTCTTCCGAATCGACCGATTGAATCGTTTGTTCCCCCTATTCCAGACGAGCCAACAATTAAACCAGTTCTTCGAGGAATCTGGCAAGGTGGGATTTCAGATTTTACTGACAATAATCAAGGGTTTGAAACAATTTCTGGTGGGGTGCATTCAATTTTATATTGGGTGAACAAAGACGACCCAAGAGGTGCGGTTCCTTCTAATCCATCTGATGATCCTCAATTCAAAAACTGGGAGTATTCGGTTAGAAACTGGGTTCTTTCTCATGGAATAAAAGATTCTCCAATTTCCCTACCTAGCCCAACGTACACAATCCCTACAAACTCAACAACAACTCCGGCTTAGATTATTTATAGAAAATTTTATTAATATTTTGGTTTGTATTTGCTCTAATTTGAGCAAGGATTTCTTTTTCATGGAGTTTGATTTCATTTTTTTTGATGGGAGAAGAAAATATTTCTAGATTGAAATTTTTTATATCTATTTCTTCTGGTAAAAGTCTGATTCCTGTTTCTGATTCAACCGCAAAAATAACCGCTTCTTTTTCTAAAACGTTTTTGTTGATTGATTTTTTGAATTTTTTAAGAAGGGTATCTAAATCAAGCATTTTATGATCGGTTCATAGGCATGGTTAGGTATAAGAAGCTTTTATCTCCAACTCCAGTAACAACAATTGGTTTGGTTTGCCCACTAAAAGAAAGATTTATGGTGTCTGTAGAGATTGATTGGAAACAATCAGTAAGATATCGATGATTCACATTAATAATCAGGTCTTCTCCTTCTATGGCCGCCTCTATTGCATAAATATTTTCACCGACGTTGTTGTTTTTTGATTCTATTTCAAAAAGTTTTTTTGATGGAGCAATGGTTAGTTTTAATTGATTAAAAGAATCGGAAAAAATAAGAGCTGTTTTTAGTGAATTAATTAAATCTTGTTTTAAAACAACAACTTTTGAAGTTGTCTCCTTCGGAATAATTTGTTTGTAATCAGGAAAGACTCCATCAATTATCCTTGAGGTAAGGTAAATTCCTGCTCCACGAAAAGCAACTTGGTTTTCTTCTATAGAAAGTGACAGATCTTCCCCAACGGAGTCAAAAATTCTAATTATTTCTGCGGCATTTTTTTGAGGAATAAGAATTTGTTTAAAATTTGGGATCTTTTTTGTTTTTACTCTCTTTTCTGCAAGACGAAATGAGTCTGTGGCCACAAAGACCAGAGAATCTCCTTCGTGTGATATGTATATAGATGAGAGCTCTGGCTTCATACTTCCTGTTGCTGAGGCGTATAGGACCGATTTGAGGCCAACCACGAGGTCTTTTGATGGTAGAGAGAAATCATCTTCATCTTTTATTTCAGGGATGATTGGAAAATCCTCTGTTGAAAGAGTTTTAATCGATGTTTCAGTACTATCTGTAGAAACATTTAAGGTTTGTCCTTTTAAATTTAAAATAATAATTTTTTCCTTTGTAAGTGAGTTTAGAAAAGAATTTAAAATATGAGCTGAAACAACTAATTCACCCGGCTCGATGACTTTTACAGGAATAGTAATGGAAATTCCTAAATCAAGATTTGTAGCACGAATAATTAAATTATTCTTAATCGCTTTAAGATGAAGACCAGACAAAATAGGAAGAGTTGGGTTTCTTCCAGAAACTTTTTCAGCTCTACCCACAGCCTCGACCAACCTTTCTTTGATGCATTCTATTTTCATATATAAATACTTGTTAATACTATTAGGTCTGGGGATATGTGGAAAACTTTTTTAACCAACAACAGCAACACGTTTTTTAATTTCCAAAAAAAGAACTTGTGGACAACCGAACAAAAATAAAGAAAAGATATTTTTATTTTTTTTAAACTAGAAAGAAAAAGAACAAAGTTTACCCCACTATCCCCGTCTTTATGTTCTCTTCTTAACATATTATTACACAATCAAAAGATTTCTAATCTGACCAATCTCTTGAGAAAGAGAAACGTCTTCTTTTAGGTCGTTCTTCATCTTTTCACACGAATGGATAACGGTTGTGTGATCCCTTCCCCCAAGTTTTTGTCCTATAGAAGGGTAAGAAATATTAAAATCCTCTCTTAGAAGATACATAATGATTTGTCTTGGTCGAATCACCTCCTTTCTTCTTGTTTTTTCATAAATACTCTCCTCTTCTATAGAATAAAAATCAGAAACAATTTTCACTACCTCCTTTACTGAAACATTTCTCTTTGGTTTAGCACTCGTTTTTACAAAATTTCTAACATCCGTAAGGGTTACTTCCTTTCCTTTGAGTTGAGAATGACAAACCAAAGTATTGATAATCCCCTCAAGGTCTCTTATGTTTCCATTCACCACATGGGCAAGATAGTCAATGATTTCTTGAGAAAGAGAAAGCCCTTGGGAAGCTGCTTTTTTGGTAATAATCGCAATTCGCGACTCCTCATCTGGAGGTGGGATGTCTATAACCATACCAGCTGAAAATCTGGATTTTAATCTTTCTTCTAATCCAGCGATAAAGTGCGGGTTTTTGTCTGAAGATAGGATAATTTGTTTGTTGTTATCATAAAGGCTATTAAAGAGATGAAAAAGCTCCTCTTGGAATTTTTGTTTGTCTGTAAAAAATTGAACATCATCCATGATTAAAACATCGTACTTTCTGTATTTCTCCTTAAAAGAAGCCATTTTTTGGTATTGAAGGGCATTCATGCAGTCCTGACAAAAGGCCTCAGAGGTCATATAATAAACTTTTTTACTCGGACTCACCTTTTTAATATGGTTACCTATCGCTTGGACTAAGTGAGTCTTTCCGTGCCCAGTTGAACCATAGATAAACAAAGGATTATATAGAGCACCTGGGTTTTTGATCACCGCTTGAGCTGCCGCATGAGCAAGTTCATTAAAAGGACCTATAACAAAAGTTTCAAATGTATACCGAGGATTCAAATTGTCTTCTTTGTTTACTACAATCTCTGGAATAGGTAGCTCATTCATCCCTAAACGGCTCTCCACACCCTTTTCCTCACGTCTTCGGGGTTCTTCTTTGTTTACCACATATTCTACGCTGTGCACAGAGCTTTCAAGTGCTCTCAACGATTTCAAGATGGTGTTGTGGTATCTCTCTAGTAGCCATTCCTTAACAAAGGCATTAGGAACCGAAAGTACTACTACCCCACTCTCTTCCTTTACAATACGAGTATCTTTAAACCAAGTCGTAAAATTTGCTTTCGAGACCCCAAGCTCTATTTCTGTAAGAACGCTTTGCCAAAGTTGTTTAGGGTCAGTCATGGTGTTTGAATAGAAGTTCTTGTAGTATATCCTTCGAGAATCAAGCGGAAAACTTGTAAAAGAGTATAAAACTGTTTATAATGTGTTAATAACTCACGAAGAAATACATGTCTACAACATACCAACCTAAAAAAAGAAAGAGATCGAGAGCTCACGGATTCAGGAAACGAGCCAAAAGCACCGGAGGAAAAAGAGTCGTCAAGGCTCGTCGAAGAAAAGGACGCGCAAGGCTGACCGTTTAATATGCTCCCAAAAAAATCACGAATTCAACGCAAGCTTTTTTCTAAGCTTCTCGTGAATTCAAAACATATAAACTCCGGAGTTTTTTCTTTGAGATTTATTATTGATCCATCGATTAATGAACCAAGATTCGGTGTCTCTGTGTCAAAAAAAATTTCAAAAAGCGCTGTAGTGAGAAATACAATTCGACGACAAACATATACAAGTCTCAAACCTTATATTCGAGATTTTCCTCACGGACTCTTTCTTTTTGTGGCTAAAACAGGAATAGAGAAATTAAAAAGTGAGAAATTAAGAGAAGAAATAAAAAAAATTTTAAAAACAGCACCATTTGTTTTAGAGGGTAAAAAAAGCTAAACTTAATAAACAAATGACCGCCTTCTACCATATTTTTATTCATGACCCTTTGTACAACGGTCTAATTGCCATCTTTAATTTGCTTCCTTGGGCTGACGCGGGTATAGCTATCATCCTCCTTACTGTTATTGTTCGCCTCATTCTCTTCCCTCTTTCTAGGAAAGCAGTTCACACTCAAGTCCGAATGCAAGAAATCAATCCAGCACTCACAGCTATCAAGGAAAAATATAAAGACAACTCCCAAGAGCAAGCTAAAAAGACTCTAGAGCTCTATAAAGAAAAAGGGGTCAATCCATTCTCTGGAGTTTTGGTTCTTCTAATTCAACTTCCAATCATTCTCGCTCTTTATAGGATTTTCTTGTATTCAGGATTGCCAGCTGTAAATAGTTCGATTCTATATTCTTTCATTCATGCCCCAACAAATATTAATGTTGTTTTCCTTGGATTAATAAATTTAACTCAAAAAAGCGTGTTTCTCGCTGTTCTTGCAGCCATCTCCACATTTTTCCAATTAAAACTAGCATCACTAGTTTCTACAAATAAACCAAAGGATGGAGTTAAATCGTTTGGAGACAACCTTGCTCAAAGTATGCAAACCCAAATGAAATATTTTTTCCCAGTTCTTGTTTTTTTTATTTCTTATAAAATCTCAGGAGTAATCGCTCTTTATTGGTTGACCTCAAACTTATTTACTATCGGACAAGAGATTGTTGTTAGGAAGAAACTAAAAACAGAAACTATTGTAGCTTAAGCGCCCAGAGAGTCAGATCATTCTTGTTCATGAAGAATAGATAATCTTCATTAGGAGAAAGGGACAAATTTTCCATATCTATCTTTAAATCAGTATCTTTTTTAGGATCAGAAAGGAGTTCGCTAGTGGCTGTGATGGTATTAAATCTCCATATTTGATCTGAGAAAGAAACGATTCCTTGATACCAACCGTCAGGTTCATTTGAATCAATGTTTTCATTTGGTGTTCCACAATACAAAACCCCAACGCTCTTTTTGCTCCAAACACATTTGTCCGCAAACGTTGTAGGAAGAATTTCGTTTGTTGACTTATCAACAAGGTTTTCAAACGAGAAAGTTGTTTTATTGTTTGAATTATACGAGTAAGCGATTCTCTTCCCATCGGAGCTTTGTATAAGAGTCAGGGCGTTCATAGGACCAAGGATTTTGGTAAGACTTCCAGTTGAAGCATTCAAATTATAAGCAAAACCATCGACCGCTGAACTAGATTTGGTCACCAAGGTAATTTGATTTGAATTTGGCCATGAGATTTTCCAATCAGTGAATCCAGATGAAAAAAGATTTGTATTTTTACTTCCATCAAAAGCCAAAACAGCAATTGAACCAGAATCTTTTAACACATAAGCTATCAAGTTTGTTGGACCGATTGCCATATCACCTATGTTGCCAAGGAGATTAGTAGCTTTCACCGCGTATAAACTTTCAGTGGAGGTAGATTTCGGAGCCGTCAGAATCAAAGAAATGTTTTCAATCAGATCACTATTATCTTTTAGGCCTCTTAAAATAACCGACGAGCCATTATTTTTAAAGAGAGCCTCTACTGTTTTAGGAAAAGTATTGTTTGTGATTTGAATTTTTTCTAAAGTGACCGGATTTACATCATAAAGATGACCCGTAGCTCGGTCTACAAAACGAACGATTGTTTCTCCTGATTTTTTATTGAAAGCCACCATTCCGGCAACTGGTTCATTGGAAACCTGAAAAAGTCTGGCCACTGGTTTGCCTTGGGTATCAAGCCCAACAGAAGTGTTTGAGCTTGTATTTGTAGTTCCACTGTCTCCAACAGGGGTATTATCCCATCCTTGACCAAATGGTAACCCAGCATCTGTGTTCGTTGTTGCTGGAACTGTTATTTTGTTAAAAAACAAAAACCAACAAAGAACCCCAACTGCGATTACGAGAACGACGCCGATTATTATTACTATAGTTTTTCTAGTCATAGATTTATATGTGCGTGTTCTCCTGTTGCACCAGTGTTAATAACAATCTTAAAACCAGAACCCATTAATTGCGCTAAGTGAGCTTTTCGTGCTAACGCAACAGGGTTAGTACAAATATTAGCGGTTCCAACACAAGGGACTTCATATTGGAAGTTTGGACCAATGTTTTCTTTGATTGCTTTTAGGAATTTGGACACGATTAAATCGCTTGACCAACCGTCTGTTAAGGCGGCATCTACACACCTTCCTGCATTTGGCCCAGGATTATGACATGAAGCTTGATGATTTCCTTTTGGCGGATACATTTCTGTTACTTGCCAAGAGACTTTTCCTTCCAAAGCTGCTGCTAATTTAACAAGGCGGGCTCCTAAATCTTTATTAACAACACACGGCCCCGGTGATGCGCACCCTCCTGCTGCTACGTCTTTATGAGGGACAATACCGGGCAGTAAAATACAATCAGTACAGCCACTCGTGCCAGGGCTACCCGGAGATGGGATATTACTTGCACATTGGGTTAAGTCCCCATTAGGTATTGGTGTCCCATCTGGACAGGTAGTTGCCCCAAGGTCAGTACCTATTGGTGCACCAATTTTTAATCCAGCAATAGAAAAATCAAATTGTACCAACTTTGGGTTAATGGTATACAAAATAATATAAGCACTCATGGCTAGTAGTAGTCCTATAAGAGCGTTTCGTATGGTGTCTTTCGCATCGCTTTTTTTATCAAACGCATCGGAGGTCATATATGTGATTCCTCCCATAATGATTCGTAAAACAGCTAGGGCTCCTGCGATACCTATAGCCAATTTAACCACCCCGGGTATGAAAGTATTAATATTTACCTTACCAGCATCATTAGTAATCACTGGTAGAGCTGTGAGAGGGCAATAACCGTCTGGACCGGGAGTACACCCAGCAGCCATAGCTTGATTTCCAAAGCCACCAAGCAAGACGAGCAAAAAGAAAATTGAAAAAAAATAACTTTTCATACTATAAATTGTTTTGATTATTAAAATTAACCATAAAATCTTTGCTCGTTGTTTGATTAAATTTTATAGTGTTTTCTGTTCTGAGGGAGATGTTTGATGATCCGACTGTTTGGTCTGTAATACGATATGTAATTTTGCTGTTTTGACCAGAAGCCGTGCCATTATTAAACCAAGTATATTTTATTCTTGAAGAATCTTTGTTTGTTACACTAAAGAAAAGTGGGAAGGCCACAAAAGAGACTTCTTTTTCTTTCAAATTAAATTTATTTTTAACTTCACTGTTAAATAGTGTTCCATACAACGGGCTATCTTCATAAACCAACGCATTAGGTTGAATCGGGGCAAGATTAATCGCCGTGCTGGCCGCAACAGTGTCTTGATCTGTTAGAACTTCTACCTGAATTTGTGTTGGCAAAGAGAGGACAGAATCATAAAAGGTTAATGAACTCTTTCCTGCTCCAGAAGCCGTGCCTAAAATCGTTCCATCTTGTGTCCATCTGTAAATAAGATTTGAAGAGTTAATCTTATTGCCGCTACTGTTGATTATGTTTGGTATTGCCACCAAGGTAATCATTCCTTGTTTAGCCCACAATGTCCTGCCTTTATAAAAAGGAGGAACGTATCCACCTCCCTGCCACAAAAGGTCTACTGTCCCAGGACGGATGGTGATTGTTTTACTGAATTGTCCAATCACAGAATTAATGTAAACAGTAATTGTAGTTAGAGAGCCGTTTTGTCCAGTGACAAAATCTATGTTTTTTAACCCTCTCCCATTTTTTGTTGTTTTCCCATTTACAGACCAAGAAATCGTTGAGCTGTCCAAATCAATACTGGAGCTTTCTATGGAAATATTTGTAGTAGTGTTTGGTGCAGGTGTTGTCGGATCTATTGTAAACGAGATTGTTTGAGATAAATCAGTAGGATTGTTTGATTGGTCAACAAAAACTTGTGCTTGAGAAAGTGAAGGCAGAAAAAAGAAACCAATGCCCAGAAAAAAAATTGATATAGTTCTTAATCCCATGTCTATATTATATAGGAAGTTTAGGAAGTTTTTTATCTGCCTTATCCAAAGCCATGGTTAAAAGCACATCTCCACTCCAAAGGGGAAGACTATCAACAATAGGTATTTCTTCGGCTATAAATGAACCAATCCAAGAAAAGACTTTTTTGCTGTCTAGTTTTACCCCACGTAGATAAAAATAGAGTGGTAAGGCCATACCAACAACAATATCAATTCCACGATTTGCAATTATTCCGATAGCAAACATATTCAAAAAAACTTGCACTGTGTCCACTACTAAAGCGGCTCCGGTTACCAAACCCCATTCAAAGTTTGAGATTTTACTGCCCTGTGATGGTTGTTGTTCCTGCATTATTTATAGGATTAGGTGGCACAATAGGAACTTCCCTTTCTGCTTCAAGCTCTTGGCGAGCTTTTTTCATAGCCAAGACCTGAGAAGGGTCCGAGGTGATGATTTGGTCTTCAGTATAAGAGGCGATGTTCTTTATGGCTACATGTTTTAATCCTGCAAAGAATATTCCTTCTCCAACATCGGATTCAAGCAAAAGGAATTTTTCTTCATCAGTTAAGTTAAAGGTTTTTTGCAGATTATCGATTGTGGTTGGAGATTGTTTAAGGAGAATTTGAATAGAAGAGTTAGTAATGATTGGTAAACCATACGGAGATTTAAGGAAATCATCAACATCTTGAGTGATGGTGGCCACACCGAGGTAGTATTTACGTCCTCGCTTCACAAGACCCATGAGGAACGATGCTGTATCCTCGGATTTCATCATCCACCATGCTTCATCGATAACCAGCAATCTCTTTTTCAACTCTTTTCTGATTGCATTCCAAATATAGTGAGTGACTATGTACATCGCGACAGGTTTCAATTCATCTTCCATGTCTCGAAGGGAAAAGACTACAAATTTACGATTGATGTCTACGTTTGTTGGTCTATTGATGAAGCCGGACCACGTACCTTTGGTGTATTTAGTCAAACGTTGAGCGAGTGACTCCCCTCCCTCAAGTCCAGAGAGGACTAATTCGAAGTCAGACATAAGAGGAGGTTCTATATTTCTGAAATCTGATTCAGCTGTGATGTCTTTCAAAGCATAAGTCTCGGTGATTGCTCGGTCGATGATCGCATCTTCTTCGGCGGTTAATCCTCCCATCATTAATCTGAACAATCCAACAAGATTTATGATGTTGGAGCGCAAAACATTTGCACTAGATTCATCTGACCCAGGTATAGGCAAATCGAACGGATTAATATGATGTTCAGAGTTTAAGGAAATTTTGAAGTATCTTCCGCCTGTGGCTTCGGCCATGTATTCGTACTCACGTTCTGGGTCAATCACTATCACATCTGTCTCGAACATCAGTGTGCGCAAAATCTCGAGTTTGGTGGCATATGATTTTCCTGCTCCAGCTTTTGCAAACATAACCGAGTTGTAGTTTTCGAGCGAGAATCTATCAAAAAGAACCAGAGATGAGTTGTGTCTATTTATCCCATAAAGGATTCCTTTGTCTGAAGTTAAATCGAAAGAAGTGAATGGGAAAAGTGATGAAAGTGGAGAGGAATTTAATTTTGAGTGAACAGCGAGCAGATCGTTGCCGAGAGGAAGAGTGCTTTGATAACCTTGCTCTTGTTGAAAAAGGGCCGGTTTGATGTAAACGAGTTTCGCATCCAGAATAGATTTTATTTCTGTTTCTACTTTATCTAGTTCAGCATCATTGTCAGCATAGATTGTGATGTACAAACCAACATCAAAAAGTTTTTCTTGAGCTTGTTGGAGTTGGTCACGCAAATTTTCTAGGTCTTGATAAGCCACATCAAGCATCGGGTCACGTACAAGACCCTTGTCTTCCCTAGAATGAATCTGGCTTTGGACCTCGGCCACTTTCTTTTGGAATTGTCTTAGAACTTTGGAGGTTTCAATCGGATGCACAAAGATTGAAACATCGAAAACCTTGTCCATATTTATAATCGGAGCAAACCAGCTTTCTGAAAGAAATCTCGGATATGAGATAACAAAGAAACTGCGAAGAATTTTTTCACCAAGGTTTATTTCTTTTGGTGTGACAGAGAGGGCCGAAGGAGCGATGATATCTTTGAGTTCGAGCACCCCTGCTTCGAAAATCTCCTGTGGCAAAATAGAAGCAATGTCTGGTTTTCGCTCATCTTTTCCTCCGAATAATTTTGAAAAAAAGCTCATATTAGTTTGTTTTTAGAGGTTTTTCTGTCTCTCCAGGATTAAATGCTTTGTAGAAAAGCTCGATGACCTCTTCGGTTCCTAAACGAGCCACTCGAATCCCCGTTCGAACGAGACCCTGTTCTACCACACTCAACCTTTCTTCGAGTTGGGTACGATTTTCTTCGAAACCTGCCTCAGCCGTGGCTACCTTTTCTTTCTGGCTTTGGTTGCCGAGAATTTGACCAAATGAAGGAACTTTCCCTATATTAATCGTGGCCGGTGAATAAGGAACAACCAAAAAGAAATTCTTGGTCATAATGTTCGTACTCTGAGTGAAACTTTTTATGAATTCAATATATTCTTTGGTTTGGATTTTCATCAAATCATTCGTCTGTTTCTTTTCTTGTTCTTCGAGAAGTGCGATATAAGGACGGATGTCTAATTTTCTTGATTGGATAACAATTTGCACGGAAAAATCAAGAGAATTAAGAAAATCTTGGAATTGAAAAATAATCGCGTTTTTCTCATCTTCTGATTTCAATGAGAAGTTAAGTGATGAGGCAAGCAAAATTCCCCGCATTCCCCCATCTTTCAATATAAGGATGCCATCGCGGACCTCTTGAATGGGCACAAATTGTTGAGTCGAGTTTTTACTCGGAGCCATAAATATATTATACAGTATCTTTTGTTATTGGATTTTGATTTTCTTTGATATCCAAACTCCAAGAAAGATCTTTTAATTTTGATTCTGAAAGCTTTGGTACATAAACCTGTGGAGCTTGCTGGTTTGCAGTAATTTCTTTGGCCACAGGCTTTCGGTCTTCTTTTTTCCACACATAAAGTTTTGAAGAAATATAATAATGCAAAAAATCTTCAGCAATTTGGATGAATGGGCGTTCATTTACCTTATAAAACGCGAGAGCTGCACCAAATATGGCCACAGGAATAGAGAGGAGAATGGCTATAAAGGTTGGCAAAAGAGTGAAAAAGATAACACACAGGCCTATTGCACCAGCGATATAGATGAATTGTTTGAAGGTTAAGGGCCCAAAAAGCTTGTCTTCCACATCAATGAATTGAGGTACTTGAAATCGCATTATGTATTTATTCTACACTAAATTTATTCCAAAGGTTCTCTATATGGATCCTTGCCACCTGGATATCCTGTTTGTGGTGTTGTGGGAATATTCGGTTTAGGTTGTTGATTTTGAACTGAGGTTTGAATGGGAGGAACAAAGGGTTTTGAATCATGTACTATTTCCCCGGGCTCAACCATTGGGAGATTGGCTGGTGGGACCTCAAGTTCAGTGGTTTTAGTTGGTGAGAGGCTTTCTAGGTCAGAAGTTTCAATAATTGGTTGTGTTTGTGGTTTTGATTGCCATTCTTTCAATTTAGCTTGAGCATACTCTTCTTGGTTTGCAAGAATCTTTTCTGGAATTCTCGATAAAATAACAGTGGCTATATCATTAGCAATTTTACCAGCGATTACAGCATTTATTTTTAACTCTTTTTCTAACTTTTCTTGGAATTTAGTTTTAGAAGTGAGCCCAATTATTCTTATTGTTGTTTCTAGCAACACAGAATCTCTTTGCTCTTTTGATAATTTATAATCATCTTCTATTTTTAACAAACTGTTTAATGTTTCTTCAGACGCGATCACATCACTGATTTCATCAGGTAAGGCGGTATATATTATTTTTAGAAATTCTTTTTGATACATAAATTTAGAATGTTTGTCCAAGTGCGCTTTCGAGATATTCAGCTGCTACAGCCAATCTCCTCTCTCTTTGGCTAGCAAGCCCATTAAGTATTGCCTGTCTTTGTGTAAAGTTAGGTATTGTTGGGGGTGTGTTTGGAGGTGCTCCAACAGGAACAGCCGGTGTTTGTAATGCAGTTATTGCTTGCGAGATTGTTGGGGATGCGTGTGCCGCCTGTATTATTGACGCACGCAAGGCTGATGATTTCACACTATTAAAGTCTGACTGCCCAGCAAGTTTCATTAGTAATGATGGGGTGTAAATTTCAAGAATTTCATCGTGGTTCATGCTTGGTATATTTGGGTGTGCTGGATCGAACCCAGGCATTTTTGCAATACCCGTAGCCCCAGCTTTCTCCAATTCAGTTCTGGCTACAGCCCAATTATTTGTTGTGAAGGCGTCTTTCAATGGTCTTGCCCGTTCTTCTTTTATGGCTTGTTTTTGTGTATTTGTAAATTTACTGTTTCCAGTTTTGGTTATGTTATCAATCTGTCCTTGACTCAACGATTTTATGAAGGCTCTTGCTTCTGGTCTATTTGTGTCAAATAATTCTTCAGGAAGCATTTCAATCTCCTTATCAGAAAGATTTTTCAAGATGTTCTTTTGGGCTTCTGAGGCTGTTCCGGCTTGAACAGAGGTTATGGCGGTATTAATTGGAGCGAAGTGTGTATCAATTATTTTTTTCTTTTCATCCTCATTAAATTTATCACTACCTTGGATTTTCTCTAATTGTCTTGCTGAAAGTTCTTCCGCTACTTCTTGAATTGCAAGAGTAGAAGCTTTCTGTCCTTCTATGTCCTTATCAGACATATTTTTAATTGTTTTAACGAGTTCTTTTATAGCATCTTGTTGTGCTGGGGTTCTTCCGGCAACGGCAGCACTAGCTGCTTCAATACCAGCTTGCATTGCTAATTTCGTCTCGGCCTTCTTTAAGTTTTCTGCACTAACCTTCTCGTCCTCCCTCACCCGTTTTTCTCTAGCTTCTGCTCTTTCTCTAACTCCACCCGCAGTTGTTCCCTTCCCAACACCAGAACCAGAAATGTCAGCTGCAAATCCACCAACTTTAATTGGACTCAATGTATCCAAATCAAGAGCACGACCAACCTCGCTTTTGGCAATAATATTAGGAACAGAAACAGCAGTATTTCTTAGATCAAAACTTGAACTAGCCAATTTTCTTCCTGCCCACAACTGGAGTCTCTCTTTTCGACTAGCCGTCCCTTCCTCAACTTTCTTGATTAGTTCGGGATTTTCAGCAACTCTGGCTCCAATATTCCCAAAAGATCTTCTCCCAAGTGCTCCTGCACCACCGAAGGCCACACCACTTGCGAATCCTGTTAATGCTCCTGTGAATTTATTAACCACACCACCCGCTTTGCTAGAAATTTGCTTAGAAATAATAAGAGTTAGCACTAGAAATACGATAACTACAATAAAATTAAACAAAGTTTCAATTGAACCAGCAGTGTAAGATATCTTATCCTGCCCACCAGAGCTGACGATTGTCCCAGTGAGAGCTGCTGCCAAATCGTGAGTGTTGTTGCTAAATAAACTTTGGAAAACACTGATAGTTATCCAAGTTAACAACATATATACAGGTGCAAAGACAGCCTGACTTACAAGAGCGTCTTTCCATTGTTTAGCTACTCCGCTTAATCCAGGAATAACATTTGAAACGAATGCAATAGGAGAAAGAATCAAAACCAAAATAAGAACTACATACCGAACGATAAACATCATTGCGATAGAAAAAAAGATGAAAGCTGAGATGAGTAGCATAGCTGAACCCATCACTCCAATAGTGATGATGTTCGGGATACCAATAATAGAGCTGGCTTTAAACAGAGAGGTTAAACCGAGTGGTTCCATCAAAGCATTTGAAAGCCCGGCGTTTAAGATAGTTACACCACCAGTCGTTCCACCTGGCACCATTGCATTATAAAAAGTGAGAGTAAGGACATTTGAAGCATCTATGACAACCTTTGTGAAGAAAAGACTAAAATTTACAAGAAGCGCAGCTATAACAATATTTATAATTAATTCTCTAGTTTTACTTCCTGCACCTAGAATCATTTGAATTGAAGCGTACAACAATACGAAAATGAAACCCATGTTGGCCACATCACGAATTGTCGACCATGCCGTGTCGATTGCTTTGATCTTGTCGTAGTGGTCTTTCATATTTACAATCGTGTAATCTATAACCCAATTTAGAATGACCCCAGACAAACCGGTCACAAGACTCATAAGTTTAAGCACAATACCAGCGACCGCCCCAACAGCTTTTTCAACCCAAGTTAATGGATTCAAAAAACCAAAAATAGATGACGTTTCAGCTGCGGTTTGCGCATGAGCAACAGCCCCAATTCCAAAAACGAGAATGAAAAGAGAAAGAAAAATAATTATTTTAGGAAAATATTTTTTCATATAGGGGTAATCTGTTCTGTTCCTGTACCACCATTTGAACCAGAATTTGTTTTTGTCGGAGGAGTAGAAGAAGATGTTCCACCTCCAGAATGGGTAGCGGGAGTTGTTGAAGCGATATCTTGATATTCACACCACCTATCTCCTGAGTTAGCCGAACTGAAGTTGGTCCCTCCGGTGAGAACTGCATATGGATCACCAAATACTGCGACAGTACATTCTGTCCCGTCTGTAAGTTCTATAGGAGAAGTGAATATATCTGTTGAACCAAAATGAACTAATTTTGTTCCAGAAAAACTACAAAATTGACTTTCGGATGCACAACTTGTCCAACCAGGTGTTGTTTCTTGGGTGAATACTGGAGTAGGAACTGTTGGTGGTGTATCACCAGAACCATAATGATCATTATAACTACCACTAAACAAACCTTTTGAACCAAAGACATAACGATTTAACAATCCGTTGGCAAAAGCTCCAACGAGTTCTTCTACGTGTTGAGCACTTATTAATTTTTCTAACCCTGATGGCAAAACCTTGTCGAGCTGATCTTTGATGATTGAACCAGGGGTTTTGTCCGGACCGTATTCAAGACAACTTCCATCTGGATATGCTTCATTAAAATACTTTGGATTATTATATGGTGCAGGATAGTTTGATATCTCTCCATTCTCATATTGAATCAAGAGGTTTGAAGGAGGCCAATGGTTTGTGGCTATACAATCACCTTTACTTTTGAAACCACTGTTCCAATCAAGTTTTTTGTTGGCGATATCTAAAACACTTTGAACTCTTTGGCTCATCACACCTTCCGCATCAAGGTATGCTCCATAAGGATTGTTCGAATTATTTTGGGTCATGGCGAACCACCCATCCCAACCTCCTTCAGAAAAATGGTTATAATAATTGTCTAAATTTCCCACGATGCCTGTGATGGTACAAACCGGATTATACGGTTGGGTTTGAAGCCTTTGGAGAGATAATCTTATTTGAGTTTGGAAAGGAGAACACAGGAATCCAAGCTCTGTTCCTCTAATAAAATCCCCAGCTGCACCATTCGCTGTTTGGGCAAAGTATCGTTTAGGGTCTGTAACATACGCAGGTCCACCATTGAAACCATTATTAGCCCAAGCAATGCTTGATTTAACCATTTCATTTACCATTGTTTTGGCCACTCCTACAGCAAAGTAATCCAAAGCATTTTTAATCCTTACTGGGACGTCTACGACTGGAATAAAAGCTTCTGCTCGTGGGGTAAAAATGAACAAAAAGGTTGAAGAGAAAACGGAGAGAGCCAAAAAGGATGTGACAAATCTTTTACCGATCATTTCATTAAATTATATACCATTTTTTGCCAAAATTTGGTTTATTTCTCCAATAATGAGGTTAGTCTCTTTCAAGTTATTGCCAATAGTGACCAAACCAGCGAAAGCGAAGGCAGGGTCTTTCTCTGTTTCTGAAACGGCTTTCATTGCTGATGCACTCGATAGGTAGTTATTTATTAATTTTAAATGAACTTGAACAAGAGCTATGGGGGTTGGGAGCATTTTCAACTTGGTCACCGTTTCAGAATATGCGGTGCTGATGGATTTAATCGCAGAATAAAATTTTGGTCCCGGTGTCGATGCGTTTGTGATCTCTACAGGGATACTATTTAATACTGCCGAATAATCTTTTTGAATTTTGGTTAGACTGTCGTTATAGTTTTGAAAGTTTACTTTTTCATTCGGTACTGTTTTTATATCCAAATAGCTAGCCACTGAAGCAGAACTTAGGTTTGGAATTTTTTCTACGTATTGATTGGCCAAAGCATTAATACTTTCATCAGAGGCTTGCCCGCTTGTGGCTAAATTTACATAATCAATAATCATCTGTCGCCCAATCATATCTGTACCCGACAGATTCTCGTCGGTTGAAGTGCCAGTGTTTGAAAGGTCTTGGTTAGCAAGAAAATTTGGTCCGGAAATGGTTGGTTCAGTTGAGGATGACAAACCCGCATTGTTTACGGCAATTAAACCCACAGAAGTTTTTGTTTGGTTTTGGAAACGTATCCAAGTGGCAGTTCCAATGAGGAGAATAGACACGAAAAGTGCAGTTGCAATCCAAGGTTTCATACTTAAAGTATATCAAAGAGAGAGGCCTCTTAGTAGTTTTTCCCAATCATCTATTTTTATATCCTCGGCCCTCGTGTTTTCATTCAGTTTTAATTTTTTAAAAGTCTCGAAAACTTTTTCTTTACTAAAAACAGTTGAAAGGTTTGATGAAAGTTTTTTGCGTTTCGATTTAAAACCCGCGTGAAGAGCTTTAAAAAAGTCTTCTTCAGAAAAACCCTTAAAAAAATCTTTGGAAATATTTTCTACAAGCAAAATAGCCGAATCTACTTTCGGTGCTGGTGAAAAAGACCCTGCTTTTACTGTTTGAATGTATTTTGGTTGACCATAAGCTTTCACAGAAATAGACAAGATACTTTCTTTTCCATCCTTGGCCACGATTCGGTTTGCAACCTCTTTTTGAAGCATCAGGACCATTTTTTCCGGTTGGTGTTTGGACTCAAGAAATTTTCTGATAAGTTGTCCCGTGATGTAATACGGGATGTTGGCTATTAATTTATAAGGTTCTTTATAAAATTTCAAAACCTCTTGGTCAAAATCCAAAATATCTTTTTCAATCAAATCCAGTTTTTCATTTCTTATTTCTGTTTTAAACTTTTCTTGTAAAAATTCAATCAGCTCGTGGTCTTTCTCTACGGCGATAACTTTCCCAGCAAAAAATAAAAGTTTTTTGGTCAACACTCCTTTGCCTGGTCCGACTTCAAGGACAATATCATCTCCGGCTACGTCCCCAGCATCAATAATCGTGTCGACGGCTGATTCAGAAGTGAGAAAATGTTGACCCAAAGATTTTTTTGCGTACATATTGTTTATAGTGAGTTTATTGGACTAATCAAATGATATATCAAGTAATGGTTTCCCTCTCCACGAATCTTCCCCATCGAAAGTTTCCTCCTCGATTAATTCTTCAGGAATATCAAAAATAAATTCAGAAGGAATATTCACCTGTCGAGAACCAAAAATCGTTCTCATTTGAGCATACGATAACAGAATTTTCTTTTTGGCTCGAGTGATGGCCACATAAAACAATCTGCGCTCCTCTTCGGCTTCTTCGGGAGTAATATTTTCTCTAGTGATTTTTTGATGAGGAAATAATCCGTCTTCAAGTCCAGAAACAAAGACCGCATCGAATTCAAGCCCTTTTGAAGCATGAACAGTCATCAATCTGACCGCATTTTTCTCTTCCTTGAGTTCATCTTGGTCACTGTTTAGAGCTGATTCGGCGAGAAATTGTTCAATCCCTTCATTTGGTTTTAAACCATCATAGCGCTTGGCAAAAGCGACTAATTCGTAAGCATTTTCAAGACGATCCAGATCTTCGCCCTTGTTTTCTTTCCACTCTTTTTCTAAACCAGAAGCTTTTAAAATAAACTGGATAACCTCGCTTGGTTGTTTCTCGAGTGCACAATTTTTTATTTCTTCTAAGAGTGAATAAAAATCCTTTATTTTTTTCTTTGTGGAATCAGAAAGATCATCACTCCCCGAAAACAATTTGGCCACCGAAGATTTGCCTATCCCACGGGTCGGTGTATTTATAATACGTTTGATGTCAGACAAACCGTCTGGATTAAGTGAGGCCTTTAAATACGAAAGGATATCTTTTATTTCTTTTCGTTCAAAAAATCTTGTCCCGATAAGTTGATACGATATTCTGTGTTGCAAAAAAGCTTCTTCGAGGACTCGAGACTGGAAGTTTGCTCTATAAAGGACTGCAATCTCTCTTGGTTCAAATCCTTCACCAATCATTTTTTCTGCTCGTGAAGCAATAAATTCTGCTTCGGCTGATTCATCGAATCCTTGGAAAACCCCGATTTTTTCTCCAGAACCTTGGGCAGTAAACAAAGTTTTTTTTCTTCGAATTTTATTTTTTTCTATTACTGCGTTTGCTGCTTCGAGAATAGTTTTGGTTGAACGATAATTTTCTTCAAGCAAAATAATTTTGGCTTCTGGATAATCCTTTTCAAAATCTAGAATATTTTTTATATCAGCCCCGCGCCAAGAATAAATATTTTGGTCTATATCCCCCACCACACAGATGTTTCTTTTTGGTCCAACGAGTAATTTGCAAATCTCGTACTGGACCCCGCTCGTGTCTTGATATTCATCCACATGAATGTAGTCCCAAGTTTTTTGATAAAGGTGCCGTACTTCCAAATCGGTTCGAAGAAGCCATGCAGTTTTTAAAAGTAAATCATCAAAATCAAGAGCCCCATCTCTTTTCAAAATTCTTTCGTATTCTTTCCAAACCATTTCCACCACATCAGAAAAATGTCCTCTCTCGCTTCGGTTCTCATAATCCATCTCATTCAATCCTCGGCCTTTTTCTTTTGAGATTATAGAAAGGATTCTGGCAGGATCATGAGTTTTCACATCCAGACCACATTTTTCTAGGGATTCTTTGACCGCTTTTTTACTATCGTCTCGATCAAAAATAGTGAAATGTCTCCTTAGACCAAGTTTGGTTGCTTGTTCTTTGATGATGTGTACCCCAAGAGAATGAAAAGTAGAAACAAACGGCCTCTCATTCATAGAAACTGGTTTGTTTATGGTTTTGTCTTCAGCGAGCATTCTCTCTATTCTCTCTTTCATTTCTCGAGCGGCTTTGTTTGTAAAAGTGATAGCCAAAATCCTTGAAGGAGCCACCCCCTTCCCAACTAGATATTTAATTCTTTCTGCAATCGTTTTGGTTTTGCCCGCACCCGCACCAGCCAAGATCAAAAGAGGTCCTTCGATAGTCAAAACTGCCTCTTTTTGCCTTTCATTTAGCATTATTTACACACTATATCATGGTGGACATGTCGATTGCGGGGTTTGACCAGAGGGGTATAATGTAAGGGCGGTACAGATGAATTCAGAAGGCCAAATATATGGCCATACAGAGCCACCAACCGAAACCATATAAGTTTAACTCCCGTTTATTTCTAAAAAATCAGATTTCAAAGGTGTTTTTCAGTCTCTCAAAACCTTTGGCTCACGAAATCCCCATATTGTGTCTACTCTGCGAATTGGCCTAATCGCAGCCTTTTTCATCTCTATTTCTGTCCCTTGGTTTGCTAGCGCGAGAAGTCAAGGAACAGCACTCTCTAGAACTCCTGAAGTAATAGAGGCCAGAAATTCACAAACTATGACCCTCTTGGAGGCTCCTTTAAATATTGATCCTAGTATTTCTCGTCATCCTGTTTTGGCCATCATAGACAACAACGCCCTCTCTTCAGAGGGTGATAGTGGTGCTACTTTCATCGATGCGGGTAAATCTGGTACAGGTCAAATCAGTGTTTATGTGGTTAGGAAAGGTGATTCACTCGCTTCTATTGCAAAAATGTTTGGGGTTTCGACTAATACCATCACTTGGGCCAATAATCTCAAAGGAGGAGTGATAAGTGAAGGCGATCAGCTTGTTATCCTCCCTGTCTCAGGAATCAAACATACAGTTAAAAAGGGAGACAACCTCCAATCTATCGCGAAGTTGTATAAAGCCGATATAAACGACATTCTTTCATATAATGATATTACTGTTGATACCAAACTTAATATTGGTGATGTGGTAATTGTTCCTGATGGAGAGTTGGCCACAGTTTCTTCTGGTTCATCGAGTGGATCCAAAGAACCCGTACTTTTGAATGTGAACAACTATCCTTCATATGTCGGTTATTATCAGAGACCGATAAATGGAGGCAGAAAAACTCAAGGAATCCACGGATACAACGGAGTTGACCTCGCTGCACCAAAGGGCACACCGATTTATGCGGCTGCGAACGGACGAGTGATTATTGCTAGAACTTCTGGCTACAACGGTGGATACGGACTCTATGTAGTTATTAGTCATACAAACGGTACTCAAACTGTTTACGGCCACATGTCCAAAGTAAATGTTTCGGTTGGTCAGAATGTTGAACAAGGTCAAATCATCGGTGCAGTCGGAAACACCGGTCGTTCAACTGGTCCTCATGTCCACTTCGAAATTCGTGGTGCCAGAAATCCGTTCTAGTTAAACATCAAACTTTTTAGGGCGATATTCGACTGCTTCGAGGATATGGTCGCGGGTGACTTCAGGAGAGTTGTCTAAATCAGCGATAGTTCGAGCGACTTTAATCATTCTGTGATACACACGCGGAGAAAATCCTAATCGTTCAGATGCGAGGTTGAGTGCGTTGCGCGCATCAGTATTTAGAGCGACCATTGAGACCAAGTCTCTTGCCCCCATATCTGAATTTTTTGTTAATTTTTTATTCTTTTCGAATCTAATTCTCTGCAGAGTACGCGCATTCTCCACTTTTCTTTTAAAATAATCACTCTTTTCTCCCAAACTTTCTCCGGAGAGGTCGCTCGTGTTTACTCGATCAACTTCGAGCCAAATATCAATACGATCAATGATTGGCCCAGACATTTTTCTGCGATATCTCTGCAAAGAAGATGGTGAACAGATGCAAGGTTTCCCCCTAAAACCAAAATTTCCGCACGGGCAAGGGTTCATCGCAGCGATTAATAAAACATCAGCTGGGAAATGAGCCGTGCCTTTTGCTCGGGCGACAGAAATAGTTTTTTCTTCGAGTGGTTGGCGTAGACTTTCAATCACTCGTCTTTCAAATTCAGGAAATTCATCCATAAACAAAACCCCTCGATGAGCCAATGTGATTTCTCCGGGTTTTGGAGTTGCTCCTCCACCAACAAGAGAGACATACGAAGCCGTGTGGTGTGGTGAACGAAACGGAGGTTCAGTAATAAATTCTGAAAGTACTCCAGCGACCGAATGAATCGAAGTGGCCTCGAGCATTTCTTCAAACGAAAGTTCTGGGAGAATTCCTGCGAAAGCCTTTGCGAGCATTGTCTTGCCTGTCCCCGGAGGACCGTACATGGCCACATTGTGTCCACCTGCTGCGGCGATGAGTAATCCTTTCTTGGCTCTTTCTTGCCCTCGAACATCGGAGAAATCTACTTTAGCCGAACTTTCTTTTTTGTTTATTAAAGTAGTCTTGGCTTTGGAGATTATTTTTTCTTTGGTCAAATGTTTTATCAAATCAACGAGCGAAGACATGCCGAAAACATCAACCCCCTCTATCAAAGCTGCTTCTTCAACATTTTCCATCGGCACATAAAGTTCTTTATAACCATTTTTCTTTGCAAAACGTGCGACGGGCAAGATTCCTCGTACTGGGCGTAGTTTCCCATCAAGCGAGAGTTCTCCTAAAAATAATTTTCCTTCGGGATCAAAATCTATTTCTTCTGAAGCAAGCAAATATGAAAGCGCGATAGCCACATCAAACGCTGGACCCTCTTTCTTCTCACTCGCGGGGGCAAGTGAGATAACAATCTTTTGATTTTTGGATTTAGGAGAAGTAAATCCAGAATTTTTTATAGCTGCACTGACTCTGTCTCGAGCTTCTTCAACCGCCTTGTCTGGCAAACCAACTACAGCGAAAGCGTATAGCCCACGAGAAATATCGGTTTCCACAGAAACGGGAGTAACAGATAGAAGTTGGGTCTGCGCGCTATAAACTTTGGAGAAGCTCATAGCCTTGGATTATTCTTTGTGCTCTTTGCAAGTTGAAGCAGCTGGGTTGGCTTCAAGACGATCGAGTTCTATTTCACAACCACAGATTTCACATTTGCCATAAGTACCTTTTTTTATTTTTTCAAGAGCCAAATTTATATCTCGAAGTCTTGGTTCCAATGTATTCACTATCGCATTATGAGATTCATATTCATCTATAGCATCACCCGCTGTATTTTCTTCAAAAACGGAGTCGTGTGTACCGGCTATCGCTTCCCAATCCTTTGGATTGTCGGGATTTTTTCTACCAACTTCTAGGAGATCTTTTTCTACCGCAGTTTTTTCATCCAGAAGCTTTTTTTGGAAATGTTTAATATCAATAGACATAAATATATTATATCAAACCTCTACTATATCCGCCTAGCGAGACAACTTTCCCGTATTCAACCTAACCAAAATAGTCCGTAAACTGCTCTCATTATCAGTAATAATCAAAAGGTTATTATCGAAGAATGAATAGAGGAGAACAGTATTACCCTTTTCATCTTTGAGTGCCCTCGCATTTTTGTTTTGAAGAGTAATATCTTGGAAAAGAGTGTTCGAAGGGAAAGAAGAATAAATATCTTCAGAAACAAAAAGTGGAAGCAAATCATCCGCCATGTTTTTTTCCCAAGAGAGCATCCCTGCATAAGCATTTTCAAATGAATCAAGTTTGATAATTATAAAAGTGTGCGGAGTAGAGCTCGCGAGAATGGTGTCCCCTATTAAGCCGAGCATAAAGAGTGGATTAAAGGCTCGAACGAGGTTGGCCGGCGCCTTGGTATTCAAAATATTTAGAAATTCTTCAGTGGTGACAAGGGGTGTGCTGGTGGAAACTTTTTTTAATTGGATTTGTTCAACACTATTATTTTTTATTTCATTATTTTTTTCTAAATCAAACGCAGAAATAAAAGAATCTCTAGCCAATCCTGAAACCTTTAAGTCGGCCGTGAGTTCAGAAGAAATAAGTTGGTTTGGGATGACCACCACAGCCGGAAGAGCTGATTTGGATTTATAACTCGTATAGGCATACCACGCTCCTATCCCTCCGAGAATTAAAAGCAGGATAGTTCCTACGACGAGCAGAATCATTTTCTGCATTGATTTTCTCTCAGCCTCTTCTTCTGGGGTTCGACGAGGGGCGAATTCATTTCCACCACCTTCTTTAACTAATTCAGCACGACGAATAGAAACAAGAGACTCATTCTGATTCTTGAGTGCTTCGGATACATCACCTTGATAAGTGCGAATTTGTTTCAATTCATCATCCATACCCCTATTCTATCCTATCTTGAGGCTCTTTCACGAGTTCGTCTGTCTTCGAGACCCATCAAAAACTTTTTAGGATTTGAATCTAGGTCAAAAAAGTCGTCTGCCACTTCGATTAATTTGGCTGAAGAAGATTTCCCGAAAGCTACTACTTCAACTTGAGTACCGTGAGTATTTTGTAAATATTCTATGAGAGAAACGAAATCCCCGTCACCCGAAGCGATGATCACTGTGTCGAGGTGTCCAGCCATTTTGACTGCATCCATCGCGAGGTCGATGTCCCAGTTCGCTTTCTTTGCTCCACCGATGAAAACTTGTAGAGGTTTGGTGCGGGTTTCTATCCCAACCTTCGAAAGGGCTTCGAAAAAGCTTTTTTCTTCCCCTGTTTCAGTTGAGGCCACATAAGCGATGGCACGAACGAGAGTTCGTCCGTCCAAAACTTCTTTTAGAATGGCTCCGAAATTGGCTTTTGAGTGATAAAGATTCTTCGCACTATGATAAATGTTTTGCGTATCTATGAAAATGCCGACACGCTGGGCCTTGTGTTTGATAATTGACATCAAAAAACTTATTAAATTTTATAAATGCGATTACTTCTTGAGACCGAGTTTCTTTTGGAGAGTTAAGGCCTGTTTAGGACTCTTTTTCTCTAAATACTTCATATGCGCCTGTCGATCAGCGACCATGGCGAGCAATCCTCGGCGAGAGTGATTGTCTCTGGTGTTTTTCTTTAAATGAGCTGCAAGCTCTTCTATGCGCTTCGTAAGTATGGAAATTTGTACAGCCGCAGAGCCCGTATCCTTATCGTGGATTTGGGCTTCTTTTATAACTTTGGCTTTTTTGGTCTTGGTAATCACCGAATAACGATAGCATATAAGCCCAAATTAAGCAAGTGGGGTAAGAAAAGCCGCCATTTGATGATGGCGGGCTGGATTCAATCTTTCATCCTTTCGTTAATAACCAATCTGATCTCTTCGAGGATACTGTGTGGAAGGCTTGTCCAAAGTCCCTCAATGAGTTCAGTTGCTTCTGCTTGTTTTACCTGTTTGGAAAGTGGGCTCAATTCAGTGTCAGACATCTCACGGAATTCGATTACGATATTACTTGGCAATTCGCTACCGATCATACCACGTGGTGCGGTCATGCGAATGAATCTGGTGCCCGCCCCAATTTTTGGGGCTGAGAAATCATTCCTATTCTCGATGATGATCTGAAACCCGCGAACAACATGGTTTGGGTCAAGTGTCCCAGTTCCGAGTCTTCGAATGATATCAGCGTACATTCGTGACAACTTTCCGAGTAATGCGTCAGCGACCTTGCGGGTCATGGGACGCCTCCTTGAGATGAAAAGATCAAATGGCCTGATATAGGCATGCTCACAATAGTATCAAGCAAAGTCTTTGTCAACTGTTTTTATGTATATGTTATAATGTCGCACAATATGGGAATTGTCACTGAACTTGAGAAGTTGAAGAGAGAATTTCTCGAATACACCGAGATAGAGAAAGGTCGCAGTTTGAATACTGTTCGAAATTATGAACATTATCTGAATAGATTTTTTGAATTTTCTAAAGCCAAAAAAGCGAGCGACATCACCGATAGTCTTCTTCGAGAATATCGTTTGTGGTTGAACAGGCAACCCGCAGTGAAAGATACACTTAAAAAACGTACTCAAAATTATTATTTGATTGCTCTCCGTGCATTTCTAAAATATATCGCGAAACGCGGAGTGAAGGTTCTCTCCCCCGAAGTGATTGAACTGGCGAAAGTTGGTGAGAGACAGATTGATTTGATTACCTCTGAAGAATTGAATCGTTTGCTCGACGCACCGGATACTGCGACTCTACGAGGTTTGAGAGACAAAGCCATCCTAGAAACTTTGTTTTCGACCGGTTTGCGTGTTTCTGAACTGTGTTCCCTGCCCCGTGAGATAAATTTAGATAGTGATGAGTTCTCTGTTCGAGGTAAAGGTGAGAAAGTTCGCGTTGTTTTCCTCTCTGATGAAGCAAAACATTCAATCAAAAATTATTTGAACAAAAGAAATGATTTGGATGATGCTCTCTTTGTTCAAGTTTCTGAAATTAAAGAAAAAAAATCAGAATCTAAATCTAAAAATAAAAAATTAGACGAAGCCACTCCCCTCACCCCCCGCTCAGTTCAAAGAATTATCAAACATTATGCGATTAAGGCTGGGATTTCGAAGAAAGTGACACCTCACGTCGTGCGACACATGTTCGCCACGGATCTCCTTTCAAACGGCGCGGATCTCCGCAGTGTTCAAATGCTCCTCGGTCATGCGAATATTGCCACAACCCAAATTTATACCCATATTACCGATAAAGCCCTGCGAGATACCCACAAAAAGTTTCATTCGAGGAGGAACTAAAATCGCTTGACAGGAATAATGGTGGGCGTACGCTTATATACAGACCGTGTCTCGGCAGAGAGAGTGGGCCCCGATAGCGGAACATCGCAGTCCGCTAGATGATACCGGACGAAATCGCCTCTGCCGAGGCCGAAATAATACTCTCGAATGCGAGAGTGACATACATACGACCTATGTAACACAAAGCCCGCTAACTCCACTTGGAGCGCGGGCTGAATTTTTTATAAGGTTTTATTTATTAATTTTAAAACAAACAAAGCTCTTGTTTTTGCAAAATCATTATGTTGATTGGCACTAACTAGTTCTATTGCTTCGTCTACAGAACACCAGATTAACTGCATATTTTGTTCAATTTCCTTTTGAATTAATTGTCTTTCACCTTTTTCTCCAGCGACTCTTGCAGTAAAAATATTAGATTTTTGTTTCAGCAGAGCCCACCTCATGTATTCGTTTATATAACCAATTTCTTTTATATCTTTAATCTCGCATCCTATCTCTTCCTTTGCTTCTCTGTGCAATGCTTCTAAGACTGTCTCCCCCTCATCAACCCCTCCTCCGGGCAATAAATAAGTATCTCCAGGAAATTCTTCTGTTGGAGCGAAGTGTATCATCGCGATATTATTATTTTCGTCAAACAAAACTATTTTGGCCGTCTCACGGCTTTTTATATGAGCTTCATCCGGGAGTTGCTCATTGTTCGGGTTTATATCTTTTTCTCTAATTTCTGTAAGCAGTTTCATATGTGAAGTTTATCAAAATTATAGTATTTTGACCTTCCGCAGGCTTCACAAAAAATTTCATTCGAGGAGGAAATAGATGTAAACATGCTATCTTGCGATGACACAATATATAGTCTATAATTCTATACAGAGTAAAAGATAGTTTAGGAGCCAGGACGGGAGCCAGTCTGATTCGCGAAGCAGACACCCCCAGTAATTACTGTTAGTTGAGGGAAAAGATAAGTCCTGACCCCCAAACTGCCTTCTACTAAACCACTATTATAACATCCGTGTTTGGCTTGTAACATTTTTTCCCTTATTTCATCCATATTATTAGCCGTATAATTCGAACTTGACAGGTGTATACCCCATTTGGTATGCTGAACAGGTAAATATGAGTAGTAGAAGTTCGCTCTTGGGCGGACTTCTTTCGTAGAAAGCCAGATAAAATAAGCAAAAAACCAATATGTTTGATCTAAAAGTCATCAATTCAGTGCTCGGAGAGCTTGAAGAAGTTCGTGGGATACCTAAGGAGAAAATCCTCGAGGCCATAGAAGCTGCCCTCGCGACCGCGTATAAAAAGGAATACGGCAAGCGCGGACAGATTATTCGCACTACTTTCGATTTGAAATCCGGAGAAGTGAACTTTTTCCAAGTGAAAGAAGTGGTAGACAAATCTACAGTCTTTTTTGATGAAGATGAAGAATTAGCCGAAGGCGATGAACGAGTACTTTATGATTCAGAAAAACATATTCTCCTTGAAGATGCGAAGAAGATTAAACGTGATGCAGTTGTGGGTGAAGAAATCATCTTCCCTATTGAATCCAAGGGTGACTACGGCCGTATCGCTGCTCAAACCGCGAAACAAGTAATCATGCAGAAGATTCGTGAAGCAGAGAAGGCACACCTCGTGACAGAATTCTCTTCGCGTGAAGGTACTGTAGTTTCTGGAACAGTTCAACGTATTGAACGTGGAAATATTTTTATCGACCTCGGTCGAGCTCCCGGTCTCCTTCCTTATGAGGAACAAATTCCTGGTGAACATTTTGCCCAAGGCGAACGTGTCCGTGCATATCTATACAGAGTAGAAGAATCCCCTCGCGGAGTTTTCCTTCGACTTTCTCGTTCTCATCCAAAGTTTCTTGAAAAGCTTTTTGAAGCAGAAACTCCAGAACTTCAGAACGGTACGGTGATAATCAAAGCTATTGCTCGTGAAGCTGGCTATCGTTCCAAGATTGCTGCAGAAGCGAAGGACAGCCACATCGATCCTGTTGGTTCCCTTGTTGGACAACGTGGAGTGCGTGTCTCTACAGTGATGAGTGAACTTCGTGGAGAAAAAATTGATGTGATTGAGTGGAACGAAGATCCAAAGAAGTTTATCGAAGAAGCTTTGTCTCCAGCAAAGGTGATGAGTATTGAACTCAAGGAAGATGAGACAGGCAAAACAGCCACAGTAAATGTTTCCGAAGATCAGCAATCGCTCGCGATCGGGAAGGGTGGGCAGAATGTTCGCCTCGCGGCCAAACTCACTGGTTGGAAAATCGATATTCAATCTGCGAAGGGTGAAGAACTCGCTTCCGCTGAAGCAGAAACTCCTGTAAAATAAATTCCCTATGAATTTTTGGAAGGAAATAAATCCTGGAACAAAGGATTCGGTAAACGTTATTATCGAAATCAACAAAGGATCAAAAAATAAATACGAGATAGACAAAAAGACCGGCCTTATCGCCCTTGATCGAGTGATGCATACTGGTCAAGATTATCCGTTTGATTATGGTTTTGTTCCCCAATCACTTTGGCACGACGGCGACCCTTTGGACGTCGTTCTCCTCACTACTTATTCTCTTTATCCGGGGATTTTAGTGAAAGTGCGCCCTGTGGCTATCATGCACATGATTGATGATGGAGAATCAGACGAAAAGATTATCGCTGTTCCTATCGAAGACCCACGTTTTGCTGGAGTGAAGGACTTAAAAGACCTCAATCTTCATACCTTAAAGGAGATTGAACATTTTTTCTTAACCTACAAGAATCTTCAAGAAAAAGACGTAAAAATAAGGGGTTTTGAGGGCAAGGACATGGCCGAGAAGGCCTTTGAAGAGGGCCTTGAGCTCTACGAGAAGAAATATGGTAAAATGTAAGAGTGCGTCTTCGGAAACGACTGATTTAGTTATTCATTAAATTCAATCAAAATGAAACATACACACACACTATTGGCCGGAATAATGGTTGCCACCCTAGTCGCTTCCCCTGTTTTTGCTGAAACAGTAAATGTTAAAGGTAAAATTGAGGACAGAAATAAAAAAGTAAGCCTGACCGGGACAACTACGGCTGAACAAAGGAGAGAAGAAGCTCAGAACAAACGAATTGAATCTAATACTAGAGTTCTAAGCAACAATATTCGCAGTGATGTGAAAGTTTTCACTGCCACAGCGAATCGCTTGGACAAAATTGTCTCCCGTATTGAATCTAGAGTAGCGAAAATAAAAGCTGCCAATGGAGATACTACTCAAATAGAAGCGAACTTGGCTATAGGCAAATTAAAATTAGCTGAAGCTCGAACAGATATCGCAGCTATTTCTTCGATTGACATCTCTGGAGCAACCTCGAGCTCAACTATTCGTACATTGTTTAGTACTATCAAAGCCAGCGCAGTGAAAGCTCGCGAAGCATTAAAGGCTTCTCATGCAGCTTTGATTAAAGCAGTGACTCTTATGCAAGGTGTAGAGAAAAAAGTTAAGGTAAAAGATAGCAATGTTGGAGAAAACGAAACAAGTTCAAGTACTCCTAAGACGGATCAAGGGCAGAATCGTTAATTACTAGAATTATTAACCATATTCTTATGGACGCAAACAACAACATAAAAAAGGAAGGGTCCACTGGACCAGTGATCGCCACAATCATTATCCTCGCGGTTGTAGTTTTGGGTGGACTATATTTCTGGGGGCAGAGAAATTCAGGAAGTGAAACAGATATTTATGGCAATCCTATCTCTACTTCAACTCCAGCAACCGATAACCTTCCAAACACTTCAGCCATAGATACTCAATCAAGCTCAGATAATCCAGCATCAATTCAGAGCGACCTAAATTCAACAAATCTCAATAATCTGGGTGCAAGTATCAATGCCTCATAAACACTTCGACAACTTAAAAACCAAAAAACTTCCGGACTCGGAGGTAGAAATTACTGGAGAGATTACCCTCTCCTTTTTGGTTGAGTGTAGAACCGAAGCCCTAAAAGAATTAAACAATCGTTCAGAGATTGCGGGATTTCGACCAGGGAAAATTCCTGAAGATGTTTTGATTAAGAAGGTTGGTGAGCTCGGGGTTATTGAAGAGTCTGCAGAAATCGCGATTGGTCGAGAATATCCAAACATCATTAAAGAATTGAATGTTCAAGCTATCGGTCGTCCAACGATCTCAATTACCAAACTTGCTCCGGGTATTCCCCTTGAATTTAAGATGATTACTGCTGTAGAACCCGAGTTTAAACTGCCGGATTATAAAAAAATAGCCAAAGAAATTGAACATCCAGCCGAAGAGAATAAAGTTTTGGACAAAGAAGTACAGGATGTGATGGCTGAATTAAAGAAGCACAACATTAAGCCAGAGATTAAATCTGGAGAGAAACTCGAAGACAAAATCAAAGAAAATATCTTGATGGAGAAACAGTTAAAATCCAAGGAGAAAAAACGCCTCTCTATTATTGATAAATTAGTGAAAGAAACTGAAATTCTTGTGCCGAAAATTCTTATTGAATCAGAATTGATGAAGATGATGGGCCAATTCAAAGATGATGTTTCTCGAGCTGGATTAAAATGGGAAGATTATTTGAAAACCATCAAGAAAGATGAACAAAAAATCAAAGATGAGTGGAAAGATTCAGCCCTTGCACGAGCTAAAGCAGAATTAATCGTGGGCAAGGTTGCCATAGAAGAAAAGATTGAACCAACAGAAACAGAGCTTGAACATGAGACGCATCATCTCCTCGAACATTACAAAGACGCCGACCCCCTTCGTGTTCGTGTGTATGTCTACACCATGATGCGCAACGAAAAAGTTCTAGAATTTCTGGAGAATTTGAAATAGCTTGATTCCCTTCTGTTTTTCGTATAATCTATCCGCATGAGTTACCTTATCCCAACAGTTATAGAGAAGTCGCAGAATGGTGAGCGAGCGTATGATATTTATTCGCGTTTACTCAAGGAACGTATTATTTTCCTTACTGGTCCTATTGATTTTGATGTAGCTAACATTATTATTGCCCAACTGCTTTTCCTTGAATCAGAAGATCCAAAAAAAGAAATTTCACTTTATATTAATTCTCCGGGCGGTCTGGTAAATGCGGGGTTGGCTATCATTGATGCCATGAATCATATAAAACCAATTGTTTCTACGGTTTGTATAGGTATGGCCGCTTCAATGGGTACCCACATTCTAGCAGCCGGAGAAAAAGGCAAACGATTTTCTCTACCAAATGCTGAAATTATGATTCACCAACCTTCAGGTGGCGCAGAAGGTAAAGCTACAGATATAGAGATAAGTGCTAAACAGATAATTAAACAACGAGATGTTTTGAATAAGATGTTTGCAAAAAACACTGGTCAACCATTATCTCGAATAGAAAAGGATATGGATCGCGATTTCTTCATGGATGCAGAAGAATCCAAAAAATACGGCATAATTGACAAGATTCTTTAGTGGCGTATACTTTGGTAGTTCACTTATAAAAAATTAATTGAAACGTTTCGCTCCGTTTTCTGACTATCTGACCGACTTTCTTTTCTGATTGACCGCTTGACCGAACTGCGACCCACAATAAATGTCACTTAAATTAGCGTTCTTGCTAGCTTTGCTTGCCGCATCAGCCGGAATCGGTCTCGGGTATTTGTTGCGCCTCATTATTGCTTTGGGCAAGAAGGGTTCCATGGAGCTTGATATCAAGCAAATGGAACTCAAGGCTCATGAAGAAGCCCAAGAAATTATTTCTGAAGCCGAAGCCAAGGCTGGAGAAATTATCAAAAAAGCCGAAGATACAACAAGAGAAAGAGAAGAACGAGCGAAGAAAAACGAAGATCGTTTGATAAAAAAAGAGGAATTCCTAGACAATCGACAGGTTGATATAGACAAGGAAGTTGAATACGTGAAAAACAAAGTAGCGGAGATTAAGTCTCTTCGAGAGAAAGCTGACGAATTAATCAAGGTGAGAAACGAAGAGTTGGCCAAAGTGGCCGGACTTTCTTCGAAAGAGGCCAAGGAAGAGCTTTTGAAGATTGTAGAAAAACAGTCCGAAGAAGATATTTTAATTCGTCTACAGAAACTTGAGACTCAAAATGAAGAAAAAATAGAAGAAAAAGCCCGTCACATCCTCGCGACCACGATTCAACGCCTTGCCTCATCTGTGACCGGAGAAGTGATGGCCACTTCAGTCCCACTTGCTACGGATGAATTGAAAGGCAAAATTATCGGGAAGGAAGGGAGAAATATCAAAGCTTTTGAACGAGCTACAGGTGTAGAAGTAATCGTGGACGATACCCCCGGCTCTATTACCCTTTCGTCTTTTGATCCTGTTCGAAGAGCTGTGGCCAAACTTGCACTCGAAAATTTAATTACTGATGGGAGGATTCAACCGGCGAAGATTGAAGAATTTGTGGAGAAAGCTCGCACAGAAATAAATAAAATTATTAAAGAAAAAGGAGAAGAAGCAGCTTTTGAATGCGGAGTTTATAATCTTGATCCAAAACTCCTTTCGATTCTCGGAAGGTTACATTTTCGAACTTCTTATGGACAAAATGTTTTGTCTCACTCCATAGAGATGACTCATCTCGCAGGAATGCTCGCTGAAGAACTTGGAGCGAATGTAGCTGTGGCCAAAGCCGGAGCTCTTCTTCATGATATAGGCAAAGCTCTCGACCACGAAGTTTCTGGAACTCACGTAGAAATCGGTCGTAGAATTCTCCAAAAATTTAATGTGAGTGAAGATGTAATCAAAGCGATGCAAGCACATCATGGCGAATATCCTTATGAAACTATTGAATCAATCATTGTTCAAACCGCGGATTCTATTTCAGGTGGCCGTCCGGGTGCCAGACGAGATACTGTAGAACATTACCTAAAACGCCTCGAAGATCTTGAAACTATCGCCCTTTCCTTCCCCGGTGTGGAGAAGGCTTATGCCCTGCAGGCAGGCCGAGAAATCAGGGTTTTGGTTACTCCAGAGAAAGTGACTGACTTGGAAGCCAAAAATATGGCTAGGGATATAGCCATTCGTATAGAAAAGGATTTGAAATACCCCGGTGAAATCAAGGTGAATGTTATCCGAGAAGCAAGGGCTATTGAGTTTGCCAGATAAGGTGGTAGCACAAAAAAACGGCTTAAGATATAATTATTATTGTCTTACACCCTTGACCGGGCGCTAGGAACTTTAAAAATAATTAACGAGAATAATATGAACAAGATAGAAATCGCAAACGCAGTGCACGACAAACTCGGCGGCACAAAAGTGCAAGCAGAAGAAGTCGTAGACACAGTGATTGAATCCATCGTTCAAACTTTGAAGAAAGGTGGCGAGGTTTCAATTGCTGGTCTCGGAATCTTCTCGACCAAAGTTCGAGCAGCTCGTCAGGCTAGAAATCCTCGTACCGGCGAAGCCATCTCGGTCCCTTCGATGCGAGTACCGAAGTTTCGCCCGGCAAAGGCTCTCAAGGATGCAGTGAAATAAGTTTCAAAAACTAAATAAAAAAACTGAAGTCTTTACCCAGCAGGCTGGGACCCTCAACTTCAGTTTTTTTATTTAGTTTTATCTCACACCGTGTTTCCCTTTTATCATTTCTATTTCTTTTTCGTCTTCATTTTCGTTTTTCTTCTTTGCTTCTTTGCCAAGTTTCATTAATTCTATTGGTTTGAGAGCGTATAACTCTGAAACTTTTGATTCGAGATATTCTTCGGTGTTTAGAGAAGGTTTTTCTAGTACTTCTGATAATAAAATTTCCAATATGAAACCAATATGTGGCCCAGGACCGGCTTTGGTAAGTTTCATTATCTCTTCCCCATCGACTTTTAATTGTTTAACACTAATTGGGTCACGCATTACCTCTTCAATCATCGAATGATATTTGCGCAAGCGATACGGCGATTCTTTCGGTCTCCCTGTCCCTATCCTGTCGCACGCACGTACTTCCATAAGGTCCCAAATGAGTTCTGGAGAGACATTGCGTACCATTCTGCGGACAGCAGACAAAGAGATTTCTTCGGTGTCTGAGAAGAACATGTGCCAACGAACAAGCTTCGTCACTTTCTCCACTATGTCTTTTGGAAACTTCAAATCCATCAATACATCCTTGGCTATTTTGGAACCAACCACCTCGTGTCCATAGAAAGTCCATTGCCCATTCTGCCATCTTTTTGTATGAGGTTTTGCAATATCATGCATCAGAGTAGCCAACCGAATATGAATCGGTAAATTTTTTTTGGCCGAATGATCAAGCGAACGAAGCAAATGTTCCCAAACAGTGAAAGCATGTGCTTGGTTTTGTTCAATACCAACTCCTTTTTCAAATTCTGGAGAAATAAATTTCAAAAGTCCTAGACGTGCAGATAAATCGAGTGCGACGGCCGGCGAATCACTCATAATAATTTTTGTAAATTCATCTCGAACACGTTCTCGGCTAATATGTTTGAGAAGTTCGGCATTTTTTTGTATGGCTTCTTGGGTTTCATGCTCTAAGGCGAAGTCGAGAGTAGAAGCGAAACGCAAAGCACGAAGCATACGAAGTGCGTCTTCACCAAATCTATCTTCAGGTTTCCCGACTGTGCGGATAATTTTTCTCTCGCAATCTTTTATTCCATCGAATAAATCGACGAGTTCCTTTTTTTGTACATCGTAAGCTAGGGCGTTTATGGTGAAATCTCTACGAGCGAGATCTTCAGCGAGAGTTTTGCCCCACTTAATCTTGTCTGGTCGGCGAAAATCAGAATATTCCGATTCAATTCTGTACGGAGTAACCTCCACCGTTTTTAATATTTCGTTTGGTTCATCATCATTTACTACTCCTACAGTTCCATATTCATTTTCATAAAAAGTATGAGGAAATAATTCTATGATTTGTTCTGGTGTGGCGTTTGTGGTGAGATCCCAATCTTTTGGTTCCCTATTAAGAATTAAATCACGGACACATCCACCCACGACAAAATTTTCGAATCCTGCATCCGAAAGAATTTTTGAAATATTTTTTATTGGTTTTGGAATATCCAATGACTTTTTCATTGTATTTAGTATACCTTTTGTTTCGCGAACGTTTGTGCCCCCGGCAGGAATCGAACCCACATCACTTGTTCCGAAGACAAGTACTTTATCCATTAAGCTACGGGGGCTGGTGCGACCAGGGAGAATCGGACTCCCATCTCATCCTTGGCAAGGACGTGTTCTACCACTAAACCATGGTCGCAGTTAAATGATAATATCTTATCTTGCCCAAAAAATCGAGTATTTTATTTTGGTAAATAAGGCCCCTTCATGCTAGGATACTAAATCAGCGGGCTGTATTATAGAGGTATTATTCACGATTCGGGTTCGTGAGACCCGGGTTCGATTCCCGGCAGCCCGAAAGCAGTGATTAATAGGTCAGACGGGGCGTAGTATAGTGGTAGTATACTTGCTTTGGGAGCATGTGGTCCGAGTTCGATTCTCGGCGCCCCGAAAGAATACCAATGCGGGATTAGTTTAGTGGTAAAACGACAGTTTTCCAAACTGTAGTCGGGAGTCCGATTCCCCCATCCCGCACAA
>Ga0172379_10000563_pt1 | contig 90998 bp, 105 predicted proteins | sample GrowelOW334metaG_FD_119756 | JGI IMG/M metagenome (GOLD analysis project Ga0172379, IMG submission 119756) | Groundwater microbial communities from an aquifer near a municipal landfill in Southern Ontario, Canada - Groundwater well OW334 metaG | ecosystem: Environmental > Aquatic > Deep...
TATTTAGAATAAGGTATAATCATTTCAGACCTCATTCCAGTTTGTTTGGTAAAGTGCCTGCAGACATTTATTTTGCCTTTTCAAAGCTATTTTAGCTAGTGACAAATGTCATGAGGAAGCACATAAATAAATACAGAAATGTTTAAAAACAATCAGCTAAATTCTTTTTGATGAAATATAAACATCTTAATCAACTAACACAACAAGAAGTTACCGACAGCTATCAAGCTGCAAATATAGGAATTGCTATAGGATTAGGTGCTTACTTTATCTGTAAGAACATTTTTGCTTCATCTCCCGAAGACAATTTTCGTTTTATTAATATGGGTAAAGGTTCACTAGCGGGTTCATTTGCTCCCTATCTTGCAAGCAGAGTTTATGGATTTGAAATAGCAAAAAGAAAAGATCAAGGAAGATGGGAAGAATAATTTCCAAAATATATCGCTGATTTAGCTAAAAAACTGACATACTTCAAATTCTATATGTGTTTAAGCTTAATAGTAATCATTAGTAAGTAGTGACAGATAGAAAGATTTATAAAGTTAGTAGTATTAAAAGAAAAGAGGTAAAAATGGAATCCGAAAGAACAGAATCAAGAAGAGAATTTTTAAGAAAGTTAGGTATAACCCTAACAGGACTATCGGGATTAGCTACCTATGGTGGTCTTACTGCTTCATCTTACTACTCAAGAAAACTAGATCAAGCTTCAAAAACATCTGAAGCCGATGTACCTCAAAATAATGGTGCTGTAAATATTAATTATAATAGAGATAGAAACCCTGAAAAAGAAGCAGATTTAAAAAAACTTGAAACTAATGCAGCTACTGCTAGAGTAATAACTGCTTTAGGATTTACAGATATGGTTGCTTTTGCAGGACTTACTAGTCAACTTTACGATGGCAATTCCGATTAATGATTATTTAATTAAATTTATTATTTCTTTATTAAAACTATTTCTCTTCGTGAATTAGCTAAAAAACTGACGAAACATTTAAAAAGCCTCACCAACTTCATAAATTATAAAATGGTAATCAGAAAATATTCATATTTCAACACAATAAATAGAGACAACTTTGTCTGCGTTGAATAAAGAATTCTGGTACTATTTTGATCATGTTCACTAACTTTAAAAGTGAAAGAAATTAACATATGAACCTCATTTCCGACGGAAATGGGGGGAGTTGAGATCATATTGATCTATGAGACGAGTAAAGCGAAATCTTCCCATTAAAATAATTAATGGAAGGAAAATTTTTTGGATGTTCAAGAATCTAAAATAGATTTTTGACAAAGAAAACAGTTTTAACCGACTGTTTTTTTAATTTGGATCCTAATATACTGTTAGACGGATAGCTTGGTTTGAGTTGCGATGAAGGACGTGGCAAGCTGCGAAAAGTCTGGGCTAGCTGCATGCGAGCTTTGAACCCAGAATCTCCGAATGTGAGCAACATTATCGCAAGATAATTCCGAAAGGAAAGCAAACGCCGTGAATTGAAACATCTTAGTAGCGGCAGGAAGAGAAAACAAATAGTTATTCCCCTAGTAACAGCGAGTGAAAAGGGACCAGGGCAAACTGAATCTCCCGTCGAAAGGTGGGCAGAGATGTGGTGAGAATAAATTCCTAAGTAATATATCAAAGTGCATTGGAACATGCTGCCGTAGAGAGTGATAGCCTCGTAGATTAAGTTATATGGAGTTTCTCAAAGAGTAGTGTCTTCCGGATTGAAGGCACGAATACAGCAGGATTAACTGCTAACCCTAAACATCAACTCAAGTCCGATAGCGTACAAGTACCGTGAGGGAAAGCTGAAAAGAACTCTTAACCGAGTGTTAAAAGACTTGAAATCTAACAGTTACAGCTTGTTACTGCCTGTCATAGCAATATGGCGGTTGTAACGTACGTTTCGAAAAATGGGCCAAGGAGTTGTCTTTTGTGGCAAGGTTAATAATTGAAGCCATAGCGAAAGCGAGTTTGAAAAAGCGAGAGTCACTGAGGACTGACCCGAAGCCAGATGATCTATTCGTGGGCAGGATGAAGTTTCTTGAAAAAGAAATGGAGGTCCGAACCGTTGTTGTGTGCATGCACTTGGATGACCTGCGATTAGGGGTGAAAAGCCACTCGAATCTGGCGATGGCTGGTTCCAGTCGAAATATGCCTTAGTATAGCCTTATTTTTGCTTGTATGCGAGGTAAAGTACGGATGGAGTTTGCAGAGACTTTTGTCTACGGGACTCTTTCCAACTCAGAATTTGCATATTGCGTAGAATAAGAAACGGGGGCAGGGCGTAAGGTCCTGTTCTGAGACCCGAACAAGGGAGACTATAGTTAAGGTCCCAAAATTCATGCTAAGTGTAGCAAAAGGAGTCTTAAACCTGAGACACTAGGGAGGTAGGCTTAGAAGCAGCCACCCTTTAAAGAAAGCGTAACAGCTCACCTATTGAGGTTTGAGGCCCTGAAAATGGACGGGGCTAAGCATGGTACCGATACTATAGAGGCGCTCAGATGAGCGTTCTGGTAGACTGGCGTCCTTTTTGCGTCGAATCTTTTTCGAGAGAAGGAGTGGAGCGAAAAGGAATGAAAATCTTGGCTGGAGTAGGATCAAATTTTCCTGAGAATGGAAAACGTCGAAAGAACACGGTTTCCTTGGCACTAATCGTTAACCAAGGGTTAGTCAGCACCTAAGATGTACCTTAACTGAGTACATCGATGGACATCAGGTTAATATTCCTGAACTGACTTAATTTGCTACGATACAAAATCGCTTCCGGATAAGTAGGTTTCTGAAAGGAAATTCGAGTAAAGATATTTATGGATTGTAATGATACGAAGTAAATAAATTTGCCGACGAGAACTGCTGACTCCAGGAGTCAGTGAAAAGTTTTGTATATAAAATTAAGTTAGCTGTACCAAGATCCAACACAGGTGTTCTAGCTGAGAAGGCTAAGACGTGAAAGGTTAAATTGGTTAAGGGAATTCGGCATATTGGCCCCGTATCTTCGGTAGAAGGGGTGTCTATTTATGTCTTTGATATGTAGAAGGCATATGTAGATCTCAGTAACAAGGACTGCCCGACTGTTTACCAAAAACGTAGCCGAGTGCTAATCTGAAAAGACTTGTATACTCGGTGAGACCTGTCCAGTGGTGGTGTCTGAAACTCCTTTTCAAGGGAGCTAATGCCCATCAAACGGCGGGGGTAACTATGACCCTCAATTTAGGGGGTATTTAAATTTGGCTGTATGCGGGAAACTCTCGTTAAGCATTTAGTACTCATTGATAAAATCAAATTTATCGATAGTAAAAATCTAAATGATAGAGACAATCCGCAGGAAACTAAAGACTTAAATACTTGACCATCTATGTATGGTCATGAATCAAGAACAATTAACTTATTACCTTACAGGATTTGCTGACGGAGAAGGATGCTTTTGCATTGCTTTAAAAAATCAGAAATCTGCTAAAGTAAGATGGGTTCTCGATCCCATATTTCATGTAACACAACATGCAAAACATAAAGATATTTTATATGAATATCAAAAATTGCTTAATTGTGGTATTGTGATAAAAAAATATGGGCAAAATGATACTATGCAATTTATTGTGCAAAGTAGGCGAGAACTTGTAGATAAAGTTATTCCTTTCTTCAAAAAATACAAATTAATAACTAAAAATAAAGACTTTGAAATATTTGCTGAAGTTGTTGAATCATTAGATCAACATAAACATGCAGATAAAAAAGAATTTATAAGATTATTAAAAAAAGTATTTACAATGAACGGAGAAGGAAAACAAAGAAGATATAAACTTGATGACATTTTGAAATCTTTAGAATCCTCAGAGACTATACGCCAAACACAAAACTAAATTGCAAAAAAATTTGTGATGATATAGTCCGATCATTATGGAGACATAATGAAGCAAATAGAAATATTTGCTCGCCATAATTAATTAAAATTAAATTATGGTTAGTAACTTTTCATTTTGAAAAGCGAAAGTAACAACTTGCTTAAGGTAGCGTAATACCTTGTCGTCTGAATGGCGACTTGCATGAATGGTTCAATGAGGTAGTCACTGTCCCTAACCAAGTCCTTCTGAAATCACTGACCGGTGAAAATGCCGGTGACACCTAGTGGGAAGCTAAGACCTTGTGGAACTTTACTGCAGCTTGTCGTTGTAACTTTTTCGATGATGCATAGAATAGGTAGGAGCGTCGAACCCTAGCTTTGGCGAAAGGGGAGCAAACTTGTAATACTACTTATCGTTTAAGAAGCTACTAACTCTTATAGAGGACATCGGCATGTGGGCAGTTTGGCTGGGGCGGCACCCTGCAGAAAAAATATCTGTAGGGCACAAAGATAAGCTCATCCAGGGTGGAAATCTGGAGTTGAGTGCAAGAGCAAAAGCTTATCTAACTGTATCTTACACAGTAAGGGATGCAGAGACGAAAGTCGGTTCTAGCGAACCTTCGACAACTTTTGATAGGTTGCGAATGTGACAGAAAAGTTACCCCAAGGATAACAGGCTTGTCGCGCCCGATAGTCCATATTGACGGCGCGGTTTGGTACATCGCTGTCGGCTCTTCCTAACCTGGACGTGCATAAGCGTCCAAGGGTGCTGGAGTTCACATATTAAAAGGGATCGTTAGCTGGGTTAAGAACGTCGTGAGACAGTTTGTATGATATCTACTAGGTGTGTTGTTGTCTGAGTGGAACGAGTCAGTAGTACGAGAGGAACCTGACTTGGATGCCTCTGGTGTAGCAGTCGTTACGAGCGAGCTGCGCAGCTACGCATTGTATGGATAAGTGCTGAAAGCATCTAAGCACGAAGCCATCCGCAAAACGAGACAACTTAGGCCGCAGAAAAAGACTGCGTTGATAGAACTGATGTGTAAGTGCCAAGAACCCGAGGCATTCAGCATGCAGTTACTAAAAGCCACAATTTCCAAATACACAAAAAATGCTTTCGCTTTACTCGTCTTTTTGATTTTTTATTCTAAAATACTATTAATAACTAACTAGTAGTAACAAATAGAAAGATTTAAATATTAGTTATTACTAAGATAAGTATGAAAAACTTACAAAAATTAAAAGATAGATTAATAGAAATAGCAGATGGAATAAATAGAGGAGTAGATGAAGGAGTTGATAGACTTATTACTGGAAGCCTGAGAAGAATCCGTCCAATAACAAAATATCCTACTGCTGAGCCATTTAGAGACTCACATGTAAGATCTCAATATAGTCATGGAGATAGTGATTACTATGATTTTATGTTATATGCCTCTTTATGTAAATAATTCTATATAAAAACTTAAAAACAAAATATATTAGTAAATACCATGAAGTCTACAAGAGAAAAAGATCCAGTAAAAATTAATTTGAAAACTGATCTTTGGCCAGGTATAGGATTAGCAAAATATCTAGCTAGAAATTCTACCGATGATTGGCCCACAGTCAAAAGAGGATTAGCTTTAACTGCTTTGAATACTGCCTATGCAATGATAGGTTATTACGGTCTTTCAGATTTGTGGAATTATCTTACAAAGTAAAGTTTTTAAACACCAATTTTTCTATTTTCTAATGAGAAAAACTAATCTAGCCATATTAGCACTATCTGCATTATCTTTAATTTCTAGTGTCGACTCTGCAAGAGTTCGTTTTACTTGTCTACCATCACCACAAAATTATTGCTTAACTAGCCAGCAAGCAGTAAGTTATGCTGAAGATTGCAGAAATTATCATAACAGATGTTATACTGAAGCAGTTGTTGGATTAACTGGCTTAGTGATCTCAGGTGTAGTGTATAGGGGAATGAAACGAGTAAGAAATCTTGAAGTTGAAGAAGCTGAAGCTAAGGAAGCTGAAAAACAAGCCAGAGAAAGAATTTAACATTAAATTTAAAAATACTTTATTCCTAATTATTTTATGAATTTCAAAAGAGCAATACTCATTGCAATTGCACTCTGGGTTGTAATCTTTTTTGAAGTTAGCATTCTAATGTTTGGTTTTAAATTAAGTGCTCCAAGCACTCTTTATTATGTAATTCATTTCATAATTCTAATAATCCTTTTTATTCTAGCTTCACTATTTTACTTTTCTAAAAAAGTTAAAGCAGGCGCAAAGCAAGGTTTACTCGTCGGAATTTTATTCATAGTAGTTGAACTAATCCTTGATGCTGCAATAACTGTTCCTTTGTTTGTTAAAGACTGGTCTTTCTTTATTAAACCCGAAATGTTAGCCAGTGATCTGTTAGCTCTAGTTATCTTTACAATTGTCGGAGCTTTAAGGTCTAGAAAAAAGAAATAATCTTTTTATTTCTTCTTTACAATAATCTTTAAAAATATTATTTTTCTCACAAAATTCATGATCTCAAAAAGAACACCAATAAAATTAACAACAATTCTAGGAATCAGCTGCCTTGTGACTTTAGGAATTTGGGGTTATAAAATTGATAGAGCAAACGGTTTTGTTAGAGCAGGAACTAACGAAGAAATTCAAACAAAAGTTCGTCAAGCTGCAGACAGCAAAAGATATGGTGGAAATGCCAATGGAAGAGCTGAACAATCTGAACTAATAAGAGCCTATGAAGATATGGGGCTTAATTACTGGGATTATGAAGGGTCAATGAAACCAAGAAGCCCAAGTAGAAAAGATATGCTACATTATCTTGCAACTCACCCGTTAGACTAATTTACTTTTTACTCTTAACTTTCTCACAAAAATCTTTAATCTTTTCCAGATTATTGCCCTTTGCAAAAAGAGAAAGGGTTGCAATAGGTTTTTCAGATAATTTTTCCATATCTTCAGCTACCCTGTCTATTCTAGTTCCACCAGATGTTGAAAAAAATGCGATTTTTTTTGATTTTAATTTATCCTGGTTTTTAATCAAATAACTCCTCACTGCTGGAACAGCTGTTGATGCCCATATGGGCGTACCAACAATAATTAGATCGTACTTAGAAAGATCTTTTTCAAACTTAATCTCAACTTCCTTTTTACGCATTGCATCTCTGCCAGCACCCAACCATCCGATCATTCCCTTTCTGCTTTTATTCTCACTAATTTCATCAATATCACATTTTAAGTCTTTAGAAATTTCCTCAGCAGCTTTCTTTGTATTTCCACTTCGAGAGTAATAAACAACTAATATTTTCATAGAATACCCAATATTAGCTAATATAAAAAGTTAATTCTTAGCAACCAAAACCTTTTCTTTCTGCTCAAATTGATTGGATTCTTCAATTTGAGGCTTAAAAAATATATTACAGGTTACTATTGAATATTTTTTATTTTCTTCTTTTCCAAATCTTCCTTTAGTTTAGGCCAATGTTCCTCTTCAAGAATATAACCAACACAATTAGCTGATCCACATTTACACGGATGTTCTTCATAATCCTCATAATCATAACCATAGTTGTAGTTTAACTCCTCTCCTTCTTTAATATCTCTCTTAGCAAATATCCATATATGTCCATCAGCAATTTCAAATTCACAATTTGGGTCACAGGAATGGTTAATTAATCTTGCAGTGTTATAATCAAAGTTACCATCAATATCCCAATCATCATCAAGCTCAAAGATGTAAACTGCTCCAAGATGAGGATTACTTTTTGCAAACTCTAGTTGTTCTTCACTTCTTCTGTCTCCCTGTTCTTTTGTTAGTTTTTCTCCAACATATTCAATTATTTTTGTGCCCTTAGGAATAAACTTTTTTGCAAAAACCCCACTGCCATGAACTTTTGAGTTTTTTACAAGAATATATTCAGATGTAGTAGGTTCCATTTTAAAATAAAAAGTTTAATTATTCCTTTTTAGAATTCTTTTTAACTTTACCCTCTTTTTCACATTTGCAATTATCCCCACACGGATGAGAATTATGTCCGTGATCATGTCCTTCATGATCATGTTCATGCTCTCCACAACAACATTCATCATCCTCAAATTCACCTGCTTCCTGAATATCCAGAACTTTAATATCAAAGTTCAAGTTTTTTCCAGCTAGCGGATGATTAAGATCAAGAGTTATTTCACTATCAGTTAACTTAACAATTAATGCAGGTATTTGTTGATCCTGAGTTGGTCCAACACCAATTAACATTCCTTCCTTTGCCTGAGGTGGAAAACTAGCAGGTTTTGGCATTGTTTTAATTAAATCTTGGTTTTTCTCACCATAAGCATCTTTTGCAAGAATCTTTACTTTCTTAGCATCACCAATAATCATTCCCTCAATAGCTTTGTCAAATCCAGGTATAACCATTCCAGATCCAACTATGAATGCAAGTGGATGAACACATTCTCCATCACGAACATTGCTATCAAATACTTCTCCATCGTCAAAAGTTCCAGTGTATTCTATTGAAACTTTATCTCCTTTCTTAACTTTTTGTTCAGTCATTTTATTTGCAAGAAAGAGGGGTTTTTAAAGATTCGCCTTGGGCTTTACGAATCTTTAAGCCAAGAAAACTTGCTAGTTTTCTGGATCCAAAGAATTTTCAATTCTTTTGGCCACAAAAATCATAGATTTTTGATGTTTAAAGTTGTGGGTTAAGAATAACAAATATTATAAACTTAGACAAAATCCATTTTTATGGATTCGGAATATAAAGAAGAGCTTAAGGGCATGATTGGTTTTTATGGATCATTAATTGCATTGTTTGGATTTTATGCTTTAGTGGGTTCAATTGATGTTGCTCCAAAAGTACAAGGTCAAAAGCCAGTTGTAAGAGAGGAAAGAATTTGCGTAGGTTCATGGGGTTATGATACTGATAAGGATGGTAAACTTGACTTTGCAAAAGAATGGTGTGTTTCTAGAGCTGGAACTTTTTGTCATAATCTAAGACCAAGTGATCTTGAGTTTAGAGCATTGCAAAGAAAATATGATTCAGAGCGTACTCAAAAGTAATTTTATTGATTACTCAATCCCAATCTTTCTTCTGCAGATTGTATTATCATCTCAAGCATTTTTCCATAGGAAATTCCTGCAGCAGAAGCTCCCTTTGCCAAATGACCATCCCAACACCAACCCGGATTTGGATTTACTTCAAGAATATTTGGATTTCCTCTTGAATCAAGTCTCCAATCAAATCGAGCATAATCTCTGCACTGAGTAATTTCAAATAATTTTTTTGAACCCACAATAATCTTTTGTCTAGCACTTTCTTCAAGCTCAGCAGTTAATGATCCACCAAGTATTAAGTATGGAGAACTAAAATCCCATTTTGATTCATAACCACAAATTTTAGGCAAACCCTCGGGCAATCTTGAAAAATCCTCTTTAATTGGTGGAAAGACAGTGAAATTTGGAGAATTGCCAACCATCCCTAAAGTAATTTCATCACCTCCTAAAAATTCTTCAACTAAAATTTTTCCAGAATAAATTCCTCTTAAAATTTCAACAGCTCTTTCTAAACCCTCTCTATTTTTTACAACACTATCCTTTGTTATACCAAAACCTCCATCTCCTTGCGCAGGTTTTACAATTAATGGATACTCAAGTAAACCCTCATTCACTTTACCATCTATTACAAATCCTCTAGAAGTAGAAATGCCCGCAAGTCCAGCTACTTTTCTTATATTTGTCTTATCATAACATAAAACCATACACTCTGCCCCTGCTCCAGTATACGGAATTCCTAAATCTTCAAGCATTCTTGGAATATAAGCCTCTTGTTTTGGATCATTCATATAACCATTGTCACATAAATTCATTGCCAAATGAACGCTTTCTCTAGCTGATTTCAAATCTTCAACAAGCCTATCATGATCATCCAAATAGCTAAAACTATAATCTCCTAATCTTTCTAACTCAGACTTTAGTCTTCTATGTGTTTCAAGTTCATCTTCAGTAAACCTTCCACCAGGAATAACTCCATCACTTTTTCTAGGATCTCCAAGTATTACCACAATATTTTTTGTCATAATACTCCTTTAATAGGTGCGTTTTTAAAGTTACTGATTAATTATCTTATGATTCACTTGAAATTTCTTTCTAGGAATAACTAAATAAAGATCATCATTTTCTCGTATTTTTTCATCCATTGGAATTGTTATTAAATCTCCCTTTTTAGCAGATTTAACCGGGCTATCATTCTTAGAAAGAAAAATACTTTCAACTTTAGAAAGAACAATTCCAGTTACCTTTCCAATAACCATGATTTCATCACCAATACTTAATTCATCACTCTGTATAATAAATTCTCCAACCTTTGCTTTTGGAAAATAATGCTTTACACTTCCAATTTTAATCTTTTCTTTAGTTGAACGAGATCCATAAACTCCTGACCATTCTCCTAATTTTTTACCTAAATAATATCCTCCGTGCCAAAAGCCCCTATTAAAAACACTTTCCAACTCTTTAATCCAGGCATCAACCTTTTTATCATCATAACTTTCATTAAAAAATGCCTCAACTGCCTCATGATAGACTTTAGTTACAATGTAAACATAATCTGCACTTCTTCCACGTCCCTCAATCTTCAAAACACTTACACCAGCATCTAAAATTTTATCAATTATTCCAATTGTGCAAAGATCTTTTGGAGACATTACACATTTATTATCTATTACAAGCTCATCTCCAGTTTCTTCATCAATTACCCTATAGCTCCTTCTGCAATTTTGCAAACATTTACCCTTATTTGCAGAAAGTCCATAGGTAGCAAGGCTCATGTAACATTTTCCCGATATGGAAACACATAAAGCACCATGCACAAATATTTCAATCTTAACCAACTCTCCCGAAGGCCCGCAAATCTTTTGTTTCTTTATCTCCTGACAAATATTTTTTATTTGTTTTAAATTTAATTCTCTAGCTAAAACAATAACATCAGCAAATTTAGAATAAAACTTTACAGCTTCCAGATTAGAAACATTTACCTGAGTTGAAATATGAACTTCAATTCCGATCTTTCTACAATATTGCATCACAGCAACATCACTTGCAATCACAGCAGAAACCTTAAACTTTTTAGCAGCATCACATATCTTTCTAACCATCTTCATTTCTTCATCATAAACAATTGTATTCACACACAGATAACTCCGCACATTATTTTTTCTACAAATATCAACAATTTTCTTTAAATCAGTAAGTTTAAAGCTCGCGCTACTTCCAGCTCGCATATCCATTCCAGCCACACCAAAATAAATGCTAGAAGCACCAGCCTTAATAGCTGCAGCTAAAGCTTCAAAGCTTCCAACCGGCGACATGATGTCAATGCTATTCATTACCATAATAAATGAATAAAAATAGTATTTATAAACCTAAACAAATTAATTTAGTTACAAAAAGATGTGTTTTTCACCATACGTTTCATTGTCCATGGCAATATTTGAGTTTATAATAGCCACCCTGATTTTATTATTTTTTAGAAGAAGCATCATAAACAACTTTTTTGCTGTGTTTATTTATGTTTTGGGTTTTTATCAGTTTACAGAATTTATGTTATGCTCCACTTCCTACCCAGTTTTATGGGCAAAGCTTGGCTTTATAACCTATACTTTTTTGCCAGCCATTGGACTTCACTCAGTAATTGCATTTACTAAAAAAAAGTATAACCTTTTTTGGATATATATTTTACCAGTATTATTTGCGCTATTTGCATTGTTCAAACCAGACTTTATTTTACAAAGTGAATGTCATAGTTGTCTAGTAATTGTAAGAAGCTATTTTTTCAACCCTCAAAATATAGTCTCATCAATTATCTATTTTCTTTTATATTACTTTGGTTTTATTGCCCTAACCTTCTTTGTTATTATAAAAAATTATAAACGTCAAAAAAGCAAAATAGTGAAAAAAATTGCTATTCTAATGCTAATTGCCATAGTTATTTCCCTACTTCCAGCAGTAATTCTTCTAATGATTTTTCCTTCTCTAGGTATTTTATTTCCATCAATGTACTGCGAGTTTGCAGTATTATTTAGCATTATTGCTATTATTGTTGCAGTCTTGGATAAAAAGGAATCAAGAGCCAAAAAGTAAATGTTTATAAGTCTGATTTTTAAGGAATTTTATGGCACTTGAAGATGAAATCACAAACATTTCAAAAAGAGTTAAACGCGGAGGTATACTGATTCGTTGTTATATGTTTCATCCAAACAGTAGACAAAGAGCCAAAGATTTGAGAATACCTGGCTTCACAAAAATTATGACTGAATTTATAGACAGATCTTCTAACACGAGGGGAGAGTTTGAAACAGTATCTGACTATTATCAAGTTAGCTAATCTTAGTTCTTTTGTTTGATCACATACATAGAAATCTCTCCAAGTTGAATTCCCTGATTAGATTTTATTCTTTCTTCATTAAAAACATATAAATCATAGTCCTTAACATGCCTAGCCGGGTCATTTTCTTTTCCAGCAAAATGAAAATATGGCATTATGATCAAACTATTTTTATCTTTTAGGTGACTTTTAACCTCTCTAAAGAATCTTTTAATTAACTCTGTTCCTCCAAGCATACTTTTTCTTAATATTACATCATCAAAAAACTCTTTTCCAAAATTTTCCGCTTCCTCAGAATAAAATGGATGATTAAATAAAATTACCTCATATTTTTTATCCTTTGGCAAATTTGTAAACAGGTCACTTACATAAGCCTTAGTTTTTTTCTGTAGATTATGTAGCTTAATATTTTCTTTAGTATTTTCCACAGCTTTTTTATTTATATCTGCCAGATCAACATGTTTTGCACCATACCTAGCCATAACTAAACCCTGAATTCCCGATCCACATCCCATATCCAAACATAGCTTATTAGAAAACAAGTCTTGATGATGATATAAAAACCTAACCAGATACATTCCCGAACTCATAAAATCCGAACCAAAAACTCCTCTCTTAATAATTAACTCAAAATCCTCACCCTCTTTGATAGTCAATTTAGCTTTTACATCATTCCGATTATGTTGTCTTAATTGCCTTTCAACCTGTTCTTTTTGTGCTTTTGTTAGTTCCATTATTACATTCCCCAGTGAGCGATATTCTTTTTACTTTTTAACATAAAACTCTTTACTTCACCTACTATCTCTTCATAGCTAACTTTAGAGTACCGTTCAATAAAAAGCTTTGAAAGTAGATGTATGTCAAAATCATCTATTGTTCTTATATCTTGCTTTTTTATCTCTAAATATCTTTTGATTACTTGACTATCACTAACACACTGAAGAAAATAACTCGATCCGGGCAAAGGAAGACAAAGATTAATACTCATTTCACTAACATTTTTTTTATTAGCAATTTTCTCTATAAGAGCTATGTTTTCCTTTAAACTTTCCCTTGTTTCATCGGGCATTCCAAGAACATAGGAAGGCATCACATCAATGTTATACTTTGCAAAAAGATCAATTTCTTTAAGTAGATCCTCAGAGGTATAATTATCCGGATATCTTTTAAAAGATATTGGAGTGCAGTTAGTATCTGCATAAAATCTTGAATTTTCAACACCAATAAAAACCTGTTTCACACCAATTTTAGAAAGCAGTTTAATCTGATCTTCATTTATTGTGGATGGAGCAATGTAGCATCTAAGCTTAAATTTGAGATTTTTTGGCTTTGATTTAGCAAGGCTTTTTAATTCACCAAGCGGAAACGTATCAGCAGTTTCAAAGAAATGATCAACACCATATTTTTTGTTTAAATTAGTAATATCCTTCCAAAAATTTTTAGATGAAGATTTTCGTGTAGCTTTTAGAGGTATTGAACAATACTGGCATCTTTTTGCTCTAAAACAACCCCTATAGCGAGAAAGGGGAAAGTATGAATGTCCCATTCTTTTTATTTTCCTATCCCATTTAAAGGGAGTCTTTAAGAGTTTTAGATTAAGTGGAGGTAGTTTATTTAAATCCAAGCTATAACTTGGAGTATTACTAATTATCTTGTCATCTTTCCTATAGGTCAGTCCAGCAATTGTTTCATTTTTCCTACCTTGCAACAAACCTAACAAACTCTCTTCACCATCACCACTAATTACAAAATCTATAAAATGATTATTTTTTAATATCCTTTCAGCAATTCCATTTGTATTTGGGCCACCAAATACAATCTTTGTATTTGGATTTTTCTCTTTTATCCTTTTTGCAATTTTCAGCCCGTTATCATAATTACTAAACCAAACAGATATTCCCACCATCTCAGCATTTATCTTTTGAATTAATTCATTATCAGAAATAGAATTCCCATCAAACACTTCAACTTTCTGTTTAGGCTTTTTTGCTTTAATATAACTTGCAATAGTTAATAGCCCTAAAGGAGGAATATGCTCCTGCAAAAGACTTTTTCCCTCTTGATGCTTTGGAAATATTAACTGAAGTTCCATTTACCCATATAAATCATAACACCTTATTAATCTTTTTCCCCTTGTAAATATCATTTAATAACCTTAAGAATTAACTACATAAATATTTAAAAAACCAGACAAACTGCCCCCTTTATGGTAACCTACGGATTAGTAATAAGTCATCATAACCAAACGACAGAAAGTGTTGAAAACGTAGATGGACCAGTATTGCCAAGAATTGGGGAAAAGTATGAATTAGAAGGAAATGTATATACTGTTTCAGATGTTTTGCATAAGGCTCATGCAGAAAGAACTACAGGCAAATTAGAATTAACAACAAACATGCAACCTTTAGTTATGATAACTTACCGTTCAGGGCACGAGGTATAGAATTTTCTCTTATCAATCTCTGGCCGATAACTTAGATAAGTGTCATTAAGTTTCTTTGATCGTTTTTTAATAAATTCACTTGAAAGTTGTTTTAGCTTTGAAGCAGCAGTTCCGGGTCTGCTTGAAAAAACTGAAATATTAAGTACTTCTGGTTTTATTTTTCTAATCAAATCAAGGGTTTTTTCAAAATCCTCATCTGTTTCAGTTGGATAGCCAATTATTATGTCCGTTGCAATTGTACTCTCTCTGAACTTACTTCTTGGAAAGTTTTTTCTAAACTTTTCTACAATTTTAACAAAATCTTCAACAGAATGTCCTCTTTTCATAGCCCTCAATACTTTATTGCTTCCAGACTGCACCGGAATATGAATAAACTTTTGTATCCTATTGGATTCAAATACTTTTAATAGCTCCGGTAAGAACTTAACAACATACTGTGGATTCATCATTCCAACTCTGATCTTATAATTTCCTTTAACATATACAAGTGCACTAAGCAAGGTAGCTAAATCGCTCCTAGGCTTCAAATCAAAACCCCAACATCCATTATCTTGTGATGTCAGATATATCCGTGTGCATCCACCGTTAACAGCTTCTTCTAATTCAAATTTAATTTCTTCAATAGAATAAGATTTTAGTTCTCCACGGGCAAGTTTAGTTGCACAATAAGCACATTCATTTAAACAACCTTGAGAGATTTGGATTATCCCAATCTTTTTATCTTTTCTAACCAATTCCTGTCCAAGTCTTTTCAAATTTGAAGAATCAACAATTTTAACATTTGGGAATTGTTTCTTAACATCAATCGTTTTAACCAAACACCCAACTATGATTATTTCCTTACTAGGGTAATTTTTACCAATATAATGAATTATCTTTGATTGTGTTTTGTTCTTAACAGAACAGGAGTTTAACAAAATAACATCAGCTTCATTTTCACTATCTACAATCTTATAAATTTTAGCATATTTTGCAGCAAGTATTTCAGAATCATTGATATTTGCCTGGCATCCATAAGTTTTAACAAAGAGTTTTTTCTTTTTTGAGTATTTCATATTAATTTAATCAACATAACAATCTTAATAAACTCTTTTTTATTTAGCATACTAATCTAGTGTGTAAAAATGGGTGGTATAGCTGCTTATCATTATCCTCCTGTAAAAGGAGAGACTCAAATAGAGAGATGTGTAGGATTAAGATTACATGTTCTTAGACCTGAATGTGAAGGATGTATAGAAAGCCCAGATAATAGAAGTTGTCCAAGATATATGCATGAATTTGTTAGTATAGGTTATCCAACACTTAGAAACCTAGCAGGGGCAATATAAAAACAAAAAAAGAAAGAAGACAATATAAAATAAACTTAAGCTTCTCTCATTTCGTAAACAATTTGGTTGCCCTTTGAAGGACATTTTCTCCATACTGCGTTGGGGTATTTTTCTATGAGGCTCTTAATGAAGTCAAAGTTCCTCAATAAATAAAAAGCTGTTTTACCCCTCTTATCCCTGAATAAAACTTTTATTTTCATCTCATCACCTCCATAACCTAACAAAGCCAAAAGTGCTTTAAATACAAGCCTGCAAACAATCATATCTTTCTTTCAACAAGTTTGTTTATATAGCGCACAATTAAGCAATTACAACACACAATTTTAAAGTAGGAACAAGCAATTTTAGGGTAGTAAAAAGTATAATTTTAAGCAACCTTGCATAATTCAGCCAAATCTTCTCTTAACATTTCTGAGCTTCCTCTCAGTCTTCCATTTGTTGGCCTTCTTAATTCATCCAATATCACATGTAGATTATTTATAGCACTAACTAAAAAGACTCCCTTTTCTTCATGAATCATTCTAACACCATGAGTTTCAAGAAGGGTTAGGTAATTTTTTAAGGTAGACTCAGCAGAACCAAAATTACCACTATCAATCTGGGGAATTACACTCTCTTCATATTGCCGTCTAATTCTTTCCAGATGTTCTTTAGCTTCTGTTCTTGTTGGTGAATAACCTTCTATCATGTTCTTTTCCTCTATTTTCAGGCTTTAAAAGCCTTTGTGAAGGTTTATAAATCCAAACTTTATCTATTTTAAAGCGAGTTGGATAGCTAACTTCGGGGTTGTTGTTAAATCAACAAATTTCGTCATAAATCGAAATTATTCTGAGGAAGGTCCACACACTATATGTAGCCATCCATGCAAATGGACGTTCGTGAGGACGAGCTCTGGTATAGAAACGGGACACTCTCCTAAGCAATTAGGGAGAAACAGCTGGAACGAGCATCTTGGCTTGTGCAAGGCTTTAAGCCGCATAGTAGGATGTTAGCATGTTTGATTCCTATCTTTATGAAAGGACAAACAACAGAATGTGGCCTATTTCTGACTCGCCTTTTATTCTTTAGTCTTTTCAGAAGCTGGTTTTCCAGTAACAGTATAGACAAATTTATCTATGTATAAAAAAACCGGGCTAACATTAGCATTTTTACTAAACATCCCTTTAATTTGATTATATTTCTCAACTATAAAAAGTCTCAAAGATGAAAGATAAATAAGAGGTATTATTAAGATAATTGCAGCAACAGTTACAGACAAAATAAAAAACATTAGATTTGCTTCAATTTTACTTTTAACTAGAAATATTGATGCTAACAACACCGGAGAAAAACCAATTGCTGATGCAAATATAAAATCTCTATATCTAACTTTAGAAATGCCTGCAACAATATTTATCACCTCTCCAGGTATTATAAAGAACAATCTTAGTAAGAATACATCTCTAAAAGCATTTTCTTTAAATTTTATATCAAGTTCTTCCACTTTTTTATTTTTCTTTTCCCATCTACTAAAATAATCCCTTCCCAACCATCTTGTTAAGTAAAACATTACTGTTGAAAGTAATATATTTCCAATAAAAGCATAAATAAAAGCTAGATGAAATGGAAAAGTTGCAGCTCCAAGAAACGTTAGTGGAGCATAGATTACTGGTATAAATGAAGTTGTAACAAATAGAGCAATATAGACTATTGGAGCGTATTGATTTTTGCCAAATCTTTCAAGAATAGAGGCATTAATTCCAATAGAATGCAGATAAACATAACCCCCTATCAAGCCTATCAGTAGTAAGATTAACAGATATAATTTTGCTTTTGAAATGGACCTCTTTTGTTCACTGTCCTTTTCCATCAAATATCCAAGCTAATAAGGTTTAAAAAACTGACATTCCTAGCTCTTTTACGGGGATCTAGCTCATTGGGAGAGCACTTGACTGAAGAGCTTAGGAAACCAAGGTTTCCTCAAGCATCACCTTCCTTAACCGGACGTGAGATACTCAGCGATCAAGGTGTACCGTGTTCGATTCACGGGATCCCCATTTATTTTAATGAAAAGATTTATAAACTAGTGTTAATTATTATTAACACATGTTAAATATTATTAACAATCTAAAACCATTTTTTGAGGATTGCTATAGAAGAATTAATGTTAGAGAGTATTCTAGGTTAATGAAGATCTCCCCTCCAACAGCTTCAAAGATTCTTTCTGAGTTTAATAAAGAAGGGTTATTATTAACAGAAAAAGATAGAAATTATATATTTTATTATGCTAATAAAACAGACAGAGTATTTATAGACTTATCAAGGATTTATTGGAAAATTAGACTAGACCAATTAGTTAAATTTTTAGATAAAAATCTTACAAATCCCACAGTAATTTTATTTGGTTCTCTTTCCAAAGCAGAAACAAAAAATGATTCAGATATAGATTTATGTATTATCAGCCATAAAAAAGAGCTTCATCTTAAAAGTTTTGAAGATAATCTAAAAAGAAAGATCCAATTATTCTTTTTTGATTCAATAGAAGATATAAAAAAAGAATTAGCAACCAATATAATAAATGGTTATGTGCTTCAAAGTAGGTTAAAACTATAATGGATTTCAATGAATGTATTAAGAACCCCTACACACCCTTGACTTTGGTCCTCTGGTTCTTGACAAAACATAAACCTTTAGTTAATATTATGCTTAGTTAAAAAAATGAAATACTGTTTTAATCTAAAAGTTCAAGCCATGTACGGAATTGTAACATTCTTGGCAGCCTTTGGTATAATCTATCTAGTTTCCAAAGAACTTGATTGGACTTCGTCCCTTATCATAGGAGTTCTTAATTTTGCAATATCTGGCTTCTATGAAAGAGCTAAAATAGGTAAATGCAAGAAGTAAAAGCAGTAATAAAAATTAACATAGAAAAGATTAAAAAGTTGGGTCTTATCGTTTTTTTGAGGTGAAGGTAAAAGTACCTCAGAAACTCATTCTGAGAAAATTTAAAATGGAAACAATAGGCAATTTTCGTGAGTTATCAGAACTAGCAAGAGGGCTCCCAACAGAAAGTCCAAAATTATCTCTAGATCATCTTTTTTTAGAGGGTTATCTTAATCCGACTGCCGACTATTCTCAACAAGAATTACCTCAAGCATTTTTTCAAGCTTCTAGAGAGGTAGAAAGAATTGCTAGAGAATCATTTCCATTAAAAGTATTTGGAATTGAAGCTTCAGCTCCACCCATACACGAAAAACACGAAGGAAATGTTGAAAGATATAGGGGTTTAGTTAAAATAATTGGTGCCAATGGGACAGAATCACATCTAGTATTTCAAGCTAGTCATATTTTAGGTGATCATCATCACTACGAACCCGCTCCAATGAATTTCAAAGCTTATCTTTCAATTGACGAATATTTAGAAGGTACTAAACAATTCTTAACAACTTTATGGCCTTTAGTTAGGGCTGTTGAGTTAAGTATACCTAGCGCATTAAGAATTCGAGCTCCAGTAGGAAATACAGATTATCAACCCGGTTCAATTCTTCTAGTAAGAGCATGTGATGTGGTAGCAACAGGGCATCCAGCACTTAAAAAAATAGGATTAGATTTACCAGAAAAGAAGTTATTATTAGCCGGGCTTGAGTTTGATTAATCCAATTATTATTTATCAATCACCAGTGGTAATTTATATTCCTTAATTCTCATACAATAATCTTTAAAACCTCCTTCTTGGTGGCTACTTTTATGGTGACTCAAAGAGGACTAGTTTATTCAGTTGTTGTGCCAATGAAGGATGAAGCTGGCAATATTCCACAACTGGATATGGAAATAAAAGAAGTAATGTCAAAGCTTGGCAGCTATGAAATAATTTATGTTAATGATGGCTCCAGAGATAATACTCTAGCTGAATTGAAAAAACTAAAAAAAGTAAAAATAATTAATTTTAATAGAAACTATGGTCAGGCCATTGCAACCGATGCCGGTTTTAAAGAAGCTAAGGGAGATATAATAATCACTCTTGATGGAGATCTTCAAAACGATCCAAAAGATATTCCCAGGTTGTTAAACGAACTAAAAGAAAAAAATCTTGATGTTGTTGCAGGCTGGAGAAAAAACAGAAAAGATAAGGGCGGAATAAAACTTCTTTCAAGATTTGGTCATTTTCTAAGAAAAAGCTTGATTCAAGATCCGGTGCACGATACCGGATGCACTCTAAGAGTTTACAAAAAAGAAGCTGCAAAAAGTTTAGATCTTTGGGGAGATATGCATCGCTATATTCTTGCTCTACTAAAATGGAAAGGTTTTACAATTGGTGAACTTGAAGTAAATCACAGAGAAAGAACAGCCGGAAAAACAAAGTATGGCTATGGAAAAGCCACAAGAGGTTTTATTGATCTGTTATACATTTGGTTTATTCAAAAATATTCCTCAAGACCGTTGCATATTTTTGGCTATCTTTCATTTTTCCTATTCATAGCCGGAATAATCTCAGGTTTGTGGTCATTATATCAAAGAATTTTCCAAGGACTTAGCCTAAATAGAAACGGCTGGTTCTTCCTGGCCATAGCCGGAATAACCGCAGCAGTTTTGTTTTTCTCGTTCGGCCTTATCATGGATCTTCTCATCAGAATGCAGTTAAATATTTCAGACGTTGAAAAGAGGTATTATATAAGGGACGTAATTGTAACCTGATTATAATCAAATATACTTAAAATAATAAAAAGAGACAATGAAAATACTAATGCTAAACTATGAATTTCCGCCGCTTGGCGGCGGAGGTGGTGTAGCCTCAAAGAAACTTGCGGAGGGATTTGTTAAAAAAGGCTATCAGGTAGATTATGTCACAACATGGTTTAAAGGATTAAAAGAATATGAAGATGTTAATGGGATTAATGTCCATAGAATTAAAGTAATCAAAAGAAAGGATCTTGCTACCGCATCAATGCCCTCCTTGCTATCATTTCCATTTTTTGCCTATAAAAAAACAAAAGAACTGTGTAAAAATAATGATTATTCTTTTATGATGACTTTTTTTGCTGTTCCAACCGGGCCATTGGGAACTAGAATTTCTAAAAAATTTAAAATAAATAACATCCTGACAATGTATGGAGGGGATATTTATGACCCCACAAAAAAGATATCACCACATAAAAATCCCATCTTCAAAACTGCAGTTAAGAATGTAATAAAAAACTCAAATAAACTTGTTGTAGAGTCTACCGATCTAAAGAATAAATTGCAAGAGCATTATAATATTAATAGAGATGTCAAAGTTATATCCCTACCCTATGAACCAATCAAATTTAAACCCGCTTCAAGAAAAGAACTAGGTTTAGATAATAACCTAACTTATTTAGTTAGCGTTGGCCGTCTTGTTAAAAGAAAGGGTTTTGATTTTCTAATAAGAGCCCTTGCCAGCCTAGATGATAAGAATATTCATGCTTTGATTGTTGGCGATGGTCCAGAAAAAGAAAATCTCATCAGTCTTGCCAAGCAGCTCAATATCCAAGATAATGTTCATCTGCTGGGCTTTCTCCCAGAGGAAAAAAAGTTCCAGTATCTTTCAAATTCAGATATCTACATTCTCTCATCAGTTCATGAAGGTCTCGGAGTTGTTCTCCAGGAGGCCATGCAAGTTGGCCTTCCAATCCTGTCAACAAACAACGGAGGCCAGACAGACATTGTCAAGGAAGGAGAAAATGGTTTCCTCGTAAACTTCGGAGACGTTGCAGGATTAGGTGATAAAATAAACCTCCTAATGAAAGATAAAAGCCTAAAAAGAAGGCTTTCAGCCAATAACAAAGAGTCTATAAATCAGTTCAATATAAATAAGATCATAAATGATTATCTGGAGCTAGTGAGATGAAAGTGGGGATAGATGCGCGAGCTCTTAGAGTTGAGGGCGGATCAAAAGTTTATGCAGTCAATTTATTGTCTAATATAAAAGATAAAGGCGATTTTATTTTATTTGGTGTTGATAAATTTGATGGATTTAATTGTATTCCATCAAAAATAAAGAATAATAGTATTCTAAGATTATATTACGAAAATGTCACATTACCAAAGCTAATAAAAAAAAATAATATCAATATATTTCATGGTTTAAAGGGTGTAGCCCCCATTTTTGGGAAATTTAAAAAAATTGTTACCATTCATGATATAATCCCCCTGATTTATCCCGAACAATTTAAATCAAAAGATCTTTTTTATTGGAGGGTTATTTTTCCACAGTATATTAGAAAAGTTGATAGAATAATAACTTCTTCAGAAAATACAAAGAAAGACTTAATGAAATTACTAAAAGTTTCAGAGGAAAAGATAAATGTAATTTTATTAGCTCAAGATGAAATTTACAAGCCCATTAAGAATAAAGGGGTTTTAGATAAAATAAAGGAAAAATATTCACTTAGTAATAACTTTATTTTTTATTCTGGGAGTATAAATCCAAGAAAAAACTTAAAAAGAGTTATAGAAGCTTTTCAACAAATTCAGAGTAAAATTGATTATGACCTAATTATCACAGGCGGTACTATTTGGAAAAGTAAGCATGAAACAGAGATGATAAGCAATAATAGCCGGATAAAGGTCTTGGGATTAGTCCCTAAGGAAGATCTAGTTTCATTATACAACCTAGCAAAAGTTTATGTTTACCCCTCATTATATGAGGGTTTCGGATTGCCTATTCTAGAGGCTCAAGCCTGTGGATGTCCGGTTATTACATCAAATATAAGTTCTATGCCAGAGGTTTCAGGAAATGGAGCTATATTAGTAGACCCTTATGATGTTGATGAAATTGCAAGGTCAATGGAAAGAATCATAAGAGATAAAAAGCTGAGAAATAGCTTAATTAAAGAGGGATATAAAAATGTTAAAAGATTCTCTTGGGATAAATGTGCTAAAGAGACTATGAAGGTTTACGAAGAAGTATACAAATGAAAAATAAAAACTTGCCAAAAGTTACTGTTGTAATGTTAAATTATAATGGTTTAAACTACCTAAAAAGAACTGTTCCACGGATATTAAACTTAGACTATCCAGATTATGAAGTTATAATAATTGATAATGGATCAACAGATGGAAGTATTGAGTTTATAAACAACTTAAAAAAAGTTAAGCTAATAAAAAGTCCAAGAGTTGGAGAAAAGAATTTTGCTTGCAATTATGCAGTAGAACAAGCAAAGGGAGAGTATATTCTTTTGTTAGATAATGATCTATTAATACAAAATAATCAAGTTATATATGATTTAATACTGGGAGCTACAAATTTGAATAATTTTGGTTTATATAGCCTTTCATTTTATAATGAAGGAGAAGCTAAATCAAAATACTATGGAGGGTTTTTAGGATATTATTTTATTAAAGAAAATAAAAGTTTAGAGCTATCTGAAATAATAAAGAAAGATAACATTACCATAGGTTTTCCCCATGGGGCAGCAGTTTTTATTAAAAAAAAAGTATGGGAAGAAATTTGGGGATATGATGAAGATTTAGTATTTGGGGGTGATGATACTGATTTAGGAATAAAATCTTGGACTCAAGGATATAAAAATTATCTTTATTCTAAAACATTACAGATTCATATAGGTTTACCAGAAAGAAAAGATAATAAAAAGTACTCTATAAAACTCAAGAAAATGTTTTATGCACATATGTACACTGTTGTAAAAAACTATAGTTTATATAACATGATATACACAATTATAGGGATATCGATTTTTAATTTTCTTAAGTCTATCAAACAGTCAATGTTTCGTTTAAAATTAGGACCGTTCATCGCTTTCTTTCAAGGATATTATTTATTTATAAAAAATTTATCAATAGCGTTAAAAAAAAGAAAAGAAATCCAATTAAGAAGAGTTATTAAGGATGATATTTTCTTAAAGATAAATCCACCAAAATAAAATAAATATGTTAAAAGATAAATATCATCAACACAAAGAAACAGTAGACAACTTTATTTGGAGAGTTTTACAGTTAGGTTCTAAACAAGGAATTATCTTTATTATTTTTATTTTATGTGCAAAAATTTTGGTCCCTTATGATTTTGGAATTTATAACTATGTTTTGGCAATAATCTTTTTCTTAGTAATTTTTGGAGACTTTGGTATTTCAACAGCAACATCAAAGTATGTTACTGAATATAGCTTAATTGATAAGGAAAAATTAAAAGCAGTACTTTTTAACTCCGGAATACTAATCTTAGGGCTAACATTATTAATTACTGCATTAACATTGATAATTGGTCCAAGTTATCTAAAAGATAAATACGCTTATGTTCTATATCTTCTCCCACTAATTTTCTTAACTCCAATGACTTCTTTGTATGATGGAATATACCGGGGGTTAAAAAAATTCAAAAAACTAGCAATAATCTCAGTAATAGCGAGTTTTATTTCCATAATTTTTGTTTATTTTTTAGTTAAACAATATGGACTAATTGGTGCTTTAATAGCTCAAAACTTATTTTATTTAATTCTCTTGATAGGTTTAGCTATTGGTTACAAAGAGTTTAATTTCAAATGGAATAAAACAGTTATGAAAGAAGTGGGAAAGTACTCTTTTGTTTATGGAATTGCTGTGGTAGGGAATTATCTATTCATGAGATTTGGCATACTCATCTTAGGGCATTATAATTATATAGATCAAATCGCAGTTTACGAATTATTAAACAAAATATTCATGGCATTAGTGTTACCCTTTTCTATGTTGGGGCAAGTTATTGCTCCAAACTTTACAATATTAGCTGCAAAAAAAGATTATGCTAAAATATACCAAAAGCTAAAGAAGTATACTTTGATATTTTTAGCTGCCGGAATAATCTTAGGATTATTAGCTTATTTTTTAGGCCCCATTCTTATCAGGATATTTTTTGCAAATTACTACAATAATCTATTCTTTGAAATATTTATATTTACAGTAATAATCTTTGTCACAAATGTTTGGTCTGCTACAATTGATTTTGGAATAACTGTTCCAACAGGTTATGCAAGTCTCATGGCTAAGTTCTACTTAATACTTGGTGTTTTAGGAGTAATACTAAGTTTTATTCTCCTTCACCTCTTTGGATATATTGGAATAATCTATGCATTTACAATATCTAGTGTTTTGATGGCCATAGGACTGAGACTTATTTATTTTTATAAAATAAGAAAAAAGGTCAGCAATAGTTAGATTCGTAAACTTTAGTTTGTCTAGTAACCAAAATTATTTTAAATTCTTTATCAACAAGATCTTGAATTGTTTTATCCCACATATAACTTGTTCTATAATCAGAAAAAATGTATGAACAGGATTTATTTAAAATAGCATAATCCTTAATTAGGGGGGTTTTTGATATAGGATCAAACTCACTAGTAGAAGTAATATCCAAAGAATAATCTACTCTTCCAACATAATATTTAGCTATATGGGGAACATTAGATATTACTATTGCTTCTGGAGAGATGTTTAATGAAGACCAAGCACGATAATCTGGTCTAGCCCAAGTAACTTGTTGTTTTGTTAAAAAAGCATTGTTCTCCGTAAAATATACTGAAGTTTGTAAAAGAATCATTAAAATTATTACAAGAATAAATACAATTTTACTAAGCTTTATATAAATCTTTGATATCGAAAAAATAGTAACAGTACTAATTAGGATTATTATAGGAGCCAAAAAAGTAACGTATCTAACAGCATCCTTAAATCGAGTATTAACTAATGCAAAAATGAAAATGAAAACTAAGATAGTTAAAGTAATATGTTTTAGTCTATTAAATGACCTAAAATATAAAACCAGTATAGATAAGATGAATAGTATAAGCAAAGGGATACCAACAAAAGTAAAAAAATCAATTTTAAACTCAAATAGATCGTTTATGTTGAAATAATTATTATTAATAATATGGGGTATTTTGTAAATAAAGAATGAGACTAATACTATTACTATAAAAATTATTAAATTCCTATTCTTTTTAATAAACTTAAAAGCCTCTTGCTTATTTTTAAAATCTAAGAAGAAGAATACAATACAAATTATAATAAATGGGAAGGCAATTAAAGAACAATCAAGGCAAAAATACGACAATAAAATAAGAAAAACAACTTTTAACTTTAAATTAATCTTAGAGTATAAACAAATATAAAATAGTAAAATAAGGATACTTAAAAGTACATAATATCTAACTTCTTGTGATATAATTATACAAACTGGATTTATACATACAAAGAACGAAGCTAAAATCGAATATCTTTTTGAAATAAATCTTTTTGTCAATAAATAAACTAATGGCATAGAAATTAGAGATAAAATAACAATTGGGAACCTCATTGTAAACTCACTAGTAGCCTTAAAAAGTAGTTTGCCAATAAGGGCTAAAAATGTAATCGGAAGAGTTCTAGTATATGTAAAATGAATATTTCCCAGCTCAGTTAAAGAATTTATTGTTTGTATTTGTGAGATATGTAACAACTCATCATACCAAAAAGGTACAGCTCCTAAATTCCAAATCCTCAGCACAAACCCCAAAACAACAATAGCAATCAACCCAACAGAATACCACCAACCCTCTTTATACATCCACCTGACAATTCCTCTCAAAAGAGGAATTCTGTTTATTCTTGGATATTTATCCTTAAATTCAGATTTTCTTTTTTGCTCTGCATTTTCCTCTTTTGTCTTTTCATCATCGAGTTCTTTTTCAACTCGCTCTCTACTGGCAAAGAAAGTGAGAAAGCCCAACGCAATTATTACACCAATTATGTAAGGCAGATAATCGTTTATTATCTGTCGCTTCAGGAATTGATTAACTGCCAAAACGACTAGGCCAAGCAGGAAAAAATACTTTGATAAATATGCAATAGATGAATGACTTCTTTCATGCTCTGGAAGTCTGTTTAATTTGAGGGCAAGATAAGCTGTATCAATTGCCAAAACTATGTAAAAAACATAAACTGTTTTCCAAAAAGTTGGGAGAATTCCCATAATATTCAGGATAATTGTTATAATAAGGAGAATATTGGCAGGAATTGCAACACCTCCAACTATTTTTCTTATATTCATTTTAACTTATTTTTGTTCATTTAGTTTTGAAGTTTTGAAAAGCTTACCATAATTGTTTGTGCTGTCGCAAAACATCCCGAATTTATCATAATTTAACCTGCTTATTTAGCTTTAACCTCATGAAGTAATGTGAACGGATGTGAACAATTGTCTATACATTTTCAGACGTGCTTTCAAACATCGTAGTTTTAACATCACCTCATAATCAGCCTTATGTTATCTAAATATGTGCTATTTTGATTTAATACCAATACACTGAAAGTATTTGACTTGCCGCTTAACGTAACATCCTGGTTTAGTATTAACTTACCTGAACTTCTATCAAAAGTATCTTTGTTTATTATAAGGACCTTTGGATCAGTTACTTGCGTATCTTGATCTGTGCTAGTTGGAATATCAAACCAGTTGGCCCTATTTACAGAAGCAAAATCATTGTAAATCCAAAGATCTCCCTTTGGCAACTTAATATTATAGCTGCCCTTTATTAAACTATAGTCATATCTTTTACCCATCCAGTCTTTACTCAGATTAATATTAGTTCTATTGTTGATATTTGCAAGCTGATCTTTTCCTCCATGCCAATAATAGAAACTAATATTCTTTGGCAAACCTGCCTGGGTGTAAAAGCTGAATGGAGAGATTGGCAGAAAATTACCAACAATTACAGCTTTATTTGAATTTATTCTAATGTCTTTGATTGTTGAATCCGCAGCATCATTGAAAGCATCCTTGGTGAAGGTGACATAATAAACGCCCTCTGGCATAGCGCTTAGATTTATCATGTATGTCTGTGCCTTTCCGAGTTTATTTGAAGCAATCTTATCACCATCATCCTCCAATAGGCCAGTATAAATTAAATTACCCTGAAAGTCTGTTACATCAATTGTATATTCATCCTGACCAACATAGCCATTAAGATCCTGCTTTGTGAAAAACATAGTTAAATTCTCATTTGCATAAACTGCCAGCTTGAGATTATCTCTAAATGTTCCATTGATTAGAGTTACTTCTTGTTTATAATCTGTCAATGCTATGTTTATCGGATCTAAAGTTCTAGTTGACCAGACACTTGCCCCCGGAATATTTTGATAAACAAATTCTTCACTGGATGCAGAATTTGTTAGATTACTGCTGACATATTGCATAATGTCTTTTTTTGCATAAATATAATCTCTGTTGTTTTCGCTTAGTAAGTTGTAATTATCAAGATTTACAAACATTAATTTATTGTTAATGTAAATATCACTTGAATTTGTTGAACTTAAAATTAAATTTAGCTGCAGTGTGGCATTTGTGCCCTTTGCTACGGTTGTTTTTGGCACAAATATCAAATTAAACTTCTTTGTTGAAATAATCGGCTTTACTTGTATATTGCTTACAGTTATTTCATCTCCAAGAACAGCCGGATTTTCAATGTAAAAGCTTTTTAGCGAATTAAAAAGATTAACATCTGTTGCACTAATTTTATAGTCATTTGTATCCCACGGAAGATATTGCGGAAAAAAGCTTGCCATGATAAAATATGCAATAATCAAAAGAACCACAATATAGACCGCAATAATAATTCCTCTTTCAACTCTTTTTGCTTTTCTAGGATGAACAAAATGATCTGTTTCTTTTACTGTGAACTTTTCCAGTTTTTTAACTTCTCTGTCAATTACTTTTTCGCTTTCCTTTACCTCCTTCTTGACAACATCCGTAAAGCTAGCAGGTTTAGGCGTGTTTGAGGCAGCATTAGCCGGAGGATTAGGTATAATTGGTCTAGAATAATTAGGGTTTTTACTTGCAAGATAAGCCTCATACTTTTTTCTATAGGCTTCACTATAGCTCAGAGGCCTCTTTTCCTTAAGTTCGTCAGAACTTGAGGCGCCAAAAGTATTTGACTTTTGAGCGCTTGGTTCATCCTTTTTATCACTACTCTCCATCTCGTCTTAGACAATTTGCCCTTCTTTAAAGATTTCTATACTTGAAAAACAGGCAAATTGTCATCACTAAACTCTGGAAACCTCAAGAACAAAAGAAAGTTTTAAATACTTCATCAGGCTACAATAATTATTAAGTCCCCGGGATGGTCTTCGGACAATGCCGGGCTTTATATTCTTTAAAATGGTGAAAGAGGCGATTATCTTTATTGATGGTAATAACTTATATCACAACCTAAAGCAGATGAAAATTAAGCCATCTAGTTTAGATTTTCAAAAATTAGTAAATTTTATTTGCAAACATTTTGACGTTGAATTAAAAGAAGTTAGATATTATAATTCAATGCCAACACTAAGAGATGGAAAAGACTTATATTTTGCTCATCTTAAATTTATTGATGATTTAAGAAAGATTCCTAAATTTACTGTTCATACCAGAAAACTGCAGGTTCACTCAACTAAAGAACTATTAAAAGAAAAACAAGAGCTTATTGATTCTATGGAGTTATGTGAAAATTGTAAACCTCTTGTTGAACAAAACATATTAGACACAATTGGGAATGTAAAAATGAAAGAAAAAGGCATTGACATAATGCTTGCTGTTGATTTAGTTGAATCGGCTATTAAAAACAAATCCAATGTTTTGATAACTTTTTCAGGAGATGCTGATTTTACTCCAGCTATGAAACTTTCCCAAAATTATGGAAAAGAAGTTTTTAGTGTTTCTCTTGCAAAAGGATATTCAAGAGAACTAAGAGAAAACTTTAAATTTTTAGTGTTAGGTAGAAATATTATCATGGAAAATTGTTTAAGATAGTCTACTAGACTGCATCTTCTTAATTATTCTTCAGTTAACTAAGCTACCTACACTCAAATACCTTCAAATCATCGGCCGAGTAAGCCAGACTGCAATTGGCTGTGAGATTGCTAAAGCTAGCCAATTGGCCAGGTTTTAGCTTAAAGTATGAAAAGCTATCTGCTGTTACATAGTATGGTCTTTTAATCTTTGAAGTTTGACTGTAATTAATTATTGGCGCTCCGCTATAAATGTCTACGATTTTTGTAACATTATTTATGTCTGTTGAGTTATAGGATATTTCATCTTCTCCTCTGCCATCCATGGAAAACGGAATAACAAGATCAGGTTTTCTTATGTACCATTCAACATCAGCAGAAAAAAACGAAATTAATGTATTATTTTTATTCTTTAGTTCGTTTAGGACATTCATTGGAATTATTTTATAATTTGTTTCGGGGCTTGAATAATCCATAGCAGCATGATTATAATCAATTGGTTTTATCACATTGACAAAAGTATAAGGAAAAAAGATATTTGAAGGAATCAACAAAACACCAATGATTGCAATTAAAAATATCTTATCATACTTTTCATATAAATAGCAAAGCAATAGTGAAGAATAAACAACAAGTGGAAAAACAAAAAAGTAACCATATCTCAGAGCAAAGGTCTGCACTAAAAATACTCCAGCTAAAAGAACCAGTGAGGGCAAGATAATTAACAAGGTAAATGTCTTCTTTTTAAGGAAAGACCAAATAACTCCCGGAATAAAAAATATCAAAAGATAGTAAAGATTACTTACATAATTTAGATAACCTGTCGCATAATTAATTACTGATTCTGTAGACTGAGAACTAAGTCCCAACACAGCTATTAATTTCCAAACAAGTGGAATCACCGGAATAATAGCAAGATATTTTGGTTTATTGTAAATTAAAATATAGCCAATTAAAAATGGAGCTAAAACAAGTGCAGCAATCTGTGAATCAAGGGCAATAAAAAATGCAACAAGAGACAAAATCAAATAAACTACTTCGGTTTTTTTGCTTTTTTCTTTACTGTGGTTTGATTTATACAAGAAATATAAACAAGCAAAAAAAGCTAGCTGAAACAGCTGGTAAAATCTGGCCTGCCTTGAAAAAAATACTTCCAGATAAAAAACCGACATAAACAAAGCACAAATCACTCCTCCACTCTTTGAATATTCCTTTCCAACAAAATAAGCCAACACAACAGTCAACAAACCTAAAATCACAGACAAAATCCTCACATTAAAATCATTTTCTCCAAAAAGTAAAAAGAATGCCTGAGCATAGTGAAAAACATATGCTCTACCATAAAACGCTCCCGAATCAAAAACCGGAGTTCCCTTTTCCAAGATTATCTTTGAAGCTGATGCAGATATAGCCTCATCAACCCAAAGACTTTGATGAGAAAGTGAATAAACCCTTAAAAAGATCGCAAAAACCAGTATTACAATTAGAATAATATAACCAATTTTTTTTCTGTCAATAGCCATAAAATAACAATAAAATGCAGATTTATATAGATTTAGTGAAACTTATCTATTATCGACTAAATTACCACTATGTCCTGTTTCCTCAAGATATTTTCTACCATCAGAACTAACTCTTACTATGAAATATGTTTCTGATTCTCCAAAAGTACCAGAAGCAGATTCTGTAATAGTCTCTCCTTCAACACACCCTTCAAGGTCTTTATCAAATTCGCTAGCCATCTTTTTGTTAATACTAACTAGAATAAATACTTTTCTATAGTAAAGATACTAAAAACAATAGCTCAATCCTTTCGCTAGACTTCATGATGTTATAGCTAAATAAGCAAGTTAAGCTATGATAAATTAGGGATGTTTTGCGACTTCAAGATGCTTGAGAATTGGCATCTTGACAGTGATCAAGAACCAGAATCCAAGGTTCCTGACAAGCACAAACAGTTATGGTATGCTTTCAAAAGTGTTTTCAAATTAGTTTTTCAAAAGTCAAAAAGAATCAAAGTCCAGCAGAACAACCCTTTCCATTGTAGATAACTTGCATACCTGTCAAACTAACACCATCTCCACTTAAACTTACCAAACCTGTTTGCTTGTTTAAGGTTAACACAGTTTCCAAAGGAATTGGTTTTTTAAAGAATCCAGTTTTATAATTTCCTTTCAAATAAAGTAGTGCAGTTGTGTCATTTTCCACAACTTTATTTATCTTAAATGTATAGCTAAACCTTGTAACAGTAAATCTTGATTGTTTAATTTGAGCTGTGAGTGTTCCCTCTCCACGATTAGCTCCCTTAGAACGAGCAGTTAAAATTAATTTTTCATTGTCAAATGCAGTTCCATTAGCAACAAGTATCCCAGATCCAGATACTCCTCTTATGTTCTTATCAAATATTGATTGACCAACACTAAAATTACAGCTGTTTGGTATTGTACGTCTTATATGGTTAGGAGCCTTCTTAATATTAATAATATCTCCAGTCTTTTCAAATGTCTGATTACCGACACTAAAATTAATATAAGTATTATATCTTCCCGGAGCATAGCCACTCGTATTAAGAACTATGTCATATTTTAGTGTACCTGGTTTAAAACCATAGCCATAACCATTATTAATATAACCATAGCCAAAGGGTGTTGATTCAACCTGTGTTATGGTCATTCCAGCACATCCACTAATAACCGTTCCATTTGGTAAAAATTTACAACTAATATTCACACTTGGATTAATGCTCTTTAATTTTAATTCAAGTGAGCTTATGTTCAATAATTCACTATTATCTATTTTAACAGATGCACTAAGATTAACTTTTTCACCGACAGTAACATTTGTATTTGCAGTTGAAAGACTTAATGTATAAGCTTCAGCAGGTCCAGAATAAAGAACTATCAATATAACCATGGCTGTGACTACCATAGCCACAACTTTTGTCAATACTCTTTTTCTACTCCTCATTTTTATAGTTCTCACACCTAAATAATCGATATTAGCATAACTCACTTGTATATAAACCTTCTTTATCCACGGCAAGTGACAAAACTATCAATCAGTTTCTTCTCTTTCCTCAACAAAAATTTCCAAACCCTCAAGACCAAGTGTTAGCCTTGCTTCTTCTGTTTTAGGAGCATTTGGAGATACAAGAAATACTTTGTCAGCTACTTCTTCTCTAATTTCTAAAACTCCTCCAAACCCAGTTCCCATACCTGATGGATGAAACAAAATTACTCTTCTTCCATTATAACTTTCCAGATGATTGCCATTATTTTCTCTGTCTAATCTTGTATACTCCTTAGGAATGTTTACTTTAGTGTATGTTGCAAATGTCATAGTTTATCAGATAAACTCCTCCTTTAAAAACATTTTCATAATGAAAATGTTATAGACCATAGCTCAAAGATTTTCTTAATGCAATAACAATCTAAAAAAGAAAATCTTTATAAACTGCATTTGACAATTATTATTATCAAAAGAGAGTGGTAATATGGCAAGAAAATCAAAAAGAGTTGTTAAATCAAAAGCTTCTAAAAGATATGCTGACCGTCATCCAAAAGTCAACTACGCATTTTGGATATTTATTAATATTTTACTAGTTGCAATATTTATTTACGGAATCTACAGAATGTGGAAGTATAGTTGGGTTGAAGGCCTTTCAATAATTGTATTTGATCTTCTAGTAATTCTTATTTTGAAATTATACTTTAAGCTAACAAGAAAATGAAGAGCATAAAAAAGAGTAAAAGAGGTGCAATAGAATTAAGTATGACTACAATTGTAGTAGTTGTTCTTGCTCTTACTCTACTAATTATGGGTTTTGTTTTAATAAGGAGCATTATGTGTACTGCAATTGGAATGACCGGAACTATAAATGATAAAATAACCCAACAAATTAATGATTTTTTCTCAGAATCTGGTGAAGAGGTTTATTGTATTGGCCAGGCAGATGCAGTAAAAGTATCCACTGGAATGAATAATATTTTTTGTGGATTTAATTCTAAAACAAACGCAGAATATACTATAAAAATTAAAGAAATTAAAGCACTAAGTAATACCATTCCTAAAGATACTCCATTTACCAGCTGGATCGCAGATAAAGTTGAATCAATTTCAATTAGTCCAGATCAAAAGGAAGCTAGAAAGACAGTTACCATGCAAATACCAGACGATGCTCCAGAAGGAGCAATAAGAATTATTATAGAAGTTAAGAAAGCAGGAGCTTCCTGGGTTAAGACAATTTCAGTAGACTGGGAAATTTCTAGAAAAGGAGTCATAAGAAGTGTGCTTTGTTAGTTCTTATTTAATTTATCTTTAACAATTATAACTAATGTCAATAATTAGTTAATTATTAAAAGCCTATTTTCTTTATAAAAAACAAGGTGAAATTATGGAACTAAAATTTTTTGGTGCTGCTGGAGAGGTTACTGGTTCGTGCTATAGTCTAACAACCTCCAACGAACAGATTCTTATTGACTGTGGAATGTTTCAGGGAGGTAAGGATATGGAAAGATTAAACTATGAGAACTTTGACTTTGATCCTAAAAAGTATAGCACTCTAATTCTTACTCACGCTCATCTAGATCACTGTGGAAGACTTCCAAAGTTAATAAAATACGGATTTAAAGGAAAGATATTTGCAACAGAGGCTACACGAGATTTAGCTTTAATAATTCTAATGGATGCAGCTAAAATAGCCAAAGAAGATACTGAACATGAAAACAAAAGAAGAAGAGAACAAGGACTGCCACCAAGAAGCCCAATTTATAACGATATAGATGTAAAAAATACCATGAAACTTTTTGTTACAGCCGAATATGACAAAGAGATAAAAGTATCCAAAGATGTAACTGCTGTTTTTTATGATGCTGGGCATATTCTTGGTTCTGCAAGTGTTCAGCTAAAAGTTATAGAAAATGATAAAACAAAACTAATTGTATTCTCAGGTGATCTTGGCCAGTCAAATGCCATTCTAGTTGAAAAGACTGAACCAATAAATAAAGGCGATTATGTTTTAGTTGAATCAACCTACGGAGATAGATTACATCCTCCAGTTGAAGAAAGACAAAAAGAATTTATAAGAATTATTAATGAGTCCTATAAAAAAGGTGGCAAGCTTTTGATACCTTCATTTGCCATTGAAAGAGCACAAGAAATTATTTACTATCTCGGAGAATTTATGCAAGCCGGACTTATTCCTAAAATGGATGTTTATCTAGATTCTCCAATGGCAGTTAAAGCAACGGCAGTTTTTTCAAAATATTCTAAATATTATAATTCTGATGTTCAAAATAGCATAAAAAAGAAAAAAGATCCATTTAACTTTCCCGGATTAATTAGCACTCCAAGTGTTGAAGAATCAAAACAAATTAATTTTGTTAATAAGCCCTGCATAATTATTGCTGGAAATGGAATGTGCACTGGAGGCAGAATAAAACACCACATAAGAAACAATATTGAAGATCCAAAAAACACTCTTTTGTTTGTGGGATATCAGGTTACGGGCACACTAGGCTATTGGCTTAAAAAAGGTGAAAAAAAAGTAAGATTATTGGGAGTTCAAGTTAGGGTAAATGCTAAGGTTGAAGCCATGGACGGATTTTCAGCTCATGCAGATTATAATGACCTAATAAACTGGCTTGATAATTTTTCTCCAAAACCAAAAAAAGTTTTTGTAGTTCATGGCGACAAAGAACAAAGTGTTGCCTTTTTAAAAAGAATTGAAGCAAAAGGATTTGTTTGCTGTGTTCCATCAATTTTAGATACATTCACTTTGTAAGATATTAATACTTAGGCTAAACACCATCCAACGAGACTCTAATTAAACTTTTTACATTTAGAAGTCTATGTTAATCAAGAGTCTTTAAACTCATCCCACCATCAATAACTAAGATTTCACCACAAATAGCATCATTTTTTATCAAGAAACTGATTCCTTCAGCTATTTCTTCAGGTAGAATAAATCTGTTTATTAACTGAGTAGATGCAAGTTCTCTTTCATCTTTTTCTTTTAGTTCACCCCACATGGGTGTAAGAGTCTTACCTGGAGCTATTGCATTAACAATTATCTTTGGAGCCAAGTATTTAGCAAGGTTTTTAGTATAACTATCAAAGGCTGCTTTTATAGCAGAATAAGCAATGGCATTAGGTCTGCCATGCCCGATTTTACCATGAACAGAACTAACATTTATTATTTTTCCAGTTTTCATAATTTCTAAAGCATATTTAGTAATTCTTATCTGTGCAAGAAAGTTGACATTGAAAACATTTTCAAACGCTTTTAGATTAGTCGGGTTATCTGATTCATCAAAAATACCTGCATTGTTAATTAATATGTCCAATTTATTATACTCTTTAGTAATTTTATCAAACATCTCTTTTACTTCTTTTTCATTTGTGATGTTTGCCTTAATTATCATATTCTTTTGAGAGTGTTTATTACACTCTTCCAAAACTTCGTTTGCTGAATTATCATCAGAATTAAAATTAATAATCACATTTGCGCCTTGTTTAGACAGAGTAATAGCAGTAGATTTTCCAATACCTTGTGAAGCTCCAGTAATTAAAACAACTTTATTCTTTATATCCATGTTTTAACAAATAAATCCATATTTAAGAATTTAACTATTCAAATCCTTCCTTAAGATACTAAGCATTAACTACTAATTAAAAGAAAATAAACTTAATTTATAGTAACAATATTAACATTATTTCTTGAGTTACTAGACTTTCCACAATCTTTCTTTAACTTACAATTACTGCATATACCTGACTTTTCTGACCACTCCTTTGTTCCAAAACACTCTTTTAACACTTCCGGTTGAAATAATTCACTTTTCATCATATAATACTTGTCATTTAGGGCTTTATATACACTTAGATACAAAATATTATGCTTAAACTAAGTTATAGTAGGCTATTAAGAGAGTAAATGCTATCAAAGTTATCAGGATTAGTATTCCAAAAGTGTAACCTAACAATGAAATTGCCTCTTTCTTTTTTCCATCTATGTATAGCATTGCCGGCTTTCCAAAAACTAAAAATCCAGTGATGGCCGCTGAACAGACAAAAAGCAAAAGCATAGCAATTGGAATAAATACAGTATCCTCTATTTTTGGAAAAAATATTTTAAGAGAAAATATAAATGATACTATTAAAATTACATAGGCTGCAGTTCCAATTGCATCAATAAATGCTCTTTTTATTATTTTGTTCATACTTATTTATATTTCTTCCTTTTATATAAACATATCTTTTGATCTTGCAAGTATATTTTCAACATCACCCTAACACAAAAGGGTTATGGGCTTTAATATTCTTATTCATGAGCTGATAAATAATATTCAAAAAGTTCCCATAAAAAATAGTCCTACTTGATCTCCAAGAAATTGGTTTGATTCCCTCAAAGATTTCTGGATTAAGATAATAGTTTTCAATAGGGTAGTTTAATTGTTGATTTTTTTCTTTATCTCTTTTAACCTCTTGATCAATAGTTTTTTCATGGTATTCAAAATGCCCTAGATTATAAATTTCACTAAGATCTTTTGAAGCAAATGCTATAACCCCTATCTCATCCCCATTTAGAACTTTTGGTTTTTCAGAGGATTTTAACAATTCTACTATCTGACCACTTGAAACAAATAAATTTAATTTGTTTTGGTCAAGACCAGTATGTCTACTTTGACAAATTTCTATAATCGGGTTCATACCTTTAGTTTGAGGATGGTTATCCTGTTGAACATTGTTTGTAGTAAAACATCCAACTAGTTTTTGAGGATAAGTAACCTTAGGAATTTTGTAAAAATGGTATGATGCTGCCATCGCTGCCCAACATAGAAACATTGTAGAATAAATATTCTTTCTAGCGTAGTCAAGTATCTTTTTAAATTCATCCCAATATTCTACTTCCTCAAAATCCAATAACTCAATGGGGGCACCAGTGATTATTAATCCATCAAGATTCTTTTCCTTTGTGGCTTGCTCCATTGTAACATAAAAGTCATTTATATGACTCAGAGAAGTATTTTTGCCAGTTTTTTCTCTTGTTGCAATCTTTATCCAGACAGGTTCAATTTGGAGAATTGAATGTCCAATACTTTGTAAAATGTCTCTTTCTGTTTCATCCATTACTGGCATTAGGTTTAATATTCCCAGTCTTAGGGCGCGAATATCCGCTACCTGTGCTTCTTTAGGAGTGATTATCTCAGTTAAGTGTTTTAGTTTTTCTCTTGCAGGATGATTATCTTTGAGTATTAACATTTTAGATTAAGTTTATTGAATTTTCTGCAATAAAATTTTTTAGTGCTTCTGTATCTCCTCTTTCAATTTTTATAAACCTTTGAGGCTTTTTTTCAATTTCCTTAAATTGATCAGGTCGTTCTAAGGTTATATCTTCTTCAAGAGCCTCTTTTATTGATTCCTCAAATTTTATCGGACTAGCTGTTGCTAAACACATAAATGGAATTCCCTTTCTTTTATACTGGTCCGCTAAAAAAACCCCATTCGCAGTATGTGGATCAATTATAATTCCAGTTTCATCATAAGTCTTTTTTATTATTTCATAACGGTCTTTTTTTGTTGTTGATCCAGAAACAACTTCGCTTTCTTTCACATTTTCAAAGAAGGAGGTATTAGAAATATCAAAAAACATATTTTCTTTAATTTGTTTCCATAAATCTTTAACAACTTCTGGGTTTTGGTTAACTATATCATAAATAAACCTTTCAAAATTTGAAGCAGAAGTTATATCCATTGAGGGACTATCCGTGATGATTACATCTTCTTTTTTTCTTATTTTATAAATTCCACTTTTAAAGAAGATATCCAACACATCATTTTCATTTGTTGCAAGAATCAATTTACCAATTGGAATTCCAATTTTTTTTGCATAATATCCTGCTAGAATATCGCCAAAATTTCCAGTTGGGACTGCAACATCTACTTGATCATTTAAGCCTAAATTATTCATTTTTTGTATGGCAAATATTCCTTTGGCATAATATACAATTTGTGCTAGAACCCTTGACCAATTTATTGAGTTCATATAACCTAAATGATATCTCTCTCTAAATTCTACATCTTCACTGACCTTCTTTACCATGTCTTGACAGTCATCAAATGTTCCATTAATTGCAATATTAAAAACTCCAGAATCTAAAACAGAATACATTTGGGCTGTTTGAAACTTACTCATTCTGCCTTCAGGAGTTAAAACAAATATTCTTAGTCTTTTCTTTCCCTTTGTTCCATGAATTGCCGCAGATCCAGTATCACCCGATGTTGCAGTTAAAATATTTGTGGTGCTGTTTATTTTATCTAGAACATAGTCAAAAACATTTCCTAAAAATTGAAGTGCAATATCTTTAAATGCAAGTGTTGGACCTCTGAATAGCTCTAAAATATATTTTTCTTCACCGATTTTAGTAACGGGTGTTATTTCCTCTGTTTCAAAGAGTTCTTTTGTATAGCTTTTTTCTATAAGAGTTTTCAGATCTTCTAAAGGAATGTCATCAACAAAGTCTTTAATAATTCTAAAAGCTAATTCTTGGTAATTCATCAGACTCATCTCCCCCAAGTCCTCTTTAGAATAATGTGGGAAGTTTTTAGGAATAATCAGCCCTCCTTCAGGAGTAAGCCCCCAGAGCACGCTATTTGAAAATGAAACTTCTAAGTCTCCACGCGTGCTTTTGTAGAACATCTAACCTGATACTGAAGAATATTTATAAAGATTGCTCTTGATTGAATAAACTGATCCTCTTTATGATTACTTAACTATAATGATTAAATTTCCAACATTTTTATCAATTAATTATAAACATTTCTTCTATGACCAATTCTTACAACAATAATTCTGTTTGCAGAAACAATAACATCAACAATTGCTCTATAATCAGCAATTCTTAATCTCCATAATTTCTCACCTTGCAATCTTTTTAAAAACCTATATGGATTTTCTTTAATTGAATCCAATTTATTTAATACAAGCTCAGCATCATTTTTTTGTAATTTCTTAAGAAAACTTTTTGCTGTTTCAGTTAATTCAATTTGAAACATTTTACTTAAGAGAAATTCCTAATTCTTTTGCAACCTGTTCTATAGGATAAACTCTTCCTCTTTTAATATCCTCCAAACCTTTTTGTATTTCATCAAGTTCTTCTTCACTTAAACTTTCTTCCTCACAATTATCAATCATATTGTTTAAGACTTCGTCATAGGACTGCCTTTCAAAATTCTTTAAAGCTCTAAGTCTTTCAAGTGTTTCCAAGTTTATTTGGATAGTTGTTTTTTCCATTTATATACTTACTATAGTTACTATATAAATCTTTCTATTAACCAATTTCTAACCCAAATATCCTGTCTTAGAAGGCAAAGCAGCTTTTGCAGATTTCAAATAATTCTCTTCAATTTTATTGTAGACCTCAATATCCTGCTTTGTTACAGAAGCTCTAACTTTTCTTAGAACTTCATCAAAATGTCTTTTAGAAACCTGTTTATTATTAATGTCTTCTCTAAGAGCAAGCATTGCAGCCTCTCTAACTAAGTTTTCAATATCAGCACCAACAAAACCATCTGTTTTTTCTGCAACTTCATCAAGATTAACATCCTTTGCAAGAGGCATCTTTGTTGTGTGAATTTTCAATACCTGTGATCTTCCTTCTTTTGTAGGAGCCTGAACTAAAAGAATTCTATCAAATCTTCCCGGTCTTAGTAAAGCCGGATCCAACATATCTGGTCTGTTTGTTGCACCAATAACTGTGATGTCTTTTAATTCTTCCAAACCATCCATTTCAGAAAGCAGTTGATTCAATACTCTTTCAGTTACTCTTGTTCCACTTTCATAGCCTCTTCTTGAAGCTAGTGAATCAATTTCATCAAAGAATATTATGCATGGTGCAACCTGCCTAGCTCTTTCAAATATCTTTCTTACTCCTTCTTCAGATTTTCCAACCCACATGGACAATAATGATGGTCCCTTAACCTGTATAAAATTAGCTTCAGATTCTTTTGCAATTGCTTTAGCAAGTAATGTTTTACCCGTTCCTGGCGGCCCATACAATAAAATTCCTCTTGGAGGTCTAATTCCAAGTCTCTTAAATGATTCAGGATTTTTTATTGGCCATTCAACAGCTTCCTTTAGTTCTTGTTTAACCTTATCAAGTCCACCAACATCTTCCCATTTAATATTTGGGGTTTCAACTAAAACTTCACGCATTGCAGAAGGCCTTACAATCTTTAGAGCTTCTTGAAAATCTTTATCAGTTACTTTTAATTTTTCCAAAACTTCCTGAGAGATTTCTTCATCCTGTTTTAATCCTAATTCAGGTAAAACTCTTCTCAACACACTCATTGCAGCTTCTTTAGCTAGTGAAGATAAATCAGCACCAACAAATCCGTGAGTTATTGCAGCAAGATCCTCTAACTTAACACTTTTTGTCAGCGGCATATTTCTAGTATGAATTTTTAATATTGCAAGTCTGCCCTCCTTATCTGGAGCATTAATTTCCACTTCTCTATCAAATCTTCCCGGTCTTCTCAAAGCCGGATCAAGTGAATTTGGTCTGTTTGTTGCACCAATCACAACAACCTTACCACGAGTTTTCAAACCATCCATCATTGTTAGCAATTGCGAAACAACTCTTCTTTCAACTTCACCCTGAACATCTTCTCTTTTTGGAGCAACAGCATCAATTTCATCAATAAAAATTATTGCCGGAGCAGCTTTTTCTGCTTCATTAAAAATATCTCTTATTTTTTTCTCCGACTCTCCATAGAACTTACTCATTATTTCAGGTCCGTTCAGTAAAATAAAATTAGCTTCAGATTCATTTGCAACAGCCTTAGCAAGTAATGTTTTACCAGTTCCTGGTGGTCCGTGTAACAACACTCCCTTAGGTGGTTCAATTCCAAGTTTTTCAAATATCTCGGGATGTTTAAGTGGAAGTTCAATCATCTCTCTAACTTTTTTAACTTCTTCTCTCAACCCTCCAATATCTTCATAGGTCACATCAATTACTTTTTCCTCAGGCATATCAATGGCCTTTGGACTAACAACAACTTCAGTATTTTCTGTAATTACAACTGGTTTTGCAGGATTTGTATTTACGATTAAAAATCTAATTTGTTGCAATCCTCCAAAACCCATACCATTAGAACCATTAAAATTATTCATAATCTCACCAAAAATATCTCCAAAATCTCCAAATTCCTCAGACATAATATCTTTTCTTCTTTGTACCCCTCCAAGAACTACAATATCTCCCTTAACAATAGCCCGACCAAGTAATCCTCTTCTAAAAACTTCCGGATCTCCCTGAACTATAATATTTTCCTGAACCGGAGCGATTGTTATTTTTTTTGCTTCTTTTATATCAGCTTTTTCTACTTTTACAAATTCTCCAACACCAGTTTTAGCATTTTTTCTTATAATTCCATCAATTCTTATAATTCCCTCACCAACATCTGCTGGATAAGCTCTATCAACAATAGCAACAGTTTCTTTTGCGCCTCTAACTAGAATTACATCTCCTCTTTTCAAACCCAAACTTTTCATTGTATCTAAATCAATTCTTGCAATACCTTTGTAAGCATCATCCTGTGAAGCCTCTGCAACTCTTAATTTAACTTCATTAATTTGTGTCATGTTTTTGTTTGATTTCCTCTTTATATTTCTCCTGTTCCTCTTCATTAAAAATTAAGGACAATTTTCCCATTCTTTCAAAACTTAATTTCACCATCTCATCCATAATCTTGTCCTGTTCATTTATAAAATTGACTATTTCCCTTGGAATAGATACAGCATAGCTATTTCCAACCATTCTTAATTTAACACTATAACTTTTCCCACGTAAATTTTGGTAATGTTCATATTCAATCTGATCTTGTGGATGAATTATTCTATTACCACATTTCATACATTGAAGTGCTCTAAACTCAAACCCATTTTTTAAAAAAGTAATTCTTTGCATTTTTACATTGCAATCTTTGCAAAGTACCGGGTTATCGAATATGTCGCTCATGTTAATTATTTTTGTTAAATATAATCTGTGTTCTTGTGAACACAGATTGTGAAAGGGGTGTTTTATCGAATATGATTTAATTTTATTTTGTGTGAGTTTTGTATACTTTATTAGGTATACTAAGCTCCGTATACACATAACGATGTATACAGGGGTTTATAAATCTTTTGAAAGATAAATCCAACTCATATATGCTATATTTTTCACAAGCTATAAACTTAAAAATATATTAAATGTTGTTGTTATATGACAGAACCACTATTAAAAATTGTAGCAAGGTTTGATATTCATGAAGAACCCGGACAGCCATTAGATGGAAGAGCATATATCTCAGCATATAATTTTGAACAAACATACAACTCTGATCTTGTTTATGCAGTAAGAACATTAAGAGAAACTGTAAGGAGTCCTGCACTTGAAGCAGCAAGGCAAAGAGGGTTTAAGCATACTATAGCCTTAATGTGGGGAGATCCTGCTGGAAATGAAAGGATGATTGATTTTCTAGCTTGGAATTATAAGGATTGGCAAGAAAATGCAGAAATAAGTGGATGGCAAACTCGTGAAGGAGTAATAGTTCAACCAACTGACGGTATCTTTCCAGTTACTTGTGAAGGTGGAGAAGATATCCTTCATGCAGAAAAAGAATGGAGAAGAGCCAAGTCCAATGCTAAGGAACAGCTTTCTTTATTCAAAAAAATCGGGCCTGTAAGGGAAAGATTAGAAATACCTTATGACTTTGATTTTTGCACGCCTGATGGAAGACGAAAATTAAAAAGTCTTATGTAAAGAGAATAGAATTTGATACTGAGAGAATTGTCTTTGCACAAGCTCCTTACTTTAGTTCGTGAGAAAGCAAGTCAAATTCTCTAGGTTTCAGAATTGAAAATTCTGACAATGCTCAAGAAGTTCCTTCTTAACATGCTCAAGAACCCCTACACGCCCAGGACTTTAGTCCGCTGGTTCTTGACACTAAAAGAAACTTGTCAATAACAAGAAACTTATCAAACATAAAGCTAATATAACAAGTATAAATATCTCTTGATTCCTTGTCAGTTTCATTTTATATCTAAATATGATTAATTATATAAATTGTTATTTCTCTGTATTAAAATGCAGCGATAGTTTATCGGTAGAATGTGAGCTTCCCAAGCTCATGAGCCGGGTTCAATTCCCGGTCGCTGCATTCCCTTATTACGTCTACTCCTCCTTAAAATTTTGTTTGTTTGTGCCCCCATACCATTACGGGCACTAATCAGAAAGATTTAAATAATCTGTGCCCGTATAAATATCATGGTATATACTGAAATAAAAGAGAAAAATGGAAAAAAATATTATTATAGAGTTATTAATACTAGAGAAGATAAGAAATTCAAGAAAAAAAGAATTTATTTGGGTGTTAACTTAAAAAAAGAAGGATTAAAAAATAAAGAAGAAAATGCAGATAAAGAGCTTTTAGTATTATCAAGTATTTTATCAAAGGAAGAAATTAAAACTCTAAATAAAATAAAGGAAGATTTTCAAAAAGAACCAAGAACGTCCCAAGACAATAGGTATGAATCTTTTGTTTCTTTATTTACCTATGACTCAACTGCAATAGAGGGAAATACTTTAACTTTAGAGGAAACTTCATTTTTACTATTTGAGAATATTGTTCCTAAATCAAAATCTTTGAGGGAGATTAATGAAACCCTCAATCATAAAAAGGCATTTGATAAAATGCTTGGCTATCAAGGAGATTTGACTAAAGAATTTATTTGCGAATTACATAAGACTGTTGTTGAAAATACTTTAAAAGAAGAATTAAACAAGCAAAAGGGATGTTATAGAAATCTTCAAGTTTTTATAAGGGGCAGAGAATGGATGCCTCCGAAACCTGAAGAAGTTTCAAATGAAATGAAATCCCTTTTATCTTGGTACTCAAAAAATAAGAATAAACTTCACCCTTTAATTGTTGCCTCTTATTTTCATGTTGCATTCGAAACAATCCATCCATTTGTTGATGGAAACGGAAGGGTTGGAAGATTATTAATGAATTTTATACTTCATAAAAATAAATATCCAATGGTTAATATTCAAAGTAAAACAAAGTTTGATTATTACGAAACATTGCATAAGGCTACAATTAACGGAGATCTTAGACCTTTTATTGAATTAATGATTAAACTATTACAAGAAAACAAAATAAAATATTAAACAATTTCGAATTCGTAAGAATTTGAGGATCCGAGAAATTTCATTTCTCGATAGCCCGGTCGCTGCATAAAATTACTGGGAGTTTATTCAGATAATTTTTTATACTTCTAAGACATAAAAGTCTAATGGACAAAGACATTCAAAAGATTTATGATTTACTCAGTAGGATTAGCATATTCAAAGATATGCCTCAATGCAAAACCTGTGGTAGTTCATGTGCGGCTCCGCAATGGATGTCCTGGCTACTACCTGAAGAGGTTAAACGATTTGAAGACTACGGCATGAAATTAATAAAAATTGGCAATGTAACTTTCTTAAAAAAAGGATATTGTAGTCTTCATAAGAAAAATATTGGTTGCACAGTTTATAACGACCGAGCATTAGAATGCAGATTAAATCCAGTATTGTTTCTTAAAATTAATGGCGAACTATGGTGGATACTAATAAAATATTGTCCCATAGTGAGTAAAGCTAATAAAGAAGAATTAGATAAAATTAAAATAAAAGTTAAGTCATATGTTAAAGAAGTTGAAAAGCTAATAACTCCTAAAATTAAAAAAGAAATGGAAGAAATAAGCGACACGATTAATACATTTGAAAATCTTATCGAAAATAAAGATTATATTAAGGTTGTAAAATTTGATTAAACTGAATAAATTATTTAACTTCTATTCCCAGATCTTCTCGGAACAAAAACTCTTTTTCTATACTCTCTTGGTAATGGATGTTCTCTATATCTTCCTCGATTATTACCAAATTGAAAATTATCACTAGGTAATCTACTTGGAACAACATTTTTTAAAACAAGTCTACTATTTGGTTTATAATTATAACCTCTAATATGTCTATACAACGCACTTAATTCTCTGACACTCATACTAAAACCTCTTCTTTGCCAACTAGGACTATCAACATCAAAATCATCATCTCTAAAACAAACAGAAAGAAGAACTCTTTGGTTTTCTCTTAATCCCTCTGAATATGCTGCATCTAATACTTCTGCAACATCATGAATATTTGGAGTATCTTCATCAGGGCCCATAAATATTCCCTTATCTTGAACAAGTGCATATCTTCTTAATTGACATTCCATTAAAAATTAATTTTTAATCAGTTTAAAAGAATTTGTATTGTAAAATTAATACTCAAGACTAAAATCACTTACACACCATACATTCTTTTTCTAAACTCCAATCTTTCATCATCTAAGCTTTTTCTTCTACCATAAGCTCCTACAGATGCTTGTCTTATCTCTTCATGTCTTTTAACTCTTGCACTTACTTCTGTACTAATTATTGTTGGTAAAACTCTTCTACTTACTTCCTTAAGTATTCCTACTGCTTCATCAGTAACATCCTCTCCTTGGTAAAATATTCTATATTCAGCATTCCTATCTCTTTGGGCAACATAACATCTAGCAATCTCTTCTTTTCCTAAAGACTCTTCTAACTTTCCATTTGGATCACCAGGAAAAGCAAGAGGCACGGGTCTTTCTTTAGTAACCGACCTGACTCCTGGAATTGCACGAATCTCAAAAACAACTTGTCCACTACCGTTTTTTGATAAATCTACAGCACTCGGATTAAGATATCCTGAAGAACCAGAATCTAAATCACGTTTTACACGTTCACCACTTGACCTTCTAGTCTCCTCTAATCTTCTCATATACGCTGATAAACTGACATCTACTGCACCCATATTAATTTTCAGAGTAATTATTATTTAAACATTTCTACAATGCAACTAAAACTGGAGTTTTCCCAATGTTTAAAAACCTCTTCGACAATATACTATAATGCCTGAAAATCAACATAATCAACATAATCAACCTCAAGAGTACCGAGACCCTAAAGACAAAGGCTTTTTTAATTACCTAAAAAGATTTTGGAACTTCATGTGGAATGGTGAAAGCATCTGGAGTTGGGTAACCTTTATGATTGTAGCATTTATTGTAATAAGATTCATCTTTTTTCCAACATTATCTTTTGTTACAGGTACTAACTTACCAATTGTTATTGTTGAATCATGCAGCATGTATCACGGTGAAAACTTTGATAATTGGTGGGCAACAAAAGGAAACTGGTATACAAACAGAAACATAACTAAAGAGCAATTTCAAACATTTAAATTTACCAATGGCTTTACAAAGGGCGATATTTTCTTTGTAGTTGGAGCGAAAAAATCAGACATCAAAGTTGGAGATATTATAATATTCAACAGTGGAAGTCAAGGAAGACCAATAATTCACCGAGTTATTTCACTAGATCCAATACAGACAAAAGGAGATCACAATGACGGGCAGTTTGCTCCACAAATGAGTCAATTGTCAAATCCAGAAGGCATTGATGAAACAAACATAAAAGAATCTCAGATTATAGGAAAAGTTGTTGGATTTAAGCTTCCTTTTCTAGGCTGGATAAAACTAATATTCTACGAACCGTTTAGACAATCCTATGAAAAAGGTTTTTGCAAGATTTAACTCATGAAAACTAATCAGATTTAATATTACTTGCCGGGTACTCTAATCCCCTTAATTCCCGCAATTTCTGAATTAATCCTTCTCCTATTGCAGGAGGAATATACCCACTTAATGGACTCGTCGTTATTGCAGCATATAATGGTAACTGTTGACTACTTCCACTAACTCTATCACTAGAAGCTCTTGTAGATAACATAAAAATTTATTGTTTTACTAATATAAATACCTTTTCTATTATCACTCCTTACAAGTAAAACACCGTAAGATTTATAAATAAGAACAATTATGTAATATTGTCATAAATTCTTTTGAGGGTTTTATCTAAATTTAAAATGGATGACGAATTAAAAAAATCAATATTAAAAACCGGTACAAGTATTGTCGGTATTGTATGTTCTGATGGTGTTATACTAGCTGCAGATAGGCAGGTTAGTGCAGGCAACATTGTAGTTCAAAAAGACTATGCAAAGATCATGCCAATAAACGAAAGAATGCTTACAGCAGTAACTGGAAGTGTATCAGATGCTCAATTCTTACTAAGAGTTGTTTCAGCAGAATTAAAGCTTAAGGAACTAAAGAGCAGAAAACTTCCAACAATTAAAGAATCTGCTAGTTTACTATCAATGTTAACATTTAGATCAATTAGACAACCAACAATGATCCCATCAATCGTCGGAACACTGGTTGCTGGAGTTGACGAAGACGGAACAGCAAAATTATTCTCTATCGAACCAGCAGGCGCAATTGTTGAAATAAAAGATTATGACGCAAACTTCGGAAGTGGTATGCCTTATATTTTAGGAGTTCTTGAAAGGGGATATAAGAAAGATATGAAAGTTAAAGAAGGAGTTCAACTAGCAACTGAATGTATTAAAGCCTCAACCCAAAGAGATATGGGCAGCGGCTACGGATTAGACATCTATACCCTAACTAAGGATGGTGTTAAGAAAGTAGTAAGCCAAGAAATCCAATCGGTGTTTAAATAATTTTATTTTTTTGTAAAAATGGACATTCTAAAAAGCATAATTGACGACTTGCCTAAAGTAATTACTGACGCTTGTTTTGAAGGCGCAAACATAGTTCTATACACAGAAAATTCTGCCTTTTTTAAAGAAGGAGAATCTCAGATTAAAGATTTAGTCAATAAATACAAAAAAAGAATTGAACTTAGGGCAGATGAAAAGATTCTTGAAAAACAGGAAAAAACAAAACAATTCATAGAAAAGTTAGTTCCAGAAGAAGCAGAAATAACTAACATAATCTTTGATTCTCAAAGAAGTATAGTTGTAATTGAAGCAAAAAAACCCGGCCTAGTAATCGGAAAGCAAGGTTCTATTTTGCAAGAAATAAAGGACACAACTCTATGGATTCCACAGGTTCAAAGAAGTTCTTCCATTCCAAGTAAAATAACTGAAAATATCAGAGCAGTTCTATATGATAACGATAACTACCGAAGAAAATTCTTAAATAACATTGGTAAAAAAATCTACAAAGATTGGACAAATGAAAAAAGAGAAGAATGGGTTAGACTCACAATTCTAGGAAGCGGCCGTCAGGTAGGGAGAAGTTGTATTCTTCTTCAAACTCCAAACTCAAAAATACTTCTAGACTGTGGAATCGATGTAGCTTCCCATGGTGCAGAAAGATTTCCATACTTTGATATTCCAGAATTTGATATTTCATCAATTGATGCAGTAATTTTAAGTCACGCACATCTTGATCACTCAGGCCTAGTTCCTTACTTATATAAAATGGGTTATGAAGGTCCGGTTTATTTAACAGCTCCAACACGAGATATTTCTTCACTTCTAGCTCTGGATTTTATTGGTGTTGCATACAAACAAGCATCAGCTCCAATATTTAGTTCAACAGACATTAAGGAAATGGTAAAGCATAGCATTTGTCTGAATTTTAATGAAGTTACTGATGTTACACCAGACATAAGAGTTACATTTTACAACTCTGGTCACGCTCTTGGTGCTGCAATGGTTCACATAAATATTGGAAATGGTTCACATAACCTACTTTATACTGCAGATATGAAATATTCTAAAACACGTTTACTAGATCCTGCAAGTACTATCTTCCCAAGATTAGAAACAACAATAATTGAATCAACCTATGGAAGTAAAAATGATGTTCTACCCCCAAGAATTGAATCAGAAAATATATTGATAGACATGATTAAGAAAACAGTAGATCGTGGTGGAAAAGTTCTAATTCCAGAATTAGGATTGGGTAGAGCTCAGGAAACAATGCTAATTATTGATGATGCTATCAAATCAGGAAAACTTCAACCAATTCCAGTTTACGTTGATGGAATGATCTGGGATATTAATGCAATTCATACAGCATACCCTGACTTTCTAAGTCAGGCTGTAAAGAGCCAAATCTTTCAAGATAAAAATCCGTTTGTTTCTGAAACTTTCAAAAGAGTTGGATCTCCTTTGGAAAGAAAAGAAGTTATTGAAGGTGGTCCTTGCGTTGTTCTTGCAACATCAGGTATGTTAGTTGGTGGAGCTTCTGTAGAATATTTTAGACACTTTGCAAGCAATAAAAGAAATAGCATACTTTTCGTTTGTTATCAAGGAGTTGGAAGTTTAGGTAGAAGTGTTCAAGATGGTCTTTCAGAAGTTAAATTTGAAGACGGTGAACTTATTCCAATCGCTATAGAGGTTCATAAAATTGATGGTTTCTCAGCACATGCAGGAAGAACAGAACTGCTAAACTTCATAAAGAACTGCAAACCAAAACCAAAAAGAGTTGTAATTAATCACGGTGAAGCCACAAAGTGTTTGGATCTAGCAAGTACAATCTACAAAATCGAACATATTGAAACAAATGTTCCAAGAAATCTAGAAACTCTTAGATTGAAATAGACTTAAGATCTTAGTCTTCTACTTTTTGATATCCGTTTATACAGTTAAATACTAAATCAACTAATTTTACATATTCAGTATCAAATCCTTCTTCAGGTATCATGCCCTCATTAGTTGAATTATTATCTATTCTTTCCATGTTTTTCATATAAATATCCGGTTTAAATATTTTTTTATAATGAGATACTGTAAAGTTATCATCATCTCCATTGTTTAGCTAAATATCTTATTGAAATAAATAAATTATTCTAATTACCCATGACACGGAAGAGGCCTATATTCGCTACTATCTAACATAGGTCTTTCAAAAAAATTCGCCTCTCGATCAAAAGCAACTTTTCTTCTACCACATCTTAAATCACTTAAAATAACTAGTATAGTTCCAAGATACGGTCTTCCAGGTAATCCTGACCCATTTATTTTTTGTCTTGCTGTTTCCATTGCAGCAGCAGCTGCATCTTTATCTGATGCTGCTCTAACTACTATCTTTTCGTTCCTACATCCAGTGCCCCAATAGCTTCCCCTTGTTTCATCCCACATTTCCTCACCAAATCTCCAGGCAAGTGTTCCAGCATACTTATTTTGTTCCATAGAAAATTTTATATTTTATAGTTTAAAAATATTATTGTTCTTAATCATTACTTCTTTCATCTTCTTCCTTTTTTTTCAAAAGCATCCACAGCACTTTCAGCAGCAGACATGCATCCATTGTGATAATTTACTCTAGCAATACCAGCTAAAACCTCAAAATGTTCTTCAGTTAGATGACCTAAAAGCCCGGTTCGTTTAGCACACTCAAAAAATCTTCTAGCATCTTCTTTATCAAGAAAGTTTTCTCCTTCATCTTCTAATTCTTCTTCTCCCGTTTCTACCCTCTTTCCTAAAGCTCTTTCAAAATAATCTCTAAATGTTTCATAGTCCATTTACCTTCAATAACCAAACCCTTTAAAAACATTCTTTTCTTCAAGTATATAAATAAAAAAGAGGAAAACAAAGTGAAACATAGTGTAAAAATAACAGCAATTCTGATATCAATGTTTATCATAACTCAACTAATTGGTTTAGGAGTTATCTGGCTATACACTCCAGTTCAACAGCAGGTTGTAATAAACGGAACAATTCAAAACATAACAACTAATCCTTTGCCCTATGGAATGGAACCCCCTCAAATAAGCCAGGATTTTTCTCTAATTTCAATAGTTTTTGCATTTGTTCTAGCAATTTTACTGGTATTTTTTCTCACAAGATTAAAAGCTGCTAAAATTATTAAATGGTGGTTTTTTATTGTTGTAGTTCTTGTTCTTGGTGTTACATTTAATGCAGCTTTAATGCATTTAATACCAAATTATTCTGTCTATAATATAATGTCTCTTTCAGAACTAGTTGCTCTTTTAGTTGCAATTCCCTTTGCAATTTTTAAGATATTTAAAAGAAACTTTTTAATTCATAATCTTACAGAATTATTTGTCTATCCAGGTATTGCAGTAGTTTTCATTCCAATACTAAATGTCCTAACAATTATCATACTTCTGGTTATAATTTCAATCTATGATATGTGGGCTGTTTGGCATTCGGGTTTTATGCAAAAAATGGCAAAATACCAAATTAATACTTTGAAGATATTTGCAGGATTCTTTATACCATATGCAAATAAGAAACAAAGACAAGCAATAAAAGAAGCTCGTCTAAATCCTAAAGATAAAAAAGCAGGCAAAAACATAAAAGTTAACATAGCGATTCTCGGCGGAGGAGACGTTGTATTCCCAATAATTACTGCAGGGGTTATATTCAGATCTCTAGGTCTCATCCCAGCTCTAATAGTAACTCTATTTGCAACCCTAGCTCTCTTGGCATTGTTTATCTTTGCTAGAAAGGGTAAGTTCTATCCCGCTATGCCTTTTCTAACTGCAGGTCTACTAATAGGAATTGGCGTGGCTTATTTGATTTTTTAAGAATTAATTTGAATTAATTACTAACTTCATAGATGCAGTCACCCAAATCCTCTCTTTGAGAACCCTTTCTTAATTGAGGGTTACAGCTAGTATTTGCAGGATCAAAATATCTACATAAAACCACAGTACTTCCACTGTCATAAACATTTATTATAGCAGTACATGGCTTTCCTTCTCCAAATGCAGGTTGTCCATCTCTATCTATACCTCTACATTCAACTTTATGTGATGCAATCAATGTAGATAATTCATCTGTCATATAACTTCTTCATATCCTACTATTTATAAATATTTATATTACTCATAGTTTAAGAATTATAGATACAAATGATCTAAATCTCTGTGACCATTAAATTGGTCTAAATAATTTTCACTCATTGGGTTCATACCCACTATAGCTCCTGTAGTCATAATACATGGTTTAGTTCTTTCAAGTCTCAAAACTGTTACTTTTTCATTACCATGAAATTGGTCTTCTCTGACTATAGAAGGACATAACTCGGTAGATAATTCTGTTGTTCTTGTCAATCTTCCCACATTGATACTTCCTCCAGGAAGCATAACAGTAACTATTTCTCCAACTAGTGGCGCATATATTGACTTTTTATCTTCTCTTTCACAACCAGTAAATCCAATAGATCTTTCCATAAAAACCTCTTTCATCTCTAATTTATAAGCCTTTCTGTTTTGTGCCTACTAGAGAAAAGTAACACTAGCGAAAGGTTTATAAACAGGTGCAACTGCTATTCAGTTAATACATCTGCCCAATTTTGGGAAGGATAATAAATAATTAGAAACACAATAAAAATGGTCGTAAAACCGGATTTAGTTAATAAAGTAAAAGATTATTTTGGGTTAAATATCTATGAAACCAAAGTTTGGCTAGCTTTACTTAGCAAAGGTGTAGCTTCTGCAGGTGAAATTGCAGAGATTTCTGGTGTTCCAAGATCAAGAACCTATGATGTTTTAGAATCTCTTGAAAAGAACGGATTTGCAATGCAAAAAATTGGCAAACCAGTTAAGTATTTTGCTGTTAAACCAATAGCAGTTATTGAAAAACTTAAGAAAAATCTTACAGAAGAGATGAATGAAAAGATAAACATGTTAGCCAACATAAAAGACACAAAAGAATATCAGGAACTTGAATTACTTCATTCTTCAAAATCAGAAGTCATAAAAAAACAAGATCTTTCAGGAACTATCAGAGGCAGAACAAATATTAACAGTCAAATTTCAGATGTTCTAACTCTTGCAAGAGAAGAAGTAATCATCTGTGTTTCTGTAGCTGAAATAAAAAAGAGAATAAAACTTTTAGAACCCCTATTAAAACAAGTTTCTGACAACGGAATAAAACTTATTATTGCTCTAAACGGAGCAGACGCTGAAATAAAACAAATTGCAGATAGATTAAACATTAAAATAAAAAAGATAGACATAACAGCTTCATTCTATGTAGCTGATAAAAAAGAAATTTTGTTCATGCTCAATGAAACAACAGAAAACCAAGAGCAAATGGCTGTTTGGTTTTCCTCTGACTTCTTTGTTAATTCTTTCACTTCTTTATTTGAAATGGCTATGAAAAAGATAGCTGCAAAATAAAAAGAGATAATAAAATGTCAACATTAAAGAAAGTTCATCTTAGGGTTGTAACGGGCTATGCTCCTAAAACAGATTTCTTTGAAACCCGTAGAATTGTACAAAAATATCTTATGGGTACTGGTGAGGGAAAACTTGATACAAAATGTCCTGTAGAACTTGTAGAAATCTCACAAAGCAGTAGCCAATATGAAAGATATCAATCTACCTTTTTAACTCTTAGTGGTTTATCTAGACAATGTTTTGAAGCACATACTCCGGATTTAGCTGCCTTTGAAGCTCATAGTGATGCAGTTATCAGAATTAATAGACCAGTAATTAACTAATTAGATTTATAAATAAATCTTTAAAAAGCCAATATATTTCTAATTAAAATGGCAAGACATCTAAAAGTTGTTTCAAAAATTGATGGAAAAGGTAATATTTGTCATCAATGTTTTGAAAGAGAATGGTTAAAATATCATGAAGTACCCTCTCCTCCTCAGGATGCAAACGAGGCAATTACAACTAGCCCGATTTATGTCTTTCTTAGTACCCTAATTACTCAAAATGAGGCATATCTTCAAAGACAACAGTCCCCAGTAAGTGGCTCAACTACTCCAGACAGAACTTATAGCAAAGCTACATTTAATTATCCCCTAGATGATATAAAATGGTGAAATATTAAAATGAAAAGACATCTTAGAGTTGTAACTACAATTTACCCTGATGGCAGACAACCCACTCATCAATATTTTCATAAAGACAGTCTTTTTTCAGGTTTTTCACAAATACCTGACCTTGATCAGTCTAGAAGACTTGGAGACATTAGCACTAGAGAGTATGTTGAATTAACATCTCTTGCTACACAAGCTTCTGGAAATTACACACCCTCATGTCCCGAAGCACCAAGAATTTATAAGCCCACCAAAGTAGTAAAAAGAGCTATCCTCGAGACGAGAGAAGAGTAAGATTTGTAATTGACATCTGCTTTAGCAACTTTCTATCTTTACTTTTAAAATCTGAAATAAATTTACTCAATTTAATGTTAGGATCTTTTGCAGCACAAACCTTACCATTTTTAACATACCAAATAGGATGTTCTTTTTTAAAGCGAACAACAGCATCTTTTAATTCTGTTGGAGGCCCGATAAATTCAAGCTCTTTTTTTCGTTTTAAAATAAAATATAACTTTGCATTTTTAGCATCATCATAAACAAAATGACTCTCAACAACATCAAACGATTTTCTAACATGGTTTAAAAATACTCTATAAAACTTTTTCAGTTTAGTTCCAGCTATATCACCATCCTGTTTGTTTGTGCTAACCTCAAGAGCTAAATACAAAGCAAGACTTTTACCAGCTAGCTCTTCAATTTCTACCGGATCTACATTTTTAACCTCAAAAAATTCCAAGCTAGGCTTTGCTAAAAAATCTCTAGCAGCTATCTTAAATCTTTGAAATGTTTCATGAGAAAGAGCCATTGCAACATTTCTTTCCTTAAATGTCGGGTCTATTAAAATTATTGGAGATTGTTTTTTTGAAGGATTTATCTTAGCTAAAACTTCTTCTTTACCAGAATAAAGTTTCTCAATATCAATTATAACTCCTCCATTACCAACACCTCTTGAATAGGCCAATTCTTTCAAAAAGTTAACAAAGCTACCATAATGACAGACTAATAATTCCAGAGCATAACCCGAAAATCCGTTTATGTAGGATTCAGCTCCATAGACATTTTGTCCGTGACAAAAAGCTTTAGCAAGTATTATTTCATCAGCCAGTCCAGGTTGCTTTTTTATCTTTTGTTTTATATAACTAACATGAAAAAAAGACAGATCTGTTATGTTTCTTGCTTCCTTATCATTAAGAACTTTTATTGTAGGTACAACTTCCACCATAATTTTTTCTTCCCTAAATAAGATTCTCATATAATCTCTTGAGCCTTTATGTTTCTCAACTTGAATTTTATGTCCTCTTATCTTAAAAAATGAAAATAACTTTCCAAACAGCTTCTTTAGCTCATCTTCATCATATGAACTATCAAATCTAACAAACATATCTATGTCCTGTTTATCTTTTTTAACAAGAGTTCCCTTTGCAACGCTCCCACCAATAAAAACACTGGCCTTTATTCGTTTACTTTTTATCCTACTTTCAAGTTCGTTTACAACTAACTTAGAAATCTGTTCTATACGCTTTTTCTCAGCAACAGATGGTTTCACCCTTTTTATCTCCTCTTCCAATACACTAATTAAAGTCATATAAACAAGTAGTAAAAAGATTATTTAAAGATTCTCACGAATCTTTAAGCCAAAAAACCTCTGGTTTTTTATGTTTAAAGTTTTATAAATAATCTTTTAGCATTTGAAAATGCACAATAAGAATTAATTGTTTGTCCATCTTAATAATCTATATCCTAATGTTCCATTAAGTTGATGTTTAGGATCCACAATAGAACACGCTACTTCCTCCCTATAATCCTCATAAGGCCCTTTATAATTTTTAGGACATGCATATAATATCCAACCCATATCATCAAAACAATGACCTTCTGGAGCTGCAGGACACCATTTTAAATCTGTAAAACCTCTTTTTCTTATCCTAGCTTCTATTTTAGATTCAGGACCCCTATACAATCTTTTACTTCTTCTAATATGTGGCATTTTCAAACCTAAGAATTCATCTTCATACTAGAAGCTAAATCTATGATATATTTCCCCTCTTCAAGCTTATATATTAAAGGCCTTTTCTTATTAAATAAATTAATTATATCAAGTTCAAACTTTCCAGGACCCAAAACTCTTATGGATTCAACATCCAGAATAACCGGAGTTTCATCATCATGAATTCCCATTATCTCTCTAACCTCTTTTTCTATCTCTTTTTTCTCCTCTTGGGTTAGTTCAATAGCTAGAGGACTTGAAGGTTTTTGGCTTCCTCTTTCTCTTTGTCTTTCAAAAGAAACATTCTCAGAATTTGGATCAACCTGCCCTTTGATGCTTGACATCTCATCCCTTATTGTAGCATTTTGAAATGCATTATCAGACATAAAAAAGAAGAAATGGCTGCCACAGCTACAACCTTCCAACAGCTCTTTAGAAGCATTTGGATAAATCTTAGAACAGTGAACGCATTGATGTGGCATAATCTCCTAACAATCGCGGACTTTATATATTTTCTTGTAATAAAACAACTCAATCTATCAACAAAATAATATAAATCTTTAAAAATAACATAGAAATTATACTTTTATGAGAACCTTAAAGGATATTTTAGATGAGTTTGGATGGAATAAAGTTCAACACGGACAATTTCCATCAGAGATCCCAATTACCGGAGATCACTTTATTGGCAGAGCAATTCACCAGTATGACCTGTACGCTTTAAAAGGAGTATTCGCTATTACTGAAGATGGTGAGGCAATTGTTGACCTTTCAGGAATTGCAAAAGTTGATGGAAGATATGCAAGAACCGGACAAATGCCCGGAAATAGTGTGGTAAAAGTTCCAGATGTTGCAGAATTTTTAGGTGGATTTAAGCATCTTCATAGTTTCCGAAATGCTTATGTTTTTGTAAAAGAAGAAGATATGCATTTTCCAGGTATTGGTAAACGAATTGAAGATGCTGGATTGTTATACCAACCTTAATATTAACCCTTTAACAACAACTCTATCTTTTTTGGATTTCTCTTAATATCTTTGACAATTGATGCCGGACCTATCAAAGTCATTGCAGCCGTCTCACCAATCAGCATTTTGGCAACTCCAGTGGCTAGTTTTCTAGAAAGAGCCATTTTTCTCTCACTTCCAATAACTGCTAGCTCAATTCCCTTAAAATTCTTAATATGTCCAATCATAGCCATTGTATCTTCAATTAATCGAGTCTCTTCCTCAGGCTTTAACTTTCCCTGAAGAATAATTATCTTATTTGCCAATACAAGCGATAATATCTTCTTGATCCTCTCACTACTATCCAAACTCCTAATTTCTGAATAGGGAATAAATTCAATCATCAGACCCTTTATTTGTTTTTTTGACGCCATTTTTTCTCTTTTTTACATTTACTATATGTTTTTATGCTTTTTAAAGTTTAAACTTTATTATTTATCGAACTAATTTAAATAACTCACTATAAAATTTATCCATATTTTCTCCTGTTTTTGCACTAATTCCTATAACCGGATATTCTGGGAAAGCATCAGCAACTCTTTTAACATCTGCCTTTTTTATGTCTGTCTTATTCGCTACAATCAATACAGGTATTTTTCTAGTAACTAAATTTGCAATAATTGTTATGTTCACCTGTGAATACGGATTTTTTGTAGCATCAAGCACAACAACCACTGCTTCCATATCTTCAATCCATTTTATAGAATCAATTACTCCCTGAGTTGCTTCCTTAGCTCTTTTTTGAGCATCTTTTTTCTTTATACCAAATTTAATAAAATCTTCATAATCAATCTTGGTAGCAATTCCTGGAGTATCAACAAGTTTAAATGTCATCTTTTTACCATTATTGTCTATTTCAACCTTTTCCTTAAACTGTACATTTCTTGTTTCATGAGGAACCGCACTAACAATTCCAATTTCCTCTCCTGTCCAATCTTTACATATTTTATTTGCAAGACTAGTTTTTCCAGCATTTGGTGGTCCATAAAACCCCAAGCTAACATTTTTTCTCTTTTTAAATAACCTCAAGAAAATTTTCGAAAAATTATTAAATATATTTAATTTCACCATTTTAACTTAGTATAACAAAATTTGTTTTTAAAGGTTTTTATCCTTGATCATAACTGTTTCTTATTCCGTCGATAAACTATCTAAATTAATAAGCTATTCTTCTCTCTTTCGTCTCAGGAAGACTCTTTTTTTTGAAAAGTGAGAATAAAGGTTTTTTTGCATTAGGTTTGGTTTGTCCAGGTTTCATATGAACATTAGGTTTTGAAAATTTTTTAAGTGCATAATTCACCTGCTCAGCTTTCCATTTTTGATACCCTAATCTTTTTCTTATTTCTTTTTCAGGCATATTCTGTCTTTTTGCATTTGATACAAAATTCATTAGATTAAACAATTGATTCTTATCTTTAAACAAACTTTTTTCATAGTTAGTTTTATACCATTTTTGCATGAAAAAGTAAGCAGTTATGGCAAAAAATAAGAGAACTCCAATACCCAGGCCAACTAAGAGGCCCCTTGGACTTGCTTCATTTATCGTTCCACCACCACCTTCATCATCAAGATTAACTACACTCAATGTTGGACTTATAAAAATAGGTAGTTCATATGGAGAAATTTTTTCAAAAGTTGCAAAACTTACTGTCTTTGTACTACTCAAGTCTAAAAGAACTCCAATATATCCTAAATCTTCAGAAACATTATAAGATTCACCCAATACAAGATTTTCCATATCTTGATTAATTATTAAATAAACTGGGTAGTCTATTGTTGTTTTTGGTGTGAAAGTTATACTAAACTTACTTAAAAGAGTTTCATATCGATCTTTATAGTAAACCGATAAAGATTCATAGTTCATCATAGTTTGAATATTTTCCAATGACCACTTATAAATTTCCCATTTATATTCGCTATCTTGGCCCTCACTATAACTCTCATCATCAAATAATGTAACCAACTTATCCAGATCAATATTATTTACATCATTAACAAAGATACTATTAATTTTACTGTCAGATTTGATTAATTGAGGCATGTCTATTGATTTTAACTGATTCATTAAGCTAGTGTACTCCTGGTCCTTTGTTCCAACAGTTGTAGATAACTGCCCATATGATCCCTCAACATCTTTAATTATTGCCTCAATATCATCAATTTTTAACTTCTCTTTTATTTTATCCTGATACTCACTTGGTAATATACTTATTTCAGATCTTATTGAGCTTAATTTAGATTTATAATCACTTAAAATACTACCAACAAGATCTCTTGCAGAATTTATCTTAATTTGTGTAGAATACTCCGAAACCTCTTCGCTTCCATTGATTATTTTTATTGAGATAGTATAATTTCCAACAGCCTCATAGGTATGGCTACTTCTTACATCATCAGTTCTTTGCATTTTACCATCACCATAGTCCCAATTAAGGTAAATGCCTGATTCACTAAGGTTAATATCCATGGCAATTATAGCCAAAAAATTAACATCTGTTAAAACCGTTGCATCTGTAGGGTAAATTTGTGAAATTCTCAACCCACTTTCCCTACTAACTTTAATTTCCTTTTCTATTGCTTTTTTATCTCCAACATAAAACTGCCAAGTACTATTTCCCTCTCTTGTTGGTATAGAAAAGTTTAAACTATCTAAATTAATTATGAAAAAGGGAGATTTTACCAAGACTTCAGATTTACCAATGTTATATAGTCTATTTGAGGATATTATGCCCCCATCAGACAGATATTCAAAGCTTATATTACCCAAAACAATCTCCTGATTTATACCCGAGAATTTAATCGGTATAACGCATTCCTTTGAACAATCCCCTCGGTATTTATTAGCTATATAACTATTAAGATATGTACTTAGTGTTACAAGGTTTTGTTCATTAAATGTACTGTCATTTATTCTTATACTTCCGATTGTATCAAATTTCTTTGCCACGGCCCTAATATTATAATCCTTTGTAAACTCTCTTGTCTGTGCCGGATCTCCCATAAACCCACAAAAAACCGACGCATCTTTACCCTGAATTAAGTACCCCGTTAGTTTACTGCCCTCTCTTCCAGAAACACAAACATAATGTCCTACATTTTCTTTAGAAACATATTTTACTAAACACGAACTTACTCCCCAACTATTTGTAGGTTTTGTCAGATTGCAGTTACCAACAAGCTCCCCCTTACTATTATATACCCAAGCCTTTAATAATCCATCATAAAAACCCGGAGAAACTCCGCTATCATCTCTTTTAATCATAGCTCTAATTTCAAAGGCCGGAGCTTTTGGCAAGGTTATATTCTCACAATAAGGTTGTTCAGCAATTACCAAACCAAGAGGAAAATATCCAACATCACAACTGGACTTTAACTCCTGTCCACAATGTTCATTGATAAATTTACTGTTTCCCCAGTCAGAACTATTATCATTTCCAATATCTATGCTCAGCTGAGGGTCACAAGAACTTCCACTATTGCTTGAAACCAATAGCTTCGCTCTTTTAAACTCAATACTTTTTCCTTTTACACTTATTCCCCTAATGGTATCCTGGTTGTTAACTAAACTTATCTTTTCTGATTCAAGACCAATACCCTTAGAAACATAATTTGACATACAATCATTTGGAGTGCAAGAATAATTGGTTAATTTTAATCTCTCTAAAAGATATTTTAAAGTATATCCATTGCCAAGGTTATCATAAATCATTGAAGAATAATTTTGATCAACAAGACTAAGGTTTATCCAACCACTCATCTCATCATTAATATAATACTTATCTTTTATTTCATAACTTTTATTTCCAAGTAAAAAATCAGCACTAATTAGATTCATAAAAACCATGAAAAAAAGCATAACAACAACTAATTTAAAGAAACATTTTTTCATGATTATATTTTTACCTCTTATACAAATACCAGTTCTACTAAATTTATAAATACTTCGTTTCTAAGTTATAACCTTTACCGACGGCATTTATTGAAATATTTATAACTCCTAGTAATAATTAATAAATAAAAAAGTAGCATATCAAACAGAAAAACTAAATTCTTTTCTTTTTCCTTGCCTTTGGCTTAGCAAGATTTAGAGCGCCACTATGTCTCCCTTTCTTTGAATGTTTTAACATCCAATAAACAATGTAGATAATGACTATAATCAAGATTACAATTATTAAATTTTGTAAGCTAAAGAATGGAACTGCAGTCTTTCCAGGACAAGCTATTGATCTTTCTCCACCAAGGCAGTATGCTTCCTGAGGATCACCAAGAGCACCATTCCAAGTTCCTGTCCAATTAACAGTATATTCATAAACACCCTCAGCTGCACAATCTCCTTGAGTTGCTGTAGTCATTTCACATAATGGCTGCAATCCTGCACCATCGCAACCTGCAGGAGTATCAACTTTCCAATTTGCTTCCTTACAAATTCCTGTTGAAGTATTATATTTACAACCACACTGTATTTTAGTTTTACATCCAGTTTTTCCAGCTACAGGTTTAAAGTCTTCAAAGCAAGATCTTCCAATCAAAAGATTTTCTTGAACAAGAGACTTTATTTCACTAGTCCAAGATGATTCGCTTTCACAAACAGCCTGACCTTGGCTTGTATAATAGCTACAGCTTCTCACTCCTCCACTTCCTCCTCCACCTCCACCGCTAGGAGGTCCAGTAGTATCTTCACATTTCTTTGTTTCAGGATTATAGGTTGTTCCAGTTGTACAAGGTTGGCAAGTTTCAGTTGGTAATGAACAAACTAATGGTTCAACACATCCATCATTATAACCATTACAATCCGGACAGTTACAACTTTCTCCACTATCACAAATACCATTAACTGTACAAGCAGGATCTTCAGGACAAGTTGCTTGGCATGTACCATCTTTACACCTCATAGTTCCCTGAGGACATTTTTGATTAACACAATCACTGTAATCTGTGCCCAATACTGGCCATCCACTAGCACAGGCAGTAACCTTTGATGAATTAAAACTATTCCCACTACCGGAAATTGATGAAGTAGAACAAACAAAATCCTTACCAATTTGGCTATTACAAGGAATTACATTGTTCTTTACTGTAATATTTGTACTACCGCCAACTGAAATTCCTGCCCACTGACTATTTTGTACAAGAGAGCTTAAAGTGTTACCATCAACTACAACCTTTGAAGAAGAAAGTCCCACAAAAATACCACCAACTGCTTTTGATGACATTCTGTTTTTTATATTGTTGTCTAAAAGAAGGCTATTAATTCCATGAGAAACAAACAAACCATAAGCAGCATTTCCAGCTAATTCCCCCAAAATAGATAATTCATTCTCAGAAACTTCCGAATTCTTTAAATAAACTAATTCCATCCCAACCTGGCCCGATGATGAACCACTTGTTACTGTGATATCATTTTTTGTTACATGAGCATCTGTTACATTATATAATCCAATAGCATTCCAAGTATAATTCTGCAAATTAAAATTTGTAATAGTGATACCTCTCATTTCAGCTTTTCCATAACCATTGCCATTATCATTAGCAATCCCCATTGTATCACACCAGAAACTACCACATTTAGAAAAAGTTTTATGAAAGATTGTATATCCCTGACCGTTTAGTACAACATTACTTGAATTAATGTAAATACATGCATAGCTTGTAGTATTAGTATCAGTGATATCTTTAGTAAGACAATAATTTCCAGGCGAGTTAATTTTTGTACAGGTTGTTATCATTATAGCCCCAAAACATTCTGAGGGTTTACAAGCAGTATAATCTGTGCCCAATACTGGCCATCCACTAGCACAGGCAGTAACCTTTGATGAATTAAAACTATTCCCACTACCGGAAATTGATGAAGTAGAACAAACAAAATCCTTACCTAATTGGTTCTCCGGGCTGTCACAAGGAATTATATTATTCTTTACTATAACATTTGTACTACTGCCAACTGAAATTCCAGTCCATTGATTATTCTTCACAAGAGAGCTTAAAGTGTTACCATCAACTATCATATTTGAAGAAGAAAGTCCTATCATAATTCCACCCACTACTCTTGGTAGCACATCACTCTTTATGATATTTTTTGAAATATTAGTATTACTTCCATAAGTAATATACAAACCATAATCCGCATTCCCGCTTCCTAAACTTGAGATAAACAACTCATTCTCAGAAACTTCCGAATTCTTTAAATAAACTAATTCCATCCCAACCTGGCCCGATGATGAACCACTTTGACTTAATGAGAGTTTATTATTTATCACATGAGCATCTGTTACATTATATAATCCAATAGCATTCCAAGTATAATTCTGCAAATCAAAATTAGTAATAGTAATATTTTTTATTTCAGCTTTTCCATAACCATTGCCATTACCATTAGCAATTCCCATTGCAGCATAACTAAACCCTCCCTTTTTGAGAAGAGATTTATGAAAAATTACATAATTCTGGCCGTTTAGTATAACATTACTTGAATTAATATAGATACATGCATAATCTGTAGTTACAGTATCAGCAATGTTACCAGCAAGACAATAATTTCCAGGTGAGTTAATTTTTGTACAAGCTGTTATAGGAGTACATGCAGCACTCACAAAAACAAAACATAAAAATACTAACGAAGCTACTATCATTAATGCTAAAGAAACTCTATAACCCTCTTTCATTATATCACCATCTTAATTTTTAATAATATACTTAAAATTTTAGTATTTATAAATCCTTCTATTTTTTTCTTCATTTTTAATTACTAAACAAATTGTAAAAGTAAAATAAATTCCCGCAATTAATATTAGGCTTAAAAAAAGATTTTTTCCATCGAAAAAAGGCAATAAACTTTTTTCATTGCACGGAATATTTCTACTACCTGACTGACAATTTTCTTTGTCAGGTGAACTTTGGTTTCCAATCCAGGTTCCTACCCAATTAACAGTATATTCATAAACATCTGAGTTATCACAATTTCCACTAATACTACTTTCTACTTGGCATGATTCCTCTTCAATAGGATTATCAGGACAGCCCATAATATTAGGTTCATAAACTCTTCTGGTCATCCCTACACAATTTTCTATACCCTGATCATCTGTTTCCAACTTACATCCACATTCAATATAACTTTCACAAGAATCAATAAAAGTGTCATGAGGTTCTTCTTTTAAGGTTACAGATTTATCAAAGCAAAAATTCCTTCCAATTAAAGAATTCTCCTGTATTAATGATTTTATCTCATTTGACCAGTAACTTGAATTCTCACACTCCTTAGTGGTCAAAGATTCACATGAATTTTTAATGACTCGGTTATTGCAATTTGTTTTACTAACACAGGGGTTATAATTTACGCCCAATATTGGCCAACCATTATCTTTACAATTAATATGTAAACCACAAGAAACTTTACTAAAGTTATTATTAGTTCCATAAGTCCCAAATGATCCCCCGCTAAATGGGGCATTAATGTTAATACATTGAAAATCTTGAAAAGTAACACCTCCATTGCAAAAATCATTGTATGAAATATTTGTGTTATTGCTTTTTGCAAGGCCAATTCCAGCTATTTGTTTGTAACTAGCATCGCCCTCCCCAACAAGATTAGTTATTCTATTTCCAATTATTGATGCATTCAGTCCATTGAACATAGAAATGATATAGCAAGGTGGTCCATAATTTCCAAAAAACTGTCTAGAGTTATATATTTCATTTTTGATTATCTTTCCTTCTGTACCTCCTGCATTAAGACTTATTGTAGCATGACAAAGATTATCTTTATGATTTTTAATAATATTTCCTGAAATTGTAACATTAGATCCAGAAGATAGGCCTATAGCCGCGATATTTACTACATTTATTATTTCATTGTTGCTTATTATTGAGTTGTTTAAACTATTTACTATTCTTACGCTTAAACCATCCAAAACTAAATTTTTAATTGTTATATTATTTAGTTTCATATTTCCCCCACAGCCATAATGATTTAGGTAATATGGAGCCTGTGGAAAACTGCCAAAACAATGATCAATAGCACTTGTTGAAGAACCATAATAAGTTATATTATAAATTCTTTTTCCAAGACCATCAATTATTACATTGCTAGTGCTTATATTTAAACAAGTAGAATGATAAACTCCTCCATCATGCCAAATATCATTACTTAAACAATAGTATCCAGGTTCATTTATATCTTGACAAGCAGTTATCATTTTAGCTCCAGCAGGGCAATTACCAATTATGGCCCCCCTAACAAGTACAAGATTACATAAAGAAACAACTAGAATTAACAACAACACTCCAACCAAAAAACTATAAGCATTTCCTCTCATTTCATCACCATTTTATTATAAAACTATAACTAATCTACATATTTATTATTTATAAATCTTTCACAGTTAATTTATATATTAACCTTTAATTACAATCAATGGTTTAAGTCTCGCAACCAAATTTCCAATACCAACTTCATGACTTACCCTAACAACCTCATCAACATCCTTGTAAGCCTCTGGAGATTCTTCAACTAGAGCTTTCCAACTCCCAGCATTAACTTCAATATTTTTATCTAACATTTTTTTTCTTATCTCATCCGGACTGATAGTTCTAAGAGTTTCATGTCTTGACATAACTCTACCTGCTCCGTGAGCTGTGCTCGCAAAAGATAATTCTTCAGCTTTACTAGTTCCTACCAACACATAGGATGAAGTTCCCATACTTCCAGGAAGGATAATTGGTTGACCAACAGATCTATATTTCTGAGGAATTTCCTTTCTTCCAGGTCCTAAACTTCTTGTTGCTCCCTTTCTATGTACGCAAAGCATTCTTTTCTTTCCATCAACCTCATGTTCTTCAAATTTAGCAATATTATGGCAAATATCATAAACAACCTCCGCTTTAATTTTTGGAAATTCTTTTTTTAATGTCTCTCTTATAAAATGAGTTATTATCTGCTTATCACAAAATGCAAAGTTGGCTGCAGAGCACATAGCTTTATAGTAATCCTGTCCTAATTTTGATTTAATCGGAGCATTAATCAACTGCCTATCTTTTAAATTTTCAAAACCATATTCTTCTTCCATGAGTCTTATGTAATCTGAAGCAACCTGATGTCCCAAACCTCTAGAACCACAATGAATCATAATACATACTTGATCCTTCTTTAAACCAAAAACTCCAGCAATTTTTTCATCAAAAATTTCATCAACATACTGAAATTCTAAAAAATGATTTCCTGAACCAAGACTTCCCAATTGGTTTATGCCCCTTGAAATTGCAGTTTCAGAAACTTTTGATGGATCAGCATCTTTCATACAACCATTTTCCTCTGTAAACTCGACATCCTCCTTAAAACCATAACCCTTTTCCACAGCCCAACCCGCACCGTTTTTCATTATCTCCTTTATTTCTTCCTTATTAATCTTAACAGAGCATCCCTTTCCAACTCCAGAGGGAATTGCCTTGAAAATCATTTTAGACACTAACTTTTTCCTATCGCTACTTTCAACATCTTTTTTCTCTAAATTTGTTCTCAAAAGGCGAACACTACAGTTAATATCAAAACCAACTCCTCCCGGACTGATAATTCCATCATCAACATCAAAAGCACCAACTCCTCCTATAGAAAAACCATAACCCTGATGTGCATCAGGCAGGACTATTGAATGTTTAACAATTCCAGGCAAGCAAGCTACATTTACCATTTGTTCAAAGCAGTTATCTTTCTTCATATCATTTAATAATTTCTCAGAAGCATAGATCCTTACAGGTACATTCATATCTCCGTGAGCCTTTATTTCATAGATATTTTCAGATATTTTATCTAATTTATAGGTCATCAAAAACCAAAGAAACTCTCATTTAAATACATTTATAAGAACACCCAAAAATCCAGAAGGTACACACTTTTTTACAACATTGCCCGCTTCTACAAGAATATCCACTTGCACATTGAGTATCATCACCTACGCCATTACAATTTTCATCAATTCCATTGCACTTAATTTCTGTTGCTCCCGGTTTTATAGCTACATTGGCATCATTACAATCTCCGCTTTGTGAAGCATAGCCACTAGGTTGAGAACATTGTGATTTAGTGTTTGAGCTTATTCCATAACCATCATTATCACTATCATAATACCAAGTTGTTATTGTTTTAGCAACACATGTCTGCACTTTTCCATTCACACAATTTTGCACATTTGTTTGACAATCTCCGCTTCCACAAGTTGTGTTTCCTAAATTTTCATCAATTAAACTATTGCAGTTATCATCAATCCCATTACAAATTTCAACTTTTTTTGGGTTTACGTTTATATTTGCATCATTGCAATCAAACAAACTTCCACAGCCGGATTGAGAAACATTATATCCATCTTTATCAAGATCTGTACAGTTTCCTTTAGGAGGGCTTAAAGATCCTTGGTATTCAAAAGCTCCAATATCAGGGATAGTATTTCCATAGGGTATTGGATTGCCATCAAAATCTTTTATTATTCCAATGTCAACTCCCGTGTTTATTGCAGGAGAATTTGATTGCAAATGAAAGTCTTTAATTAAAACACTCACAAATTTTGCATCAACAACATTTGAATGAGAATCTTGTCCGCTTATGTTTGGTTTTGATGGATAGTAGATATTATAATCAATTTGATTAGACAAAGAATTTGCCATCAGCACAGAAATTCCAGCCGAAGGATTTTGCATTATGTTATTCTTAAACTTAGTATTAGAAACTTTTTTCAAAGATTCTATTGCAAAAGCCCTATTTGTAGTATTATAAATAACATTATTATAAATTTCAGTATTATTAAAACTAATAACATCAATCCCAGAATACTCATTGTAAATAATATTATGATGAACCTTATTGCCACTAGCAGCATAGGACTCATTAACATTACCATCAAGCCTTATTCCTCCAGTACCATATTTATAGCTTCCACCATATCTTGCAAGAATCTTTGAATCAGTTGCAGTATTATGTTGATCATGAACAGTATTATATCTCACAGTGTTTCTATTTCCAACACGATATAAATCAATTCCAAAAATATCATCTAATTTTTGCCCATTGCTATACACTAAATTTTTTTCAATAATATTATCTGATGTGGCCTCTTCTCCACCAGCCAGAACAGAAGCAGGTCCAAGACCAATTCCTACTGCACCATTCAAATACACTTCATTGCTAGTTATATTTGTAAATGATGATTCTGAAACTATAATTCCACCTCCATCATTATTATGAATTTTATTATTTAATATTGAATTTCCCTTGCAAATTTTATTACCCCAAAAATAAATACCTTTACCTAAATTTTCAGGATTATTACCCGTGCTATTATAAACCTCACAATTTTTAACTACATTATTCTGGCACATTCCCTGAATTTCCGAACCCACAAAGATTCCAGCAGATACAGAATTCTTCACAACTAAGTTATCCAAAATTACATTATTTGTTGAAATCAAATTAACACATCTTCCCTCTAAATTTCCATCTCCTCCAAAGTCACATGTTATATCTTTAACAATAACATAACTAACACCCCCAAGAACAATACCCCTAACAATTGGCCTTTCACCAGCACCATAAGCTCCAAAAGTTATTTGACTTTGTGCAGCACCTGCGATATAATATTTAGGAAATAAAATTTCATTCCATGTTTTTCCTCTTTCAAGAAGGATTATATCTCCCGAACAAAAATCCATTGAACTTAGCTTAGATAAAGTTTTCCAAGGTTTCCCTGGAGACTCTCCAGTGTTAGCATCATTTCCAGTTGTTGCATTTACATAGTATGTTTTTGCAACACATGTGCCACTTTGAATAACATTACCAGAAATGCTTACATTATTTTTGTTTATTGTTAAATCAATAATTAAGATTGATGCAAGAACTAAAACAGCAATAATAACAATTCCAGAAAATAGAAAAGTTTTTTTAAAGTTTGTTTTTTTATTCCTTTTCATAAATCATAAACCCCAATTTAATCCTTTCTTTTTCTTAAGAAGACATAAACTCCGATAATTATTGAACTAGCTAATATAAATCCAAGAGTTCCAAAAAAAGGAAGTAAACTTTTAGGATTATCTATTTTTGGTGGACAAGGGAATTCTTTGATTCCATCTTTACAAGCATCTGTTGGAGCATGTATTACTCCCTTACTATCAACTAGTTTAGCAGTCCATTCCAAAGTCATCATTCTATCAGTCTCATCTGCAGCATCACAATTATTTTGAAGTTCTTTTGAATTTGTCTGACATTCAAAAGTCACTACAGTTGTGGTTGGTGTTCCAGAAGTTTCATTAATATACTTAAAAGTCTCTAAACAATCAGTACTATTCCAAACACATCCACATTCTTTAAAGGTTATTCCCTTTCCATTCTTTTCCCAGTGCTTTTGAAAGTCTTCATGGCAAAATCTTGCTACATTATTTCCAAAACTAGAATCAACACTTTGAATAAGTCTTCTTATATAATCAGCATTTCTTTCTTCTATATATTTTTTAATATTTTCAGGTAAATTTGCTCCTCCACTATGCATTCTACAAGCGTCTTCAGTTTTATAACTACCACAGGTTAAATTTCCTTGTTCATCATTAACTTTAACACACAGCTTTGTATCTAAATTACAATCCCACCCAGTCGGGCAACAAGTTGTTTTATTTAATCCATCTTCACCAATGCCATGAGGATTATAACAACTGTCCATGGCAGATATAGAAGGAACTGCGTATGAAACCCAAAAAGAACTTGTAGGTTCTAATTTACACATAACATTACTTCCAGTTTGAAACATGGTATTTGCTTCTGACCATGTAACATCAGCAACTACAAAAGGAATTAAAGCAATTACAAATACCAATGCAAACAATGCTATCTTCTCTTTTTTAATTGTTACCATTTTATTATTTTATTCTATTTAGTATTTAAACTATTTTCTCATAACCTACTCTTAGCTTTGCAGTGTGAACTCCAGGTGTTATAAATGCCCAGCTAAAATCAACAACTTTACTATAATCATCAGCCCAAGTTCCTTTGATTGTTACCGGAGTTGAAGCACCTTCAGTTCCAAAATCTGTAAATGTCCATTCAAAGTGGAATTTATATCCAGCAGTAGCATCTGAAGGATTTGCTAATTTAGTACAACATAACTTATCACTAGTTCCAACTTCATAGCTTGGAGCAGTACATGTAGTGTAAGGTGAAACACAATCAGCCACAAAACTTTCGCTTGCATTAAACTTCACAGAGTTATTATCAGGGATTACATCTCCAAACTTTGGTTGCGTTATTATTGCCATTGGATTAGGTCCAACCATATAAGCAAATACGCTTGTATGATCCACTGCGAATTTCTCTCCACCCATTTCACTAACATTTACCTTAATTGTATAAGCTCCTTTGGTGCTATATGTATGATACAACTTAGCGCATTTACCAACATTTGTTGTTAAACAATTAGTTATCACAGTCTTATTATTATCTCCAAAATCCCATTCAGCCATAAGATCTTTTCTTTTATTGTCCATAGTAGCTTCAATAGTTATTTCTTCTCCAACTTTATATTCTTCCCAATTGTCAGGATCATCACTTTTTACTGGTTTTGTAATTGTTACCTTAGGATAACTAGGATCAAATGTACAAGTTCCTAAAAAGGGTGTTGTAGCATCTGATGCAGCAGAGAAAGCTAGTCCAAGACTTTCACAAGTTACACAAGTTTTGCTGATAAAACTACAAACCTGATCAGCACCACTACAGCTGTCCTTATATCCGTGACAGTCTGGACAATCACAATTTTCACCAGAATCACAAACCTTATTTGGAGTACATCCAGAAGGAGTTATAGGCTGACAATCAGCAGCATTTGTAACACAACTTCCGTCAGGACATTGATAAAGTTTTCCAGGTTCTACACAAGCCTTAGAAATACAATTATTTGAACAAGCATCATCATTAATTAAGTTGCCATCATCACAATTTTCTGTAGCTGTTTGTTCGCCATCAACTGTACACGGATTTACATACTTATTAGAAACACAATTTTTAGTTACAGCATCACAAGTTTTTCCAGGGTAGTAAAGCCTGTATAACGGAACAGTTCCATCAATCTGTTTTAATAAAACATTTCCCTCATTTCCTTCAGGAGTATAGCCCATTGCCACAGCAGAATCTTTCTCAGCTACATCCCAAGTATAAAAGTGTCCTCTATCACCTTTATATAATCTATATAATGGAGTAACTGTCTGTTCTATAGAAGAACATAAACTAGAATCTACAAGTTTCTTACTTGCTCCAACCCAATCTGCAGGTAATGCACAATCAGAAGCAAGATGTACCCAATCATACGAAACTACTGGAGGATCTGTTACTAAAGTAGTCTCACAACAAACTTGTGCAGTCGTAGCTAAAACATAAGCCTCTTGAGTTTCATTAACATACCCAAGACCTTCAGCAGTGCTAACTCCCGAAGTAGTTACTGTGTAAAAATGATCTTTTGTAACATTATTTTTTTGTCTGTATAATCTCTCTGTTCCAGCAACTTCTGTTGAATAAACATAACCAGCTATTCCCTCATAAACAAATCTTCCACTTGCATCACTATTTCTTTCAGCTTTATCAACTGTATAAAAGTGTCTTGGTTGTCCAGCATAATCTGCTGTACATTCAGAGTCTAAGCCACTTGGACAAGTTCCAGCAGGAACTACACTACAAGCACCACTAGCATCACAAGTTCCGGTAGAACATTTTCCTCCATTTGCAGAAGTACAAGTTCCAGCACAACTAGTTCCTTCAACTGGTTTTCCACAAGAATCTGCAAAATCACAAGTACATGTTGCATCTACACAATTTGTTTGAGTATAATCACAAACCTGTCCTTCAGAACATTTTGCTTTTTGTTTATCACAATCTATACAAGTACAGTCTTCATTAGCATCACAAACACCATTTCCACAACTTAAAAGAGATGATTTAACTTCATATGCCTGGCATATTGGACTAGCTCCTCTTGAGTTAGTTGTAAAATCTCTATGATCCTTACCAGTACGACAAATAGCACCAAACGGACCACATCTTTCACATTTAGTATTAGGTGAAAGACATGATTTATCCTCACAGTCATTCCATGGATCAAAACAACAGTTGTCATCGACAATTTTCTGGTCCTTTTTATCAGAGCCAAACCAAACAGATTCCCAAGCAGAGCATTGCTGTTCAAAAATTAATCCATCAGCATGAGTAAACCCTACCATTACTTGACCAACTTCACATTCTCCACCAGTTCTTTCTCCTTCAATTTCTCCAGTGTCTGGATTAATTGGTAAACAATACGGTTTGTAGCTTCTTGCGTAATCTTTTATAGATTTAGTAAGTGGTTTTGTGCCTGCTTTATCAACCATTCCTCCAATATCAACCATTACTGTTTGCTTACCACCCTTTATAGGGCAATAAAGAGGATTTATTTCAGACTGACAGTTACCTCCAATATATTTTTTATCAGTAGTGTCAATCTTAATCTTTCCATTAACGATATTATACTTAGCACAAATTAAACAAACATCACCAACATATTCTCCATCATAATTTTGCGTAAGTCCTACAGGCAAATATCCAACACTACAAGTATATGAATGCATTTTTCCAACACCATTTCCATTATTCTGCGTACTAAGCTGATCAAAAAGAGTATGTTGTATTGGTTCTCCTGTTAAATCCCAACTTTTAATTCCATTTTCTGGAGTTTCAGTACTTGAACAACCACCATCTGCTTCATAAATATAAAATCTGTTTAATCCATTACCTCTCTGAGCCGGATTATGGGACTGCCCAAAATCAATATCTAAGTATTTATTTTCATTAGGATCTTTAAAATAAACTTTATCTCCACAAAGAATTTCATCACCAGCATTTCCACCGTCCTTAAATATTTGAAGTTTTAGCACAGTACCTCCCTCACCATCTTGACTTGCTAATCCAGATCCGTGAATCCAACCACTGTCTATGTACATTAAAGCAGTATCTTTTTTAATAAAAACAAAACTAACATATTCTCCACTTGTAACAGACTGCCCTCTACTTGCATAATTAATTGTGTTATCAGCATACATTGGTCTTAAATAAAACTGTTCTAGTTCATTGCCAACAATGCCTCTGTTTGCATTAACTCCATCAGTTAATGGTGTTCCCTCACCATTTACAGAAAGATATTTAGCACTTGATTCTTCTTGAAGAGTAATATATATATCCCAAGCTTTTATTGGTTTATTGGCAGCACTAACAAAACTCAAAGATAAAACAACTAACATCAAAGCTAATATAAATAATACAGAAACATAGATTTCACCACCACTCTTCCTCTTTTGTATACTCATTTTCCTAATATATTTTGATTTTTAGACTTTATAAACTTATTTATATTTTAAAGTTTTTACAGTTAAACATCAAAAATCAAAGATTTTTGTGACTTGAAAATTTTCATAAAAATTTTCAAACATCCAAAACAACTTGACAAACCCAAGAATTATTTGATTTGCTAATTCTTTTGATAAACATCTCATTATAGGTAACTGCTTTTACATCGAGGTCAATTTGATAATTTTTTACACTATCTCCAAAAACCTCTGCATTTAATCTAGTCTTCCCGTCTACAAAAATAATTTTAACTTTCAATTTTGCAACAAAAAAGTTTTTTGTGTCAAGCAGTATTAAAAACTTTTCAAGAAAACTGTAAAGTAAAGCTTCTAAATTATTCTCTCTACCAACAATAGAAAAACTTTTCCTCATCTTGGATTTTACTTTTCCAGAATACATCGAATTAAACATTGCTAAAGCAGAATTTTCAAATAGTTTGCTGAGATTTTTTCCATATGCTCTAAACTTTATATCTGCAGTATGCGGTAAAAATTCAAATTTTCCTTTCCCTTCTTTAACTTGTGAGTTCATATAATAAAATAAAAGAATTAGTATTTATATTTAATCCTAAAAATAAAAAATCGCGGCAACAACAATTTATTTTTTAATTGCAAAATAAATCATGTACAATGCTGCTAGTCCTACAAGTCCGTAAATTATTGTAGCAACAATAGCAAGACTTCCTGAGAACAGCATATCAACCACATTGTAGTTAAGAGCAGTTAATCCCCAGTTAAGACCACCTATTATCACTAAAACTAGAGCAATCCAGTCTAGAACACTTTTTTTAGCCATTTTCACCTCCTTTTTGTTAAACAAATGTTAGTTATTATAGTATTTTTTATCTTTTAAACCTTTGCTAACTTTCTATTCTTTTAACCAAATAAACAATCTAATTTTTTTTGGATCATATTCACTTAATGTTGAACTCACTGAAATTTCACGTGCATAAATCTCTTTTTTAGTATAATAACTTGAAGTGTGTTCTAGTCCACATATTTGATTTAGGCCACATATCTTAAACATAAAAACATAATCCGAAGGAACAACATCTTTTATTGTATTATTTATCAAAGTTATATTACCTATTCCTGCTGGATCAGGCTCATCTGATTTTAAAACTGCATTTCTTAAAGTATCATTCGAAGCAATTCTATCAAGGATAATTGTTTCTAATCTATAAACTGATTCAGATCTGTCTACCTTTTTCACCTGAGCAGTATAAATAAAAACTGCAACAGAAGCAATTATTATTATTGCAATAAAAACTTCAATGATTCTTACAATTCCTTTTTTTCCTTTTATCATTTTAGTTACCATACAAATATATTAATTGTAGCTTTTTTAATTTCAGCGTCCTTACCAACAATATCAATTGGAGTTATTTGAGAATCTACATTTATTCCTCTAGGTATCTTTCTTGTTGCGTTTAATACAAGTTCGTTCTCAGTTACAATAACAACCCCAAAATCATTTGTTGAGGGTACAAAGGTACTTTTAATATTAAAATAATTCCGAGTATATGAATCATTAAACACCTTTATCTTATCTCCAGAAAATAAATCCCTACTAACAACTATTCCCAAACTATAATTCTTTTCCTTAGTTAAAGCCATACATGTACTTGGAACAAATCCGCCGTGATTTTCAGTTAAATTTTCTTCACAATAAAATGTATAAAAAGTTTTTGTTATATCTTTTTCCTGTTCAAATTTTATTTTGTTTCCATCAACACTATCAATAAATCCAGATACAATCTCATCATTACTCTTTTTCACGACTAATTTTTTTGTTCCACTACAATCAAATCCCTCTATTGGAGGTATTGCAATGCAACTCCAAGTTAGAATATTGCTGGTAACATTAGTCATACTACTAGTATTCAAATTAATTGACACACTACTCAGTATAGTCGAAGTATTTTCCCTTATTTTATTGAATACTGAATTAGCAAATTCAGGATTTATTTGTTTTTTAAATGGATTAAACAAAGTAAATATAAATATTAAGAATGTTATAAAAATTACAAAAGCAATAACTACCTCAATATGGCTCTGTGCCCTTCTATTCCTTTTGATTATTGAGTCAATCATCCTAAAAATATCCTTGCTCCAGTTGAGATTAATAATGCCATTGCAACGGAAATAAAAGAGTGTTTAATTCCTGCCTTTATAGTTCCCTCTGCTAACTTTCCGATTACCAACCCTGAAAATAACCCCTGTGTTGCTAAAAGTGATAAAAAAGCAATTGAATATTGAGAACTAGGAATTGCATTTCCCCCACCAATTCCAGCAATATCCATTTGTGAAGCAGTATTGGATATGGTGTTTATTGTAGAAGTCATTGGAATAATCTTTATTTCCATTATGACCATAATAACTATGAATACTATGAAGATTATGTATCCCTCCATAACAATCGAAGATATTGCAGACCTTCTTTCAGCTTTTAATTTTTCTATGTCAGAAACAGATGTTGCTACCGAGTCCAATATACTACTAATGTTTCCACCAGTTTTTTCTGCTTCTCTAATCAATGTTATTGCTCTAATTATTGTTTTACTCTTAGTATCATATGCAAAAGTTTCAAGTGCATCTTTAACTGGAATGCCTATTTCTATTTGATTTGCTAATTTCTCTATATACGGACTTAAACTACCAAAACTTTTTGCTTTGAGATTAATAATGCTTTTACTTATTGGAGTACCCGAATCAACTGCCTCAACAAGTGATCTAGCAAACTCCAAGAACATTTCATCCTTTTCTCTTTCAGATCTTGTTTCAAAAACTGAGCTTAGAACAAATGGAAAAACAATTATTAAAAATCCTGCACCAACCAAAAAATAAACTAAGTTCATTGATTTTTCCTGAGGAATCAAATAAGCAGCCACTGCCCCGCCTAGAACTAATAATCCTAAAAAAATCCCCAACAAAACACTTTTTGTTATTTTCATTTCATGAGCTTGACCTCTTCAAGCGAGTGCCAGAGAATTCCATGAATTCTCGCAGTTTAAATTTTACCTTATAAAATTTTATGTTATTGTTCATATTCTTTTTTGGCTTACATGTAAGTATGCAATGAAAACTACATTTATTAATGAAACTACTCCCACGGCCACAAGAGTCAAGATGGAAATAGGCATACTAAATCCTATGCCACTTACATTAAGCATGACTAAAACTAACATTAACAACATTGGTGCAGCAATAACGATACTTATGTAAACATTCATAAATGTTTCAGCAGCCTTTGTTGATTTTTCTTTTTTTAATTTATACTCAAAAAGCATAGTTTCTGCCTTTTTACCTAGATATTTTCCCAAGTCTCCTCCAGATCTTATTGTTGTTGAAAATCCATTAAGTAAATCAGCCCATTTATGACTCGGGCTACTCATTGCAACATTTCTCAAGGCAGTTATTAAATCATACCCATAGAGGTTTATTTGATTCATTACTTTCTTTGCCTCCTGTCTAATGGAAGGATATTCTTTATTGAGCGCAATTATTCTAAAAATATTACTTGGTTCTATATCTGCACTTGCTATTGCAGACATTTGTATTGTTGCAAATGGAAGTTCATAATCAATATCTTTTTCAATTGAAGATTTTTCTGTAGAAGGATAAATGTATAGGGCTAGGAAAGTTAAAATAGGAATACCTAAAACTAAACCTCCAAATTTAATAAGCCTTTGAGTTATCTCCTGACTTAGTGCTATAAATGGAGGAGTAATTGATATCTGAAAGAATACTAAGATTATTGTCAAAATAATTCCTATGAAAAAAGCTAAAAAAGTTGTAAGAAATATAACTGAAACATAGCTACTTGGTAAAATCTGAAATCCTCCCCTTTTTAATGATATTTTTAACCAATTAAAGTAACCCCCTTCAATGTATTTTTTGGAAGATTCAGAAAAAATTTTATTTGCAGCAGTAACATATCCATTAGGTTTTTTATACTCATTATCAAAAGATTCTATCAATTCTTCTTTTTTCTTAATATGTTTTAAAGAATCATTTGTGATCTGTAGCTGTTTTAAATATTCGTTTTTGTCTCTCTTTGCTATGGCAATTAAAGTTTCAGAACCCTCCAGCTCTTGTTTAAGAGTAATCAATTCTCCTCCAAGCTCTTTTTTTATTGTTGCCTGCTGTATTGGTTTAGGAAGACTTACTAAATTTTCTGGTTGAGGAAGTCTTCTAGCTAATGAAATATTATTTAACAACAGTGGAATAGAATTATTTAAAATTCTCATCTGATTTTGAGTAGCAATTATAGCATTTTCTATAACTCGTTTTTCTCTTAGATCAGTAGACATCATATTCTTTCTCAAAAGAAAGTTTAATTTGTCAAGCAATTTTTTCTCCTGCAGAGCATTTACCTTTAAAACTTGTAGACTCATTGTAACATAGAATCAATTTTAGATTTAAGTTCAAAGATTAATCTTTTTGATTTCTCAAAATTTTCTATATCTTTTCTCACATAACTCTCTTCTAATTTATTACATGCTTCATTTAGTGCATTTATAAATTGTGATAGGACATATAGATTTTTTTCTGTAATCATTTTCTTTTTAGATTCTAATACCAAACTTTCGTAATACACTCTCTGGATTTTTATAATATTCATTAACCAACTTTTGAATTTCATTAAAATCAAAAATTCTTCTTCTAAACATCTCATACAACAACCTTGTTCTTATTGCAAACTCCTTATGTAACTCTTCATCAGTCAAACCATATCTTTTTTTTATCTTTTCAAAAACTTTGCTATCCTTCTTAAAATAAAATTTATCCTCTGCTGGATTCCAAATAAATGGGGTGTTTGTTAGAGCAATTCCTTCCGAATTAACATTAATTATTTCAACAATTGAAGTTAGTCTTCTTGTATGCTCTTTCTTTACAATAACATGATTCATTATCGCAACCGCATCAAGGGTGTTTATTAGCGTTGGTGAAAGTTCTATCGGAGGAGTTTCAAGACGTTTTATTACCGTATCAACAGAATCTGCATGAAATGTACTTATTGAAGCATGCCCTGAAGCCATTCCCTGAAACAATACGAAAGCTTCTTGACCTCTTACTTCTCCAACAATTACATAGTCCGGATTTTGTCTAAAAGAATTTTTTAATAGTTTAAATAAATCTACCTCTCCAATTGTTCCAGTACCAATAGCACTTCTAGCAACACTTGGCAACCAGTTTTCTCTTGGTAGATTTAATTCCCGAGTATCTTCAATACTTACAACTCTTGCCTCGGGAGGAATAAAAAATGAGATAGCATTTAGCAAAGTCGTTTTTCCCGAAGAAGTTCCTCCTGCAATCAAGATATTTGCTTTGTACTGAATGATTAACCAAAAATAAGCTAACATCTCTGGACTTAAAGTATTAAATGAAATTAATTGTATTGGTGTCCAAGGCAGTGTTGTGAATTTTCTAATTGTAAATGTAGGACCTTTACTGCTTATGTCCGTAGTGTATGTTGCATTAACTCTTGAACCATCGGGTAACGAGCCATCCAATATTGGAGAAGCATATGAAATATACCTCCCAGCTCTTTGAGCAAGTTTCTCAACAAAACTAGCTAGTTTCTCAAGTGAATTAAAGTTGATATTTGTCTTTAAGTTTCTATATATTCTATGAACAATATAGACTGGACTGTTTATCCCATTACATTCTATATCTTCAATAAAATAATCATTCATTAGAGCATCAGTCTCATTAAATCCAACAAAATCTCTATACAAATAATAAAATATCTTCTTATATGAAGATTCAGAAACCTGGAGATTTAATTCACTTATTAACAATTTAGCAGTTTTATCAATGTAGTCTAATATTGCTTCCTGTGTTTTTTCAACAACAACATTTATGTTTATTAACTCGGTCATACCCCTTTCAATTTCATCCAAGTTAGCCCCTTCCTCATCAGTTAATATTGGCTCTTCAACATCATACTTTAATTCTGCAACCTTCGGGTCCCAGTAGATATGTATTGTTGTGTAAGGAGATGTTACCGAATATCTAATGTCAACAGTAGTCTTATCTTTCAACAAGGGTAGAGCAGGTATTGGTGGTGCTATATCTATAAATAAATCGTTTGTCATTTTCACCTCTATTAGTTAATTTAAATGGCTAACTGTTTATTTAAAACTTTCTAAGAAAGTTTTAGGGGTTTTATAGAATGTTATTCTCTTTTAACTAACTCATATAAAAATTAATTTGAGTTAAACTTCCAGTTTTTCCTAAATTTTCACAAATAAGAAGATATGGTGCAGCTGCAGGGGTAATTACCTTTTCAGTATCTTTTCCCATATAAGTAATATTTAACTTTTCAGTATAATCCAAAATAATCTTTGTCTGAAATTTTTTACCCTTTTTTTCTGTTAGCATTAACAAATCTGTTCCAGGTAATTCTGTATTTATTCCTGGTTCACTCGGTGCATAGCTACTATCCTCTATCTGAAACGTGATCTTTTCATTATTTGAGTTTATTGTTAGTTTACCTCTGCTTATGGTAAGTGCTGATTCCTTTGAGTCTGAAGGTCCATTTAATTTTACGGTAGCAATGTTATTCTGAAGAGTAATCATTGCTTCAGTTGTTCGTTCTATAGTTATTCTGTCTTTTTGTTTTTGTATTGCAGGTGTTGCAAATGCAAGAATAAGTCCAATTAAAGTTAATCCTATCAAAGTATAAATTACTGTTTCAACCCATACCTGTCCTTTCTTTTTCATTATCATCTAACCCTCACACCTCTCTAATTCCATATCTTCAATAATATCTGTACAATCCTTACCCTCAACTACTGGAGCAACCTTTACCCTTTTTACCACTTTATCCTTAATAATATAATACATTTCACTACCCTGTTTTCCCATACCCATAACTGTTCCACCCGTAGTATTTACTATTGTAACTGGAGGAGTATCACTGTTACAACAAGTACTTCCCCTTTTCAGTCTATACATTTTATAATCTCCGTTTATATCTAACCATAGAATAATCTCACTTAAATTTGATTTTCCAAAAACAATATTTATTTTTGTTGAGTTTATATTTCCTCCATCACTAATATTGTAACATGATTTAGCTTCATTAAACTTTAATTCCCCTCGTATATTAAAACATCCCTTTTGATTATCCAAAGTATTTTGAACCCAAGGAACCATAACCGAAGCAAGAATGAAAACTGCCATTACAGTAATTAAAACAATCAATAAAGTTGTAACAACACCCGAAAGCCCTCTTTTATCCATATCATAATTAACTTTCAAGCATTTAAATATCTTTCATTTAAATGCTTATCACTCTTAAATTAAGCTACTGAAAATTTGAATACTGAGAGAATTGTTCTAACTTCATCCAATTCTCGAGGTGCTCAAGAATTCCTACACGTCAAGAACTTTGGTCTGCGGATTCTTGATATATTAAACCTAATTAAAGTTGTTAAATTAAACTTATTGAAGTAATGTGAGTGGATACGAACAATTGTCTATATATGTCAAAAAAAAGCAAAGTCAAGAACTAACTAGAAATATCAATCTTTCTCTTATCACAAGTATAGGTTATATCAGAACCATCTTTTGTACCTTTCAATACCGGACTTACTTGTTTAGGATCAGTAAGTGATAAACTAATTTCCTTTGATTCGCCCGGAGCAAGACCGACTTCTCCAGCATCTATTGGTACCAAATTACCATCCTGTTCATCATAAACTATCAAACCATAAAGAGGTATTCTTGAATCATCATTTGAGACTTGTAAGCTGCCTCCAGAATAGCTTGCAGATATTGCAATAGTATCACAGGACTTTGTAATTGCTTCTCCAAACTTTTGTTCACTTTCACCAAATATTCCACTCGCCCATAGAAAAATTATAATGCCCACAACAACAACAATTGCCACCAAAAGAACAGTTGCAACAACAGGGGATATTCCTCTTTTTTCTTTCATTCTAGTATATTTAATTTTCTCCCCTTTAAATAGCTTTCTGTTTTTATTAATATCCACACCCAACAATATCTCTTGTTAGTATGCTGTTCTTGCAAAGCACAAATTCTTTTCTCTTACCATCAGCATCCTGTTTAAATTGTACTGGAGTTATTTGCAGTTTAGATATTTTTCCACCACTAGCATAACTTAAATTTACATTATAATCAACACCCTGCTGCATTGTAGCAAGAAAATAAAACGTTCCATTTTCACCAATAGGTCTTCCATCAGGACCAACACCCCTAAAAGAACGCGAAGTAACAGAATTTGGTTTATCAGCATACCTTATATTTAATCCCTGAACTCCAAACAAACCATTATTTTTTATTGTCATATTAATAACCTTATCAGTAGGAATACAATTATAATCCTTTAGTTCAACTGAAACACCATCATCACATTCTAGTTGGCTTTTTGGTAGAATTATCTTCAAATATGCATAAACCAGTAAACTGATGCTAATAGCTATTACAATTAAGATTACATACGCAACTAATTCACTTACTCCTTGCTTGTTATTTTTTATTTTAGCCAGTTTCATTGTTTCTTGGTTCCTGTATTACAAAAAAGAAATTTTCTCCTTCACTAAGTTCAAAGGGATAACTAATATCGTCTATAGAAATATTTACTGAATTGCTTGTGGTTTGTTGACCTCCCTTTTTTAATACCCCATTTTTTATATCAACTTTTACTGGTGCTCCGGTACCTAAATCAAGACTAATACTCCCAACATCAGATACACTATAGGCTGTATAATTTATATTTTGTCCGTTTCCATAAACAAAATAAACATCATTGTCTTCACCAATATAATGACTATAATTTTCAACAAAACTATCAAGTACATTTTGCAAATTTTGCTGATTAAAAATTCCATAATTAACAACTGACTCACTTTCAAGTTTTAGTTCTTTTGATAGATCATATGTTTTTGAAGAATCTTTTTTTGTAACAAGAGTGTTATTTATCCCAACTGCAAGACCAAGTATTACCACAACAATGATTATTGCAGCAATCAAAAAATACTGTCCTTTTTTATCCTCTTTTTTAATTAAATACATGAATACTACAATTAAAACAGATTATTAAATGTTTTTATTGATAATTATCATAAAAATAACCTAATGAAGTCCAGCGAAAGGATTGAGCAATTGTTCTTATATTTTCAATAAAAAATAAATTAAGGCGTAGACTCGAAGGTTTGCCTCTCAGAACCCATATGGCTACCCTTTCTCTTTCTCCGCTTTGTGACCCTACAAGCATCTTGTTTCCTGTTTAGGGCTGCTTCGATCAAGATCTGACCCAGTTTGCAAGAGCAAGATCAAATAGGACAAAACTTCAACGTCCGAGTAAGGACCACATAACTCCTAAGTCACTCGCCTTCTTGCAGCCTGCTTAAAGCTCACGAGCAGATGGCACAGAGCTAACGTGCCGGCCTAGTCTACCTAGAAATCATAAATAGCGAGTTTATAAGCGTTTTGATCAAGAAAAATATTCGGCACGTTAGCTTATTTAATTTTTTGAAAAGTAATCTCTTGCTGAGGGAGTATTGTACCGATCTATTGGATGAAAAGCATCTCCCTCTTTTGACAATTCTTTTTTAAGAATATAAACTGGAAAATAATTATTACCTCTTTCTTCTAATCTTTGAGAAACCTCATGATGTCTCCTTGCACACTCAAGAGCTGCAGGCATACCTAACATAGTTGTTACAATTATAGCCCCAGTTCCTAGAAGTGTCAATACCTCAGTTAATACCCCTTTAGTTTGTCTATTCATTTTATTTTTTACTTCATTCTTCTCATACTTCTTCGTCTAGAAACGATGATTATCATAGCAATTATTATCACGATTCCTACAATAAACAACACATTAAGAAGCCAAAGCATACTTCCAGTTGCTGGATTTTTTAAATAGCTAGGCATTGCAGAACTTTGAGGTACTGCATTTGCTTGAGTATCTTCAGAATAAACATTTAATATGTCATCATTCACATAAGTGTTATCTGCATTATCTGCTGTGTAATCATTACTGCTTGTGTAATCATTACTGCTTGTGTAATCATTTGTATAGGTAGTTACATCGCTGTTATAATCATCCGGAGTATAAGTTATCACCTCTTGATTTGAATTGTCTACTACATCACTAACTACCACTACATCAGCTTCTTTTATTGAAATTGTTTCTACTCTTGAATCTCTTTCCCCACCGTAAACAACCTCTGCTTTAATATCATAGTCTCCAATGCTCATATTCTCTGAAATTGCGAATGACAATAGTTTAGTAGTTATATCATCTCCACCAGAACCTTCAATATCAAATTTATCTGATTTTAAATTAAGGCCAAGATCAGCATTGCTTAGTTGAACATAAACTCCTTCTTGATCATCATTTCCAATATTCTTTACCTTAACACTCATGTCTAAGGTTTCACCACTCTGAGCTTCTTTTGGACTTATAAAAAGTTTATCTATTATCAATTTATCATCTTCTCTTGCCAAATTAATATCAATGGAATTACTATTACAATTATCTGAATCAAAAACAACATACAATACAAAGTTATCATCAACTTCAGCATCATCCGGAACAGTAATATTTAGGTCAAATCTGTCGCTGGTTGATTTTTTTAAACTAATTTTTTTCTTTGTTTCAATAACTGAGCTATCTTCTGTTGTATCATATAAATAGGCCCTTAAATCTCCTCTAACAGTACTATTAAGACTATTTGTTACTTTTACATTAAGGCCAATACTGTCTCCAATATTAAATTCATCACTCTTACTTGGATCTTCTATTTTCACAGTTATTTTATTTGATAAATTACTACAAACCACAGCATCATTCAAAATAATTGGTAACTTTACATCTGTTATAATTATTAATACTGATTCGCTATCACTTAATCCACTACTATCCTTTACAAAAAAGGTTACAGGATAACTTCCACTTTGATTAAACAATGGAGTCCATGAAAATACATTTCCAACGAAACTAGCACCAGAAGGTAAATTCTGAGCAGAGTAATTTAAATTTCCACCATCAGTGTCAGTTGCCACAAGACTAAATGTTAATGTTTGATTTTCAGCAATTGTTTTACTTCCAATTGTTGCCAAAACAGGAGCATTAGGAGCATTTACGCTAAATGATCTATCTTCTGATGCAAATACACTATTTCTTCCATCAGAACATTTCACATTCCAAATGTAATTTCCATCATTAATATCATTTGCCCAGAACGAACCAGTTCCATGACCTCCAGTTAAAGGTACAACTGCAGATTTTAATGATTTAAAAGTTCCATCAAAATTTGAATAAAACTCACAAGTTAAACTATTTGAGTTATCTTCAACATTAAATTCAAAATTAATAAGTCTTGATTCAGATGTCTGCCCATTTGCAGGAGAAGTTAAAGTTACTATTGGTGAGATCATATCTGCAGAATTTGACAAGCCTTTTGTAGGTCTATCTAACATCACAAAATCAACAGCATCATTTCCAGTTTCTCTTGCATCTGGAACTCTTCCAATTGATTTTCCTTCTAAAGGACTTTGTGCCGAATTAGCTTCACCAGTTCCATATATTACACTATCTAAAACTTCACCATTACATACTAATCTTACTGTGTCGCTAACATCTCCAAGACCATCAGCCCAATCAATAGCTCTAAAAGCTCCCGATCCAATCACTCCACTCAAACTAATGTTTGTTCCAGCACTATTTTCTAATATACATCCATCAATTACCACTTCACTTCTATTTTGCGGATTATAAAGTTCGACCCAATCACTGCTACCAAAAGCAAAAAATTCATTGATTATTGCTCTTGGCATTATATTCAAATAAAATGCTTTGTTATCCATTCCTCCCTGTCCATCACTTGCAGCTACATTAATTAAATATCTTCCCTCATCTCCAGCCTTTGTCTGCCATTCACCAGAAGAGTTTATTGGATAAGAAAAGCTGTAAATAATATTATCTCCATCAGGATCATTTCCAACAGGAGTTATTGCCACAAGTTGTCCAACAAAAAAAGATTGATCACTTATATTTTCAAGTATTGGAGCGTGATTTGAATGAACAACTCTAATAGTTACATTATTACTTTCTGTATCCTTTTCCCCATCAGAAGCACTAAACACTACAGTTTCATTTCCATCCCAATATTGCTTAGAAGTTATTTTAAACAATCCATTTGATAAGTTTTCAACATTAATATTTTCACTATTTGAAATAGAAAATACACTATAAGTGATATTATTCCCTTCAGGATCACTAAAATAACTAGATATATCTAATTCCTTAAATGAATCTTCATTAAACACCTGTTCAGGTATCGGGCTAATCAAAACCGGAGCATCATTTCCACAATTTTTTTCTGCAATCAATGATCCAGGGTTAATACTTACATCATTATCATTACAATCAGTTCCAGTCAGTTCTGTTTCATTTATACACTGAATTAAACTATTTTCAATTAAACTACCTGATTTACAATATCCGTCATTATCAAAGTCAATATTATCATAGCCATTACAATTTTCATCCACTCCATTGTAAGGAATATCTGCAGCATCAAAATTAATACTTAAATTATTATCATTGCAATCATTTCCCCCAATAACTGTAGCATTAAAACCGTCTCCATCAACATCAACCAAATCATGCCCATCACAATTTTCATCCACTCCATTATACGGAACATCAGTAGCATTTGGAGCTATACCAGAATTATCATCATTACAGTCATTACCTCCTGCAGTCACAGCGTTAAAACCGTCTCCATCAACATCAACCAAATCATTTCCATTACAGTTCTCATCAATTCCATTATACGGAACATCTGTAGCGTTTTTGTTTATAGTTATGTTATTATCATTACAATCAGTTCCAACCAAACCACTTTCATTTCTACATTCTAAAAAACCATTTTTAAGAACATAGCCAGCATTACAATAACCGTCTCCATCAACATCAACCAAATCATGCCCATCACAATTTTCATCCACACCATTGTAAGGAACATCTGTAGCATCAGAGTTTATACTTGCACTGTCATCATTACAATCAGTTCCCAATAAACCCAATTCTTTTGAACACTGCAGTGCCTTATTTTGAATAACATATCCTGCCTTGCAATATCCATCACTATCTAAATCTGCAGCATCAATTCCATCACAATTTTCATCCACTCCATTATAAGGTATTTCAGTTGCTCCCGGATGAACAGAAGCATTAAAATCATTACAATCATTATCAAAATAACCATCTCCATCTCTGTCCTGTCCATTTAATGTCCAGTTAAGTGAATTTTTAAACAACTTAGTAGTATCTGCAGTCCAGTATTGAGTATTTGTTATACCAAAGAACAAAGCTCTTGATTGCATTGTTTTTCCATTCAACATAATTGTTCCAGGAACAACATAGCTTACAACAGTATCTGCAAAAGTTCCATCTTTCTTATAGCTTACAAAAGTCATTCCCACAGGTTTTTGACCAACTAAAACATTTGTACTTACACCAGGATCAGTTACAGAATATGCATTAAATGGATTATTAACACCAGAAACTATTATAGAGGTATTAATATTATCCAAATTTCTCAAAGGTGTTGGACTTGAAATTGAACCAGCAGAATTACTCCAACCCCATTGAAAGTCAGTACCAGCTTTATAATAATGCTTTGAATTGAGTATAAGCGAATTATACTGTGAGGTTATATTCTTAAGTTTTTGAACATTACTTGATAAAAATGTTCCTTCACCAACTAAAACCATTCTATAATCTGAAAAGTTAGTTGAAGAAATTTGTGTTTCCTTTATTACATCATAGGTATATCCAGAAGAGTTAAGTACATTTGTGAGGTAGCCATCTTCCATATTTTTCACAACATAAGCTACATCCTTTCCAGCACTCACAAGAGGCATAACACTTACAATTGGAACTATTAAAAACATACAAGTAAACATTACTAACAACATTTTTTTGTTCATTTTTTCCCAACATCGTACTTAAGTTTACTATTAAACTCTCCTCCCTTTTCACCATTCTTTTTTTTACTTATTCTCAGCAACACAACAACAGCAATAATTAAAATTACAGTTATTACAATCAAAAACAAAGCCATTTTATTACCGACTACCTTACTTCCAATTGAACCAAAAAAATCAGAAACGTTTCCAGTATTGTTTAATTGATTATCTTCAGTTCTTACATTTGAGTCATCTGGTAATTGTCCCTGTTCATAAACTGTAAGTATTATTTGTGAAGAAAGTCCAACACCCGATTCATTTAATCCAATAGGTTGGAATTTTACATTTATCTTTCCTTCTTTTTTTCCAACATCATCTGCACTCAGGTTAAACATAGCCTTTTTTTCCTCTCCTGGTTGCAACATAAAATTCTTGTCAATTATAGTTATACTTTTTTCAAGATCTCCTGAAGCAAGTAGACTTATATTAACTGCAACAGTATTATCATTTATTACAAGTATTGATCTTTCAATTGAGTCTCCTTTTTCAAGATTAATTAACATTCTACCATTACCAATCTTTCCAGTTATTGCACTTGCGCTTGTTGCTAAAACTATAGTCAAGAACATTGTTAGGAATAGAAGAGATAGGTATCTTGAATTATTCGATAGGATTAATTTTTTCATCGTGTTAAAATGATTTTATTTTTTATCACTTAATAATTAAGTCAATCTTGTCCCTTTTTAAGCATTTTTATCATCGAGAACATATTTTTTTGTAGTTACTAGTACTTGATGAAAAAAACCACATAATATAAACTTTATGAAAAATCAAATAAATATAAAATAAAATTAAAAAAGGAAGCCCCGTTTCCGAGGACAATCCCAATTAAAAAATAAAAACTAATCTGTTACTCTAACAACGCTGCAGCTAGTTTCATCTCCTGACGCACATACAATATAGTCTCCTGCTGATACACCAATTCTACATCCATCTGAATCTCTATCTAAGAAATAGATAGATCCATTATCTGCTGGGCTGTAACCTATTTGAGGATCACAATCCTGACAAGTCGTTACAACTTCTGGTCCAATAGCAGTTCCTGCTACCAATACACGTTCAAGATTACCATTTGCAGTTGTTGAAGGCACTTTAAAGTGAACCTGTTCGTATTCATTTGGAGGGATTCTTCCAACTTGAGTTACTGATACGACACTTCCATCACTATCAGTAACAACATTGTACATATTAATAACTCCTGCTTCATATAATGGTGTTGAGATATTGTCTCCGTGTCTTCGAGGAACCATTTGAGCTATAGAGTTTGCTGTTGAAGAGCAATTATCTACTGGCTCTCCTTCACCCTCGCCCTCACCTTCGCCTTCTCCTTCACCTTCACCAGGATTAACACCACAATCAACCACATTATCTCTAATTGTGAATGGTGTGCTTGTTATTCCTTGAGGATTCCAGGCTCTTATCTCAAGTCTAGTGCTTCCCGGGCTGTTTGCAGTTGAATCAATTCCAATATATCCATCTCTAAATCCTTCACTGCTTATATCTCCAACAGTGTACTGGGTATTTGAGTCTCCATCGGTAAATTCTATTTTAACAACATCTTTACCCTGAACTTCCCAACCTATAGAACTACCATTGTCAAAGTTTTGATGTCCATTTCCCACAATACTAAACTCACTACCATTGTAACAAATATTTCCTTCTGCTAGATTTAATCTGATATTTGATGATTCATGATCACTACTTGCATTAGGAAGAACAGCAAATTGATATCCTGCAACATTACAACCGCCTATGGGTGCTGTAACTAAAACTTCTCTATGAGTTTGATCACCAACACAAACTCTATTTTCAACAGCTCCATCAGCAAGTTGTATTTGTGGGGCTAAACTTTCGCTACCACATCCACTAACAACTCCAGCTAATCCTGCAACGGCTAGTGCACTTCCAACACCAAAATTTCTTACTGTTTTCATTTTTTAACCTCCTGTTGAAATTTAATTTGAATATTTATTTTCATTTTCATTTTTGTTTAGCTTTATTGAACTTTATAAAGATTTATTCACTTACTCACTATTATCAGTCATTCCTGTGCAACCTCTGTCAGCCGGATAATCCACTAATCTATCTCCATCATTATCAATCCCATCACTACACTGAGGCAATATGGGAGCATTATATTCATCATTATCTGTTGTACTTGTACATCCCGGATCAGCAGGATAATCCACTAATCTATCTCCATCATTATCAATTCCATCCGAGCATTGTGGCAGTTGGCTTGTGCAACTTCCACCACTACAACCATTCAAACAATCTTGAACTAATCTATTTTCTCTTGATATCATACAATCACTGTTTATTGTTCCCGGATTGTTACATACTGCAGTTTGAAAGACTCTAAACACATCACCAGCAGAACAAAAATTACCATCGATAAATCCTGTTATACCACAATCACTATCTCTATTACAAACTATTGGGGCATTATATTCATCATTATCTGTTGTACTTGTACATCCCGGATCAGCCGGATAGTCAATCAACCTATCTCCATCATTATCAATTCCATCCGAGCATTGAGGCAAGGTAGGTCTGCTAACACACGCACCTCCACTACATTGATAATCACATCTCTGAACAATATTATCATTTACCAAGCTACTACAACTATTAGACAAACATTTTGGTGTTGTAACTCTATCAATAACATTTAATCCAACACACATTCTAACTGTGCTCACTGTTCCACAATCCCTATCTTGAGTACACTGAGGTGGAGCATTATATTCATCATTATCTGTTGTACTTGTACATCCCAGATCAGCAGGATAATCCACTAATCTATCCCCATCATTATCAATTCCATCTGAGCATTGAGGTAACTGAGATATACACTGACCATTACTACATCCATTTAAGCAATCACTAATCAACCTATTTGATTGAGAGCTTGAACATTTATTGCTCAAGCAGGAAAATGTTTTAAATATCCTATAAACATCTCCACTAGAACAAAAATTATCTCCAATAAATCCATCACTTCCACAATCACTAGCTGTTAAACATTCAGGTCTGCTAACACACGCACCTCCACTACATTGATAATCACATCTCTGAACA
>Ga0172379_10000564_pt1 | contig 90952 bp, 79 predicted proteins | sample GrowelOW334metaG_FD_119756 | JGI IMG/M metagenome (GOLD analysis project Ga0172379, IMG submission 119756) | Groundwater microbial communities from an aquifer near a municipal landfill in Southern Ontario, Canada - Groundwater well OW334 metaG | ecosystem: Environmental > Aquatic > Deep...
ACTGCCCGTTTTAAATGGGAGGAAGGTGGGATGACGTCAAATCAGCATGGTTCTTACGCCTTGGGCAACACACGTGCTACAATGGGAAGTACAGAGGGACGCCAAACCGCAAGGTGGAGCTAATCCCTTAAAACTTTTCTCAGTTCGGATTGGAGGCTGAAATTCGCCTCCATGAAGCTGGAATCGCTAGTAATCGTGGATCAGAATGCCACGGTGAATACGTTCTCGGGTCTTGTACTCACCGCCCGTCACGTCAAGGGAGTTGGTAGTGCCCGAAGGCTCACAATAGTGGGACGAAGGCAAGACTGATGACAGGGACGAAGTCGTAACAAGGCATCCGTAGCGGAAGCTGTGGATGGATCACCTCCTTTCTAGGGAGAACAATTCTTCTTTTCCACGTGGAAAGAAGAGTTAGTCGCCTCCGATATGATGTCGGAGTGGTCGTCGCAAGACGACAAATTGAATTGATGCTAATTAGACTCGAAATCTCAACATGATTGAAAATACAAAAAACCGCTTTAATAGCGGTTTTTTGATTGGTCTATATTTTTTTGTCAGCTAAATGCTAAATGTTCATTGCTATTCAATAACTACCGCCGTGCCATAACACAGGACCTCAGTGACGCCGCCCATGATTTCAGTAGCATCATAACGTACGCCGATAATCGCGTTCGCTCCTAATTCTTCAGCATGCTTAATCATTAGATTATAAGCATCCTCTCTCGTGCTTTCACATAATTCAGTAAACAAAGAAATATTACCGCCGATAAGGGTTTGAAAAGAACCGCCGATAGAACCGAAGATAGAGCGCGATCTAACAATAATCCCTTTTACTAGGCCTAAATTATTAACGATTTTTGTGTTTGGCAATTCAAACGCCGTTGTAACATTCTTATGATCCATAGTTTTAAAATAATTTATAATTATCTCACGCCAATCATCTTTCTAACTTCTTCTAGCTTCTTACTGGCGATTGCTTCAGCCTTCTGGCGGCCTTCTTCTAATATTCTAGCGACATCCTGATCGGATATCTTGTTATACTTGGCTTGAAAATTTTCCAAGAACTTAGCGACGACATCGGCTAAGTCCTTCTTGAAATCGCCATAGCCTCGGCCGGCATTGTCTTTGACAAGCCTCTTAATCTCGCGATTGCCTAACTGTGCATAAATAGTTAATAAGTTTGCGATAGCTGGCTTAGTTTCCGGGTCATAGACGATATCAGAGCCGGAATCAGTCATGGCACGCATAATCTTCTTCTTCGCGGCTTCAGGGGAATCTAACAAAGCGATGCAATTGTTCTGATTTTCGTCGCTTTTACTCATCTTTTTGGAAGCATCGAGTAAAGACATAATTCTAGCGCCCTCTTTGCGTACTATTGATTGCGGAACTTTAAACGCCTCGCCGAATTCATTATTAAAACGACGAGCGATATCGCGAGCTAATTCAACGTGCTGTTTCTGGTCTTCACCGACTGGAACGATATCAGTATTATATAATAGTATGTCAGCGGCCATGAGAACTGGGTAGTCAAAGAGGCCGGCGCTGACTGATTCTTGATTCTGGCCAGCCTTATCCTTGAATTGTGTCATCTTATTAAGATCAGCCATGCGCGCGCCATAGCAATTAAAGATCCAAGCCAGCTCAGTATGAGCCGGAATAGCCGATTGTTGGAAGATAATAGATTTTTCTGGATCAATGCCGGCAGCCAGATAAATCTTCGTAACTTCAATGATGCGGCGGCGCAAAGCTTCGGGGTCTTGTTTGACAGTAATGGCATGATAATCGACTACGGAGAAGACACAATCATAATCTTTCTGCATTTCTACCCATTGCGAGATAGCGCCGATATAATTGCCGATATTAAGATTACCGCTAGGCTGGATGCCTGAAAAGATGATTTTCTTCATATATTAGTAAACTATATTCTTATTTTACTGGAAACAGCCTCGAAAGGCAATTATCCATTATTTTTAAAATAAAAAACCCTGATTTAAAATCAGGGTCGTAGGCCGGACGGGAGTCGAACCCGCGATCTCCTCCATGAAAAGGAGGTACTCTAACCAACTGAGCTACCGGTCTGAGAAAAATTGGATTGTGTCCAAGAGAGCGGATGACGCGACTCGAACGCGGGACCCCATGCTTTGAAGGCATGTGCTCTACCAACTGAGCTACATCCGCATTAATAAAGAACGAAACAATATTTGTTAACTAATATTAACAAAATAAAAATAAATGTCAAGAGTCGGCATCTGGGCTATCAGCAGGCTTGAAAAATTAATTTTTTGTGGTAATATGAGATAAAGGGTCGTAGCCTTTTTTTGTTGGCCCGGGCTGTAGTATAATGGTAGTACGCGTGCATGGGGTGCATGTAGCCCCGGTCCGATTCCGGGCAGCCCGACGTAAAAAATACGGGCTTGTAGCTCATCTGGTAGAGCGCTGCATTCGCATTGCAGAGGTAAGGGGTTCGAGTCCCCTCAAGTCCACAAATCCGAAACCGATCGGATCAAAGTTAACAGTATCACGGGCTGTGGTATAACGGTATTACGCACGCTTCGGGTGCGTGTAATCCGGGTTCAATTCCCGGCAGCCCGACAATTTTATGATTGATTTCAAGCAAAAAATGGAAGAAGAGGAAAAGCGCGCCCGACGCTTATCAGATGACCCCGAAGAAATTATCATCCCGAGCAAGAGAAGAAAACGGATAGTAACTTATATTATCGCGATTATCGCCGTCGGATTGATCTTTTCCGGAAAAATTTTGATATCTAGCCAGAACGGAACCGATTGGTTTTCCGGAACTGGCTTTTTCAGCAAGCTAAAGCATTTAGTGCCGAGTTCCGACAAGCTGCTAAAAGGAGAAGGTGATGACCGTATCAATATCTTGCTCCTCGGTATGGGCGGCGAAGGGCACGACGGCGCTTATCTGACTGATACTATCATGTTAACCAGCCTTCAGCCTTCGACCAAACAGATTTCTCTCATTTCTATCCCGCGCGACCTAGTCGCTCCGGTCAGTAATTGGCAGAAAGTAAACAGCATCAACGCTTATGCCGAAAAAGCTAATCCGGGCAGCGGCGGCGAAGTAACCTCAAAAGCCTTCACGGAATTATTGCAGACGCCGATAGATTATTATATCCGGGTAGACTTCAGCGGCTTCTCTAATATTATCGACGAGCTCGGCGGAATTCAAGTTAATGTAGAAAATACTCTGGATGATTATTCTTACCCGATTCTCGGCCAAGAAGATAACCCGAGCTATTATTCCCGCTATGAACACCTGCACATCGAGAAAGGGCTACAGACCATGGATGGATCATTAGCTTTAAAATATGCTCGCAGCCGGCATGCGGCCGGCGGAGAAGGCTCGGATTTTTCTCGAGCCAAGCGCCAGCAATTGGTCTTGGAGGCGGTAAAAGATAAACTTCTTTCCAGCAAGACCTTATTGAATCCGGTCATGATTACGAAACTAGTCAATGAGTTCAGCAAAGATATCTCGACCAATCTTAATGCCTGGGAAGTGCTGCGTCTCTGGGAAATGTTCAAGGATGTCGACCGCGCTCAGATTATCAATAAAGTATTAAGCGATGCTCCGGATGGATTATTAGTATCTGGCATGGGGGAAAACGGCGCTTATATTCTTACTCCACGGTCCGGTAATTTCTCCGAGGTCAGAAATCTAGTTAAGAATATTTTTGCTACTTCCTCGACCGAAGCAATTACTAATTCAACCAGAACGATAGCCAGAATAAATGACGAGGCAAAAGTAGCCATCCTGAACGGCACTTGGATCAGTGGCTTGGCTGGAAAAACAGCTGTCATTCTCGAACAGTCCGGATTCGTCATCTCCAAAACTGGCAACTCCCCTGAGAGAGATTATGCCCAAACCACTGTCTATAGCTTAGCCACGACGACCATCAAAGAAAAATCATTAAAGACCTTAAAAATCTTGACCGGCGCTACGCAGTCTTTTGACCTCCCGGCCTGGGCAAGCGAATATCAGGACGCTAGTTCTACTCCCGATTTCTTATTGATTATCGGAACGGACGCTAATAAAGCCGAATAAATAAGAACCATATGGAAAAACCTAAAAAGATCCTACCGCTTGTCGTCATTTGCGGTCGGACTAATGTCGGCAAATCAACTCTTTTCAATTGCTTAGTCGAAAAAAGACAAGCAATGGTTTCTGATATCGCCGGAACGACTCGCGATAGCAACCTCGGCACAGTCGAATGGGCACACAGCGCCTTTGACCTCGTCGACACGGCGGGCATAATCGATTCGCGCGCGCTAAGCAATAAAAAAATATTGGAAAATGATATCGACAGCCAAACCCAGCGCCAGGCCCGGCATTATCTTGATCAGGCCAATCTAATCTTATTCTTAGTAGATACAAAAACTGGGCTCTTGCCGGAAGACAAAAGCTTAGCTATCGGACTGAAAAAGAATTCGGAATATCGCAAGAAAACTATAGTCGTCGCCAATAAGGTAGATAACTTCAAGAATGCTTCCGAAACCGCCCAATTCAATCAACTCGGACTCGGAGAACCTTATATTATTTCCGCGGCTAGCGGCTTAGGCACTGGCGATCTCTTAGACGTAATCATTGATAAGCTCGACAAGCCGAAAAAGAATAAAAAAGCTATTGAGGAGACGACTGAGAAGATTAGCGCCTGTATCATCGGCAAGCCGAACGTCGGCAAGTCATCGCTATTAAACGCCATTCTCGGCTATGAAAGAGTTATCGTCAGTCCTATCGCTCATACTACTCGCGAACCGCAGGATACGAAGATAATCTATAAAGGACAAAGCATTAATCTGATTGATACGGCCGGAGTTGCCCGCCATAGTCGCAATGCTATCGGTTTTGAAAAATTAGGCGTTCAGAAATCCTTAAGATCATTAGACCGAGCCGATATCGCTTTACTAGTCATGGATATCAGTGAACCGATAACTCATCAAGACGCTAAGCTCATCCAAGAAATAAAAGACCGAGGCAAGAGCTTAATCTTTATCGCCAATAAATGGGATAAGATTAAAGAACACGACCCTAAGAAATGGACGGAGATTATCTATGATAAATTTCCTTTCGCGACTTGGGCGCCCATCCAGTTTATTTCCGCTAAAACCGGCGACAAGGTCAATAAAATATTGGATCTCGTAGTAACCGTGTCGGCCCAGAGAAAATTAGAATTAAGCGAATCGCAATGCAATAAATTCATGAAATCGGTCGTTAAAATCCATAAGCCGGCCAAAGGCAAGGGAACTAAATCGCCGCGTATCTATGAATTTTTCCAACAGGATCATAACCCGCCGCATTTCCTCGTTAGAATTGGCCCGGATGATGATCTTCATTTCTCTTATGTCCGTTTCATGGAAAACCGCCTGAGAGAACGATACGGCTTTACCGGTACGCCCATAAGTCTACATGTCACTAAGAATAAAAAATCGCATACTACTTATAACGTCAGACCAGAAGGAGATTGGTCTGATGATCTAAGCTCTAGTGAAGAATAGCCTATGAAAATCATTGTCGGCCTGGGCAATCCCGGGGAACAATATAAAAATACGCGTCATAACGCCGGCTGGCTATTTTTAGACAGCCTGCTTAGCGATGTAAAATGGTCCGAGAATAAAAAATTCAACGCGCTCATCCACGAGGATGGAGATTTGTTATTTGTTAAGCCTCTAACCTTCATGAATGAATCCGGAACTAGCGTTCGAAAAATAATGGATTACTACGGACTATTGCCTAAGAACTTCGGTCTCATCGGCAAGAAAGACTCTGAACTGAATGATGTCCTAATAGTCATACATGATGAGCTAGATTTGGATTTCGGAAATTACAAGATTGCGACTGATTCCGGCAGCGCCGGCCATCGCGGTGTCCAATCAATCATTGATCATCTCAAGACCAAAAAATTCACCCGGCTCAGATTAGGAATCAAGAACGAATTATTGCGCACCCATATTCCTCCGGAAAAATTTGTCCTGGATAATTTCAGCCGGGAAGAGAAAGAAAAGCTCAAAGAATTATCCGGCCAGATCAATATCAAAGAAATAAGATAAACATAAAATCCCCCTAAAAAATTTAGGGGGATTTTATTTATAAAAATATGATTTATGAAAACCGCTATTATTATCTCGCCTTTAATCATTTCAAAAAAATAGGCTTGGTAAATATGAAAAGGCTAGAAAAATTCTTTCCTGATGTGCGCCAGGCATTTTTTGCGAATACTATAGAATTAGAACGAGCCGGAATAAAATCGTCTTTGGCGGATGATTTCATCAAATGGAGAAAAACTTCGGCGGCTTCTATTGAAGATATGCTCAATATCTTAGAAAAAGAAGGAATATCTTTCATTACCTGGAATGATCATAATTATCCACCTCTGCTTAAAGAAATATCGTCCCCGCCGCCAGTCCTATATTATAAAGGAAGGCTGAATAATGAAGCAGACGGGCGTTTAGCCGTTGTCGGCTCGCGAAAATTCAGCGCTTACGGAGAAAAAGCTATTACCGCGCTATTGCCAGAAATAATTGAATCGAAAATAAACATCATCAGTGGTCTGGCTTTAGGAATAGACACGCTAGCGCATCAAAAAGCTTTAGAGCTTAAAGGAAAAACTTGGGCGGTTCTCGGATCAGGGCTAGATAGGAAGAGTATTTATCCGGCTAGCAATCGCCGGCTCGCGCAAGAAATAATAGACAGCGGCGGCGCTCTAATTTCAGAATTTCCGCCTGGCACTCCGCCATACCAGCAGAATTTTCCGCAACGCAATCGTATCATCGCCGGCTTGACGCAAGCGACGCTCGTAATCGAGGCGAAAGAAAAATCTGGTGCCTTGATCACGGCCGATTATGCCTTAGAGGAAAATCGGGAAGTATTGGCTGTTCCTGGTAATATATTTTCCGAATTTTCTGCCGGACCGAACAAGCTTATTAAGTCCGGAGCCAAAACGATAACAAGCCATGAAGATATATTAGAAGTTTATGGATTAGATAAAAAATCGAATAATAATTCAAGCACTAGGAATAAAATAACTAAGCAACGCGCCGCCAGCCAGCTATCTTTCTCTTTTAATAATGAGGCGGAAACCATCGTTTATAAGCTGTTAAAAGAAACTTCAGAACGCGCAGAAAAAATTAGCGCCGACGAAATCATCAGAAAAACTAAACTTGACACGTCGGTCATAAATAGTACACTAAGTATATTAGAGCTCCGAGGGATTGCTAAAAACAGCGAATCCGGCTATGATTTAAATTAAATTACACAGCTTTATGACTTTAATAATCGTCGAGTCTCCAACTAAAGCCAAGACTATCAGCAAATTCCTGGGCAAAGAATACAAGGTCGAATCTTCATTCGGCCATATTCGCGATCTTCCGAAAAGCGAGATGGGCGTCGATATCGAACACGGCTTCACTCCGAAATATATCATTCCAACTAAAGCCAAGAAGATCGTCACTGGCTTGAAAGCTGACGCCAAAAAAGCGACAGAGGTGATTCTAGCGTCTGATGAAGACCGCGAAGGAGAAGCTATCTCTTGGCATCTGATCCAGGCCTTGGGCTTGGATGAAAAGAAGGCGAAGAGAATCGCTTTCCATGAAATCACTAAGAACGCCATTTTAGAAGCTTTAGAAAAACCGCGCCATCTCGACCTGAATATGGTCGATGCGCAACAGGCACGCCGCGTCCTTGATCGCCTAGTCGGTTACGAGCTTTCTCCTTTTTTATGGAAGAAAGTAGCTAAAGGCCTATCCGCCGGACGCGTCCAAAGCGTCGCCACCCGCTTGATAGTCGAAAGAGAGAGAGAAATACAGGCTTTTATCACTGAAGAATACTGGAGCCTGTCGGCCGATTTCAGCGGCAGTACTAAAGAAGAGAAATTCACCGCCGACTTATATAAAATCAGAAATAAGACTTTTGATAAGCTGAGCATCAAGAAATCAGAAGCAGATGAACTAAAAAAAATTCTGCATCAGGCTGAATACACTATCGAAAAAATCGAAAAGAAAGAGGTCAACAAGAATCCGGGCGCTCCGTTCACGACCTCGACCTTGCAGCAATCAGCTAATCGCCACTTAGGTTTCAGCGCTAAGCAGACTATGGCCGTCGCTCAGAAATTATATGAAGAGGGGCATATCACCTACATGCGTACCGACTCTCTTAACCTGTCTCCGAAATTCTTAGGAGATGCCGAGGAATGGATTAAGAAAAATCTAGGCGCTGACTACGTCGTCAAAGGCGGACGAAAATTCAAGAATAAGAGCAAAAACGCTCAAGAGGCTCATGAGGCCGTTCGTCCGACTGAGGCCGCAAATACTCCTGAGATATTAGCCGCTAAATTAGATAAGAACCAGGAACGTTTATACCGCTTGATCTGGCAACGGGCCGTGGCCAGCCAGATGACGGCTGCCAAGATGGCCGCTACTGCTATCGACGTAAAAGCTTTGGATAACAAAGAAATCTATATCTTCCGCGCCAATGGGCAAACTCTGATCTTCCCTGGATACTTGAAAGTCTGGCCGGAAAAAACCAAGGAGCAAGAATTGCCGCTCGTGGAAGAGAAGCAATCTGTCATCATGATTGATCTGCGCACTGACCAGCACTCTACCAACCCGCCAGCTAGATTTTCCGATGCCAGCTTGGTTAAAGAACTAGAAAAATATGACATCGGCCGTCCGTCTACTTACGCGCCGACAATCAATACGATTATCGTCCGCAATTATGTGGAACGTGATGAAAACAAAAAACTGAAACCAACCAGCATCGCTTTCGTCGTCACTGATCTATTATTGAAGCATTTCCCGAAGATTGTCGACTATAAATTCACGGCCGCCATGGAAAATGACTTAGACCTGATTGCGGACGGCCAGAAGGGCTGGCAGCTAGTAATTGGAGATTTCTATCACGACTTCCATGATAACCTGGAGAAAAAATATACAGAAATTAATAAGAACGATATTATGCCTGAAGAAAAATCAACCGAGGTCTGCGACAAGTGTGGTGCGCCCATGATCATCAAGACCGGGCGTTACGGAAAATTCCTAGCTTGCAGCGCTTTCCCTGAATGCCGCAATATCAAAAAGATGTCCGGCGAACAGGGAGGAGAAAAAAAAGAGCCGGATGCTAAGACCCTGGAGCTAGAAAAGAAATATGCCGGCCAAGTCTGCGACAAATGCGGTTCGCCGATGAAAGTCAGGGTCGGGAAGTACGGCCCGTTCCTAGCTTGTTCTGCCTATCCGAAATGCAAGAACATTAAGAATATCGATCAGCCTGGAGACGGGAAGGAAATCGCCTGTCCAATCTGCGGCGATGGCAAGATTGTCAAAAAATTCAGCAAGCGCGGCGCTTTCTATGCCTGCAGCAACTATCCGAAATGCAAGAACGCTTATTGGGGCCAGCCGACCGGGGAAAAATGTCCGGACTGCGAAGCTCTCTTAGTCACCGACAAGGACGGAGAGATAAAATGCAGTAATCGCGGCTGCGGATACAAGAAATAAGCTGATAGTACTGGTAGCGTGAACTTCAGATCGACAGACACACAAAAAATAGCCCAGCCAGGCTATTTTTTTATGCTTAACAGATTATAGATTTCCTCGGCTATTTTATTTCTTCTTTCCGGCCGCTTTCTTTTCCCGTTTCTCCTGAACGAATTCCATGGCCCGCTTCGCCATCTCCCCTAAAATCATAAAATAAGTGGCGCTATTCTTTAATTTATCTTTAGCGATATCGATGACTTCTTCCGCCTTGGCGACGCCAGCCTCAACCCTCTTAATCAGCCGATATATCCTCTGGGCGCTAGCGATGAAGTAATAAATCGCCCAGCAGAGGAAGAAGGTCAGCGAGACTAGACAGACAGATAGGACTAAATTCAAGACATCGCTAGAAGTAGAGAACATATGATTTTTTATTTAATGATTTAAAAGTCTCTTAATCTGACTTCGAATTTCTGAGCAAGATGAGCGACTAGATCTGTCTGGATCTTATCGACTTCGCCGGCAGTCAGGGTCCGGTCTTCTGATTGGTAAGAGAGATGGAAAGCTAAGCTCTTCTTGCCGCCTTCCAATTTATTTCCGATATAGACATCAAACAGTTCAACGGATCTAATCAGAGGATTGAATCGGCTCATCTCTCGCCTTAAATCATTATACAATATTTTATTCTCAACTACAAAGGCTACGTCGCGCATCACTGGCGGATATTTCGGCGCTTCAGCGAAATGAAAAGATGGCTGGCCGAGAACTAGCTCGACTAGCTTATTGAAATTCAATTCTGCCAGAGCGGCTCCTCTCTTAAGATTCATATTATTGATGACCTCCTGGCTAAGAGACCCGACAATGCCAATTTCTTGTCCGAACACTAGAACTTTCGCAATCGCATATTTGTCCGCCCAGCCCGGCGTCCCATCAATTATGGAAAATTCTGCTTCGGTATGCTGGTTAAAGATATTCTTGAATAAGCTATCAATGATGCTCTTGAGCTGCCCGAAGTTATCTTCTTCTCCGGTAACGGCCAGACCGAGACGTTTTTCCTGATAGGGCAGGAAATTTCCTTCAGTCTCGTCCTTCCGAATATTTCCCGGGTTCTTAAAAAAGGCGCTGCCGATCTCGAAGAAGCCGAATCTCTCGCTCTTGAATTGATTGGCTTTAATGTTGCTAGCCAATCCGGGGGCGAGGGACTGACGCAAGAGATTCTGAATGCCCGAAAGCGGATTAGCCAACTTGAGATAATTGAAGAAATCTATGTTCATCTTCTTCAGCTGGTCTTCACCAACGAAAGAATAATTATAAGCTTCATTAAGAGAATTCTTAAGGCTGAGAATATTCTTGATCTTCCGCTCGATCTTCCGCTCTTCGTTGACTTCCGGGAGATCCATCGTAAAGACCGGCAAACGCGACTCGATATTATTATAACCGTAAAGCCTGAGCACTTCCTCGGCGACATCTTCTTTGCTAGAAACGTCTTTAGTCGCGCGCCAAGAAGGAACAGCCACTTTCAAAACCGCACTCTTCTGGTCTTCAATAGTAAATCCGAGCTTTTCAAGAATATTAATCACCTCTTCGCGGGGAATCTCCTGACCGATCTTATTCTTCAACCAGTCTAAATCCAAATCAACCGTCAATTTATTCTTATCGGTATTATCAATATCTATGAGAGCGCTGACTATCTCCATCTTCGGGCAGATCTCTTTCAGAAGCGTCAAAAAACGAAACATGGCTTGTTCAGTTAAGGCCGGATCAAGGGCTTTTTCAAAACGAACCGAAGCCTCAGTCCGCAAACCTAATTTCTGGGAAGTCTTGCGCACGCTGCCAGCTAAAAAATTAGCTGATTCTAACACTAACCCCGTAGTCTCAGCATTAATCTCGCTATTATGCCCGCCCATAACGCCGGCGATCGCTACGGCCTGATGACCGTCGGTAATGACTAAATCATCAGAAGATAAGACGCGCTCTTTCTCATCAAGAGTCTCGATGGTTTCGCCTTTATCGGCGCGACGGACGACAATCTTCTTAATCTTCGCGGCATCAAAAGCATGCATCGGCTGACCGCAATCAAACATGACATAATTAGTCAGATCGACGATATTATTGATCGGGCGCTGATTGGCGGCTACTAATCTTTCCTTGAGCCAGGCCGGAGATTCTTTCACTTCGATATTACTCACCGCCACCGCCATATAGCGCGGACAAGCATCGAGAGCAGATACTTTAACTTCCAATTTATTTTCCTTGTCGCTTAAAAATTTCCATTTACGATCAAGCATTTTTTCATAGGGCTTCAGAGCCAGACTGAAAATGGCCGCCAGCTCGCGAGCTAACCCATAATGATTCAAGAGATCGGGACGATTAGATAAGGATTTATTATCTATCTCTAAAATAATATCGTCAGCTTTCAGATATTTAGCAAATGATTCTCCGATCTTAGCGCTGTCTCTTAAGACCATGATGCCTTCATGATTCTTGCCCAGCCCTAATTCATCTTCCGCGCAGATCATGCCTTCTGATTTCTCGCCGCGGATAAGAGATTCTTTTATTTCTAAGCCATTAGGGAGAACAGCGCCGATCATAGCGACCGCGACCAACTGTCCGGCGGCGACATTAGGCGCGCCGCAGACGATATTTAGTTTTTTCTTCTTAACGTCGACGACAGTCAAGCGCAGGCGGTCGGCGTTAGGATGCTTGGACACTTCCAAAACCTTGCCGACGACAACATTATTGAATTGAGCGGCGGAATTTACCAGACCTTCAACTTCGACCGTATGATTAGTTAGTTCGGTCGCGATATCTTCCGGCTTTATCTTTGACGGTATCTTAACGTAATCTTTTAACCAATTAAGCGATATATACATATGATTAGAATTGCTCTAAGAATTTAAGATCGCCGCTATTGAACAAGCGAACGTCATTGATATTATATTTCAGCATCGCTAAGCGATTCAGGCCGAAACCGAAGGCTAAGCCGGAATATATTTCCGGGTCAATGCCGCCAGCACGCAAAACGTCAGGATGAATCAGACCGGCGCCGACTATCTCGAGCCAGCCGGTGTTCTTACAGACACGGCAACCCTGGCCTTGGCACAAGAAACAGGTATATTCGCCATTATTACCCGGTTCAACGAACGGGAAGAACTTCGGACGCATCCTTAATTTAGTATTCGGGCCGAATAATTTCTGCCCGACTATCTCCAAGAAGCTCTTCAAATTAGCAAAATTGATATCCTTACCGATTACTATGCCCTCGACTTGATAAAAAGTATGTTCATGACGCGCATCCGTTGATTCATTACGGAAGCAGCGTCCCGGGATAAGTGCTTTCAGGGGCGCACCGTATTTCTGCATCGCCCTGATCTGGACCGGGGAAGTCTGGGTGCGCATCAAGAGGTCGTACTGGCCGTCCTTATTCTTATAATCGACATAAAAAGTATCCTGCATATCTCTAGCAGGGTGATCAGCCGGCACGTTCAGAGCGGTAAAATTATAATAATCGCTTTCCAACTCCGGACCATCAAGAATCATAAAGCCTAAGGACGAAAAGATGTCTTCTAATTCATTCTGAACCAGAGTAATCGGATTCAGGTGCCCTTGCGGCAGAGAGGCGCCCGGCAGAGTGACATCCGCCTCATTATTCTTAGCGACAAAGCTATTCAGGGTACTGCTCATATCATTGAACTTGCCCTGTAATTCGTTCTTGATATTATTAGCCAATTCGCCCGCCTCTTTTCTCAGCTCTCCACTCAGGTCTTTCAATCCGCTCATCGCTTCACTCAACCGGCCCTTGCGCGATAAGAATTTCAATTCTAAATCCCGCAGATGCTCGTTGTTCTGAACCTGCGCTAATTGGGCGAGAAATTCCTCGCGTAATTCATTAAGCTTATTTTTCATATATTTTATCGGCTTTTCTTATAGCTTACCAAAAATAATTCCAAAATAGAGAAGACTACTACCAGTAAAAGCAGATTCAGCCAATTAAAGAGATCAGCGGCCTTCAGGATCAAGAGCAGGATTATAAAGAAAGAGAAGAGGAATGATTGGCGGAAAGCGACTTTGACGGAATTGAAGGCTAATTCTTTCTTAATGATTACGAAACGAAAAAGGAAGCCGATCAGCGCGATCGTCCCGCTCAAAGAAGCAAAAAAGGCTAAATAAAACAGCAGGAATCCAAGCCAATTAGTCGCCGTCGGGTCGACAAGCCCGGCTACGAACAGGAATAGCCCCCAGCAGACTGCGGTCAGCGCCGACATGACCCAGAGATATTTCTTTAAAGTCATAGGTCTTGGATTATCTTGATTATCTTTTCTAATTCAGCTTTATAAGCGATTAATTTATTCTTCTCAGCCGCCACGATATTTTCAGGAGCGCGGCCGACAAAATCAGCATTGCCGAGCTTAGTCTCCTGCAAGCCGATCATTTTCTCCAGATTCACTCGCTCCTTGAGCAGGCGTTCTTTCTCTTTCTCCGCATCGACGCCGCCTAAAAGGTATATCTCGGTCTGACCGACGACGGCCGTAATCGCCTTATCTATCTTCTGGCCGCTCTCTAATATTTTCAAAGATTGCAGGCCGGTCTTCAGATTGATAATCAATTCTTTCTGTTCTTCCAGCATGGCCGCGTCTTCATGGCCGTAAATGACCGCCCCCAGCTTTTTCGCCGGTTCAACCTTGTTCTCGCTGCGGGCATTCCTGATGGCAATGACGATATCTTGAACCTTCTTAAATTTTTCTAAAATAAAAATTGAAGCTTCTCCCTGACTCTTCACTTCCGCCTCTTTCGGCCAGGATGCGACCATCAGCAAATCTTCATTAAAGCTAGACCAGATTTTTTCCGTCACGAACGGAATAAAAGGATGCCACAAAATAAGCACATTCTTCAAGATATAAATAAGGATTTCTTCCTTGTCTTTTTCGATCTTAGCGATTTCCAAATACCAATCCGCTAATTTATTCCAGGTAAACTCATTAAGTTCTTCGGCGGCCAAAGAAAAATTAAAATTTTCCAGGTGTTCCGTAACTGTCTTAGCGCTCGCGGACAAATTATCCAATATCCATTTATCGGCCAAAGTCTTAGCGGCCGGAGCAGTTTTATACGTAGTCGCGTAAAATTTTTCATCAGTCGAAGCCAGGATGAAGCGGGAAATATTCCAGAGCTTATTAATAAAATTACGTTTGGATTCTACCTTATCGTCGCTATAACGAGAGTCGTTCCCCGGAGTCGAGCCCATGAGCAGAGATAGCCTGACTGCATCGGCGCCGTATTGTTCGATTACTTCTAGCGGATCAACGCCGTTGCCTTTAGACTTTGACATCTTCTTGCCGTTCTTATCTAAAATGATGCCATGCAGATAAACTTTTTCAAAAGGAATCTCGCCGAGCGCGAAGAAAGACATCATGATCATGCGCGATATCCAGAGAGTCAAAATTTCATAGCCGGTCTCTAATACTTGTGTCGGATGAAAGCGCGCCAGATCGCCGCTCTTGATTCCATCTTTAAAATTATCGGGCCAGCCCAAAGTCGAGAAAGTCCACATGCCCGAAGAGAACCAAGTATCGAGAGTATCCTGATCCTTGATCCAACCGGCTTCTTTCGGAGCAGCTGTGCCGACAAAAATCTCTTCGCCCTTATACCAGACTGGAATCTGATGGCCGAACCAGATCTGGCGAGAGATGCACCAATCATGAAGATTATTCATCCAATCAGAAAAACTCTTATCGAATCTTTCCGGAATAAAGGTGATGTCTTTCTTGGCGGCGGCTTCCAGAGCCTTTTCTTTAAGAGATTTTCCACCTAAGCGTTCAAGCTTCTTATCGACGCTAATAAACCATTGCTTTGACGGGAGCGGCTCAATGACTGTGCCGCAGCGATAACAGACGGCGGCACTATGCACATAATCTTCGTCGATATGATCAATTAGTCCCATCGCCTGTAAATCTTTAACAATCGCTTCGCGAGCTTCGCGAGTTGTCAATCCGGCATATTTTCCACAATTATCCATCATTCGTCCATCTTCATCAATAATTTTCTTACTGGGTAAATTATGTCTCTGAGCGATTTCATTATCGACAAAGCTATGGGCCGGAGTGACTTTCACGGCGCCAGAACCAAATTCCATATCGACCGCCATGTCAGCTACCACAATAATCTTAAAATCACCTAAAACGCTCTTAATAGTATATTCTTTACCAACAAAATCTTTATACCGAGGATCGCGAGGATTGACAGCCACAGCCGTATCCCCAAGTTTTGTTTCCGGTCGTGAAGTCGCTAATACGAATGGTCCGTATTTTATCCAATAAAGCTTTGCCTGTTCTTCTTTGTGCTCGACTTCATCGTCCGCCAAAGTCGAGTGGCAACGCGGACACCAATTAACAATTCTTTCGCCGCGATAAATCACACCCTCCTTATACATATCAATAAACATGGCGGTTACCGCTTTTTGTCTAGTTTCGTCAAGAGTGAAGGCTAAACGCGACCAATCCATCGAAGAACCCATCTTTTTGGTCTGATGCAGAATCGTCGCTTGCGTTTCATTGACAAATTTCCAAACTTCTTTCAAAAAAGCTTCTCGGCCAAGGTCATGGCGAGTTTTTCCTTGTTCTTTCAGGATCTTTTTCTCAACCACACTTTGAGTAGCGATAGCGGCATGATCCGTTCCCGGTAACCACAAGGTCCTAAAACCGGATAAACGGTGAAATCTGATCAAAAGGTCTTCTATAGCCAGCATGGCGCTATGCCCGATATGCAGTTTCGCGGTAATATTAGGAGGGGGAAGGATAATAGTATAATTTTTAGCGTCTTCCGGCAGGTTCAGGTTATCAGGGTTAAAGAACCCCGATTCTTCCCATTTTTGGTAGATAGCGTCCTCTGTTTCAGATGGATTATAGGTTTTATCTAATTCTTGTTTCATGATTTAAAATTACCAAAAAAACGAGCTTAAGTCAACCGGATTTTACCTTGACTTCGCAGATAAATAATTATATATTAGAATGTTAAGCCAAGCCTAATTAACGCCGATTTAGAATTGACAAATGCTGGATTTAGAGCGACAAATTTTCCGCCAACTGGAAAAATCAAAAAGCATCCTGGTAGTTTTCCCGGCTAATCGAGATAGCGACGCGATGGCCTCCGCCCTGGCTCTTTTCCTATTCTTAAAAAAGATGGGGCTGGAAGTAGAGATTGCCGGATCTAAAGACAATGAGAAACACGAGCCTTTATCTTTTCTGCCAGCCTACACGGACATAGAGGGGCAATTAGATAATCTTCGACGCTTCATAGTCTCGCTCGATATCAGCCAAGCCAAAGTCAGCCAAATAAAATATTCCGTCGATAACGATAAGCTCAACTTCATCATTTCTCCGAAGAATGGCTGGTTCAAACCGGAAGACGTAACGGCGCGCACAGGAGAATTCAAGTATGATCTTATATTTACTCTCGGCACCAGCGACCTGGAATCTTTAGGCAAGCTCTATGACGACAATGTTGAGTTCTTCTATAAGACGACGATCATAAACATTGATCATCAAGCCGCCAATGAAGAATTCGGACAGATTAACTTTATCGATCTTAATACCGTCGCTACCGCTGAAATACTTTTCTATCTCCTGAAGAACTACAAGCCGGAGATGATCTCTGAAGATGTCGCTACTTGCCTGCTCGCCGGCATTATCCAGCAGACTAGAAATTTTAAAACCGCCAATCTTACTCCGCGCGTCCTTCTGACAACTTCAGAGCTGATAACGCTGGGGGCGAGACGCGAAGAAATTGTCGACCACCTCTATCGTTCTAGAGACATGTCTTCTCTGCGGCTCTGGGGCAAGGTCCTTAATAATCTTAAAGCAGAGAATAAAGACGAACTGCTTTGGTCTAAACTGAGCGCTAACGATTTCAAAGAGACCGGAGCGACCATGGATAGCTTGGGCGATATTATCGATGAACTCATCGCTACTGTTCCCGGGGCTAAGATTGTCATGATTTTTTGTGAAGAGACTCAGGACCAGACAAAACTTCTAGCCTATTCTCTTAAGAACATTAATATCCTTGATTTTATTAAAGAATATGGGGCCCGCGGCGGAATCAAGACCGCCCAAGCGACTATAAGCCTAGGAATAAAAGCGGCTATTGACCAAGTAATGCCTAAGCTCAAGGCTAAGCTTGAAAAATTAAGCTTATAATGGTATAAAATAACTGCCAATCATTATCGTGGCAGGCTTGCATTCTTTTTTGCCGGCTATTATAATAGGGCATATAGCTCAGCTGGTTAGAGCACCGCTCTTATAAAGCGGGGGTCGATGGTTCAAGTCCATCTATGCCCACAATCGAATAATAAAGGGGCTCGTAGCTCAGTTGGTTAGAGCGCCACGTTGACATCGTGGAGGTCACAGGTTCGAATCCTGTCGGGCCCACCCTTAAAAATACGCCGTTTATCGCGGCGTATTTTATTTTCCTTATTTACAATTATCCAAAAAGTTGGTAAATTATAGATGAAATCAAATATATGTTTTTCAATAAAAAAAATCATCTTAAAACCGCTGTCACCGCTAAACCAGATACTTCTGCCGAATGGCTCGACTACGAAGAACCCGAGACCGAGGGGCAATTAGCTCTCGATGTCTATCAGACCGACAAAAAAATAATCATCAAATCAACCCTCGCCGGCGTCAAGCCGGAAAATCTTAAGATTGCCCTGCATCACGATCTCCTGACTATCAAGGGAACTCGTTCGGCCGGAGCGGAAATAAACGAAAAAGACTATCTATATCGCGAATGCTATTGGGGATCGTTCTCGCGCTCAATCATCTTACCGACTGAAGTCGATAGCAAGCGCGTCGAAGCTGAGCTAGAAAATGGCGTCCTGACTATCTCCCTCTATAAGGTCTCCCCGAACAAGATTGAAGTCAAAATCAAAGATTAATTTTCTATTTTAAACCAATCTTATATATGAAGGCTGCTCACAAAAATACCGCGATCATCGCCGCGTCGGTCTTATCCTTATTAATCGTCTTTCTGGCGATTAATTATTTTATTTGGCAGAATAATTACCGCGGCCGCTTCTACCCGGGAGAACGGATTGGTAATATATCTCTCAGCGGCCAGACGAGAGAAGAGGCGAATAAGGCTATGGCCGAGCGCCTTCAAGCCATTAATCAGGCCGGACTATCCTTTGAATACAACCAGCAATCGAAAAAATTAGATCTCGACGTCATTTCTTTTGATTCCGATCTAGTCCGTCCGACTTTGAGTTTTGATTCTGAAGCTCTCTTAGCTACAATATTCAAGGCTGACGACAGAAATAGTTTTATAGATTATCTACTTTCTCTATTTACTAGTCAGACCCGCAAAACTTATACTCCCTCTTATTCCTTAGACGAAGAAGCAATCCGGTCTTTCCTGGGCGACAACTTTAAAGACTTGAATATCGAGCCGATGAACGCTTATTTTTCTTTAGCCGATAATAATCAAAAAATAGAAATCACTGCTAATCAAGAAAGGCCGGGCAAAGGCATAGACTACGATAAAGTTTTCAGTGATGTCCGCAATAGTCTGGCTAACCTTGAACCACCCGTCATCACGATCAGGACCGTGTCCCTCTACCCGGAAATAAAACGAGCCGACCTGATTGATTTAGAGGATGAAGCTCAAAAAATAATCAGCCACGGAGAGCTGACTATCAGCTTTAACGAATCAGATAATTCCAGCTCAACCATAAAATATTGGAAGATAAGGCCAAATAGACTCGCGACCTGGATAAGCCTAACAAAAACCTTAGACAGCGCCGCCGTCTCTTTAGATCAAGAAAAAATCAAAGCTTATATTACAGCCGAAATAGCGCCGGACGTTAATAAAGAAGCGATTTTGCCGCGCTTTGAAGTTAAGAATGGAAAAGTTTCCAGCTGGCAGACCGGCGAAAACGGCCGAGAGATTGATCTAGAGGCCAGCGCTCAAGCCATAACCAGAAATCTTCTGAGCGGACAGACTGAGACCGGCCTGATAATTAAAGAGGTGGCGGAACAGAATATCAAAGCAGACAACAATCTCCAGATAAAAGAATTGCTCGGCACGGGTTATTCTAAATTTGCCGGCTCGCCGACGAATCGGCGTAAAAATATCAAAACCGGCGCCGACGCTCTGCACGGAATCCTGATCAAACCGAACGAAGAATTCTCTTTGATAAAAACTTTAGGCGCAATCGATGCCAGCACTGGTTATCTGCCGGAATTGGTTATCAAAGGAAATAAGACCGTGCCTGAGTTCGGCGGCGGCTTATGCCAGATCGGAACGACCGTCTTCCGAGCGGCCCTGAGTTCCGGCCTACCGATAACTATGCGCCAAAACCATTCTTATCGCGTCTCTTATTACGAGCCGGCCGGAATGGACGCGACTATCTATGATCCAAAGCCGGACTTACGCTTCGTCAACGATACCGGCAACTATATTTTAATCCAAGCACGCATAGTTAAAGACGATTTGTATTTCGATTTCTGGGGGACCAAGGACGGACGCGTCGCCACTACAACTTACCCGACAATCTATAATATAGTTAAGCCGGCGCCGACTAAATTGGTCGAGACGACCACGCTCAAGCCGGGAGAGAAAAAATGTACCGAAAGCTCTCATAACGGCGCCGACGCTTTCTTCGACTATAAAGTCATCTACCCGGAAGGTTCAACGACGACTCCAATACAAGAAAGAAGATTTTCATCTCATTATGTTCCTTGGCAGGCCGTCTGTTTGATTGGCATTGCGGCTTCTTCAACTCCGGCGGTAGCTAGCTCAACTCCTGTTACAGGAAGTTCGACTCCGGCGGTTAGTAGTTCGTCTGCCGCCGTCTCGAACTAAGCAGATCTAAAATCGAATCCCACCCTCTCCGCAGATTAAAATTTGAAAATAGTTCTAACATTGGAACTATTTTTTTGTAGAAAAAAAGCAAAAATAGTATTAACTAATCATATCTACTAAACAGGGCCTACTTGATTAATCTGCTATTTACTGCTATTATCTGCTATAAGGTGTATATCATCAATTATAAGCAATTTTATGACCGATAATACTCTAAAATTTGATAATCGTATCAAGAATCCGGAACCGCACATTGTGGCTCTTTTGGCTGAAATTGACGGTATTCGGGGTGAGTTTAAATCTGGTTTGCGGATGACACCTCAGGCGATAACTAGTCTGAAAAAATCAACTTTGATTACTTCGGCCGGCGCTTCGACTCGTATTGAAGGATCGAAACTAAACGACGATAAAGTCCAGAAGATCATGCGGGGCTTAGCGGTTTCTAGATTTGCCGATCGAGATTCCCAAGAAGTGCAGGGATATCTTGAGACCTTACAAAACGTTTTCGATAGTTATCAAGCTCTACCGCTTAGAGAGGGCACGATTAAATCATTACATAACGAACTGCTTAAATATTCTACCAAAGACGAGCAGCAACGTGGTGAGTATAAAAAAAAAGAAAATGCCGTCGGCGTGGTGGGTCCAGACGGACAGGTAGCTAAAATAATATTTGAGACGACTCCGGCTTATCTGGCGCCGATAGAAATGCAGGCGCTCGTCGAGTGGACGGCGGAAGCGTTTGAAAAGAATCGTTTTCATCCCTTGCTCATTATCGCCAACTTTGTTATTGAATTTTTAAAAATTCATGTCTTCGAGGACGGTAATGGACGTCTTTCTCGCGTGCTAACCAATCTTCTTTTGCTCCGTAACGGCTACCAGTTTATTCAGTATATTTCGCATGAGCAATTAGTAGAAAAACGAAAAGATGAATATTATATTGCTCTGCGTAAATCGCAAGAAACTTTTAAGACTGATCTTGACACTATTTCTCCTTGGTTAAATTTTTTCCTGACCGTTATAAAAGAACAGGCGACCATGGCCTTAGTTTATCTGGAAGAAGAAAAAGCTGAAGACACTCTCTCGCCTAAACAGTATAAAGTTTGGCATTATATCTCCGGTGTCGGTGAGGCTAGCCCAAGCGATATAGTGAAAGCGACCAGCGTACTTATGCCAACCGTTCGTCAAGCATTGGCTCGCTTAATACAACTAAGAAAAATAAAACCAATCGGCCGAGGACGTGGGACTAGATATGTTAAGATATAAAAATATGTTTTCAAAGAAAAGTATCAACTCTATTCCAATCGAAGAAACCGCTCACTCCACGGGTTCTCGAAAAATGATTGCTGGTAAGTCAGATGTACCATCACCGTACTTTGAGGCCTTTACTTATGGCTATCTGCCAGCCAATGAAAAGTGGGAATTACATCAGCATGAAGACATCACTGAAATATGTATTGTAATTAAAGGCGCTGGCGTTGTCAGAGATCAGCAAAATAATGAAGAAATATTTGAATCAGGTGATAGATTAATATTCCCAGCAAATACATTTCATGAAATTGAAAATATCTCACAAGGCACCGCTGAGTTTTATTTTATTAGGTTGAAATCAAGGTAATATAATATTAGCGTAAATAATTATAGAACATGAAATTAACAGAATCAACAAAAAAAGATTTAACCGGAGAACAGATAAACACTCTCAGGGCTTCTGTGGGTTGGTGTACCAAAAAAGATGAAAAAAAATGGCGTGAAGTTTTAGATAAATCATCTTTTGTTTATAGTGTATTTGATAAGGGCAAACTAGTTGGCATGGGCAGAATTGTAGAAGATGGGGTAATGTGCATGTTTTATGATATCGTCGTACATAAAGATTATCAGGGCACAGGAGTAGGAAAAAGAATAATGAATAACTTATTAACCTTCACGAAAGATAAAAAATATAGCTCAATCAGCCTATTTGCCGATCCGAACAATAAAGATTTTTTAATACCTTTCTATAACAAGTTTGGTTTTGAACTTTTTGAAACCGGCATGAGACTTAAAAAATAAACAATATGAAAAAGATTATTTTTCTGAGCGCAATGCCCTGCTTAGCAATAAGCGGTTGCAGCCTGCCAAAAAATAACCAAGCTAATAACGTAAAGAGTCCTAATGATGGAAGCGGTCTCCGAGAGGAGCAGGTTTTAGAAGCGACTAGTACAGAAGAGCCGTCTTTATCCACTACAACAAAAACTTGTGAAAAGTGTATATTATATTCTTCTCCGGCTCCCGGTTGGTGCAAAGATGGAACCATCGTTCCGCCATTAAGAGATGAGTGCGGTTGCCTGGGACACCCGACTTGCATTTCAAAAGATTAGACAAGCAATTCAACCTCTCCACAAATTAAAAAATAAGGCTCTTCGGCCTTATTTTTTGTTATCCCCAAATTTTATTCAATATTATTTTACGATCGCGCCCTCAATCGTTTTATTGCCCTCATCTTTCTTTCCTTTCTTCCGGAAAGTGACCAGTTGCTGCAAGACGGTTACCAGGGTTAAGACGAACCAATAAAGGGTTAGACCGCCCGGCAGAGAGATGCCGATAAAGATAGTTATCGCCGGCATGAAATATAGCATCTGCTTATTCATAATCGCCGCCATATTCTCATCCTTGGCGCCTGCTGTTTTAACTTCCGGCTTCTTGGTGATCATCATCTTGGCTTGCCAGAACTGAGCTAGTCCGGCTAAAACCGCCAAGACTATATTCGGCTTGCCTAAATCTAAAAATCCGAACGAGATAAGATTAATCGTTTCCGGCTTAATAATAAAAGAATAGACGTACTCCAGTTTATTATTCACTCCGTCCTGAAAAACCCGATAGACCGCGAATAGGAACGGAAGCTGAATCAAAAGCGGCAAGCAAGAAGAGAAGGGATTAACCTTATTTTCCTTATACAGATCCATGGTCGCTTTACTTAATTCCGTCTTGTCAGTATATTTCTTCTTCAGCTCATCTATCTTAGGCTGCAAGTCCTGAAGAGATTTCTGAGATTTAATCGAGGAGCGCCCCAAAGGCCAAAGCAAAGCTTTTAAAATAATGGTCAAGAAAACGATTGCTAAACCAAAATCGTGAAAAGAGACCGTATTATACAGATAAACCAAAAGGTTCAAGATCGGTTGATAAAAAATAGTCGTAAAAATATTGGCCATAGGATTGTTTAATTAATTATGTCTGCCTTATTAGTTTACCACAAATCTATTTAACCGGGTCATTGCCACCCTTGTTCCAGGGATTACAGCGCAAGATGCGCCAGCTAGTCATCAACCCTCCTTTTATAATACCGTATTTTTCAATGGCTTCAACCCCATACTGGGAACAGGTGGGATTGAATCGACAGAATCCATGAGGATAGGCCGCTTTCAATGGTCCGTGATCAAAAGAAAGAGTCCTCTGATAAAACTTTATAGCTCTGACCGCTAATCGGCGCGGAAACTGAGTGATAAATTCGTACATAAATATTTAGTATTAGCTTATTTATATAATTTTAATTTTTTTAAACCAGAAATAATACTTTCTTTGATTTCTTCAAAGTTTTTCTCTAATATTTGCTGAAAAACTATAATAACTATATCCTTGCCATTTTTTAAAATAGGCAACTCTTTCTGAATAATCTCTCTAGTCTGGCGCTTAACCTTATTCCTTATCACGGCTTTTTTGCTAACTTTAGTGCTAACTAACACTCCTAAACGAATAGCTTCTAGGCTATTGTCAGCCGCCTTAATACCGAAAAGTTTTGTATAAAAAGATTGACCGGTCTTAAAAGCTCGGTCAAACTCTTTATCTTTGGTTATTCTATTGCTTTTCTTTAACATCGGGCGTGTTAATAACGCTTATTTGGTTAATTTCTTGCGGCCCTTGTCGCGGCGGCGCTTCAAGACATCCCGGCCATCCTTAGTGCTCATTCTTTCGATGAAGCCATGTTTTGTTTTAGCCCGTTTCTTATTAGGCTGATAAGTCCTTTTCGGCATAAGATCAAATTTAATTTATTATTCTCCTTTAAGATAACACTTTTATTTGCTAGAGTCAATAAAGGCTTAAAAATCTTTTCTTGAAAGTTATCCCCCGATTATCAACATATCGTAAACAGAAGGCAAACTTGTGGTAAACTAGTTTATCTAATATAATAAAGCTGATATAAATCTGTAATAAATATCCGCGAACGGGATACTAACCACTACTATGACTAGTGAACAAATTTGGCAAGCCGTCTTAGGAGAAATAGAATTAAGCTTATCCAGAGCTAATTTTGTTACTTGGTTTAAAGATACTTTTATATCTTCTTTCGAAAATGATCGCATCATCGTCTGCGTCCCTAATGCCTTCGTTAAGAAATGGTTAGAAGAAAAATATCATAAAAATATTCTCAGCGCTTTAGAAAGCGTCACTAAACAGAAAATCCAGGAGATTATCTATAAGATAGAACTGCGACGCGGCCCTGTTCCGATATTGCTCGTCGATAGGCCGGAAGAGAATGAAGGCGAGAACAGCTCAGCCAATCATCCGGAAAAGAAAAATACACCAGCCGGCCATAACAATCCGAATGGTCCAGCGCCGGTAAGCAACTCCGTCAATCAGCACGGCCTTAATCCGCGCTATGTCTTTGAAAACTTCATCGTCGGCCGCGGCAACGAACTCGCACACGCTGCTTGTCTGGCAGTCGTTGATAATCTAGGCAAATCTTATAATCCTTTATTCATCTATGGCGGCGTCGGCTTAGGCAAAACCCACCTTCTTCAGGCTATCGGCAACGCTGTCGCCAAGAATACCAATAAGAAAATCCTCTACGCTACCAGCGAAAAATTTACCAATAATTATATTCAGGCCGTAAAGAGCGGCAAAGCCAAAGAATTTAAAAACCTCTACCGCAATGTCGATCTATTTCTAGTAGACGATGTCCAGTTCATGGGTGGGAAAGACGGAACTCAAGAAGAATTCTTCCATACCTTTAACGAGCTGCAACAGAATGATAAGCAGATTGTGCTTACCTCTGATCGTCCGCCGAAATCAATCCCGGCGATTGAGAGCCGCCTGATTTCCCGTTTTGAGTCGGGCATGGTCGCCGATGTCGGCAAACCAGATATAGAAACTAAAATCGCGATATTAGAAAGGAAGGCTATCGAGAAGGGCTGCCCCCTAGACCGGGAAATTCTGGCCTATATTGCTGAACATGTCCAAAATAATATCCGTGAGCTAGAAGGCGCCCTGATAAAAGTCATCGCTTCTCACCAATTCAAAGGATTAACCCCGAATCTGAAGAGCGTCAAAGAGATTTTGGGCGACTACGTCTCTAATATCAAGGTCAAATCATTGACACCCAAAGAAATCGTCGAGGCCGCGGCCAAATTTTATAATACGACCTACAAGGACCTGATCGGCAAAAGCCGCAAAAAGGAATTAGTCTGGCCCAGACAGATCGCCATCTTCCTTATCAGGGAAGATATCGGCACGTCTTACCCCAGTATCGGCAACGAACTCGGCGGACGCGACCACACTACGGCCATGCATTCTTATACTAAAATCCACCACGAAGTTATCGAGCTTGGCAATGAGAAGATTAAACAGGAATTAAATTCTATCCGACAACTCTTCAATTCCTCTTATTAGCGCGCTAATTTCTGTGGAATAGTCTGTTAACAACTTGTTAGATTCTTGGTGAAAAAAATTTGTATCTTGTGAACAAATACCGATACCTAAAAGTTATTCGCAAGAAGTAAAAAAGAATAAACAACCAGGCCCAATCTTTGTCCCCAAGAAAATTAACTAAAAGGCTAACGAAAAAACAAGAAATCAAGTAAACTTAAAGTTATCCACGCCCTTATTACTATTATTAGTTTAATATATATAAATTAATAATATAATAACCATTAAACATATGCGCTTAGTCTGCAAGCAGGAAAACTTAAAAAGAGGATTGAATATAGTCGGACACGTAACCGCTAAAAACATCAATCTACCCATCCTCAACAATATCCTGATAAAAGCTGAAGGTGGGAATATTGAGCTGATTAGTACTAACCTGGAAATAGGCGTAGTTCACCAGCTTCGGGGAAAGATAGAGACCGATGGCCAATTTACAGTCGACTCCAAACTAATTACGGAATATGTCAACTTATTAAATGGTAGCGAGAACGTCAAATTAGAAGAAAAAGAGGGGGAACTAAAGTTAGAGTGCGGCAGTTATAAGACCAAGATAAAAGGAGAATTAGCTAAAGAATTTCCGTTGATACCAGTCATTCCTAAAGACGGCTACTTCAGCTGCCAGATTAATGATTTTAAGAAAGCTCTTAATAGCGTTATATTCGCCGTATCTAATAGCGAGAATAGGGTGGAATTGACCGGCGTGCTCTTTTCGTTCTTGAAAGAGAAATTGAGTTTAGCCGCGACCGATAGTTACCGCTTGGCGGAAAGCGAAATCGACGTAGTTAATAGCGGAGCTAAGGACGATGTTAAAGTCATAGTCCCGGCCAAGACCGCCCAGGAATTTCTCAGGATACTTAATAGTATTGATATGAGTTCCTTGGAGTCAGAGGCTGATGTCAGAATTTATATAGCGGATAATCAGATATTGTTTACGGTCGATTCCGTAGATCTTATTTCCCGGCTTATTAATGGCCACTACCCGGACTATAAGCAGATCATTCCGACGCAAAGTCAGACAAAAGTGATAGTTGAAAGACAGGAATTAATGAGAGCGGTCAAAGCCTCAGCGCTTTTTTCAAAGACCGGGATAAACGATGTTACTCTCAAGTTTTCTAAGAACAAAATTATCGTTTCCGCTTTTTCGGGAGCGAGCGGAGAAAGCCAAGTAGAAGTAGAAGCAACCGTCGAAGGGGGAGAAAATGAGATAACTATAAATTATCGCTATCTGGTAGATGGCTTGAATAATATCGGCGGCGACTTGGTCAAGATTGGAATTTTGAATAGTAATACTCCTTGCGTTTTGCGGGCGGAAAAAGATGACGGCTATTTATATATCATTATGCCGATAAGACAATAATTTAAAAATAAGGACAGATTTAAAAACAGCCCCCGAGAGGGCTGTTTTTGTTATTTCATCTTCACTTCTATTTCGTTGCTCTTGATCGTGTCGCCGTTCCAGTCATTCAGCTGGGCATAAAGAAGATAGGTTCCGGCCGGCGGCGGAGTTTCCCAGAGCATGTCTATTACGGAAGAGGGATTATTTATATCCTTGAGATTAGTCAGATTGCCGTTAGCGCTATTTTTCACGAAGACATTGATAGAGGCCGTTCTTTCTGGTCGAGATATTTCTAATTTTAGCGGCAGAGGAAACGAGCTTGAGTCGAGACTAGCGCCTGAGGATGGGCCACTTATCTTTATCGAGCCCTTGCTAACACTGACCGGATTGTTTTTGATGCTAAGATTGAAATTGACTGACGCCTCGCCGCAATTTTCTAAGCTGTCGCAGACAACCGCTTTTAGAGCATGATAGCCATTATTCAAGAAATTGACAGATTGGCTGAGGGGCGCGATTCCGGCGACGGTCTGCCAAAGATTTCCATTAAGATAATATTCTATGCGGCTGATATTATTAGCCGCTGTTACTTCTACTTGGACATCAAGATTGTTCGAGGAAATAGATTGATTAGCGAGCGGAGAGATTATTTTTATTACTGGCCGATTAGCGGAAATAACCGAATCTGACGCTACTGGCGTCGAGGTGGCATTCTTTTCTGCCCATTTTTTAACAGCGTTTTCCCAAAGATTAAACTGCGGGTCTTTCGCTGGATCATTGGGAACTGGGCCGAGCGGGTCGTTTTTGTCTACATAATATAAAATATTATGATAGGCCGGGCCAATTCGTTCCCCGATTAACTCAAATGGCGTCGAACTGCTGGCTGGCAGCCCGGTGGTTATATCAACAGGAAAAGTTTCAGTCGGAATAGCCCCGTCTAATATTGGTTTTCCGGTTTTGAAATCATCCGGAACCTTAAAGGTTTCAGCCGGGGTATTTCCTAAGACCTTAGCCATGAAATCGTGCCAAATCGGAGCGGCCAGAACGCTGCCGTCAGCCTTACCCTTCATCGCTTTATTATCGCTATTGCCGACCCAGACGCCAGCGACGAGCGACGGAGTATAGCCGATTGTCCAGGCGTCATGAAAATCATTAGTAGTCCCGGTTTTAGCGGCGACCGGACGATCGCCGAGGGTAAGAAAGTTCTTAGCGCCAAAGACATAAGTTCTAGCTGCATTATCGGATAAAATACTGTTTATCATCCTGACTACTTTTGAATTCATCACCTTTTTTTCGGACGGTTGATATTCTTCCAAGATATTTCCATTCTTGTCCTCGACTTTCAGGATGCTAACTATCGGGCTGATTTGCCCGTCACGAGCGAAGGCGCTATAAGCGTTAACATGTTCCAGAAGCTTCACTTCCGCGCCGCCTAGGACCAAGGAGAGGCCGAAGCGGCTGCGCGGGTAGAGAGTCGAATAGCCCAGATTCTCCGCCAAGTCGATGACGTTGTTGATGTCGGCTAAATAAATCGCTTTTACGGCCGGGATATTTAACGATCCGGCTAAGGCCTGTCTGATCGTGACCGGCCCTAATTCCTTGCCGCTGTAATCATGAGGAGTATAGGGGTTAGATGGGTCAGTTGAAAAATTAGTAACGACGTCGTAGAGGATAGTGTCCGGCGTATAACCTTTATCAAATAAAGCGGCATAAACTATCGGCTTCATCGAAGAGCCAGGCTGACGCGGACGAGTCGCTACGTTAACTTGTCCATCAATAGAGTCGTCGAAATAATCGCGGCTGCCGACCATGGCTAAAATTTGTCCGGTCTTCGGATCAATAGCAACTAGGGCGGCGTTGTTAGCACCATATTTTTCCGGATAGTCTTTGGTTTGGTTGGCAATCGCTTCTTCAGCGGCCTGCTGCTTGTACAGATCAAGCGTCGTGTAGATTTTCAATCCTTCCTGTTCCACCATCTTTTCTCCATATCTATCAGCCAGGATATCTTTGATATACATGACAAAATGCGGCGCCGTGATATTCGTTTCTGGTCCTTTGAATTTTATTTCTTGGGCTTTGGCGGTATCACGCTCAGATTCGGAAATATATCCCTGTTCCGCCATCAGATTCAAGACGTAATCCTTTCTGCCTAGAAGTAAATCTTTGTTTGGGCCATAAGGGGAATAGCGGCTGGGAACCTGAACGATAGCCGCGAGAATCGCGGCTTCTGCCAGGGAAACATCTTTAACGTCCTTGCCGAAATATTTTTGGCTGGCCGCCTCGACGCCATAAGCATTTGATCCGTAAGGAATCTCATTGAGATACATCTGGAGAATCTCATCCTTAGAAAATTTCTGCTCCAGACGATATGATAAAATCAGTTCTTTAATTTTGCGAGTAATCGTTTTCTCATTAGTGAGAACGGCGTTCTTGATGAATTGCTGAGTCAGAGTCGAGCCGCCGGCGCTGCGATTGAAAATTACGTTAGTTATAGCCGTCCTAACCATCGACCAGACGCTGAAGCCGCCATGGTTATAGAAGTTTTTATCTTCTATGGCAACCGTTGCCTGCTTCACATAGTCTGGAATATCTTTTAGGGCTACTAAAGTTCTTCTTTGGTCGCCGCTGATCTCATAAAGGATATTTTCGCCGGCGCGGTCATAAATCTTGGTGCTTTGAGCGACCTCTCTGGTCATCAGTTGATTCGGGTTAGGCAGGTTGCGGGAGACAATAAATACGTAAATAATAGCGAATATTATACAAAAAAGAACAAAAAGCAAAACAGGCTTGATAAATCTGCGGAGGTTGATTCTTTTTTTCCTATTATTAGATGATTTTTGGCTAGAATAGGAGCGCTCATCTCTCCAATCCGAAGCTCGTTTTTTTAGTTGTGGTATTGGCATAATAAGTGTATAATTATAGGGTAATTATAACATAGACTGGGGATAATGGATAAGGGACTTGATTTATTTTGAATAATGTGTTATTATATAACCATAAGAATTAAACATTAATCTTATATTTATGAATAATGAAATGCTTACAAATGTCAACGAGGTCAAAGAGGTTAAGAAAGAGGTGCCCGAAGTAGCAGAGGAAAAGAAGATTCTTTCTGCCGAAGAGCTTACTATCGGAAACGCGAAGGTTGAGGAAATCAAGAAAACCGACGCTGAACAGCTGGCTGTCGCCACTGAAGAGTTAAGAGGTTTTAATAAAGAACAGGGAGAGGAAAAGAATATCCTTTCCGCCGAAGAGCTAATATCTTTAGCCAGCCAGAAATTGGATGAGATGCAAAAGCTGGTAGACAGCAAAAAGGGATTTCTTCGAAGAACTTTTATTAATGGCGATAAAGATTATACTAATGCAGAAGGAGCTATTATTCAAGCTCGGAAAAAAATAGCCAGCGGCAAGCTTCCGGACATGATTATGGTAAAAAATAGTACTATGAAGTTTGCTCTTGACGTTGATGTAAGCATGTTTCCTACCGAGAAGGGGAGAAACCAAAGTATCGGTAATTCACCGGCGAATCTATAATTTTGAAAATGTTGAATGTTTTAAAAACCCCGCTTTGAAAAGCGGGGTTTTTGTTTTATAATGAAGACGGCAGATAATCCATAAAAATATGATTACTAGCTTAGCTAATAAGACGATCAAAGACGCAGCCGCTTTGAAAAAATCTGGAGAGAGAAAGGAAAGCGGGTTGATTCTGATTGACGGTTTAAGAGAAATAGAAATGGCACTGCGCGCGCAAGTCGAAATAATATCCCTGTTCTATTGCCCAGAATTAATACTTGATAAAATAGGGGTTCTCGATAAGATAAGCCTCGACAAGCGGATAGAAGTTTCGGAAATAATTTTAAAGAAGATCTGTTATAAAGAGAATCCTGAAGGTTTTCTGGCGATAGCAAAACCGAAAGATAAAAAATTATCAGATCTGAAGCTCGGCGATGAAGCATTGATAGTCGTCTTAGAGAACGTCGAGAAGCCCGGGAACCTCGGAGGAATAATTAGGACGGCTTATGCGGCCGGAGTCGGAGCGATAATTCTCAATAGTAATCAGACCGATATTTACAACCCGAATGTTATCAGAGCTAGCGAAGGGCATGTCTTCACTCAGAATATCATCAGCTCTTCTGTCGCAGAGACTATTAAATGGTTGAAGCATAATAAGATTAAGAGTTTTGGCGCAGCGACAATCGGGGCTAAGATATATACAGAGATAGATTTGAGCGGCCGAGCCGCGATTATTTTAGGCTCAGAAGCTGAAGGGCTGAGCACACAATGGCTCGAGGAAGCGGATCAGTTGATAAAGATTCCGATGAAAGCCGGTATCGATTCTCTAAATGTTTCAGTTTCTGCCGCCATTATAATCTATGAGGCTTTGCGGCAGAGGAAAGCGGCATTTGACAATAAGTAATATTTTTATTAATATTAACCTAAATTATCTTCCAGGATAATTTATTTATTTGCGCCCGTAGTTCAGCGGATAGAACGGGAGCCTTCTAAGCTCTAGACGAGGGTTCGACTCCCCCCGGGCGTACGTTTCAGAAAAAAAGAAACACACATGGTGCCCATGGTGTAGTGGTAACACAGCAGGTTGTGGTCCTGTTATTTCGGGTCCGATTCCCGATGGGCACCCAGATAAAGAATCGCTCTAAAGGCGATTTTTTGTTATACTAGGGACAAGGTGAATGATAGAGCCGGTGGGTAATGCTATTAAAATATAAATATGAAAAGATTAGTCATGATATTAATTATTTTGATTTTAATATTTTTGTTATTACTATCAATGGGCCTGCTCTCTAGATATAATCTTGGCCCAGAAGAAATACTTCTAAAATTATTTGGCTCGAGATAGCATCAAAGGCCTTTTTTTGTATGGTATAATCTAATTATGATAATAGATCATCAGCCCGAGCCTCTCGTTGCTTATATTAGCATGGAGATCGCTCTGGAAAACAAAATTAAAACTTATGCCGGCGGTCTTGGTGTCCTAGCTGGAGATATTTTGCGTTCCGCCGTCAGCTTAAAATTTCCCATGGTCGGAGTGACACTTTTTAATCGCGATGGTTATTTTAAGCAGTCTATCGGAAAAGATGGGGAACAGAAAGAACTTCCAGACAAATCTGATTTTTTGCTTTTAAAGAAGATGCCGCAGACCGTTATGGTTAATATTGGCAAGGAGAAAGTTCTGGTTGGCGCTTGGCGTTATCGGATTAAAGACGAAAGCGGTTTTTGCGTTCCGGTTTATTTTTTAGATACGGACTTTCCGGAAAACACTAAAATTAACCGTGAGTTAAGCGGATCTCTATACGGCGGCAACGAAGAGTATCGCTTGAAGCAGGAAATAATCTTGGGCCGCGGCGCTATCAAGATGTTGGAAGCTATCGGCCATCAGAAGATCGAAAAGATTCATCTGAACGAAGGGCATGGCGCTTTAGCGGCCATAGAATTGTTTCTGAATTCTAAACAGAGAAAAGAAAAAGACAAACTTAAGGAGGTGAGAAATAAATGCGTCTTCACGACCCATACGCCGATACCGAAAGCGCAAGACATATTTTCTTTGCCGTATTTGCTAAGTTTCCAATCCGATTTTCCGGGGTATCTGCCTGACTTAGTAAAAGATAATGCGATCAATCTGACGAAGACCGGGCTTTATTTTTCAGGGTTTGCCAATGCGGTTTCGAAGGCGCACCAGCAGACGGCCAGAAACATATATAAGAATAACAATCTTCAGGCGATAACGAATGGAATTGATTCCTTATTTTGGACGGCGCCGGAATTCAAGATTCTTTATGATAAGAATATTCCAGGCTGGAGGGCGGATAATTCTTTATTAAAAAAAGCGGAGAGCTTATCACCGCTAGATATCTGGACAACGCATCAGCAAGCCAAGAAGCGTTTGATCGGGCAGCTTAATGAGAAATATAAAGCTGGTCTGGATAGCGATGTTTTCACTATTGCCTTCGCTCGCCGCTTCGCGACCTATAAGCGGCCAGAGTTTATTTTTAAAGATTTAGGTCGGCTATTAAAAATTAATCAGGAAAGACGGTTCCAGTTGATTTACGCTGGCAAGGCTCATCCTAGCGACATGGAAGGGCGGGAGATGATTAAAAAAATAAATTTATTGGCTAAAGGATTGAATCAAAATATTAAGATATTTTTTTGGGAAGACTATGATCTTGGTAAGGCGCGTCTTTTGACAGCCGGAGCCGACCTCTGGCTTAATACCCCCTTGCCGCCGAACGAAGCATCGGGTACGAGCGGCATGAAGGCGGCGCATAATGGCGTTCCGCAGGCGAGCACTTTAGACGGTTGGTGGGGCGAGGGCTACAAGAAAAATAAAACTGGCTGGCTGATAAAGGAAAAGCAAGGCGGAGATATCTATGATTTATTAGAAAAGGAGATCCTGCCGCTCTATTATGATTTTCCGGAAAAATGGCGTCGGTTGATGATTTCCGTAATCAGCCGCAATGCCTCATACTTCAATGCGCAGAGAGTCTTGAAGGAATATATAAAACGAGCCTATAAATTAAAATGAAAAAGGACCAAAATTTGGTCCTTTTTTTAATTCTTTTTTTCGACTCCTATCATTAGAGTCGCCCTGGTTCCTTCTCCGAGTTTGCTCTCAAAGGAGATTTTTCCTCCATGTCGCTCCGCCATTTCTTGGCAGAATTTGAGACCTAATCCCGTGCCTTTTTCATTGTGCGTGCCCGGAGTAGAATAATTTATTCCGAACATTTTTTTAAGGCTCTTCGGGGCGATTCCGACTCCTGTGTCAGTCACAGAAACTAGTAATGAGTTTCCATTTAAAAAATGTGACACGGAAATCTTTCCTTTCGGATTAGTGAACTTCAAGGAATTAGAGACAAGATTCCTGATGATTGTGCCGATGATATTAGCGTTGCCGTAAATAATCGTTCCTTCGGGCACTTTGTTAATAAGATCAATTTTTTTCTTTTTAGCCTCTATTTTCAGGACACCGGTAATTTCATCAATGATTTTCTTGAGATCGCAATCGGCCATAGCTATGGCAGATTGGCTGACTCGTGTCCGCGACCAACTTAATAGATTTTCTGCCAAGCTATAGACATTGATAGCTTGCTCATGCATTGTCTGCAGACACTCTTTTTGTTTGGCGGCTGGCAAATTGTAATCATCGGACGTCAATAATTCGGTGAGACCAATAAGAGAGTTAAAGGGGCCGATAAGGTCATGGGATAGGATAGAAAACATCTTATCCCTTTCCAGAATAGTCCTTTTAAGGGTTTTGTTTCCCGATTCCAATTTTTTAATCTTTCTTCTAAGCTTGTTCAATTCATCAGAAGTTTCCATGGCTGATATTATTATTTTTTAAGGTGCTTTTATTGTTCCAGGAATATTAACAGGTTTTTACTAATTTAGCAATAGCCGATATTTCCGAATCAAGAGAAAAGAGTTATAATACCGATATAAATAATCTTTAAATCTATGCCAAAAAAACAACAAGCCAAGTCTTCAAAGAAACAAACAAAATCATCGGGCGCGGCCCACGACCAATTCAAGGTCTACGGCCATGAAGTCCTGAAGAAAGTGAAGGAGCTTATCAAAGAAGGCAATATCCGCCGCATCATCATCAAGAACGAGAAGGGCAAAGTCATGGTAGAGATTCCGATGACTTTCGCGGTTGTCGGCACTGTCTTCGCACCGGTCCTAGCGGCCATCGGAGCCTTAGCGGCCGTCTTGAATAAATGCACTATCGAAGTGGAAAGAAAGTAATTTTCAGCGAAGAATAATCATTACTATATGTGCGGTATCATCGGATACTTAGGGAATAGGCCGGCTAAGCCTATCCTGATTGAAGGTTTAAAAAAATTAGAATACCGGGGCTATGATAGCGCTGGTATTTGCATTTTAGAAAGCGACAGCTTTTCCGTCGATAAGAAGATCGGTCCGGTCGCGGGCTTAGCTAAGAGCATTGAAAAACTGGAAACTAAAGGATTTTTAGGAATAGCGCATACGCGCTGGGCGACGCATGGCGCGCCGAGCGAAAAAAATGCTCACCCGCATTTTGATTGCCGCGAAGATATCGCGGTCGTTCATAACGGTATCATCGAAAATTATCAATCATTGAAAAAAGTTCTGATTGCCGAGGGTCATAAGTTCCGCTCAGAAACCGATTCGGAGGTCTTGGCGCACTTAATCGAGAAATTTTATCAAGGCAATCTGGAAGAGGCGGTCGTCAAAGCGCTCAATCTCGTCGAAGGATCCTACGGCTTAGTGGCTCTCAGTCGGCGCGAGAATAAGTTGGTAGCCGCGCGCCAGAGCTCGCCGCTCATTGTTGGCATCGGCGATAAGGAAACTTTTGTCGCCTCTGATATTCCGGCCATACTCAAGCACACTAAGAAAGTAATTTACTTGAAAGATAAGGATATCGCCATCATTACCGCCAAGGGCTGCAAGATTAAGAAACAAGATGGCCAAGCGGTCGATCGCGAAATTGAGGAGGTAAAGATGAATATCGCTCAAATCGAGAAGGGCGGCTATAAGCATTTCATGCTCAAGGAAATCTTTGAGCAGCCGACGAGCTTATCTCAGGTTCTGAGCGGACGCATCAAGAATGGCCGGATAAAATTATCAATCACCGCCGACCTTAAGAAAATTAAAAGAATAATTATTGTCGCCTGTGGCACGAGCTGGCATTCGGCGCTGATCGGAAAATACCTGATTGAAGAGATTGCGCGTATTCCTGTTGAAGTCGATTATGCTTCAGAGTTCAGATATCGTCATCCGCTCGTCAGTTCAGGCGACCTACTTATCGCTATTTCTCAGTCCGGCGAGACGGCCGATACGCTAGCCGCCTTAAGAGAGGCTAAGAGCGCCGGTGCGCAGACACTAGGCATCGTCAATGTCGTCGGTTCGACCATGACGCGCGAAGTCGATTCGGGCATCTATCTGCATGCCGGTCCGGAAATCGGCGTCGCCAGCACTAAAGCTTTTACTTCTCAGGTAGTCGCGATAATCTTATTGGCTTTATATCTGAAACAAGAAGCTGGTAATAAACTAGAACCGAAAATATTGAACGATTTGAAGAATCTTCCGGAAACGATTAGAGAAGCTTTAAAAGTAGAAAGAGAGGTGAAGAAGATAGCTAAGAAATTTAAAGACAAGACAAATTTCTTATATTTAGGCCGCGGCGTTAATTTCCCGGTCGCGCTAGAGGGCGCTCTGAAGCTGAAAGAGATTTCTTATATCCATGCGGAAGGTTACCCGGCTGCAGAAATTAAGCACGGACCAATCGCGCTAGTTGATGATAAGATGCCGGTCGTCTTTATCGCGACGAAAAATGATCTGACGGAAAAGATAATCAGCAATATGCAAGAAATCAAGGCGCGCGGCGGCAAGATCATCGCTATCGTTGATCGCGATTATGAAGATATCGAGCGCTTGGCCGATCATCTTTTGAAAGTCCCCGCCGCTAATCGCTTATTGGCGCCGATAGTGAATATTATTCCGCTTCAGCTTTTGTCCTATTATATTGCTAATGGCAAAGGCATAAACGTTGATAAGCCGCGCAACTTGGCCAAATCGGTGACAGTTGAATAAAAAAGACTTCGGATTCCTCGAAGTCTTTTTTTATGGCTTATTCTTTTTTAATTATTGCATTAGCGCCAATATCTCATCGCGCCTTTTTTCCATCGTCGCTTGATCGACGGCTTCAAGATTAAGGCGGACTTTCGGTTCGGTATTAGAACCACGGACATTGAACCAGAAATCAGGGTACTCTATCGTTATTCCGTCCAAGTAACTTATCTGCCCCTCGGCATATTTAGCTGAGATATTATCAAAGACTGATTTCTTGTCGCCGACGACGCGGTTGATTTCGCCGGAATTAAAATATTTATTAAAGGGGGCGACATAAGCGGCTATGCCTTGCGGGGCGGATGAAACGAGCGTGAGAAGTTTCAGGACGATGACGCTCGGATATTCGAAACAGCCGGCTTCGCCGCGCAGATAGAAATGACCGGAAGATTCTCCGGCAAAGAAAATATCCTCTTTGAGCATTTGCTCTTTGATTAAGGAATGTCCGACGCGAGTCATCACGGGAACGCCGCCGTTTTCTTTTATTAGGTCAATAGTGATGCGGCCGGGCCTGACGTCATAGCCGATTCTGGCTCCTGGTTTTATTTCCAAGAATAATTTAGCTAAGAGCCCGCGGATGATAGCCTGGTTGATTACTTGGCCTTCATTATCAATAAAGAACATACGGTCGCCATCGCCGTCGATCGCGATGCCTAAGTCTGCTTTTTTTGCTTTTACTTCGGCTTGCAGCTGAACGAGATTTTCTTCCTTAATCGGGTCAGCTTCATGCGCCGGGAAAGAGCCATCGAGAGAAAAATTCATCGGGATCAATTCGCAGGGAAGCTTGGCAAATAAAGCGTTGATATAGGTAGCGCCCATGCCATTAGCCGTGTCGACTACGACTTTAAGCGGTTTGATTTTTGAATTATCGGCAAAAGAAAGAGCATAAGCGATTTCATCCGTTAAAGCCCCGTCATTCTTGAGTATTTCTCCACGAGTCTCCGCTGGTAGAAAATGATTTTCTAAGACTTTGTCTTTCAGATAATCGATTCCGGTTTCGCCGCTGATCGGTACGCCCTTCGCGCGCACTAATTTAAAGCCGTTCCATTCTTTCGGATTATGCGAAGCGGAAACGGTTATGCCGCCGTCATAGCCGTAGTGGCCGACAGCGAAATACATCGTCGGAGTAGAGATCGTGCCTAGATCAACAACATCAGCGCCAGCTTCGGTAATTCCTCGGATTAGGCTGTCTTTTAATCCAGGCGAAGATAGCCGCATATCAGCAGCGACAGCAATCTTCAATTTTTTTCCTGGCGTATAGTCAGGGTCATTTTTTCTCAACTCTACGTAAGCTACGCCCAAGAGGCGGCCGAGCTCATTATCAAAATCCTGGCCGTAGATGCCGCGGATGTCGTAAGCCTTAAAGACTTCCGGATTTATTGGTAGCATAAAACCAAAGTCCGCCTAAGCCGAGCCAAGCGGCCATCAAGCCGAATACCCAGCCGGCAAAGGGGATAGAAAATAAGAGCCAAAGGATGATCACGCCCGGCACTAGAGACCAAGTCAGAGATAAATCCTCTTTCTTTAATATTTTTTTAATAAGTAAGTTTCCTAAGAATATAGCCGTCAGTACTTTAGCGACATAGGCCGCAATCAGCCAGAGAGCGGCTAAGATGAGCGCTAGCGGGATGCCGATGACTGTAATCATTAAGACCAGGACGATCGGGGGAAGAACGAAGAAGATTATTACTCCCGGAATAAGAATGCGCGCCTTCTTTTCTTCAATCAAACCGATAATTTTTTGAATGCAGTTCTGGCAGATAGTCGTCATGACCAATCCGACGGCGATAGCCGCGAAGATAGCGAAGAGGCGTCCCCAAACCCAGGGCCAGAAAAGATTATCAGTCTTTACTGCCGGAGTTTCCTGTTTAACATTGCCGGCGACGCTAGCATCGTTAGAAATATCAGCCGCCTGATCGGAAGTATAGTTGATATCGCCATTGATTATCGCTCCGGATGCGATTGTCAGCTTATTAGCCGCCTTGCCAGATAATTTTAGATCGACATTCTTGCCGATTTTTCCGGTTATCAGGGCCTGTCCAGCATAGCCGCCGAGGCCGCCATCGATAGTTCCTCTGGAAAATAAGATTGATCCGGCGACATAAGCATCCCAGCCTATTCGAGAGTCCGGCCCTAAGATGATATTAGCTCCGAAAGCATTAACATTGCGAGCGACCGGACCATTGATGGTGATATTGCTGCCGGCGACGCGGATATTGCCTCCGACCTCTCCGTTGACCGTGATATCTTGGCCGGCGGCGATGATATCTCCTTCGACTCGGCCGTTGACGGTAATAGATTGAGCGACTGCAACCAGATCGCCGCTGATATTGCCATCGACAGTGATTGAGGTCCCGGCGGCATAGAGGTTGCCGCTGACAATTTCTTCTTTAGGAATCAGGATAGCCTCTCCGGTTTTGGTTCCGGCCGCCTTAAGAGCGGTCAAAGGCAGTAATAGCAAGGCAAGAAACAATAAAATTTTGGTAGTTTTCTTAATCATAGCGATATTGTTAAATTTTAAAAAATGTTATAGTATAAGATGTTCCACCCGTCTTAGAATAGTTCAATTATAGCCCAAATATATGGGGGAAGCAATAAAAGACTTGCTCCTGAATCATGCCTCTTCTTTCAAAGATAGAGAAGGTTTGGAAGCTGGGAAAAGAATAATCTGTAAGCAATATAGCTTAGCAGCCATACCGAACTCCGATATTCTGAAAGAGTATCGTCTTTTGCTGTCTAAAAAAGAAATTTCTCCGATAGAATCCTTAGAAAAGATTCTGCGCAAGCGCGCTATTCGGACGTTATCAGGGATAGCGCCAGTCGCTGTCCTAACTAAACCATATCCCTGTCCGGGTTCATGCGCTTATTGCCCGCACGAAAAAGACGTTCCGGCGAGCTACCTATCTAATGAACCGGCCGTGATGCGCGCTATCCGCTGTGATTATGATCCCTATAAGCAGGTCGCCTTGCGCTTGAAAGCGTTAGAAAGCAACGGGCATGAGCCGACTAAGATTGAATTAATCGTTATCGGCGGAACCTGGAGCTATCTGCCGACGAAATATAAATACTGGTATGTTGTGAATTGTTTTCGGGCGGCTAATGATTATGAGAAGTTAAAAAAAATGGTCTTCAAGCGGCCGGAAGGAGAAAAGAAATTTGATACCGGTTTAAAAGCGCCATATGCGAAAGGACTATCTTTAACAGATTTAAAGAAAGCGCTTATCAAGGAACAGGCTAAGAATGAAAAAGCAGAATATCGTTTCATCGGATTAACTCTAGAAACGCGGCCGGATTATATTGATGAGAAGGAAGTGCGCGAAATGCGAACTTTGGGCGCGACTCGCATTGAAATCGGCGTGCAGGCGGTTGATGATAAGATTCTGAAATTGAATAAGCGTGGGCATGGCGTCAAAGAGATTGCCGAAGCGACCAAGCTGCTCAAAGAATACGGATTCAAGGTTACGTATCATCTCATGCCGGCTTTGCCGGGGGCGACGCCGAAAAAAGATTTAGAATTATTCAAGAAATTATTCAGCGACGAGCGCTTCCAGCCCGATCAGATAAAATTTTATCCGACCGTGGTGACAGCCGGCAGCTTATTATATCGCTGGTATAAACAGGGAAAATATAAGCCTTATTCTGATAAGCAATTGCAGGAATTAATTGTCGATTGCAAAGCCGCTGTCCCGCCGTATGTCCGCATTATCAGATTAATCCGTGATATTCCGGGCGAGTCAATTATCGCTGGCAATAAGATTACGAATTTGCGCCAGATCATGAAAGACCGGGGCGTGAAATGCAATTGCATCCGCTGCCGCGAAGCTAAGGAACAAGTGATCGAATTGAATTATAAGATTAGGACTATAAAATATCCGTCTTCGGGCGGAATCGAATATTTTATCAGCGCCGAAAGTTTTGATACTCGGACTTTATATGGCTTTTGCCGTTTACGGATAGATAAGAACAGTCCAGTCGCTCCGGCCATCATCAGAGAGCTCCATGTTTATGGAGTATTAGTTTCTGTCGGCGGCGATAAAAAGGTCCAGCATAGCGGCTTAGGGAAATTATTAATGAAAGAAGCCGAGGGTCTAGCCGCTAAAGGAGGAGCGGCTAAGATAGCTGTCATTTCGGGGGTTGGGGTTAGGGGATATTATAAAAAACTGGGATATAAGGAGAAAGATAGCTATATGGTTAAAAAAATTAGCTAATATATCACACAAAAATTTTTTGATTTTTTGTTGTAAATATGCTATTATTGTCATGTTATGCTGATTACTAAAAATATTACAACCTGGTCTAGCTTTATTGCCCCTTCTATTAAACTCTGATAACCAAGGGGCTGTTTAGTTATTCTAAAGCACCCTTGGGGTGTTTTTTATTAACTAAATCAATCCCTTTTATGTCTTCAGAAAAAATTAATTTTAAGATAGTTATTGCGCTGACCCTGTATCTAGTTTCACTTTTTGCCGCCAATACGTTGGGCTTAAAAATAATGCCTTTTATCTTTGGAACGCATTTATCAGTGGCCGTTTTTTTCTTTCCCTTCGTATTTTTAACAACTGATGTTATCGGGCAAGTTTATGGAAAGAAAATGGCGAAAAATTTTGTGCTGGCCGGGTTTCTCAGCATCTGTCTATTCATGGTTTATTCTCTTATTTCTCTATTCGTTCCCTGGGCTCAGAATGGTCTGAAGTTTAAGGATAGTTTTAACACGATTTTTGGTATCTCATTAAGAATGTCGCTAGCTTCACTTTTAGCCTATCTGATTGCCGAATATCAAGACGTGGCGGCCTTTTTCTTCTTTAAGAAAAAATTAAGCAATAAAGCTTTTTGGCTACAGTCCAATCTATCTAATCTCTGGTCTCAGCTTTTAGACACGGCTATTTTTATGATGGTGGCTTTCGCGGGCATATATTCCGCCAAAACCATTCTGCTCATCGGGCTTCCTTGGTGGTTATATAAAGTCGGCATGGGGCTCATCTATACGCCCCTATCTTATTTAGGTATTTATCTTCTAAAATATGAAAATAAAAACATTTAAAACTTCTATCTTTAAGCCGAACGAAAATTTATTATCTTTCATCTCTGGGTATCTGCCGCATATTCCTGATAACAGTATTTTGGTAGTGACCTCTAAGATCGTCGCCTTATCTGAAGGGCGATTTATTGCTGACGCGGATGAAACAACCAAAGAGAGGGTAATTAAGCAAGAAAGTGACATAGTTCTAAAGACTAAATATGTCTGTTTGACGATTAAGGATGGGATGGCCATGGCCAATGCTGGCGTTGACGAGAGCAATGGTAATGGTTCAATAATATTATTACCAAAAGATAGTTTTAAAGCGGCGGCCAAGATTAGAAGCTATTTTAAAAAGAAATACCGCCTTAATAATTTTGGCGTTATTATTACGGACAGCCGCTGTCTGCCTCTGCGCGCTGGGATTACTGGCGTCGCCTTGGGTTACGCCGGCTTCAGGGGTCTTAAAAAATATCAAGGAGCTTTGGATATATTTGGCCGGCCTTTTAAATATTCTCGCGTTGATGTAGCCGACAGTCTGGCGACAGCAGCCGTTCTTTGTATGGGGGAAGGAAACGAAAGGCAACCGCTCGCGCTCATTAATAACGTCTCTGTGGATTATGTTGAAAGAGTCAATAAAAGTGAGCTAAAAATTGATATAAAAGAAGATATGTACGGGCCTTTATTCAGGAAAATTAAATAATATTCTGTTTTTGACAAAAGAGGCTAGCTAAACTAAGATTAAACTATAATAAAAATCATATGAAATACGACCATTTGCAGGGCCAAGACCCGGCTGTCTGGGAAATAATCGAGAAGGAAGAGAGGCGCCAGAACGAAGAAATTGAGCTGATTGCTTCGGAAAATTACGTTTCTCCAGCCGTGCTCGAAGCTATGGCGACAGTTTTGACCAATAAATATAGCGAGGGCTATGTGGGCCATCGTTATTATGGCGGCAACTTAATCGTCGACGAGATTGAGACTTTAGCGATTGAGCGAGCGAAGAAATTATTTGATGCCGAGCACGTTAACGTCCAGCCTTTGTCCGGTTCTCCGGCTAATGCCGCGGTCTATATGGCCTTTTTAAATCCAGGCGACAAGGTTTTGGGTTTGAAGCTTGATCATGGCGGCCATCTTTCGCACGGGCATAAGGTTAATTTTTCTGGACGCTTATATAATTTCGTTCAATATGGAGTTGACCCGAAAACTGGAGTAATTAATATGGACGAAGTCAGGGAAATCGCTTTGCGCGAACGGCCGAAAATGATTGTCGCCGGCTTTAGCGCCTATTCCCGAGAAATAGATTGGCAGAAATTTCAGGATATTGCTGATGAGATTGGGGCTTTTACCTTCGCGGATATTGCTCATATTGCCGGCTTAATCGCCGCTAAGCAGATTAAGAACCCCGTGCCGATATTCGACGTCGTGTCGACGACGACTCACAAGACTTTAAGAGGTCCGCGCGGCGCCATGATTATGTGCAAGGAAAAATATGCCAAGCAGGTTAATAGCGCTGTTTTTCCGGGCATGCAGGGCGGTCCTCATGACCATATTACGGCCGCTAAAGCGGTCGCTTTCGGCGAAGCCCTAAAGCCGGAATTCGCGGAATATGCGAAGCAGATTATTTTAAATGCCCAAGCGATGGCCAAAGAATTTATAGCGCTTGGTTATCGGATAATTTCCGGAGGGACGGATAATCATCTAATGGTCATTGATTTAACCAGTAAAGGCACGGTCGGCAAAGAAGCGGAGAAAGCGCTAGAGAAAATCGGAGTTTCCGTGTCGCGTTCGACTATTCCGGATGATCCGAATCCGCCGATGAATCCATCGGGAATCAGAGTCGGAACTCCAGCGGTCACGACCAGAGGCATGAAGGAAGCGGAGATGAAATTGATCGTCAGTTATATTGATGAAGCCCTGATGAATAAGGAGAATGATGAAAAATTAAATGATCTCAAGGAAAAGGTTAAGGCCTTATGCGCTAAATTCCCGATTCCTACTAAATAAAATATGGTTACGCTTATTGATGGCCAGCAAATTGCTGAAAAAGTTAAGGACGAAATAACTAAAGGAATTTTTGCTCTAAGGGGAGTAAGACCTAATTTAGCTATTGTTTTGGTAGGTGAACGCTCTGATTCTCAGCTCTATGTTTCTTTAAAAGAAAGAGAGGGCGTAAAAGTCGGAGTCGATACGCATACCTATAGATTGCCGGAAAATATTTCCGAACAGGAATTATTAGACATCATCGGCTTCTTGAATAAGGATGCTTCTATCGACGGCATCTTGGTTCAATTGCCTTTGCCGGAAAAGCTAGATACTGATAAAGTGATTGCCGCGATTGATCCGCTCAAGGATGTCGATGGTTTCCACCCGCTTCATCCGGATTATATAATTTCTCCGGTCTTAGCTTCAATCCTGGCCTGCTTGGAAGATATAAAACTAGCTGTCGCAGGGAAGACGGCTTGCGTCTTGTATAATTCGGAAGTTTTTGGACAAAGTATCAAGGATATTTTAGAAAAGAAGGGGATGACAGTCAGTCTGAAAAATAATTCCGAACAAGCGGACGTCTTGGTAACAGCGCTCGGCGAACCGCATAAGATAAAGAAGGGAATGATAAGAGATGGCGCGGTCATCATTGATATTGGCATTACTAAGAAAGATGGTAAGGTCTTGGGCGATGTCGACTATGAAGACGTGAAAGATAAGGCGGGATATATAACGCCGGTTCCCGGCGGTATCGGCCCGATGACTATTGCCTTCTTATTTAAAAATGTTTGGGAAATATTTCAGAGGAAAGACAAGAAAACCGAAAAAGCAGAAGCGTAAATAAAAAAAGACCACTTTTGAGAAAAGCGGTCAGAAAACTTTTTAGCTGAAGAATTAATCCTCCTCATCTAGAATGGCTAAATTGCTAAAGGATTCTTCAATGTCTTGTTCGACTTGTTTGTTTATCAAAGTTATGGCAACAGCTCCGAAGAAGACCCCCATGATATAAAAGCAAACTAAGCTGAGGGGATCGATTGGATCGCCGCCAAGGGTTTTTCCGTTGAGAGTCATCTTGGTAGCTATGCTGGCTAAAACAAGGATCGAAATTGATAATACGCTGAAAAGAACGATTAACTGTTTCATTTGTCTGATTTATTTGGTATGAGATAATTATATAACATTTATATAAAACTGTCAATAGTAAGGGCATAATTTACCTAATATTTGAATAATGGTTGCTAAGAAGAAACAACAGATAAGAGAGCTTTTAAAGATTCATTTCGGCTATGAATCTTTTTTGCCTGGGCAGGAAAAGGCCATCGATAATATCCTGGCCGGTCAAGATACGCTCGTCGTCTTGCCAACCGGCGGCGGGAAGTCTTTGATATATCAGTTGCCCGCTTTGGTTTTAGAGGGGGTAACTATCGTTATCTCGCCGCTCATCGCTTTAATGAAGGATCAAGTCGACTCCTTGGAGCGCGTCGGCATTCCGGCGACTTTCATTAATTCTTCTATCTCGCCGGATGAAACCGAGAGGCGCTTAGCTAAAATCAGGAACGGCTATTACAAGATCATCTATATCGCTCCGGAGCGTTTTTATAATCAAGCCTTTCTCACCGAACTCAAGAAAATTAAGGTTTCTTTATTCGCGATTGACGAAGCGCATTGCATCAGCCAATGGGGTCATGATTTTCGTCCCAGCTATATGCGCCTTAAAGATGCGATCAAATTCGTGGGTTCACCGACCGTCGTCGCTCTGACAGCGACCGCAACGCCAGAAGTGCGCGATGACATCATCAAGCAATTAAATATGTCGGACGAAGATACGGTTATTACCGGCTTCGCGCGCCCGAATCTGCAATTTGCAGTTGTGCCGACGGCGAACGGACAAAAGATGGAGCATATTGTTAATCTTTTAACGACAAATTCAGAAATGGGTTCCGGTATAATTTATGTCGGTACTAGATCTAAAGCGGATGAATTAGTAGAAGCTCTGACGGAAAATGATATTAAGGCTGTAGTTTATCACGCCGGCATGGATACGAATAGCCGCGATTGGGTTCAAGATCAATTCATGAAAGGCCAGGCGCAAGTCGTTGTCGCGACGAACGCTTTCGGGTTGGGAATAAATAAGAAAGACATCCGTTTTGTTATCCATCACGACTTGCCGGGAACAGTTGAAGCTTATTATCAAGAGGCCGGTCGCGCCGGACGTGATGGTAAGCCGAGTTTCTGCTTATTATTTTATCATCAACAGGATCGCTATCTGCGCGAGTTTTTTATTAAGGGTGACAATCCCAGCCCAGAAATGATTATTGAAATCTATGATTTTCTGGTGCGCCGCGCCGGTTTAGAAGTAGACGCGCAAGCATCTATCTTGATAACGTATGCCGAAATTGCTCAGAGTCTATCGGAATCAGTCCCGGAAATGGCCATTGGCACAGCTTTGAAAATATTAGAAAAAGAGGGCTATCTCTCGCGGCCGAACGAGAAGACTTCTAACTCATTCTTGAAAGCCAAGAAAGATTGGGCAGAAATCGCCGCTTCTTTAAGCCATCGCGCTAAGAGCCAGTTAGAGATAGTTAATAGTTTGGGCTTGAAATATCATGATGAACTTATCGCCGGCTGGGAATTTAATCCCGAAGAAGTGTCCGTCGTTCTGAAAGTGAAAAAGGATTCATTGCTTCGCGCCGTCAAGAAATTAGCCGAGAAAGACCTGGTCGAATACAAGCCGCCTTTTAGAGGTACGGAAATAAAGATCTTAAAAATCGTCGAGCCGGAAGATATTAATCTCGATTTCAAGGCGTTGAAAGCGAAATCCGAGCGAGCCTATGAAAAGCTTAACGAGATGGAAAATTATGTCTATCATCTTGGCTGTCGTCAGGCTTATATATTAAATTATTTCGGCGATCGGAAATCCGAGCCTTGCGGCCAATGCGACAGCTGTTTGAAATTGAAGAGAAACAAGGATCGGGGCCAGGAAGATTATCGCCATAAGACATACTTAGATTAATTATGAATAAGGATCAGGCGGAAAATATTTTAAATCTAGTGAAACGCAATTATAATGAGATTGCCGCTAGCTTTGATGCGACTAGAAAGAAAGAAATTTGGCCGATCATGCGGGAATTCGCGGCTGACGTGAAAAACGGCGACCATGTTCTTGATGCTGGTTGCGGCAATGGACGATTATTAGAAGCTTTAAAAGACAAAAAAATAAAATATTTAGGGATAGACAATAGCGCCGAACTCATTAAATCGGCGCAGCAGAATTACCCTTCTTATGAATTTAGAGAGGTGGATATTCTTGACCTTAATGACCTGCCGGAAAATGATTTTGATCATATCTTCTGTCTCGCCGTACTGCAGCATATTCCCAGCCAAGAATTGCGAGTTAAATTCTTGAAAAACCTGGCCGCCAAACTGAAGCCGGCAGGCAGACTGGTCATCAGTACTTGGAATCTTGGGCGCTTGCCGAAATATCGCCGGCTGATACTTAAAAATTATTGGTTGAAACTGACTGGCCGCTATCAGCTTGAAGCTCGCGACCTAATTTTTCCCTGGAAGGATTCTTCCGGTCAGAACGTCAGTGATCGTTATTATCATGCTTTTACGGTCTCGGAAATCAAGCGCCTGAGCACCGCCGCCGGGCTGCAGATCAAGGAACTTAGGCGGGATAAATATAATATTTGGGTGCGTTTTTAGCCAAATTTCTGGTTTTATCAGGAGGGGTATTGACACCCCCGGGGGGTATGCTATAATAAAGTATATAAGTAGAATTCAGGAGAAATTATGAAAACCCCGGAAGGTAGATTGAACAATATTATTGGGCAGCTCAATGGAGCTAAAAAGATGCTGGCCGATAAGGATCGCGATTGTTTCGCGTTAGTCATCCAGCTCAAGGCCGCCCGCTCCGCCATTTCTTCGCTGATGGAGAAGCTGGTCGGAGAAGAGTTCGATTATTGCTTATTGAATTCCAAAAAATACGGTAAAGACAAGATAGAAAAAATATTCAAAGAAATAATTAATAAATAATTAATAAATAATCAAAAGTAACTAAAAACAAAAATATGTCTAACGTTCTTAATTTGACAAAAGGCAATTTTGCCGCCGAAGCGCTTAGTGGTCCGCTGCCGGTCCTAGTAGATTTCTGGGCTCCTTGGTGCATGCCTTGCCGCATGATGGCCCCAATCTTAGATGAGCTGTCTAAAGAGATGGAAGGAAAATTGAAGATCGCTAAGGTCGATACGGAAAATCCGGAAAATCAGTCTTTAGCCATGGAATACCAGATCCAAAGCATCCCGAACATGAAATTATTCAAGGGCGGGAAGATGATCGGCGAATTTATCGGCCTAAGAAACAAAGAATCCTTAAAGAAAGAAATTGAAAATTTATTATAAATAAAATTTGGCGCTCTTTCAGGGCGCCAGTTTTTTTAATCATTTCTCATATGAGTATTTTTGAAGACAATAATCGACGTTTAGCCGATATCAGAGAATTAGAAGGAATAAGCGAAGCCGAAATGGCGCCGCTCAGCCAGCCGGTACAGACGAAATATACAGAACTGGATGTAAACGGCCAGAAATATCCGGCCTGGCGCATTGTTTATAATCGCGCGATCGGTCCGGGCAAAGGTGGAATCAGATTTCACCCCGATGTTAATGAAGATGAAGTCAAGTCTTTAGCTTTCTGGATGGCGCTAAAGAATTCACTGGCCGATATTCCTTACGGCGGCGCTAAAGGCGGAGTCAGATTTAATCCGAAGGACGCCAGTCCGGAGGAGCTTCAGGCAATCAGTCGCGCTTATGTTCAAGCTTTTCATGAATATCTCGGCGAGAATAAAGACGTGCCGGCGCCGGATGTCTACACGAACGGGCAGATTATGGCTTGGATGCTGGATGAGTTTGAGAAAATTAATGGCCGCCATGAACCGGGGATGATCACGGGCAAGCCGCTAGAAATCGGCGGTTTGGCCTTGAGAGGCGATGCCACCGCGCAAGGCGGATATTTAGTCGTTAAGGAGATGGCCGGAGAATTCTTGAAAGGGCGCGCGCATGAAAAAGTGACCATCGTTATCCAGGGCTTCGGCAATGCGGGCCTGTTCATGACGGAGAAATTATTTAATGACGGCTATAAGATCATCGCTGTTTCCGACAGCCAAGGCGCTATCTATAATGAAGGCGGCTTGAATATTCCGGAATTGATAAAATTAAAGAATGGCGGCCAGTCGGTCGGAACTTATGCCGGCGGCAGCCAGATGACTAATGCTGAGCTCTTGGAATTAAAAACCGATATCTTAGTCTTAGCGGCTCTAGAAAATCAGATTACAAAAGATAATGCGGCGCGCGTTAAAGCGGATTATCTAGTTGAACTCGCGAACGGACCGGTTAGCTATGAGGCCGATCAGATTTTAAAAGACGCTGGCAAGATTATTGTTCCAGATATTTTAGCGAATTCCGGCGGCGTTATCGTCAGTTATTTCGAATGGGCGCAGAATAAGACGGGTAGCATTTTGGATGAAGAATATCTGCGTAATTTATTAGAAAAGAAGATGAAAGCGAATTGGCAGAGAGTCTATAGCAAATATTTAGAGAAGGGAAAGAAGATAACTTTGCGCCAGGCGGCCTATATCTTAGCCATTAAAAAGATATTAGCGGCGGCGAAGTGGCGCGGCTAGGAGAGACTCTATATTGAAAAAGAAAAAAAGATGAAAATAAAAAAAGACGGGGTTAAACCCCGTCTTTTAATTAATTTCAAGTCTACGGCTATTATCTGTTTTGGTTACTCACAGCCGGCAGTAGTAGAACCGGCAGCGGCTGTTCCGGAACCGAAACCGGCGGCAGGGGAAGTGCTGGACAAAGCAGTCTGGCATTCTTTCGGCTGGTTATTGAAAGCGCTGCAGATAGTCTTTAATAGGGAAGCGGAATCACGGGCGCTGGAAATCTCCTGGCCGTTAATGATCAAAGTTGGAGAACCGCCGACGTTATACTTATCGTTAGCGGCTTTATCAACATCGAAGCCAGGATAACTGCCCTGATAGCCGATATTGTTGGTGAAGTTACTGGTTACCTTGAAGCTCTGATCGGTCTTGGAAACGCAAGCAGCGAGTTTAGTCTTGTCGACCTTAGCGGAAGTAAGACAAGCGTCGGAAGAGCTAGATTCTAAGAAGCAAGCCAGGTAAGAATTTAATTTGCTGGTCTGTTCTTTCTGGATGCAGTATTGGGTCAGGTTTTCATTCAGTTCCTTCTGGCCATGCATGGCATAGCTGCAGAAATCTAAAGTAAAATCGATCTTATTGCCTAAAGCGGCCAGGACGGGCAGGATGCCTTTTTCGATCTGGGTGCCGTAAGGGCAATAGCTCATGACGAATAATTCGACCGTTGGCTTATCGCTTTTCACGGAAACAGTCGCGGCCGGAGCGGAATTAGCGGCCGTGTTATTACCGGTAGCGGCGGCAGCGGCTTGCTGAGCAGTCTCTTCAATATTCAAAGCTTGCGGGAAGAATAATTTTCCGTCTTTAGTGATATAAGATTCGACGACATCGCTGACGATATCAATCTTTAATTTATAGAGTCCATATTCGGTAGTAACTTCTTTGATCGTCGCCTTGCTGCCGCTCTGCATCAAATAAGTGTTGACGAAAGTTTCGGCCTTGGCCTGAATTTCTTCAGGCTTCAAGTTCTTAGTTCCCGGTTGGCGGAAAGAGAAGAAGCCGATGACAACGAGGACAATCACGAGGATGATCGGCAGGACTATCCTCATAAAAACTTCTTTGGCGAAGATTTTTCTTATGATTTTTTTCATAATTTTTTTTATGATTATTTTATTATTATCGTTTATTATTATTCTATTATAGTAAAAATAGGCGCGGCCGTCAAAGCGAGCGGGTAGTAGCCTTAATTGCGAGGCATGGCGGCCTGCAAGGCGGCCGGCAGTTCGATCCGGAAGTCCTTAGTTTCACCCTTCAGATCATGAAAATTCAAGTGATCAGCGACCAGGAAGACCCGTCCGAGGTTTAATTTCTTATTCTTAGCCTCGGTCTTTTTAGTATAATAGAGGCCGTCGCCGACGAGCGGATGGCCGTAGGCGAAGAAATGGACTCTGATTTGATGAGTGCGGCCGGTCTTGATACTGACGCGGAGCAAGGTATAGTTGACGAATCTTTTTAGGACTTCGAATTCGGTAATAGCGACGCGCGATTTCATCCAGCTGTCGATATTGCCTTGATCGCGGTCTTTTGGATGGCGTCGGCGCAACAAATCTTCCGAGCCGGACGGTAAAGCGGCCATCTTATAGCCTTCTTGAGAACGGGTAATCGGAAAATTGATCGTGTCGACATCATGGGAAACTTTTCCATGGACAAGCGCGATGTATTCCTTATTGACTTCGCGCTCCTTGAATTGGTTCTTGAGATTTTCAAAGCTAGCCTGAGTCTTGGCGATAACCATCAAGCCGCTCACTTCCTTATCAAGGCGATGAACTAGGCCGGGACGAATCGGATCGTCGCCGACATCCTTGATTTTCTTATAATTAGCAATCAGCCAATCGGCTAAAGTCGGCTCTTTTAGATTTCCGCCCGCATGCACAGCTAAACCGGCCGGTTTATTGATAACCAGATATTCCGGGGTTTCCGCGATAATTTCCGGAACTAGTTCCGGCGCCAGGACTTCTTTAGCTTTCGTCATATATGTTAAAAGTTAGTGTTATTATAGGTCGGGCCGCCGCTCTTTTTCTGGCGGCTGAAGATAGTTTCCAGATCGGCGCGCTTTATTCCGCCCATGAAGAAGAGAGCGATGAAATAAACGGCTATAGCGGCGAAAAGAGCTAGGAGCAAGCCCTTTGTGCCAGATTGACTCAGAGGGGCTAGCCAGTACAGGCAGAGTCCCATAATAGCTGCGCTAGCTAAGGATTTCAAGCTTAGGACAAGATTGGGGCGGAAGCGGCTATACTTAAATACGCAAACGGCGGCAAAAATTGCGATGAGGGTCTCGCTATAGATAGTTACGGCCGCGGCTCCGAAATATGAGTATCTAGGAATCAAGACGAGATAAGCAATCAAGGCGGTTAGGCTCGTGAAGATATAATAACCGATCATCTTTTTTTGCTTGTCGAGCGCGATAACGGCATGAGAGAACATTGTGCCTAAGAAGATAGCCGCGACTGCGAAGATGAGGATTTGCAATATCAAGCCCGAAGCGGCGAATTCTTCGCCGGCGACGGCTGTCATGATCGGGCGTCCCAGAAATTGCGCGCCGACGATAAGCGGGATAGCGACGAGGGCCATGAAGTCGAAAGATTTCTGGAGCACGCGTTTGAAATAATCATGGGCTTTATCCGACCAAGCCGTCGTGAGTATCGGCAAGACTAAGCCGGCAAACATAAACGGTATCGTTGTCAGCACATCGATTATCTTATAAGTCGCGCCGTATAAGCCGACAACATCCGCCCCGCGGAATAAAGATAAGAAGAGGGTATCGGCGCGCAGATAGATAAGATTGAGTACTATCGTGATGGCAAAAGGCCAGGATTTAGAAAAGATATGTTTCCAGACAGCGCGGTCGAACTCCGGTTTGATGAAAGCGAATTTTACGGCCAAGAGATAATGGCCGAGGAAGCTGACGGCGGCGGAAACGACTGTGGCCCACAAGATTCCATTCAAGCCGTAACCGAATTTCTTAGCCAGAACAATGCCAATAATGAGCGCGACGCGGCTAAGTACTTCAGCGATAGCGTCGCGGCCCATGCTCAGGCGTTTTTGGAAGAGCCCGATCAAGACCTGGTTCAGAGCTGGAAAGATGAAAGAAGCGAGAGCAATCAGAACCCCGGCTTTGACGACGGTGCTATAAGGAAACAATGAAACCGTCAGGGGCGCGAGCAGAAGGATAGCGATTATAGAAATTAGGCGCACGCCGAAGATATTGTTTAAGATTTTATTCTCATCGGCGCCGTGGACGCTAATCATCTGAACGGTAACAAGCGTCAGACCGAAATCGGCAATGACGGCAAAAAAAGTCAGGAAGGTCAGAACGGTCGTATATTCGCCGAAACCGGTCCGGCCGAGATAGCGGGTGATGAAGGCTAAAGCTAAAAGACCCAAGACTGTCGAAACAGCCTTGCCGGCGATTTGGATTATGGTATTATGGGCAATCTTTTTCGCTAAGCTCATTTTCTTGTCTTTTAAGCGTTATTTTTATATAATATTAAAGTCTAGATTAATTATATCATATTTACCATATCTTTATGAAAGTAGCTAAAAAACAAGTCCTAGCTTTTGTTTTTTTAGTCGTCATCAGCCTTATCGCCGTTTCCTTTGTTTCACCGGCGCACGCTGATCAAAGTCTTGTAACCAGTCAGATCGGTTTGAATGAAGCTGGGGATGTTTATGGCAGTCGCACGCCGACAGACATCCGCACTACCATCGCCCGGATAATCAATGTCGTTTTAGGCTTTCTGGGAGTGATTTTCGTCGTTTTGACTATTGTCGCCGGTTTCCAATATATGACTGCCGCTGGGAATGAAGAGAAGACCAAACAGGCGCTTGGTCTGATTAAGAATGCGGTTATCGGCCTGGTTATCGTTCTGATGTCTTGGATGCTCACGAGATTCATCGTTAGACAGATGAGCCGAGCGACTAATGGCGCGGTCGACTATACGACTTATACCCCTTATACTCCATAATCGGATTTTTCCTGGATTGACAATATTTTGATTTGTGGTATTATTGTCATTAGAAAGCTAGTTGTTTACCACAATTAGCTTTTTCTCTTATCAACTTAATTTAACCTCTAATATATGTCAGAAATAAGTAGCGCTATCAAGCAGCTATGCGAAGAAAAAAATTTAGATTATCAGGCGGTCATTTCGGCCGTCGAGTTGGCCCTAGCCGCCGCTTACCGTAAGGATTATGGCGAGCGCAATCAGAACATCCGCGTTAAATTCGATCCGAACACCGGCACTTCGGAAATTTTCGACGTGAAGACGGTCGTCGATAACCTGCCGGAAGCCGAAGAAGCGGAGATGCTTCAGAATCTATATAATCCGAATTTAAAAGAATTGAGCAAGGAAGAATTCCGTAATGATTTCAGGAATGATTTCCGCCACGAGATTAAGACCGAAGAAGCTTTGACCGAAGATGGCAAGAAAAAATTCAATCCGAAGACCGATATCCAGGTCAAGGAAGCAGGCATCTTGAAGCATGATGCGAAGATTGGCGACGAGATCATCACTGATTTGCCGGTTCCGGACAGTTACGGCCGCATGGCCGCGCAGACCGCTAAGCAGGTCATTATCCAGAAATTCAGAGAGATGGAGCGCGATACTATTTTCGGTGAATTTAAGAGCAAGGAAAAAGAAGTCGTTTCCGGCATCGTCCAGCGCCGCGAGGGCCGCTTCGTCTTTGTCGATCTCGGCAAAGCGATCGGCGTTTTGCCGGCCGAAGAACAGATTTACGGTGAGCACTATAATCCGAATGATCGTGTTAAAGTATTTATAAAAGAAGTGCGTGAAGGCCATAAGGGCCCGGAAATCGTCTTGTCCCGCCGCTCTGAAGAAATTTTGCGTAAGATTTTCTATTTAGAAATTCCGGAAGTTGCTAACGGCTTAGTGGAAATAAAAGCCGTTGCGCGTGAAGCTGGCTCTCGTTCTAAGGTCGCTATCTGGACAGAGGCGGAGAATGTTGATCCGGTCGGTTCCTGCGTCGGTCAGCGCGGCTCTCGCGTTCAGACAATTATCAGCGAACTAGGCGGCGAGAAAATTGATATCATCGAATATAGCGAAGACGATGCTAAATTCATCGCTAACGCTCTCGCTCCGGCCAAAGTCATCTCAATCGATCTTGATCAAGTTGAACATAAGGCGGTTGTTAAAGTCAGTTCTGATAAGTTATCCTTAGCTATCGGCAAGGCTGGACAGAATGTCCGCTTAGCCGCCCGCTTAACTGGCTGGAAGATTGATATTATTGAAGCGACTGAAGACGGCGAGAAGAAAGTCTTGGCCGTTGATGAGAATAGCGAGGAATTGACTGAAGCTAATGAAATAATTAAGGGAGCGGAGGCTAGCGAAGTCGAGGCTGAAGTCCAAGATATCATTGAAGAAGCTGCAGAGGGCGAAGCTAAGGCGACTAAAGCTGTTAAAGAAAAAGCTGCTCCGAAAGCTAAAGCCAAGAAAGCCGTCAAAAAGACTAAAAAAGAATAATTATAAAAAATAAATAAACACACGTTTATGCTAACAACGTTATTCATTCTCGGGAGCGCAGTGGTCGCTCTCATCTATGGAGGAGTAGTGATCGCTTCTATCCTGCGCCTGCCGGAAGGGAACGATAAGATGAAAGAGATCGCGGCGGCTATCCAGGCCGGCGCTAAAGCTTTCTTGAATCGTCAGTATCGCGCGGTCGCAATGGTGGCCGTCGTCTTATTCTTGGTTATCGGTTTTGTTCCGGTCTTGGGCTGGATGACTGCCTCGGCCTTCATAGCTGGCGCAGCCTTATCGGCTTTGACCGGTTATGTCGGTATGTATGTGAGCGTGCGCGCTAATGTCCGCACGACAGAAGCGGCTCGCGGCGGTTTAGCTAAAGCCTTGAACGTCGCCGTTAAAGGCGGCAGCGTCACGGGCATGCTCGTTGTTGGGCTAGCTTTATTAGGTACGGCCGGATTTTATTTCTTAACTAACGATTTGCATGCGCTTATCGGTTTTGCTTTCGGAGGATCTTTGATCTCTATCTTCGCTCGCTTAGGCGGCGGCATCTATACTAAGGCCGCGGATGTGGGCGCTGATTTAGTCGGTAAAGTCGAAGCCAATATTCCAGAAGATGATCCTCGCAATCCAGCGGTCATTGCTGACAACGTCGGCGATAACGTCGGCGATTGTGCAGGTATGGCGGCTGACTTATTTGAGACTTATGCGGTTACTTCAATCGCGGCCATGGTTTTAGGCAGCTTATTATTTGCGGGTGATAAGAATATCATCCTATTCCCGCTAGTCCTTGGCGCAGTTTCCATTATTGCTTCTATTATCGGTATTTTCTTCATCCGTTTGGGTAAGAAGAAAAATATCATGCGCGCTTTATACAAAGGCTTGATCGCGGCTGGCGTCTTATCAGCTATCGCTTTTTATCCGATTACTAAATATATGATCGCGGGCGCGCTCAGCACTAAGATTTATTTGGCCGCTCTGATCGGTTTAGTCGTTACTGGCTTATTAGTCGTTATCACTGAATATTATACTTCCACTGCTTTTAATCCGGTCAAAGACATTGCGGAAGCCTCGCGCACCGGCAGCGGCACTAACGTCATCGCCGGGTTGGCGGTTTCAATGAAGTCCACAGCTATGCCGGTTATCGTTATCTGTTTAGCTATTCTCGGCGCTTATTCATTGGCTGGTTTATACGGCATCGCAGTTGCAGCTATGGCCATGTTATCGATGGCGGGCATTATCGTCACTATCGACGCTTACGGCCCGATTACTGACAACGCCGGCGGTATCGCCGAAATGGCGGAACTCGGTGATGATGTCAGAGATATCACTGACCCTCTAGACGCAGTCGGTAATACTACCAAGGCGGTTACTAAAGGCTACGCTATCGGTTCCGCCGCTTTAGCCGCTTTAGTTTTATTCGCTGATTTTACTTTTAAGATCAAAGACGCTGGCGGCAATGCTCAGTTTACGATTGATAATCCTTACGTGCTTGTCGGTCTATTCATCGGCGGCTTATTGCCATACCTTTTCGGCGCAATGGCTATGAAAGCGGTCGGACGCGCGGCCGGTTCGGTCGTTGAAGACGTTCGCGCTCAATTCAAGGAAAAGACCGGTATCATGAACGGCACGGAAAAACCGGATTACGGACGCACCGTTGATATTGTTACTAAAGCGGCTATTAAAGAAATGGTTATCCCGGCTCTTATTCCGGTTGTCGCTCCGATTATCGTCGGCTTCGGCTTTAATATATTCGGCGCAGGACGCGGACTCGAAGCTTTAGGCGGATTATTAGTCGGTTCCATCGTTACCGGCATCTTCGTCGCAGTTTCTATGACTTCCGGCGGCGGCGCCTGGGACAATGCTAAGAAATATATCGAAGCCGGTCATTTTGGCGGCAAAGGCTCTGATGCTCATAAGGCGGCGGTTACCGGAGATACGGTTGGCGATCCTTATAAGGATACTGCCGGACCGGCAATCAATCCGATGATTAAGGTTTTAAACATCGTCGCTCTTCTCATTGTCGGCTTATTACTCTAAGATAATTACTGATTGAAATTAAAAAACGCCTCCTTTTTCGGAGGCGTTTTTAGTTAAATAAAAAACCCCTTAGCTTAAGGGGTTTGTCTGTAAGATTTAAAGTTCTATTTTTAACTCTTCTATTTCTCTTTCAATCTCTTCGATGATCATGATGATGAATTCATGAAGACCGGCATTGTATTCCATAGTCATTTCTATAGCCGTGCATTCCATATGCTCAAGCTCTTCAGCCATGACTGTTTTAATAATCTCAAGCTTATCATCAGCCTTGATCATTTCTACGACCTTTTTTAAATTACTGATAAGCTCTTTTTCCTCTTCGATATTGCCGGGAGTCTTTTTTACTCTTTGTAGCAAATCGGAGAAATTAGGCACTTTTTTCTCTTCATTCATCGTCTTATCTTGGTTTACTTTTTAAACAACTTTAACTATACTTTATACTATAAACCTTTTAATAAGGCAAGAGCTTGAACATATTTATAATTTTATGTCAATTGAACAATTAAATCCTGAAACAGGAAACACTAACAAAAATCGCCTAGAGCTTGAACTCAACGGCTGCGAGGTTATTGTGGAAGAGAATGAGGTCATCGCCGGACCGGGGAAGGATAACGAGGTCGCTGAATTGATCAGAGAAACGGCGAATGCTCCAAAAGTGACTATCCGTAAGGATGGACAGCTGTTAAATTGGTCTGAATTTAAGGAATGGCGCAAGAAGGTGCAGGAGGATCCGAAATTCTTTAATGATGAAAAATATAAGAAAATCATCATAGCCTTGAACCAGAATCGTCTGTCGAGAGCCAGAATAGATCATATCGGCTCATTCATCAATATGTTGAGTGATAAGCCGCAGGCGGTTGACTGGAGGGCTCGCTACGAAAAGATAGCCGGCGGAGCGGACGACCAATCGTATATGGTCTTGTCCGAAGGCCTTAGGAACAAGATGATGGACGAGATTGATAAGCTAGCCATCGATATCTATAACTCACTCTAGAGCCCGATAATCATTCTTGCTTTTTAAGGGCAGTCTGATAGAATAAAATAGTTTTCAATACCTCATAAGCGGACCCCGAGTCCGCTTATGCTAACTTATATCATATGCAAGTCACAAAAAAAGATTTAGAAAAATCACAGGTTGAGCTCACCATTGAATTGTCTAATGAAGAGTTCGCTCCTTATATTGAAAAAGGCGCGGAAAAAGTTTCCCACGAAGTGAAGATCGAGGGTTTTCGTCCGGGCAAGGTCCCGTTCGACGTGCTTAAGCAGAAGATTGGCGAAATGACTATTCTCGAAGAAGCCGCTCATCTCGCCATCCACAAGACTATCGACGAAGCGATTGATAAGAATACCATGGGCCGCCAGCCGGTCGGCCAGCCCCAGGTCAATGTCGCCAAGCTCGCTCCGGATAATCCTTTAGAATATAAAGTAATCGTTTCCTTGATTCCGGAAATCGCCTTAGGAAAATACAAGGATTTGAATATCAAGCCGGAGGAGGCGAAGATCGAAGCTAAGGAATTAGATCGCGCTATGAATGACTTGAGAGAGATGCGCGCCACCGAAGTTATCGCCGACAGGGAAATAAAGATGGGCGATAAGGTTGTCGTTGATATCAAGATGTTTCTGGATAAAGTTCCGTTAGAAGACGGCGAGCATAAGGAATTAGGGTTGCTCTTAGGCAAGGATTATTTCGTTCCGGGTTTCGATAAAAAATTAGTCGGCGCCAAGAAAGGCGAAGTCAGGAAATTCGAGCTGCCTTATCCCGACGATCATCACCAGAAGAATCTCGCCGGCAAGATGGTCGAGTTCGAGGTTGCTATCAAGGAAGTCTATGACCGTGTTTTACCGGAATTCAATGATGAGTTCGCCGCTTTTTTCCAACTTAAGACCCTGGATGAATTAAAGAAGAATCTAGAAGAGAGCTTGCTGCACGAGAAAAAGCATCATGCTGATCTGAAGAATGAATCCGAATTGCTTACTAAGATAATCGAGGATACTAAATTCGGTGATATGCCGGAAGAGATCATCCAGAACGAGCTTAAGAGCATGCTGGCTGAATTAGAACAGAGCGTCGTCCGCCAAGGCGGTAAATTTGAAGACTATCTTTCCAGCATCAAGAAGGATAGGGCGGGATTAATGATCGAGATGGCGCCTAACGCCGTCAAGCGCATTAAGTCCGCGCTCGTTATCCGTGAATTAGCCGTCGTCGAGAAGATCGCTCCGACCGAGAAAGAAATCCACGAGAAGATCGATGAACTTAAGAAACAATATGCGGGCAATAAGGAAGTCACAAAGATGCTCGAAGAAGAGCACTATCATACCTATCTCAGTAATATCATGACTAACGAGAAAGTCATCACGAAATTAAAAGAATGGAACTATGCCACCCCTGGCACAAAATAAAAAAGCGGGATTTGATTATGAGATACTGGATAAGTATGAGGCCGGTTTAGTTCTGCATGGCCATGAGGTCAAAGCTGTACGCGCCGGCCAGGTCAGCCTGAAGGGCAGTTTCATCTCTATCCGCACTAAGAGCGGGAAAACCGAGCTTTATCTCATCGGCGCCCAAATATCCCCCTATAAGGCCGCTGGGCCCATGCCGGACTATAATCAGACCAGGGAGCGGAAATTGCTCCTGAAAAAAGAGGAAATTAACCAATTATTAGGCAAGAAGCTGAAAGAGGGCTTGACACTTATCCCCCTCAAAATATATACTAATCATAGTTTTCTGAAGCTTGAATTCGCTATCGCCCGCGGCAAGAAGAAATTCGATAAGCGCGAGGCGATTAAGAAGCGAGAAGTCGACAGGAATCTACGGTCATTGACAAAGAGGCGCTAGCGCCTCGAAACTATGATTACTGGGGATGAAAGGCATCGACAGCCGGACCTTTCTCTAAATATTCAAGACGCGCTTAGCTATCCGCGTTAAACTGACTAAAAAAACACAAATGCCAAATCGGCAAGAGCATTCACTTGGTTAACTCCGAGTTATGCTCCAGTTATGGCCTAACAAATAAAGCCATAGCCATCGGACACGGCAAGTCTTCATAGCCGTCTCTCCGGTGTCATCAACATGAAGATAGGCTTCTGCCGCTCTTTCCGGAAGGATGCCGAAACAACAGAAAGATCGTTCCAACCGCTTTTGTCCGGTTTCTGATGGTTGGAATTAAACAACAAAATCGGTCTACTCTTGTAAATGTGTTTAGATAAACCGACTGGACATGGGTTCAACTCCCATCATCTCCACGTAAATGCGCCGCGGTGGCGGAACTGGTAGACGCGCTGGACTTAAAATCCAGTTGTAGCGATACAGTGCGGGTTCGATTCCCGCCCGCGGCACCAGTGATTAGTTAGATTAAGAATATTGCGGGTATCGTATAGTGGTTATTATGCGACCTTGCCAAGGTCGAGAGACGGGTTCGATTCCCGTTACCCGCTCAAAAGAAAAAAGACAGGATTAATCCTGTCTTTTTTCTTTTCGTGTTGAGTTTTGGGAATCGAACTAGTAGCGAGCGAGATATGAGAAGGAGCGGAAGCGACGACGAGTAATCGAGCGACGATAAACGCGACCCAGGGAAGCGTTTAGCGGCTACTCTGGACAAGTGAGCTTTTCGCTTGCTGGCGAAAAGCGAGCGCGAAACCCTCCGTATCTGTTAAGGTATAAAAATAGAGTAATATTGGTATATTTTTATTATATTGACAAATATTGACATATTATGTTAAACTTTTTTGTTACATAATCGCTTTAACACCAACACTGATGTTATCGCTTTCTATCTGTCCTTTAAAATAATTAAAAACAATAACTAAATAAGAAAGGAAAATAATCATGAAAAATCTTGATGTCATCTTTGAAGGCCTAAAAAGTACCTGGTTTCCCACAAAAGAAGACAAGGCCTGGAAACAATGGGTAGATTTTCGAAATAGGGAAGAAAATGATTTAATTGGACTTTTGACTGCCGATGTTAAGGAGGGATTTAAAAGAAGAGCCCTGTTTCTTCTTCTTGTTCCTTCCTCGGATTTCAATTCTATTTATTGGAAGAATGAAGTAGGGAAGTTTTACAAAGGACCGGAATTTTTGCATTCTTTATCTCCATCTCTTCTGGGCTATGTGGCTGAGCTCGTATCCGAGTTCTGTCGTACCCTGAGTCCGATGCATTGCGAGCGCCCCAAAAATATTGTCAGTGGCGGTGGCGATATCAGAATTTTTATGCAAGTTCCAGATAAGTTTCATGACGCTTTGAGCTTCTATAATAATTGTATTCTGGAGTTACTCCCCCTTCTTTCCATTGAACAGGGCGAAAAAATATTTTCGTTGTTTCGTCTTATGGACATTTCCAGCTATTCTGGCATGGAAGATGAATCAGGCTATAACCCCTTTAGTTGGTTGTTGAGTGCTAAAGACATCGATGAGAAGTGGAAGAAAATGGCTGATGTTGAGATGCGGAAGATTGTTCAAAATGAGCTTTCTGGAAAGGTCAAATCCAGGGAAGAGTGGGAGAATGCTTTGAGCTGTTATGCTTCAGTCGTTCAGTCCCAGATTTTTAGCGGACCTAATTATTCGGTTGCTATGTTTGCGGAGCAAATGGAGTTTATCGTAGATAATTGTAAATCTAGAATGCAGCCGATAAACGATTGGCATGTTGCTAAAATATTTAATATTTTAGCGGCCGATAATTACAAGGATTTACGGTATAAAATTGCTAAATTTGTTGTGTTCGAACGTCAAGGGAAACACTCCGAATTTTCTGTCTATAACGAAGAAACGCTTCAAGCGGCGACTCAGATGATTACAGAGTTCGGTGATAACGATTCTGAACTGGCTGACAAATTAACTCAGTTGATTACTATCAACGAAGAAAAACAAACAGATAATGCAGCCAAGCTATTAAAAAAACAACAAGCGGAAGAAAAGCTATTATCCCAAATGAAGTAATTTAATTCAAAGTAGGTAAATCCCCAGATGATTTAATTATCTGGGGTTTTTATTAAACAGTATTGAGTTTCGGGAATCGAACAGGTTGGAAGCGAGACGCGAGCTGCGGCGAAAGACGCAGAGAGCGGGCGAGCGTCGGAATAATATTCGATTACCGGCCCCTCTCAAGGGCTCTTTTTATTCTCAAAAATTATGCTAGAATTAAATTGATGCGGTAGCCAAGCGGTAAGGCAAAAATTTTAAGACTAGCAGAATCATTATAAATAATTATGACTAAAATCTTCCTCACCTCTTCGGTCCACCTTGTCGCTAAGGACATCGCCAAGAAGCTCGGTGGAGCCAAGAATAAGAAGCTCCTCTATATCTATACCGCTAGTGAAAAGAAGCCTGGCGAATTATGGCAGAAAATAGACAGGCGGGCTCTTATTAAAGCAGGCTTTAAAGTTATTGACTATACTATCACCGGTAAGACCGCGGCTATTATAAAAAAAGACGTTCAGGAAAGCGAGGTTATTTATTTTGGTGGCGGAAACACCTTTTATCTATTACAACAAATCCAGCTCACTAAATCTGCCAGTATATTTCGTAGGGCTGTTGAAGCCGGTAAGATTTATATCGGTACTAGCGCTGGATCTATAGTCGCCGGACCGGATATTTATCCTTCTTATAGACTCGATGATGTTAAACAAGCCCCCAAGATTAGGGGGTATAAAGGATTGAGTATTGTTGATTTTGTTATATTCCCGCATTGGGGTAGTGAACACTTCAGAAGCCGCTATCTAAATCAGCGCCTAGCCTTTAATTATCATACTAAGAACAAGTTTATCCTCCTCAACGATTATCAGTATATGCAAGTAGAAGGAGATTGGTATCGCATGGTTGAAGTAAAACATTAATTATAAGGACGCAATAAAAATATGGACATCAACCAAATCATCATCTACATCCTAGTTTTTTTCATGGCTCTGGGCGCTTTAGATAAATGCATCGGCAATAAGTTCGGCTTAGGTGAAAAATTCGATGATGGATTCAAGATAATGGGTCCTTTGGCCATCGCCATGGTCGGGATAATTTCGTTAGCTCCAGTCTTGGCGAAATTGCTCGGCCCGGTCATCGGTCCGGTCTATTCTTTTTTTGGGGCCGATCCCGCGATGTTCGCTGGCACTCTCTTGGCCGTAGACATGGGTGGATACCAGCTCGCAGTCCAGATGGCCAAAACTGTCGATGTCGGTTTATTTTCTGGAATAATCTTAGGATCGATGATGGGGGCGACTATTGTCTTCACTATACCAGTCGCTCTCGGAATGATTAGGAAAGAAGACCACAGATTTCTGGCTATCGGCGTCTTGGCTGGATTAGCGACTATTCCGTTCGGCTGCTTGATTGGCGGGTTGCTGGCTGGCTTTTCTTTAAAGATGATTCTGATAAATCTTGTCCCAGTAGTAATTTTTGCCGCCCTGGTCATTATTGGTCTTTGGTTCTTCCAGGAAAAAATAATCAAACTTTTTCATTGGTTCAGTAAATTCATCATGATAGTAATTACGATTGGTACGGCAGCAATAATCATCGAGACCTTGACCGGCTTAGTCGTCATCCCGGGGATGGCGCCGATCTGGGACGGAATAAGGATAGTCGGGTATGGAGCTATTATCTTGATGGGGGCTTTCCCGATGATTTATGTCATTACCAAAGCGCTCAAGAAGCCGCTCTTGAAGCTCGGCCACTTCTTGGGAATAAATGAGGTGGCCGCCTCCGGCATGGTCATTTCTTTATGCAATAATATACCCGCGATCAGCCTGACGAAAGATATGGACGACAAAGGGAAAGTCTTGAATTTTGCTTTCGGAGTCAGCGCCGCTTTTATTTTTGGCGAGCAGCTAGGGTTGGTAGCCAGCGTTAATCAGTCTATGATTTTTCCCATGATAATCGGCAAGCTTAGCGCCGGTATCTTAGCGGTCGCTCTGGCCTATTGGCTAGTCTCGCGGACAGATATTTTAAAAGCTAAATAGAATAATTAGTTCAATAAAAAAGCCGTTTCCCGAAAGAAGCGGCTTTTAAGTAACTTTTTATTTTTATTCTTCGTCACCATTCATGAGCTCCATCAGCGCTCCTTTGAGCATTTTTTTTACCATTAATTTTGCTAGCGGAGTGTCATTGTTGTCCATAACCCCGGCTAACGCGTCTTTCAGGTCCGTCAGGCTGAAACAGGCACAGGGCATATTCGCTTTTAGCAGATCCATATTATCTCCGGCATAGACAACCACGTTATTATTGTTGTTATGGTCACCTATTTTGCGGATAGATTCTAGCGTTTCCTCTAAAACTTCATGCTCAAGATGGGAGCTGGGAAAAACTATCTGATTGTTGTCATGAGCGATAAGTTCTTTCATTCCGCTAATCAGATATTGCATCTCTTCGGAGCCTTTCCCAAAGACAATAAAAAGTTTTTTCATGGCTTATGATTTTTTGGGTATTATTTATTTTGTTAAGTTGCTTGTTAACAGAACAATATAACATAAGGACCAATTATTGTCAATCAGTTAGAATCATTTCTTTGGTAGTGATATAATATAAGAAGCTGACAAGATAATATGATTAGTTCATTATAAGGAAACTTAAAAAGAAAGGAGCGTATTATGCAACTGCCGACAGGGTTCAGTTCTACTCTTAAGGAATTCAGACAGATGGGCTGGGAAAAACCCTATCCATATCCTGAAGATCCGAATAAGATAGTTTTCATCAACGGAAATTTGCGTTTAATATTATCCTTAGAGCCGTCGGAAAAAGTGACCGACGAAGAGGAGAGGACCGCCAAGGTTTTTAGCATCATCGAGATGAAAAACCGTTATAGCGTTCCTAACCGCGCTTAAAAAGGGGGAAAACAATCACCCCCTTACTCATTAAATACCCCTCGCCTCTAGGCAGGGTTAAGATATAAACATATGAAAATTGAAGGCAACGTGGCCGAGGCAAAAACTAATTTTCACGGTCCCGACGACATGGTCGCTATCCGTAAGAAGATCGAGGAAGATGTCGAATATGAATTGAACGGCACCGATCCGACTAAGCCGTATCGGCCCGGGACCCTCAGAGATAGTAAAGGCGATTATATAGACACTTTTTATAAGATGGTTGAAGCCAGGATGGCTGATCCGGCTGAAATAGAAAAAGTCAGAGATTATTTTGCCGCTAAGAACAGTCCTCTGGCTAATCGGAACTAGTTAAGAAATTATTCTGGTTGACTCAAAAGCAGTCTCATCCGGACTGCTTTTTGTTAAGTTTGGTAATGTTGACATTTTTTCGTATATATTGTAAATTAGAGAGTTAAAAGTACTTTAAAAATAAAGGCAATCTCAAGTATAAACCAAATAATTCTGGAAAAGATGAAAGAAATAATCAAGCCGGAGCGGATTGAAGTTTTAAAATATCTCATCCTCCACTCTAAAGATGCTCCTTGGGAAGCTAAAAATGCCTGCGTAGCTTTAATCGAAGCGAGCGCAGGCATGACCAAGTCAGTTTTTATAACTACTTATTCAGAGAAAGTAGCTTATGGTATTGAAGACATGAATTGCGCCTTCCATGGCACTCATTTGAATAAATTGATGGAGCTGATGGGGGCGGATTTCAAATTCAGCCATCATGATGGGTATTTTTCCGAACCGGGAAAATTCCAGGTCGGCCTTTGTCACGGCGAAGAATTCACTCATACTATCTGGCTTTCTCCTATCCTCTTCGATGATGCGGCTGAGAAGGTTAAGCTGGCAGAGATCAAAACTACCGAATCGCCCAAATCGCAAAAAGTCATGAGTGTCCGCGGAATGAGGATGTTCAGTGGAATTCTGCTTATTTTGGCGCTGGTGGCCGTTTTCATTATTATTTGGGAGCCGTCAAGTTCTAGAATATTTTATTTTTTGATGATTGGACTGGCTTCCGTGATTGCTATCGCGGAATTCATCTTGAATCGCCTATATAAAAAACTAAAGAGAGAACAGCCTTTTAAGTTTCTACACTGGATATGGCTTGCTGTCTCTCTGATTTATCTTTTGAGACTCTGCGGCCTGTTCTAATTTTATCCTTTTTCAAAACCATCTCCCCGGAGGTGGTTTTTTATATTCTCGGACTTTTATGGTAAAATATAGCTGTATAGAAAATATATGAAAAAGGGCCTCATTTTAATCGTTCTCCTCTTAGTCGCCGCTGCCGGAATCTTTTATCTTTTTTCCCGGAACAGCCGGTCCTTCTCGACTTCTTCCGATATTGATCAATTAGAAGAGCAAGCTAATTACAATTCTTCTCTCAATAATATGCTAACTATCACTTCCGTTTTCTCTAACGGCGGTCAGATTCCTGATACTTATGGCTGCCATGGTTCGGATGTTAATCCGCCGCTTAATTTTTCCGGCGTACCTACTGGGGCGCAGAGCCTAGCTCTTATCGTCGATGACCCTGATGCCCCGAGCGGTGATTGGGTTCATTGGCTGATTTTTAATATCGACCCCAAGATTCAGGGAATCACCGAAGATAGCGTTCCGGCCGGCGCCATTCTCGGAATGACTAGTTCCGGCAAGGCGGAGTACGGCGGCCCTTGCCCGCCTAGCGGCACGCATCACTATCATTTCAAGCTCTATGTCCTAGACACGATTTTAGATCTTTCAGCGTCCGCCAAGAAAAGCAGCCTTTTATCGGCCATGAAAGGACATATCATTTCTCAAGCGGAATTAGTCGGTACTTATAGTCAATAAACTAATAAAAACATATGCCAAATTTTGAGCATTACCATGCCGGTGAATCTAAAGACGAAGCTGAACGTCTGTATGGAAATGATATCAGCCTTAAAAAATTCTCGGGCCGGCCATATATAGCTGACGCCGCCGAGCTTTCCGAAAATACCGGATTATATGGAGAATCTGATGAGTTGAGCGCTGAGGAAAAAATTTATGATAAGCTCGATCATGGAGTTAAAAGCGATGGCGCTTTGTTAATTCTTGCCAAGATTTGTGATGATTATCTTAATGATAAAACGGAATTGCCGGCCGATGTCACTGAAGCCGAAGCCAGAGAATTAGCTTTAATTTATCGCGATTCTTTGACTGATAAGAAGAATAGGGCGGACGAAAAGGAGGCAAATTTATCCAAATCGTTTATAAAGCATACAGAAGTAGTCGATCTTAAGCGTGGCCAAATAGCTAAAGCTACTCCTGATTCTAATGAGAAGGTGAAGCTAGATCGAAGAAGCCAAGAGCAGCACGTAGCCAGAAGGATGGAAAAGGCTCTTTGATTATTGACATATTTATTATATCGTGGTAAAATTTAGTATTACTTTTAAAATTTAATGTTCACTAAATAGCTAAGAAATGGCACAGAAAAAAATTATTGCTATATCCGAAGCTGATTTTGAAAGATTCGGATGCTCGGCTTGCGGCGGGAAAGAAGGTATTGATTTGAACTCCAGCACCCTAGGAAGAATGCGCGAATGTCCTTGCGGAGTTAAGACCATAATTCTGTCAGATGGAGTAAAATCTTCCCCTATTTCTACGCCCGGCGGAGTACATTTTCCTTCGCTGAGCAAGCACCCCCTGGACGGAAAGAGCTAGATTTAAGCGCAAGCCCGGCAAAAAATGTCGGGCTTTTGTATTATTGACGCGTGCATATTTTAGTGGTATATTAATTCATTACGTTCGTTAAATCTAGGAAAGATGGACAAGATTAAGGAAGGGGGAATTTATACCAGAGATGAGCTGGAAGCACGGGGATTAAGAGAAGTTGGTCCGTTTGGGAATGGGATTATATTTTTAGATGGATTAACACGGCGATTACTGTGGGATCCAGGCAGCCACAAGATCACGCTAGTCTTCAATGATGAAAAGAGATATGCCACTCATTGAAGTCTGACAAAAAGAGCAAACTGAAGGGGTAGCGTCTATCGTTATCCCTTTTCTATTTACTAAATCGGCTAAATTGAGTATTATTAAGGTAGAGTACGGACAGCTTAAATATTATAAAGTATGCCAATAAAATTATTTAGTAGGCAAGCACCAAGCGGCCGAGTCCTGGTCGTCGAGGATGATTCGATGCTGTCGATGGTTATGGCAGAAAGTTTTAAGGCGGAAAAGTTCAAAGTTTCGGTTGTAGCTGATGGTTCTAAGGTTCTGGGTGAAGTTTCCCGGTTTTCTCCGGATATTATAATATTAGATCTGATTCTCCCCGGGCTTGATGGTTTTGCGGTCTTGAAGCAGCTTAAGGGCGATACTAAGACCGAAAAGATACCCGTCGTCGTCGTTTCTAATCTTGGCCAAGCTAGCGACGTCAAAGCCGTCAAAGCTTTGGGCGCTGATCAATATTTCCTGAAAGCTAATACCAAGATAGATATCATTGTGGATTACGTGAAAGATAAATTAAAAAAATAATATGGCTAAGACCAAAAAGATGATTATGATGATCGTCGAGGATGACGAAGTGCTGCTTCGCGCTCTGTATTTGGTTCTGCACGAAGATGATTACACGGTTACGACGGCGTCTGACGGCGACACCGGCCTAAAGATGGCTGAGCGTATCAAGCCGGACATCATTCTTCTTGATTTGCTATTGCCGAAGATGAATGGTTTTGATTTTCTCAGATATATCAAAGCCGACCCCGCTCTTAAGAATATTCCGGTCGTCGTTCTGTCTAATTTGGGAGATCAGGAGAGCATCTCGAAAGCCAAAGGGTTAGGCGCCCTTGATTATTTCGTGAAGTCCGGGACCGACCTAGCTGATCTTAGGGTCAAGATTGCTGATATATTGAAAGTTTGATTTAAAGAATTGACACCTTAGAGGTGTCAATTTTGTTTTAAAAAATTAAAGAAGCTCTCTCGAAGCTCAAACATATTTTGTTTGAGTTTTTTTAATTCAATAATCGAAAGCGAGTATGAAGAACAGTTGGCTGAATATAGTTCTGCGCCTGACTAATCGTATCTATAGCCGGAAGCAGCTCGTTATCGGACAAACTGGCATGAGGGCGGTCGCTAATATCTTTGGCTTGATTGTTATGGAGATGGCGCTCAGCCTTATTTCTTTGCCGCTCTATTTAGCTCTTAGTCCGGAGAAAGTCATGGCTTATTTTGCCGAGAAAGGCAGCTACGCCAAGGTTAATTTTGATTATAGCCTGCGCCGTATCCTGACGGTTACCGGCGTAGGGGTAGTGGCTTTCATCTGGGCGTTTAAATTGGTGTTGATTCTTGCCTTTCCGTTAGTTCATGGACCATTGCAGCTTTATTCAGTCTCGGACCTGCAGCCAGTCGATGCCTTGAGCGAGAGTCTGATAACTGCCGAGACTGGCATCCAGACGGCGCGCATAGTCAATTCAATGCCGAAGCCGCAGTTAGCAGAGGTCCGGAAAGCTAAAGGCGGCAATTATTCTTTCGTCGGTCAGGGACAGCCTCATTCAACAGTTGTTTTGTTGTTGACAGATATTTCCACTGCCGTCTATACGGCCGTAGTCGACAAGAATGGCGTTTGGCAGATTGATCATAGCCAGAATAATTTTAAGTTGAATGAAGGCAATCATTCGGTCGTAATTTTCAGCTACGATCCTAAATTGGGAACGAGGAGTGAGATGGCGCCAGAACAATTCTTCAAGGCCACTTCTTCTTGGCTTGACCGTTTAACTAAGAATATTGATTCTCTGGCCAATTGGCTGGTCATTATTATTATCACAGTCGGAGCCTTCCTTATCTTCTTAACGATCTAAGACATAAACATATGCCGGTTTACTTATTAAATTTATTCTTTCGTTTTTCCGGATTTACTTTTAGATTGAAACAGAAGATTGTGGCGGCGAATAATTGGCTCATCGCCATCCCCTATGCCTTTCTTCTGGTTATTTTCGAATTAGGCCTCATGATTATCAGCCTGCCTGTTTATCTTCTCGTTTCTCCCGCCAAGATTCAGGAAGAGGGTTTTATCTTTCCCAGAGCGGTCAAAGACGCTGTTCCGGCCGGGGATTATGCTTTAAGAAGGAAGATAACCCTGGCTACTCTTTTCGGCGCCGCCGGCATCTTCTTGCTTAAGATTTTATTTGTCGGCGTCGTTTCTTTTTATTTTTTCGGCGCGCAGCGCCTGTTAGCTGATACTCAGGATTGGACGTTCAGCGCGCCGAGCGATTATACCTATGACAGCGGCAGAATTGAGATTACTGGCGGCGTCGCCCAGCTTAAGAATTTGGGTGGAACCGTAACCGGCAGCAGCACTAATCCGGGATTTATCGGCAACGCCAATGGCTGGACTTATGCGGATTGGTCGCAGCCGGGTAAGACGGCCGCTAGCGGCGCATATGTTTCAACGGGCGGGACTCCGGACGGACATGTAGAAATTACTTTACGAACTACTTCAGCCACCAAGAATCAGATTATCGCCGGTTTTTATGAACAAGCTTTCGTGACTTCAGTCGCGTCTCCGGATACGGCGACCCTGAGCCTTGATTGGAATTCGATTACTTATACTTCGCCGAACGCGCCGATAACTTATCGCGTTTATGCTTTTGTCGATACGGCCAGCGGCGTGCCCTCGTCTACTAGCACTGCTGTCTGGAGCAGCGCGGAAATCAGAAGCGCTTCGGTCTGGGCTAGCAGCACGACTATAAATATTACCGGCAAGATTCCGGCTGCCGGCACCTATTATTTAAAGTTCGCCGCCTATGTCGTTCTTCCGAATAATTCTGCTAATTATAATTATGTTTCCGGTTTCGATAATGTCGCGCTTAATTGGTCTAAAGTAACGGAAAGTTATGATACAGGCAAGGCGACGACGACTCCTCTGGTTTCGCTGAGCGTGCCTAAGGCGGTTAGCTGGAATTCTTTTATAGAAACAGCGACGAAAAACGGCGGAGAAATTTATTATCAATTAACCGCTGACGATGGCGCTAATTGGCAATATTATAACGGCTCGGCTTGGGCCACAACGACTTCGATAACTGATTACAATACAGCCAGTACCACTAACGCTTATTTAAGCTATTTTGCGACTTCTTCTAATCGGATTAAATGGCGCGCCTATTTATCTAGTAACGGCACGCAGCCAGTAATTTTAGATAATGTTTCTATTGCTTATACTCAGAATCAGCGTCCGGCGGTAGCAAATTTGGCGCCGGAGCAGAATAGTAATTACGGTTATGTCCATGTTAATTATGATTTGCAGGATGCGGAGAGCGATCCGAGCGGCCTGTCGACCTATGAATACTCTTTGACCGGCGCCTTCAGCGGCGAACAAGCGGCGATGACGGCTTCGACAACTGATCCGGCGCATAGCGGAATTTCTAGCCTGACGGCCGCGCCGGCCGGCGTTGCGCATACTTTTGTCTGGGACGCGAAATCTCAATTAGGTGATACCTATTATGCCAATGTTTATGTTCGCTTGCGGCCTAATGACGGCATTGGCGATGGTGGCTACGCGACCTCGACAGCCTTCGCGGTCGACTATGCGACTTCGACTATCTCGAACGTGACAGCTGTCCAGAACTCCGGCTCGACTACCGTTGCGATCGCTTATGATCTATTCGATGATACGGTGGATAATATTTTAGTGGAGATGCAGATTTCCGGAGACGGCGGTTCGACTTGGGAAGTCGCGACGACCAGCGCTATCGGCGCGGTCGGCGCCGGGGTTAGTGCCGGCAACGGAAAAGCGATAACTTGGAATGCGGGAGCAGATTATCCTAATCAACAGAAGAGCAATCTGAGAATTAGGCTGCGCGCTAAGGATAAATTCCAGAATCAAGGCGATTACGCCAGCTCTTCCGCTTTTTCTTTAGATACGCTTGCACCGGCTATTAATATTACCGCTAATATTTTCGCTCAGCCGAACGCTGGTGATACGGTGGCGCTGATTGGCGGCGCGTTCGTGGAGGCTAACCCTAATAGTAATGATTTTTATATCACAATTGATAGCGGCGCTTATGGCTCATCTACGCCCGGTGATATTAATACCGCCACCCCCTCTAATCAGAACACGGCTGTCGGAGCGACTTTAGACGGCAACGATTATATTTCTCAAGTTAAGATTGTTCATGTTGATGATTATGGCTTATCGGTAATAAATGAGAATACTTCGCCGAATTTGTCTTATAAATATGTTAAGCCATACACCCCGCCGGCGCCGACTCTCAGCGATCCGGTAACGGTCCGCTTAGATTTATTGATTAATCCTTATGCCGGCGAAGCCTCTAATCTAGAATATGAAATTTTTGAAATTTCGACTGCTAAATATGTTCAAGCCGATGGCACTTTAGGAGATAATCCGGTTTGGCAGCCGCGCGGTACGGCCAGCGGAGAATGGGGAAGCGGATTAGGAGTTATTGGGAAAATCCGCGTGATTGGCCTGATTTCGCCGGTATCCTCATATAGCTTTAAAGTAAAATCGCGGAATCCGAGCGATAGCGCTCAGGCTGCTTCTTCGGAATCAGCCTGGTCGGCTGCAGCGGCTATTCCAAATACAGCTCCAGTCCTGGCTTTAAACGGACAGTCTCAGACGGCTGACGGTTCCCAGTATGTCAATATTAATTATACTGGCACCGACGGTCAGGGCGACCTTAACTATATTGCTAATTATCAGTATTCAACGGACAATTCTGCTTGGCAGGCAATGACAGAAAAGAGCGACGTCGGTTCGAACGGCGTTTCTAGCTTAATCTTTTTGCCGACCGGGAGTGATTATAAATTCTCTTGGAACTCCGGGCTAGATTTGTCCGGGGTTGAAGATTCATCGGTCTATATTCGGATGAAAGCTAATGATACTCAAATCGACGGCAATCAGGCGATTTCGTCGGTTTTTGAGATTGATAATGTGGCGCCGGTCGTGTCTGCGGTGAGCGCCGGCCAGAATGCTGGCGCTAAGACCGTGGCCATCGCTTATAATTTAGCCGATGCTAATAATTCTGCGATTCAGATAGATATTTCTGCTGATGGCGGCGCCACTTGGAATGTTGCGACTTCTTCTTTATCCGGCGCTGTTGGGCTAGGAGTCGTCCCAGGAAGCAAGACAGCTTCTTGGAACGCGAGCGCGGATTTTAACGGTCAGTATAATACGCAGATGAAAGTTCGCCTCCGCGCCCGTGATTCTTTCGGGAACCTCGGCGCTTATGTCGAATCGGCCGCTTTCGATGTGGATACTCATGCGCCAGTCCTGTCTAATATTACAGCGGCGCAAGATACGGGCGCCGATACTTTTACCTTTCATTATGACGTCACCGAAGATATCGGCAATGTTGCGATTACTTTAACGATATCCAGTGATGACGGCCTGACTTGGATTGTGCCTGTGGCCTCGGCTGCCGGCGCTGTCGGCGTGTCTATAGAGCCGGGCGCTACTAAGACTATCACTTGGAATGCGGCGGCTGATTATGACAATCAAGAAAAATCCGCTATGAGAATCAGGCTGACCGCGTCCGATAGCTTCACTAATAGCGGCAACCTAGATTCATCCGGCTTTTCTCTAGATAGCCAGGCGCCGCGAATAACTAATGTGGTCGGAGTTCAGGCCCTGGGATCGACTGATGTCTTTTTTCACTATGATCTAGCTGATGCTCATAATTCCGACATCGCTTTGGATATCTCTTCGGATAGCGGACTGTCTTGGACCGTCGCTGATACCAGCGTTACCGGCGCCGTCGGAGCGGAAGTTTCTCAAGGAGTCGGCCAGACTATTAACTGGAATGCGGCGGATGATTTCTTGGGCCATGATTTGTCAGTCATGCGCGTTCGTTTGCGCGGCACGGATATCTACAATAATGCTTCTAGCGACATTTCTTCCGCTGATTTTTCGCTTGATACGCTCGCTCCCGCCGTCAATGTCGCGGCTGATCTCTTGGCTCAGCCGAACGCCGGCGCGACCGCTGCTCTTATCGGCGGTTCATTTATCGAAACTCATCCAAATACTAATGATTTTTATGTCGCGATTGATGGCGGCATTTATAGTTCGGCTACAGCCGGTTCTTCTAATAGCGCTTCTCCGGCGGACCAGCTGACGGCTATCGGCGCGACTTTAGACGGCAACGATTATATTTCGAAAGTTAAGATTGTTCATGTCGATGATTATGGACAATCCGTGGCCAATGAAGAGGTCTCGCTAAACTCATCTTATAAATATGTTAAGCCTTACGCCCCGCCGGCGCCGGCGGTTGATAATCCCGGTATCGGCACGGTCGACGTCAGGATCGATAAGAACGCGGCGGAAACCGACGGTCTAGAATACGCGATCTTCGAAGCCTCGACCACTAAATATGTGCAAGCCGACGGCATGCTCGGTAATAGTCCGGTCTGGCAGACATTAGGAACCGGGTTAGGACAATGGGGTCAAGCTAGCGGCGTGGCCGGCATGATTAACGTTGATGGTTTAACTACGCATTCTTATCTTTATAGATTTCAAGTTAAATCTAGAAACACTAGCGACGCGGCGCACTCCGTTTCTAGCGAAAGCGCGTTATCAAGCAGCGCCTCTTCAGCTAATCAATCGCCGATGATAACTATCAATTCTGTCGGACAGACTAGCGATGGTTCGAGATATGTAACCATTAGTTACATTGGTTCAGATTTAGAAAGTGAGAATACGACTTTGGTCGCTTATCAATACTCGACTGATAATTCGACTTGGCATAGCATGACTGAAAAACTAGGCGTCGGCAGCGACGGCCAGACTGGTTTGTCTTTCGCTTATTCTGGCACGGCGCATGATTTCATGTGGGATGTCGCGGCTGATTTGGCTAATACCGAAGACAGCACTACTTATATTCGACTACAGGCTAATGACGGCACCTCCGACGGCGGTTTAGCCGCTTCTTCGGCCTTTGTTATTGATACCAAGAATCCCAGCCTCGCCTCCGTATCTGCCAGCCAGATTTCGGATTCTAATATAGTCATGATTAGTTATGATCTCTTTGACCTGTCTGACTCGGCTATTGAATTGCAGATATCTTTTGATGCTGGCGCGACCTGGACAGTCGCTACTTCAACCGCTAATGGCGATGTCGGTCTTGGCGTCGTGCCCGATAGCGGTAAGATTATTAATTGGAATCCGGGCGTCGATTACTCTGGCCAGGAAGATAATGATTTGAGAGCTAGAGTTAGGGCAGTTGATGCTTTTGGTAATTCCGGCAGTTTCGTCTCGTCCGGAAATTTCAGTGTCGATACTAAATCGCCGGTCTTTGCTAATATTTCGGCGGTGCAGAGCGCCGGTACTAATACGGTCAGGATTGCTTATGATATTAGTGACGCTAATAATTCCGAAGTGGCTCTAGATATCTCTGCTGACGGCGGAACAACTTGGTCGGTCCCCGACGCTAGCGTTACCGGCGATGTCGGCAGTGGCATCATCCCGGGAAATGATAAAGTTATCACCTGGAATGCCGGTAATGATTTTTCCGGACATGATATTTTTAATATGCGGGTACGTCTGCGCGCCGTCGACACCCATAATAATGCTACCGGCGATGTCGAGTCGGCTGATTTTTCTCTAGATACGCTCGCTCCGAGCATTTCTAACGTCACGGCCGGACAAGCTTTGAGTTCTGATAATGTCGGTTTCGGCTATAACCTAGCCGATAGCGATAATGTTTGGATTATCTTGGACATATCTGCCGATAATGGCCTGACTTGGAACGTTGCGACTTCGACTCTGGCCGGCGATGTCGGCAGTGGCATCATCCCCGGAAACAATAAGTCAATCACTTGGGATGCGGCCGTAAATTATAACGGCCATCAGAATGACGCGATGAAAGTTCGCGTTCGCGGCCTTGATAGCTTTAATAATGTGAGCGCCAATGTCGAGCTTCCGGGCTCATTCTCGCTAGATACGCTCGCTCCGGTAAAGAATGCTACGGCTGACTTGAAAGCGCAGCCTAACGCCGGCGATACGGCGGTTCTTATCGGCGGCTCATTCACGGAAGTTAATCCCAATATCAATGATTTCTTAGTGGCGATTAATGGCGGCGCTGATAGTGCTACTACGACCGGGGAAGTCGGTACGGCTGATCCAATTGATCAGAATACTGTCGTCGGCGCGATGCTGACCGGCAATGATTATGTTTCTAAAGTCAGGCTGGTTAATCTTGATGATTACGGGCATTGGGGCGTCAATGAGAATATTTCGCCGAATTCTTCTTATAAATATGTTAAGCCTTACACGCCGCCCGCGCCCATAGTCGACAATCCACAAAATAATAACGCGGATCTGGCTATCGCGGCTCATGCCGGTGAATCCGCTAGCGTCGAATATGCTGTTTATGAAGTCTCGACTGGAAAATATTTACAGGCCGATGGCAGTTTAGGCGCAGGCGCAGTCTGGAAAACTTTAGGTACGGCTAGCGGCGAGTGGGGTAATCTATCGGGCGTGGCTGGCAAGGTAAATATTATTGGTCTAGTTTCGCCGGTAGCTAGCTATAGCTTCATAACGAAATCCCGCAACCCTCGCGATGCTTCTCAGGCTGCTTCTTCAGAATCTTCATATTCTCCTGTCGCCGGAATAAGCAATACCGCTCCTCATATCATAATTACTTCCGCCAGCCAGAGTCTGAGCGGTAATTATGTAGTTATCAACTATACCGGCGCTGATGCGCAAAATGATACTAATAATCTGACGGCCTATGAGTATTCTACTAATGGCTCAACTTGGCAGGTGATGACTGAAAAATTAGGAGTTGGTTCCGATGGAACAAGCACTTTAGTCTTTAGCTCGGACGCCACCGCTTATAATTTTGCTTGGGACGTCTCTTACGATCTGCCTAATCAAGAACAGGGCGCCGTTTATGTGCGCTTATTATCATCAGATGGTCTGGTCTCCAGCAACCTGGCCGCCTCCTCGGCTTTCTATGTCGATACGAGGGGGCCGATAATCTCGAACCTATCAATGGCGCAAGCTCCGGCTTCTAATATTATTACTTTCGGGTATGACTTGAATGATTCATCCGGCGCCGACAATATTATTTCTTTAGAGATTTCTGATGATAGCGGCGCTACTTACGCGGTCGCTACTACTACTCTAGCCGGAGATATTGGATTAAGCGTCACCGCGGGCGATGACCGAACCGTAACTTGGGACGCGGGGACAGATTTCGTCGGGCAGGAAAGCAGTATTATGAAGATTAGAATAAGAGGCCTTGATCGCTATGGCAATTTGGGAAATTATGCTGTCTCTGATAATTTTACTGTCGATGCCAAAGCTCCGATTGTCAGCGGCGTCGCCGCTAGCCAAGTTTCCGGGTCTGATAATGTTTCAATCAATTACGTCTTGGATGACAATACTCCGGCCGGACATCTGGTAGAATTCTTAATTTCTAGCGACGGCGGTGCAACTTGGACAGTCGCGACGACGACCCGTAGCGGTGATATCGGTTCCGGGCAGACTGTCGGCACTAAAAATTTCGTCTGGTCAGCCGGAATTGATTTCTCCGGTCACGATTTGTCAGTTATGAGAGCGCAAGTGCGCGCTAAAGATTATTTTGGCCATCAAGGCGCTTATGCCGCTTCTGCCAATTTTTCGCTCGACACGCTCGCTCCGGTAATATTGAATATCTCCGCGCATCAGGCGCTAGGCACAACTACTGTTGCTATCGTCTATGACTTAGATGAGAACGCCGTGACTACATTAGACATCTCTTCTGACGGCGGCGCAACCTGGACGGTCGCGAAGACGTCTTTAGCCGGCGACTTAGGAGTAGTTACGGCCGGCAATGATAAATTAATTTCTTGGAATGCGAGTACGGATTTTGGCGGCCAAGAGAATTCTATTATGCGCGTCCGCCTGAATGGCCGAGATAGTTTCGGCAACCTCAGCAGTTATTATGAATCGTCTGATTTTGTCATCGACACGGCTGCTCCGCTAGGACTAATATCGCTGAATAAATTTTCCGCCACCTCCAGTTCTGCGACCTTGAATTGGCAAGCTAGCGCCGATGCTCATTTTAATCATTATGAATTATGGCACGGCGCCAATCTAGCTGACGTTAATAATCATGCCGGCAGCGCCCATCAATGGAGCGTGGCCGACGATGTTAGTCTATCTGATTCTTTGGCTATTTCCACGGTCATTGCTGGAGTTGATCTGGCTGATGATTATTATGTGAAGATTTGGGCGGTCGATGATTTTGGCAATAGCATGACCGTGCCAGCCATCAATATTTATGAAACTCCTGTTGTGCCGCCAGCTCCGACCGTGACCGTATCCGGTGCCTTGGGAGGGGCGGCAATCATAGCTGATACTTTCCCGCCCGCCAAGCCGATTTTAAATCCGCTCAATACTCCGACGCGGGATGCCTCGATAAATATTTCCGGATTAGCTGAGCCTAGATCAAAGGTTGAGCTCTATGATAACGGCGCGCTTCTGGGGACGCTGAGGAGCTTGGCTGATAATAATGGAACGTTCAGTCAGGATTTTCGATTCGTTTCTGGACACCATTCCCTGACTATTAGAGCTCTAGACAGTTCTAATAATGCCAGCGAATTTTCTGACGCTGTGGTATTGAATATTATCACTACGAGCCCGACCTTGCCGATTATACTCACACCGGCGAATGAAGCCAGCATTGTTAGCGCTACGCCGCTCATCGTCGGCGTAGCTGACGCTAATAATCGGATCGACATTAAGGTGGACAATGATCAGTTTACCGTTGCTAGCGATAGTAGCGGCGCTTGGAGCTTTATCTTGCCGAGCACCTTTGCTTTGCGTGACGGCCGGCATACGATTTCCGTGATCGCTCGCGATGCCGCCGGAAATGAAAGCGCCCCGGCAGTTTCTGTTATAACTAAGATAACTATTATTACCCCGTCTCCGATTTCGTCGCCGATTTCCGTTACTGGCCCCGGCCCATCTTCAGTTTCCAGCCCTAGCCCCGAAATAACTTCTCTGCCGTCGACCGTTTTGATCAGCCAGACGACTGAAGCAACGGAATTACCAGGCATTCCGGTACCGAAAGTTATGGCGACAGGCGCCAGCGTCGCAGCTGCCGGCGACGTCCTGAGTTTTACTGGAACATCCTTGCCTAATTTTGACGTGGTCGTCTATATCCATAGCGATCAAGCCCTGGTTTATCGAGCTCATACTGATGCCTTAGGCAATTGGCGGATAAATCATTCGCAGGCCGTTTCTGAATTAGCTCCGGGCAATCATACTATCTACGCGGTGGCGTTGGACGCCGATGCTAAGGTCAAGAGCCGGCCGAGCGCCGTTAATAATTTTACGGTTCAGAGGAATTTCTGGGTAATGGCTTTCAAATATCTAGATTGGCGGACAACCGCCGTCGCCCTAGCAATCCTGATTCTCGCTATCCTCTGGCTGTATCGCATCCGGAGCAAGAAAAAATCATAATCATCATATGGAGAAAGGTATCAAGGCAAACAAGAAGATCGGTCGAGCGAAAATGACCAAAGTTGAGAATGTTTTGTGCGCAAGCAAACATTCTTTAGCGTCTCTGATGGATTTTTCCCCGGATGCGACTTTAGCTATTGATAAGGATAAACGGGTCATCATCTGGAACCGGGCGATTGAGAAGATGAGCGGCGTCCCCGCCAGCAAGATGATCGGCCAAGGCGACTACGCTTATACGGTTCCTTTCTACGGATTTGCCCGCCCTCAACTGATGGATCTTTTTTGGCTGCCTAAGCATAAGATTGCTAAAGAGTATCCGATGCTGAAAAAGGAAGGGAAGAATCTTGTCGGCGAAGCCTTCTGTCCCGCCCTGCATCATGGCAAGGGCGCTTATATCTGGGTTAAAGGATCGCCCATCCAAGATTCTAAGGGGAAGCTCATAGGTGCGATTGAATGCATTCGTGATATTACCGATCGCAAGAAAGCCGAGCAGAAAATAGTTAGTATGAATCGCGCCTTGCGGATGCTGAGTAATTCCAACCAGGCCTTGATTCATGCCGTCGACGAGAAGAAATTATTAGAAAAAGTCTGCCGCATCATCGTTAATATCGGCGGTTATCGTTTGGCCTGGGTCGGTTTTGCCGAATCTGATAAAGCTAAAACGATCCGTCCGGTGGCTCAAGCCGGGCTCGAGTCGGGATATGTTAAATCAGTTAATCTCACCTGGGCGGATACTGTCCGCGGCCGCGATTCGAGCGGTGCCGCGATTCGTACCGGCCAGCCCAGCGTATCGAGAAATATCATGACTAATCCGGCCACGAGTCCTTGGCGGACAGAAGCTCTTAAGCGCGGACTTCAGTCTTCAATCGCCTTGCCGCTGATCGATGGAAAGCGGGTTATCGGGATGCTGGCGATATCTTCTGGCAAGCCCGATGCCTTTGGCAGAGAAGAGATAAGCTTGTTAAACGAATTCGCCGCCGACTTGTCCTTCGGAATCATGACCTTGCGCGCCCGCGCTGAAAGCCGCTTCTTAGAAAAAGAGCTGCAGATGATCTTTGATAATTCAGCTGACGGCATATTATTAGCGGAGGCAACATCCGGAAGATTCTTGCGCGCCAATCGGTCTATTTGCCGGATGCTCGGCTATCGACATGACGATATTAAGAAATTATCGGTTTCCGATATCCACCCCCAAGAGCATTTGCCTTTTATCTTGAAACAATTTGATGATCTAGCTAATGGCCGGGCGTCCGTTGCCAGTAATATTCCAATGAAGCGACGTGACGGCAGCGTCTTCTGCACCGACATCAATACTTCTATTATCAAGATTGATGGAAAAAAATATGTTTTAGGCATGTTCCGGGATATTACCAAGAGCAAGAAATATGAAGAAGCTCTGATTTTTTCAGAAACGAAGTATCGGCGTTTATTTGAGGCTGCTAAAGACGGCATCCTTATTCTTGATGCTGAGAGCGGAGAGATTAAGGAAGTCAACCCTTATCTAATTGATATGCTGGGATATAGCCGCAAGAAGTTTTTGCAGAAAAAATTATGGGAGATCGGCTTATTTAAGGATATCGTCGCTTCTAAGAAGTCGTTTGAAGAATTGAAAAGAAAAAAGTATATTCATTATGAAAATTTGCCTCTGAGAACCAAAGCGGGCCAGGCTATTCACGTGGAGTTTGTCAGCAATGTTTACTCTATCGATCATTCCGAGGTCATCCAATGCAATATTCGTGATATTTCCGCGCGCTATGATGCGGAACAAGAGATAGCTAACAACGAGGCTCGCTTCCGGGCTATCTATGAAGACAACCCGATTGCTATAGTCTTAATTAATCTTGATAATGGATTTATCGGCGGCAATCAAGCAGCCATCGGCCTCTGGGGTTATTCGGAGGCAGAATTAAGGAAGATGACTCTTAATCAAGTTGCTCATCCTAAAGAACTCCCGAAGAGCCTGGCGCAGATTAAGCGGCTGATCAAAGGGGAGCTTAATGTTTATAGGGATCATAATCGGTATATCAAAAAGGATAAGAGCGTTATCTATACTCGCGTGAATATTAGCTTGATCAAGGGCGCGAAACGCCAGCCTCTCTATTTCTTGGCCATCATTGAAGATATTACCGAGCATCACCAATGGGAAAAGGCGGTTAGAAAATCAGAAGAGAAATATAGCACGCTAGTCGAGCAATCCAGCGACGGGGTCCTGGTCATCCAGGATGGCTTGATTAAGTTCGGCAACAAGGCCATCCAGGAGATTACCGGCTATGATTTGCGATCAGTCATCGGTCGGCCGGTAGTAGATTTTATCTCCCTTAAGTATAAAAAATTAGTCGTCGACAGGTATACTCAGCGTTTAAAGGGAGCTCCCACCGCCAGTCGTTATGAATTTGAATTAATCAAAAAGAATAACGAGCCTCTCTTTGTAGAAACTAATAGCTCTTTGATAGAATTCGATAACCATCCAGCGGTCATGGCGGTTATCCGCGATATCAGCCGGGCTAAGAAGATCGAGAAGATAAAATCAGAATTCATCTCCGTCGCTTCTCATCAATTACGCACTCCTCTGACCGGCATCAAATGGCTCGGCCAGTTATTAATTGATCAGAAGGTTGGGGAATTATCCGGAAAACAGCTAGATTTCATCCGACAGATATATAATAGCAATGAACGGATGATCCGCCTGGTCAGCGATTTATTAGATGTTTCTCGCATCGAGACCGGGCATAAATTTACGATCGAAAAGCGTCTGGGCGATATCATCTCTCTGACGAATGAGGTGGTTAGTGATCAAAGGATTATTTCGCCCGAGAGCGAGATTAAAATAATATCCGACAAACCCCTTCCAGATAAGTTAGAGTTCGATTTTGATCGGGACAAGATTTATCAAGTTCTTGCCAATCTGATTAATAATGCCATTAAATATTCTGGCAAGAACAAGAAGATTATTATCAGCTTCAAACGTTTAGGCGATACCGCTCAGGTTTCTATTCAGGATTTCGGTTTTGGCATTCCCGAAAGTCAGAAGGCCCGGGTCTTTCAAAAATTTTTCCGAGCCGACAACATCTCTACTGTCTCGACTGAGGGCACTGGCCTCGGCCTCTATATAGCTAAGAGCATAGTCGAGGCTCATGGCGGCAAGATGTGGTTCGAATCGGAGCAAGACCAAGGCACGACTTTTTATTTTATTCTGCCGTTGAAGTAAACAGATGGCAGATTTAAACCGAGCGGCTGCGATATTGACAGTCGCCCATTTATTTTGTAAACTAGTATTACTAAATTAAATACTCACCTATAAGATAACCCGCGGATTTCATAGCTTCTCAAAAGAGCTAGAGGTGGCCCCGGGGCTCGAATAATATTCGGGTTAAGCAAGCTTTTTTTATTAATATTAGTATAAAAAGCAAGCTCATATATATGGAAGACAAAAAAATTGAAGAGACCAGCGAATTCGCGCAGCTGTTCGAGAAGGACACTACTCGGATTCCTCAGGTCGGCGAGATAATCAAGGGCGTAGTCGTCGCCGCTTCTAAAGCCGAGGTTAAATTAGATATCGACGGCGTTTTAATGGGCATTGTTCGCGGTCCGGAGCTTTATAATGAAGTCGAGGAATTTTCTAACCTGAAACCGGGCGACGAAATTGAAGCCGCGGTTATTGATGCGGAGAACGAGAATGGAGAATTGGAATTATCTTTCCGTCTAGTCGGCCAGGAGAAAGCTTGGGCGAAATTACATCAGGCTCTCAAAGATAAATCTACTATCAAGGTCAAGATCGTCGATGCTAATAAGGGCGGCTTACTCAGCCGTTATTGCCAGATTGATGGCTTTTTGCCAGTGTCTCAATTAGCGCCGGAGAATTATCCGCGTATTTCTGGAGGCGATAAGAGCAAGATCTTGGAGAAATTGAAATCTTTCGTCGGCCAGGAATTCGAAGTTACCGTTATCACTCTTAGCGAAGCCGATAATAAAATCATCTTCAGCGAGAAGGATGTCTGGAATAAGAAACAGAAGCCGGCTCTGGATAAATATAAGATTGGCATGGCCGTTGAAGGCCGCATTACCGCTATCACTAATTTTGGCGTTTTCGTTTCTTTCGGCGAGAACATCGAAGGCTTAATCCATATTTCAGAATTAGCTTGGCAGAGAATCGATTCTCCGAGCGAGATGTATAAGGTCAATGATAAGATCAAGGCGGAAATCATTTCTATTGATGGCGCCAAGGTTTTCTTAAGCGCGAAAAAATTATTGCGCGACCCTTGGATGGAAGCGAGCGCTAAATATCAGATCGGGCAGATCGTTCCGGGCACTATCCTGAAGGTCAATCCGTTCGGCTTATTCGTGAAGCTCGATGACGAGATTCACGGGCTAGCTCATGTCAGCCAATTGAATCTGGATAGCAAGGATAAGATCACTGATTTATTCCAGTCCAATGAGGTTAAGGATTTTGAAATCGTCAGCATTTCTCCGAGCGAGCATCGCTTAGGTTTAAAGCTGGCCGACGCTGGATCCAAGACTAAGAAAGTTAAGAAGGTTGAAGATAAAGCTGAGGAAGCCGAAGGGAAATCCGAGAAGCCGGCTAAGGCTAAGAAAGTAAAGGAAGAGAAGGAAGAAAAAGAAGATAAGAAAGAAAAGCCAGAAAAGAAGACTAAGACCGTTAAGAAAGCCAAATAATAAGCATAAAAATGCCCGGTAAAACGGGCGTTTTTATATTGCCAAAAACACCTTTTCCGTATAAAATGAGAGTAGATAAATCTGCCTATTAATTTTAAACACCATGAAAAAACTCATCAAGAATTTCTTATTATTCTTTATCATCTTTCTAGTCGTGGCCGGCCTCTTCAGTTCGTTCGCCAGCCGCGGCGCCGCTAAGCCGGAAGTGGTCGGGATCGAAGCGCTTATCAGTCAGATAAATTCTGATTCAGTTTCTGAGCTGGTTGTTTCTGGCGATAAGATCAATGTGACCCTGAAAGATAATAAGATTGAGAGCGTCATGAAAGAGCCATCAGAATCCCTTTCAACTTTATTGAATAATCTCAAGGTCGATCCGGCGAAGATGGCGAACATCAAGATATCTGTTAAGGAAGCGAGCGGCTGGGATTATTGGTTAGCCAATATCCTGCCGATCGTTTTACCGCTTCTGCTCGTCGGCGCTTTCTTATTCTTCATGTTGCGCGGCGTTCAAGGCGCAAATTCCCGCGCGATGAGTTTTGGGCAATCAATCGGAAAAGATTTCAAGCCGGATGAGAAGCATCGCGCTACTTTCAAGGATGTTGCCGGCGCTAAGGAAGCTAAGGAAGAATTACAGGAGATAGTCGAGTTTTTGAAATTCCCGAAAAAATTTCATGAGTTAGGAGCTAAGATTCCGCGCGGCGTCTTGTTGTTAGGCGCACCCGGAACTGGTAAAACTTTATTAGCCCGTTCTGTCGCCGGTGAAGCGCAAGTTCCTTTCTTTCATATGTCCGGTTCGGAATTCGTCGAAATGTTCGTCGGTGTCGGCGCTTCCCGCGTTCGCTCCTTATTCGATAAAGCTAAGAAGAATGCGCCTTGCATATTATTTATCGATGAGATTGATGCGGTCGGACGCAAGCGCGGTTCTGGCATGGGCGGCAGCCATGATGAAAGAGAACAGACCTTGAATCAAATCTTGGTAGAGATGGATGGCTTCGAAGCAACTCAGAATATCATCGTGATCGCCGCGACCAATCGTCCGGATGTGCTTGACCCGGCCTTATTAAGACCGGGGCGCTTTGATCGCCGCGTCATGATCGATCTGCCTGACCTGAAAGATCGCGAAGCGATATTGAAAGTTCATTCTCAGAAGAAGCCCTTAGCTAAAGACGCTAGCCTGAAGACTATCGCGGAAAGGACGGCTGGGTTTTCCGGCGCCGATCTCGCTAATATCTTGAATGAAGCGGCTATCCTCGCAGCGCGCAATAACCAGAAGGAAATAAGAAATGAAGACCTGTTCGAGGCGATCGAGAAAGTCATGATCGGCCCGGAACGCAAGAGCCGGGTTATTACTGACAATGAAAAGAAGATTACGGCTTATCATGAAGCTGGCCATGCGCTCGTCGCGCACTTTTTGCCTGACGCCGATCCGGTCCATAAAGTTTCCATCATCGCCCGCGGCAGCGCTGGCGGCTATACCCTCAAAGTTCCGTCTGAAGATCGTCATATGCACGCTAAATCAGAATTCATTTCCGAGATTGCCGTCCTATTAGCCGGTCATCTGGTAGAGAAGACTATCTTCGGCGAAGTGACAACCGGAGCGACCTCTGATTTGCGCCGCGCCACCGCGGTCGCCCGCAGCTTGGTGACTGATTATGGTATGAGCGACCATCTCGGGCCGCGCACTTACGGCGAAAAGGAAGAGATGATCTTCTTAGGCCGCGAAATTCATGAACAGCGCGATTATAGTGAAAAAGTCGCCGAAAGGATTGATGAAGAGATCTCTAGCTTCATCAAGCAAGGTGAAGAGAAGGCCGCGGCCATCATCAGGCAAGAGAAGGGACAGTTAGAAAAGATCGTCGCCGTCTTGCTAGAGAAGGAGACTATCGAGAAAGACGAATTTGAGGCGATTGTCGGACCGAAACCGGCGCTTTAATTTGACTAATGCTGGTTTTAAGTTATACTGAAAATAGCTATAATTTATAAAAATAAAGTAAAAACATATGGCCAATCCTAAGAAACAGAAGACTCATGCCGCTACTCATAAAGGTCGCGCGCATCTAGCCCTGAAGAAAGTCGTGCTTAACAAGTGTCCGAAATGCGGCAAGGCCGTCAAGCCTCACACCGCTTGCGCTCTTTGTGGTACTTATAAAGGCAGAGAAGTTCGTCAGATTAAGATTAAAGCAGCTTCTCCTAAGAAGAAATAATTATGTCTAACCGGCATTTAGCTCGGACTATCGCCCTGCAGACTTTGTTTGCTTGGGATTTTAATGGTCAGAAAGATGGGGATATAGAACGGCTGATAGTCGATAATTTTGCTAATTTTGCCCCTAATTTTGATGATGGCGGCTTTGTCAGGAGTCTAGTAATCGGCGTCAGGGATAATCTCGAAGAAATCAATCGCCTGATCGTCAAATATGCGACTGAATGGCCGTTAGATCAGATTACGACTATCGATCGTAATATTTTGCGCTTAGGCATCTATGAGCTGCTTCATTCTCCAATCCCGCCGCGGGTAGCGATTAATGAAGCTATTGAAGTCGCCAAGAGCTTTGGCGGCGACGCTTCCGGAAAGTTCGTCAACGGCGTGCTCGGCGCCTTATATAACGATGAACCAGAAATCCAGAAGAGAGATAATAAGGAAGAAGCGGAAGCAGCCAAGAAAGAAGATAAGAAAGAAGAGGCGGCTAAATAAGCGTCTGTTTGTTAATATGACTAATATCGATCTAACAAAATTGCAGAAAAGACTGGGCGTCAAGTTTAAGACGGACAGCCTTTTAAAGCAGGCCTTGGTCCATCGCTCTTATCTTAATGAACATCCTGACTTCAAGATGGGACATAACGAACGCTTGGAGTTTTTGGGCGATGCGGTTTTAGAAATCGTCGTGACTGAGTATCTCTATCTTAATTTTGAAGATACTCCGGAAGGGGACCTGACTAATTGGCGCGCCTCGCTCGTTAACGCGAAGATGCTTTATGAAGTTGCGACTGAACTTAACATTGAAGAATGCCTGTATCTGTCTAAAGGAGAATCGCGCGATAAGAATAAGAAATCGCGGCAGTTTATTCTCGCCAACGCCGTCGAAGCGATTATTGGCGCTATGTATCTTGATCAAGGTATAGAACCCGCCAAGAAATTCATCATGAAGAACGTCGTGTCTAAGCTTGATGATATTTTGAGAAATCAGACTTATCTCGATCCTAAATCTACTTTTCAAGAAAAGGCCCAAGAGCATAAAGGGATTACGCCGCATTATGAGATTCTTGATGAACAGGGGCCTGACCACGCCAAAATATTTACTGTCGGCTTATATCTTAATGAAGAGATGGTCGCTTCGGGCAAAGGCTCTTCTAAGCAAGAAGCCCAGGTTGATGCCGCCGCTAACGGCCTGAAGAAAATGGGCTGGTAACTACGTTAGATTCGTTATCTATAATGTTTGTCTATGGATATCAATAATCTTTTTAAATTGGCCGCCGCCAAGAAGGCGTCGGACATCCATCTGTTGTACGGCCAAGCTCCCGTCTTAAGGATAGACGGCGAGCTTTTTGATATTAATGAGGCCGCGGCTGGCGAGAAGTTCGCTCCGCTCACAGCCCTAGACTTGGAATCATTCTTGGATGCCATGCTGACCAAGGAACAGAAGGCCCGGTTTTTGGATAAACGGGACTTAGATATGGGTTATCAGGTTGAGAATTATCGTTATCGCGTCAATTTCGCCTTCGAGAAGAATAATGTCAATATTGTCGCCCGCATCATCGATGAAAGCCAGCCGACCTTAAAAGAACTCGGCATGCCGGCCGTTGTCGAAGATCTGATGAAGCTGGCGCAGGGTTTCATCCTCGTTACCGGACCGACCGGCTGCGGCAAGTCCACGACTTTAGCGGCCATGGTCAATCATATTAATGCGACGCGCCGCGCCAATATCATAACCCTGGAAGATCCGATCGAATTTATGTTTAAGCCGGACAAAAGCATTATTTCTCAGCGCCAGTTAGGCACAGATATGCTTACCTTCGCCAGCGGCTTGAAGCATGTGCTCCGTCAGGATCCGAACGTCATCATGGTCGGAGAGATGCGCGACCCAGAAACAATAGCTATGGCCGTGACCCTGGCTGAGACCGGGCATCTGGTCTTAGCGACTCTCCATACCTATAGCGCCGCTCAGACCATAGACCGTATCATCGATAGCTTCCCCCCTTATCAGCAGAGCCAGATAAAATCGCAATTGTCCTCAGTTTTAACGGCAGTGATTTCGCAGCGTTTGTTGCCGCGCGTCAGCGGCGGGCGAGTGGCGGCGAGAGAAATTCTGCTCAATAACGAAGCAGTCGCGAATCTGATTCGGGAAGGGAAAATCGCTCAGATAAGATCGACGATTGAAACGAATTCCTCTATCGGCATGATTACGCTCGACCGCCATATCAAGGAATTATATCAAGCTGGAGAAATTACTAGGGAGATTGCCGTCAATCAGATGGAAGACCCGCGCTCGCTGGATAATTAAATTCGATAGACAATAGATAATATTTTAGATAAGAAAAAAGAGCTAGATGATTCTAGCTCTTTTGTTTGGTGATTCTTAATTTTTAATTTTTAATATTTTTTCTTCTTGGCGTTGATTTCATTTTTTAGATCAAATCCGATTTGTTGGAGTCTTTTTAGTATCTCCGAATGTTCGATGTCTGCATCGAAAGCCCAGTCGTGAATCTTTTTTCTTAAGACATCGTATAAGGTCAAGGCATTAAGGTCTGCTTTTTTCTGCATCGCCTCTTCGAAAGCAGGCAGCGCGCTTTTTTCCAATAAGGCTATCTTTGGCTGGCATTTTAGCCTGATTTCGAGAGCATGGACTAAAAAAAGGTTGTCGGTTTTCTTAATAAGATCAAGAAATTCCTTTTTCTTCTTGTCATTAACCGGAAGATGCTTATGAAACACGTCTTCGATGATTTCGTCGATAAACTTATCTAGGGCGCCAATCTGCCGTTGATGGACGTTTGTTGTACATATTTGAGCTTCAGGGTCTTCAAGGGCTAGGGTCACCTCGGCCACGAATTTATTGACTTCTATCTCATAAGCTTCCTCATGAGTCTGTGGCCTTAAATTTTTATCGGCTCTTTTTTTTAGGTACTCTTTTACCATGCTTTTTTCCATGATCGATAAGTTTTTAGGGTTTAATTGTTTTTTTTATTAATGTTAAATGTTTAATTTAAGCCAGTTAGGCTGCCTTTTCAAAATACGAGTCCCAAATGTCAATTTCTCTTGGTTCTTCGCCGGGGTCGGAGCGATGGAAAGCATTATCGACAATATCTTTGCCGAATTTTTCACGAATCGTATCCGTTAATCCTTGGATAATCTCTACCGCATTTTCGCCTTCGAAAATAATGATGAAGAAATGCCCGGATAGCATATGCTGGATAACTTCTTCTAGGGCGTCGCGACCGTAGGCCTCAAATGATTTAGTTGGCGTTTCTCCTTTCTCTTGGAGACGTTGAGATATTTTTTTCCCAACTTTTACGAACCAATCCAGATCTTTGTTGTAATGTTTTTCCAATTGTTCCCTGGAGACTGAAAAGATCTTTTTGATTTTCTTTATTCTCAGACCGGTCGCTAGGATGATTTTAATAATCGCCATAGTGTATCCGCGTCTGACTGCGCCGGGTTTGATCATCACAAAAGTTTCATACCCGCGCTTGAATACAAAGGGAGTATCAAGTACTTTCTTCTTGTCCATTTCTGATTAGTTTTTAAGTTGTGAAAGAATAGTATACCGTCTCTATTTTCATTAAAATCAACTGATTTTAATCTTTGAATGATAGAACGAAAAAATACTTTTGTCAATGGTCTAATAAACCACAATTTTTAGGGGATTTTTAGGTATTTTATCTAGGGTTTTGCCCCCTTGACATTATTTTTAGAAAGGCTATAATTGTTAACAGTTTTAAAAGGGCATAAAAAGCCGAAAATAATATGCGTAAATTGGTAAGAAACCATGTTAAACAGCGATTCTAGATGATCAGCTATTTTGCGATTATTTAGAACCGCCGAAAGCGGTTTTTTTGCGCCCTCGGACCTTAACAATTCATGTTAGAGTAAAGACATCAAATATAAAGTAAGATTGGTGTTCTGATCCCTTAGTCTCAAATTTTTCGTCCGAGACCGAGGGGCTGTATCGGAATGCCAAAAGACACGCTTTTTTAGCTTTGTAAATAAAAGCGTGGGAAAATCTCAATAAGAGTATACGGTGGATGCCTTGACATAAGAAGACGATGAAGGACGTAGCAGCCTGCGATAAGCTGCGGTTAGGTGGCAAGCAACCTTTGACCCGCAGATCTCCGAATGGGGAAACCCCCTCTCTTGAAGAGAGAGGAAGCTCAGCCTTTTAGGCGAGCTGGAACACCCGGCGAACTGAAACATCTTAGTAGCTGGAGGAAAATAAAATAAAAATCATTCCCTGAGTAGTGGCGAGCGAAAGGGGAGGAGTCTAAACCGAAATAACTGAGAAACGAGCTTGGTTCGCCAAGTTTGTTTCAGAAGGTTCTGGAACCATATGTTTTATCGGTGTTGCAAGATATTAGCGCTTGTTGCCAGAGCAACGGGGCGAAGTAAAAAAAGACATTTCTTAATTGAACGAGCTGGAAAGCTCGGCCAGAGACGGTGATAGCCCGGTAAGTGAAAAGAAATGACTCTTCGTGGCTAGTGTTCTTAAGTAGGGCGGGACTCGTGAAATCCCGTTTGAAGCCAGGTCGACTATGACCTAAGACTAAATACTTCTTATGATCGATAGTGAACAAGTACCGTGAGGGAAAGGTGAAAAGCATCCCG
>Ga0172379_10000565_pt1 | contig 90948 bp, 85 predicted proteins | sample GrowelOW334metaG_FD_119756 | JGI IMG/M metagenome (GOLD analysis project Ga0172379, IMG submission 119756) | Groundwater microbial communities from an aquifer near a municipal landfill in Southern Ontario, Canada - Groundwater well OW334 metaG | ecosystem: Environmental > Aquatic > Deep...
AGGGATAACTTCAGGCGTGGTGGTAGGAGTGGTTTCCTCTGTCACTACGGGCAAGGGGTCTGGGACAGGTTCTGGTTCTGTTGGGGTGGAGATATCAACGGTAATATTAGAAGGTTCAACGAGGGTTTCGACGATATCACTCACGGCCTCTTCGGCACTGGCCAGGAGAGAACGAGGGAAGGTTAAGATATTAGGGTGAAGAGATTCGGCGAGAGCTAGAGATTGAGGAGCGGTGATGTTCTTGCGGGCTTGAGCCACCAGGGTCTCCCGGGGTGGATTGGGTAGCTTGATATCTAGTGAGAGAGATTCTCTTCGCGAGAGATTGGTAACTTTGATGTCCTGTGCGTCTTTAGGCAGAGAGACGAGATGCTCCCCTTTCAAACGGTCTGAAGGGTGGATGAGCTTTTGCCACTTGATGGGTTCTCCCGCAGTGAAACTAAGTTGAGTGGCATTAACATTCTTGACTAGGGCTGGCTGATGAAGCCAGTCAGTGACTAACCAGAAAGCACGAAGACCGCCGATGACGATACCAATCAAAAGCAAGACGAGAAAAATCTTTTTTCTTCGAGGCATTTAGGGTAATTATAGCATGGGGGCTTCTCTTTAATAAAGAGATAGAAAAAACAATCCCCCGGCGCGCTTACTGCACACCGGGGGGTTTACCCTAAAAAGACGCGGACTACTCAGGCGAGAACGTAACCCCCCTCACGGGAGACAAGACCTTCGCCTTCTCGGAGGTCGAAGCAGACGTCCACTGCCCAATGGTCAGGGTTGATCCTCTCGAGGGGAATTTTGCCGTTGTCCAAACGGCAGTGGAAACTTCCTCCCTCGGTCGAAGAGACCCTTACCACAGTGAGAGGGCTTCTCCCTTTCATCACAAGGTCTCCAACTTCAACAGTTCCCTTCATGGCAAGGCGCTCCTTTCTGCCAGATTTGAACACTTTTCTGTCCAAATTAATACCAGATTGAGTGCCTCTTGTCTAGACAGTCGTCTGGTTATATGTCCAGAATCCGAAACAGGGACACCCCAGCGGAGACGGAGATATTGAGAGACTCTTTATCCCCCACCATCGGGATCTCAGCAATCACGTCGCACTTTTTCAAAATACTTTTAGGTAAACCGGTAACCTCATTACCAAAAATAAAAGCAGTTTTGAGCTTAACCTTAACTTTTTTGTAGTCAATCGAATTCTCAGCCTGCTCGATAGCGATAAGAGAGAAGCCCTCTTTTTTAAGTTTGGTGATAAGTTTAGATATATTCTCAACTTTCTCCCAAGGGATATTCTTCTCGGCACCCAAAGCCGTCTTCTCGATCTGCTTATCAGCTCGACCAAACTGGTCAATCGGCGTCGGGGTATAACCCACTAGATATATTTTACTTACTCCACAAGCGTCAGCAGTGCGGAAGATTGAGCCGACATTTAGAGAGCTTCTGATATCAGGAAGTAAAATTATGACTTCTTTTTTCATACACAGAAGAATAGCAGGTTAGCCCCGGGTTGAAAATAGCTAGAATTCTGTTATTATTTCTCTGTTAGTCAATTACCATCCGCTCATAGCTCAGCTGGTAGAGCAGCTCCCTTTTAAGGAGACGGTCGTAGGTTCGATTCCTACTGAGCGGACAAGAGAGGCCGAGAGAGAGTTTACTCTCTCTCGGCCGAACGCGTCAGCTCAGTTTTCTTCTGAGCGGACAACCCTACCTACTAACCATAAAGAAACTCGTTAGATTTTCCTTATTATCCTGAAGGTCATCGGCCATAACTTCTAGATTATAAATCTTGGCCAAATTTCTAGGACCCAAGATCGCCGTATCTTTAGGGATCTTGCCTAGGGACAAAGCTTGAGCCGCTCGCGCGGTATCCACAAGATCTCCCTTACCGCTTTGTAACTTCCAGTCGCCATATTTCTTAGCCAGAGTGCTTTGGCACTGAGCAAAAACTTGAGGGTGAGCCATAATTCCTTTTATTTTCTTCGGATCAACATCCTTGCGTCGCATTAAGAAATGACGAACAAGAATGGCAAATTCTTCAACAATTTTCACTTTATATTTAGCTAGAGCATAGGTTGATTCTTGAACTACTCCCCCAATAGAGTTGTGGATGGCAAACTGACCGAAATCAATATTGCCTTCATGCAATTGACGCATTACCCGCTCGGTCGTATAGAGATATTTTATCTCATAATCCTTTATCCCGTGACGGGTAACATAATCAAGCAATGCCTCTTCATTAAAACTCCCTACTCCCCCTTGTATACCAAAGACAATTTTTTTAGGATCAACCCTCTTCGGCAAAAGTTTATTAAACAAATGGTCATAAACTTCACCTAACAACAAGCGAACCTTCTTGGTATAAGGGTTATAATTTTGCAAATCAAGAAATAGTTGCCAACTATCATTACCAGTAAGGCGCGCAACTTCGTGAAGTTTCTCCGCCCCCAAAGTATCAATTTTGCTTTCTTTGAACTTCATCTCGTTCAAGAGCCGGCCAATAAAATGAGTTAAGCCCTGAGAGGAAGCAGCCAATTTATCGTGCTCGATTGCCGACATCTCTATTACCTGGAGTTTTTTTGATATAAAATATTTCTTCCAAAAATTATATTCGGCCGACTGAGAAGTGAACCGGTCAATGACAAAACGTAAACCCGTGAAACCGGCGCGACTTGAATCTGGGCCAAACATGGGGTGTGTTAAAATTGCTCGGGCTTTAGTTCCCTTAAGATACTTTCTAAAAACCTTAGCTGGATGCATCTTAACGGAGAGAACATCGACCAATAATTGGTCTCTAAAATATTGGCGGTGCTCGGCGATCACCGATTCAAAAGTCGAGATTGGGACCGCATAAAAAACAACTGAGCAGATATAAACCTGGGAGAGATCTTTAACTGACAGCTTAGAGCCGGGGTCGTAGATAGTAATAGTAAAGTCATCTTTGAGCAGACGATAAAGAGTCTGACCAAAACGACCAAAACCAACAATCGCAATTTTGGGCTTGTTTTTATTGGAAATAGTCATTAATTTTATCTATATTTATACAGCAACTAGCGCGAACATAACGCTCACCATTCTTGCCATAGGCCGTCCCAGGGACAAGAGAAATTTGTTTTTCTTCCAAGAGTCTATCGCAGAAGGCCTCGGCACTCTCCTCTTCCTCAGGGATACGGGCCCAAATATAAAGGGCCCCTTTAGGTAAGGTAAAAGTTAAACCCAAGCCTCTCAATTTCTCGGCAATAATATTCCGTCTTTCTTCGTAGCTCTCAATCATTGAATCATGCCAATTGTCGTCATAATTATTTAGAGCATAAGAACCTAAGCGTTGAAGGGGTCGAGACATCCCCGAATCAAGCTGAGACTTAACCTTGGCTGCTGCCGCAACTAAATCTTTATTCCCCGCCATCCAGCCCATACGAAAACCAGCAAATGAACACATCTTCGAATACGAACTAATCTCAATGGCCACATCTTTGGCTCCCGGGACCTGAAGAATGCTTGGGGCGACAAAATCTTCATAGGTAATCTCAGCATAAGCATTATCATAAAGTAGCCAGATCCCTTTCTCTTTGGCAAATCTGACCAAGGGTGCCAGTTCTTCGAGACTCGCCACTTGCCCCGTTGGATTAGAGGGGAAATTGATCCAAATAGCCTTTGTCTCTGGTGTTATTTTTTTCTCTAATTCTTCAACATCAATTTTAAAATCCTTCTCTGGCAAAAGATCATATCCAATTGGCTTTGCCCCCCTCATTAAAGCCGGGCCAACAAATCCCGGATAACCTGGGTCGGGCACCAAGACCTCATCCCCAGCATCAAGGATAGCAAAGGTTAGAGCTCCAATCCCATCCTTCCCTCCCAAAAGCGGATAATACTCCCCTTTCTCCAAACCGACTTCAAAGCGCTCTCCATACCAACCAGTAATAGCCTCCCCTAATTCTTTGGTTGCCCCATAGCCTGGGTAACTAGCTGCCCCCGGCTCAACAATAAATTCCTGGTATCGACGAAGATTTTCTTCTTTTGTTGGGTAATCTGGATTCCCCGGCCCAAAATTCAAAACCTCTCGGCCAGTCCTTTCTTTAACCTCGGCCACCTTCCTAGCTAACTGCACAAAAATGTATTCACCAAAATTATCTAGGCTTTTAGACAAACGTGGCTTTGGTCCAATAGGACCAGATTCATTAGACATGAATTAAATATAACGGAAAAAAAATGTTTAGTAAAATGGTCTAAATACTTAAAATTACCCGCTCAAGACCAAGGTCAAACTCATCTGTCCCAAGGTAGTTTTGATGATAGAGGTCAACAAAACTTCCGGAGAGCTTCTTGAGTTCATCGTTAGAAAAAGTCTTGGCGGCCGACTTGGCCTTAGCCAAGGGAAATGGTTTCATCTTGAGCTTGCTTGTATCCTTAGTATTCTTAACCAACATCAAGTTATTCGTCGCCCAAATCAACTTCCACAATATTTCTTCAGATGAGATCCCGTGCATCATTGCCTCCTGGTAGAGGGCCCAAGCGCGATTCTTGTTCTTCGCCGTGAAGGCATCGGTAATTGAGAAAATGTTAAAGCCAGGAGCCCCGCCATAGAGCCTCAAAGCTCCCCCACTCTTCTCAAAAGCCTGTGTCTTAGCCGCCATCTTCTCCAACTTCTCCAGCATCTTTGCCGGCAAATTATTCTCGAGGAAAATAAAAACATTCTCCGACTTCGCCGCTAATTTGACCCAATCTGTTTTATCTTTTTTTTCTTCTCCCCTCTCAGTCAAAACATCTTCTTCTTTTTCTTCTTGGCCTTCTTTAGCTTTTCTTACTGGACTTAACAAATTATCGCAAGCGACAATAAACTTATTGTGAAAGAGGCCTTGACCTCTGGTTAATTCATCCAGATTGTCCTCGTTAAAATTCTCTTTAGTCAGACGAAAGAGGCTCGCCTCTGGACTCTTCGTTAATAGCGAATTAATCACCGCGTTATACTTATCGCGACTCTTTATCTCATCATTGCCATAAAAAAGATAAATCATATTTCTAAAGTAATGCCAACAGGACAATGATCTGAGCCGAGAACGGTATCATCAATGAAAGCGTTTTTGATATTCTTCTTTAATTTCTCACTCACGAGAAAATAATCAATTCTCCACCCAATATTCCGCGCCCTGGCTCCCATCCGATAGCTCCACCAAGAATATTGCCCCTTGTTGCCATTAATCAGGCGGTAAGTATCAATGAGTCCATGTTCAATAAACTTATCTGCCCAAGCCCGTTCCTCCTTAGTAAAGCCGGCATTGCCCACATTATCTTTAGGCCGAGCCAGATCAATCTCCTGATGAGCCACATTGAAGTCGCCACAAGTCACCACCGGCTTCTTCACCTCCAATTTCTTAATATAAGCGAGCCAATTTTTATTAAACTCTTCTTTGAAGCCCAAGCGCGTTAACTCATGATTCGCATTAGGGAAATAAGTATTAACAAAATAGAATTTCTCAAACTCTAAGGTAATCACTCGCCCCTCATCATCCCAATCACCACGGTCAACAGAGGTTGGTTCAATTTTTGAGAGAATAGCCGTGCCCGAATAACCAGGACGCTTAGCATGATGCCAATATTCATTGTAGCCAGCAAAATCAAATTCCTCCTTCGCTCGGGCCACATCATTAATCTTAATTTCCTGCAGGCCTACAATATCCGGTTTCTCTTCCTTAAGCCAATCAGCAAAACCATTCTTCACCGCCGCGCGGATACCGTTCACATTCCAGGAATAAATTTTGAGTTTGGTGGCCATTATTTGAACTTGTTTAGAATCTTAAAATCTTCCTTAAGCGTCTCTATTAGGTGCTGGTTATAAATCGCGGCGGCAGGATGATAGAGCGGGACTATGGTCACTTTACCATAATCGGCCACCCCTTCAAAAGCCTGACCATGGAGTTCACTAATGGGGCGAAGGGCCTCGGTTAGGCCAAACTTCTCTAAAAGATACTTAGAAGAATAACGCCCCAAACCCACCAAGACTCTCGGCTGAATAATGGCAATTTGTCTATCCAAAAATGGGCCATATATTTTTATCTCCTCAGGCAAAGGATCTCTATTCTTCTGCGGTCTGTCTTTTACTATATTGGTAATATAAATATCAGCTCTCTCTAACCCAACACTTGAGAGCAAATTATCCAAGATCTTTCCCGCCGAGCCACAAAAGGGTCTGCCGGTCTTGGCCTCGTTTCTCCCCGGGGCCTCCCCCACCAACACAATCTTGGCTTCATGATTACCTTCGCCGATCACCGGCAAATAGTTATTCTCCTTTCGGTAAACATAAAGTGGTGACTCAATAAGAGCCACCACCTCTTCTTTAATTTTATCTAAGAGAGACTCTCGCTTAACAGAATTACTCTTCTTCATCATCATCGTCTTCTTCTTTCTTCTTGTCTTTGCCTTCGTCGGAGATTGAAGATCTTTCTGCGGGAAGAACGTCTCTGGGGTAAACAGTTTTAACTAAGCCTTTGTTAATAAAATCTCGCTCAATAATCCAAAAAATAGTGAATATAAAAAGGGAAAAACCGGCGGCAAAAAAGGCGATAGAATAAAGGCCAAAACCACAGGCCATCCCCACCCCAGCCGAGACCCAGACACCAGCAGCCGTGGTTATCCCGGTCAATCGAGATCCCTTAAGAACAACTAGGCCCGCGCCAATAAAGCCAATTCCCACAATAACCTGTGAGGCCATACGCAAGGGGTCAATGTTCGCAGCTAAAGGACCAGCCGTCGCAATTACTGAGCGAGAAATAATAACAAAAAGTGCCGAGCCAAGGCTAACGAGAGAATAAGTGCGCATCCCCGCTACCTTGCCAGCCAAATTACGCTCAATCCCCAATATCGCCCCCAAGAGAACCGCCACTAATAAGCTAATAAATATTTCTGAGTAACCAAGAAGAGTTATGTCCATATACTCAAAATTATAAACGTTTATCAAAACGAAAACAACCCCGCAAAGCGAGGTTGTTTTCTAAAATCTTTTTAAGATTATTCGGCAGTAGTGGTAGCAACTGGAGCCTCTTCAGCAGGAACTTCAGCGGCTGGGGCAACAGAAGTATCAATAGTAGTAGTAGCCTCGGTGGTGACAACGGTCTCACCAGTAGGAGCTGGGCTCTTAGCCTTGAACCATACAACACCAACAATGATGAGGATGATGATAACGGCAACAATGATGTAATTCTTCATTTGAAAATATCAATAAAAGGTTAATAACCGACCTTTACTTTTTTGGTTTGCAAATCTTCTTGCCCTCTTATAATAAGTCTTCTGAGCGAAAAAATCAAGGTTTCCTCTTTGTGGATAAAATGGTCTAGTTTTTAGGCCCCTTTTTCAAGTTCTCCCCAACGCGGGCCCACCGCAGAGCTAACTTCAATGGGAACATTAATTTTCACCACATTTTCCATTGCCTGCTTAATAATTGGCAAGGCTTCCTGGATGACACTCTCTTCTACCTCATAAATAAGTTCATCATGGATCTGCAAAAGAAGAAAAATCTTATCGGCTAGCCCCGCTTTTTTTATATCTTGGTCGGCCCGAATTGTCGCCAACTTAATAATATCCGCAGCCGTCCCCTGCAAAGGGGCATTCATCGCCATGCGCTCGGCGCTGGCCTTAATTTGTGGTAAAGGCGAATGAAGTGCGGGCAAATAACGACGACGACCGAATAAGGTCTCAGTATAACCCCTCTCCTTCGCTCCTTCAATAACTAACTCGAAGTATTTTTTGATAGTCGGGAAAGAAGCAAAATAATTATCCATAAACTCTTGAGCCTCATCCCGGGTCGTCCCTAAATTAACCTTCAAGGCATTAACCCCCATACCATAAATAATACCGAAGTTAATTACCTTAGCTCTCCTTCTCATCTCTTTTGTTACCTCTTCTTCTTTAACCTTAAAGACCCTCGCCGCAACTGAAGTGTGAATATCCTTCCCTTCTTTAAAAATCTTGACCAGATCGGGGTCCTCAGACAAAGCGGCCAAAACTCGCAATTCAATCTGCGAATAGTCAAAAGCCATCAGTTTATAGCCAGGGCGAGCGACAAAAGCGTTACGGATAGCCGCCCCTTGCTCCCCCCGAGTGGGGATATTCTGAACATTGGGGTTAGATGAAGACATACGCCCAGTAGTTGTCCCGGTTTGATTAAGGGTCGCATGGAGGAAGTCTCTCTCATCCAAAAGTTTTGGGAGATTATCAATATAAGTAGTAAGAAGCTTCTGTAATTCACGATAAGCCAAGATCTCTTCAATAACCGGATGAGCATCTTTTAGTTTAATAATCTCCGATTCACGTGTCGACTGACTTCCCCCCGCTGTTTTTTTAAGACCTTTAATTGATAGGTTTAATTTAACAAAAAGGATCTCCCCCAATTGCTTGGGCGAATTAATATTAAACTCCGAACCAGCTAGCTCATAGATCTTCTTCTCTCTCTCCTTCAATTTAAGATGATAATCCTTAGAAAGTTCGGCTAAGAATTCCTTATCAATCTTCACTCCTCGAGTTTGCGCTTCTTCAAGAATTGGAATGAGGGGCAATTCTATCTCTTGGTAAACCTTTGTCAAACCAAGTTTCCCCAACTCAGCCAATAGTTTTTCTCTAGCTTGGGCGAGATCTTCTGTTTTTGTGTATTCAAAAATATCTTCCAGTTTAGGATTGGTGATGTCCGAGTTAATGAGCCAGAGGGCTATGGCGAGTTGTTTGATTTCTTTGGCCTCAGTGGGCGTGGTCTCTTTTTCTTCGGGCTTTGTGTGAGGTGCGACTTCGGGCTCTTTTGAAGTCGGATCTCCCACAGAAGCCTCGCCAGCAGAGGAGAAGTCGTTTCTCGCGTAGCCAGATGCGACTTCGCCCGCTGCTGGCGACACCACCAGTTTCTTCAGGCGCCCAATCAAAGTTCGAAATTCCAATTCGCTAAATAAATCCTCGGCGTGTTTGGTATCAAAAGTCTCGGCCCAAGTCTCCTTCGGTAATTTGAAATCAATTTTGGCATCACGCCGAATAGTCGCCAAGGTCTTAGAAAAAATCGCCTCCTCCTCACTATTTTTAAGAATCTCAATAATTCGTGCCTTAATCCCTCGATCGAGCAAAACTTGCTCATCTTTCTTTATCTGTTTATAAATATCCTCGATGGTGCCAAATTCCTGAATCAAAGTAGTCGCCGTCTTCTCCCCGATACCCTCGACTCCAATAATATTGTCAGAGGGATCCCCTCTTAAACCTTTATAGTCAATAAGAAATTGAGGATCAAAGCCATAGCGCTCTTTCACCATTTTTTCATTATAGACAACAGTATCGTTCAATCCTTTCTTCAGAGTGAAGACGACAACTCGGTCATCATCAACCAGTTGTAAAGTGTCCATATCGCCAGAAGCAATAACAATTTGTGTATCTTTCTCTTTCTTTAGCTTCTCAACAACCGTCCCGATGATATCGTCAGCCTCAAAGCCGGCCAGGTCATAGATAGGAATATGTAACGCGGTAAAAATATCATGTGACCGAATAATCTGAGCGACAAGTTCTGGTTCAGCCTTACGACGGCCAGCCTTATAGTCATCGTAGATCTGCTTACGAAAAGTTGGTTCGGCTCGATCATAACAGGCAATAAGGTAGTCTGGTTTGAGGTCAGCAATAATTCGAAGCATCATCGAAGCTAGACCGTAGAGCCCCCCAGTTGGTTCACCCTTGCTTGAGGAAAAATCCGGCAGGGCGTGATAAGCCCGATGCAAAATAGCATGGGCATCAATTAAGACTATTTTTGTTTTATAACTTTTTTTTGCCATTGGTTACTTAGGCTTTGAACGATTCTTCAGATTATCCATAAGAACGACATACCAGGTCGGATGTTTTTTAATCAACGCTTCTGTTGCATCTTCTATTTGGCCACGAATTTCTTCAAGGGGTAATCGATCGGCCCGACCATAGGCCTCCCGATAGACCGTTGATTGTGGCTTTACAAAGGACCTCACCTTTCTTATAACCTCACCATTGGGAGAAAATTCTAATTGAAAAGCTAAAATTGCGTCACTAACTGTTTTTTCCATACCCCCAGCATCAGTCACTTGTTTTACCATGTCCATCATCAAGCCCTGAATACCCGATAAGCCCTCATCTTCGGGCTTTTTCTCCTCAACCTTTTTTGCCTCAGTTTCCTCTTTCCGTTTCTTAAATTCAGAAAAATCAAAAATTTTGCCCTCCATAATTATAAAATTATTTCTCTCGTCTGCTCGTCGATAAATTTAAAGTGAATTTTGTGTTCCGAACCATCAAAAAGATCCACCACCTTCTCTGGCCATTCTAACACAATTAAGTTGTCAGGATTAGAGCTTAGTTCCACCCAGCCCAAGTTTAATAAATCAGCCCCAGAATTTAGGCGATAGGCATCAATATGGACAAGATTCTTAACTGAAAGATGAAGTCTCTCTGTGACTTCCTTTGGGATCTTATAAGACTTCATTAAAACAAAAGTTGGGCTAGTGAGATGATTCTTAATTCCTAACTCGCGTGCCAAAGCTTGAGTAAAACTAGTCTTTCCTCCTCCTAAATCCCCTTCTAATAGCAAGACTGTCGCCCCGCTTTTGTTCGGTTTCAAATTCTTTAAAACAGTTAAGGCCGCTTGGGCTGTTTCATTTAATGATTTAGAAATAATTTTTGCCTGTCCCATCCCTTTAAGGGTAACAAAAAAGCAGATAAAAAGAAAAGGCACTGGGGAAAAGTGTCTTTTCCCCAGTGCCTGAGCACTGTTCAAATTTGCCGTTACCGGCGGTTACCACCATGGTGACCGTAGCCGAGGCGACTGGCCCGGCTCTGACCGCTCGCCCAGTAGTGTCCCTCGGCAGCCTGGACTTGGGCCCGGTAGATCGCCTGTTCGGTGGCCAGCCGGCGTGACTCATGGCCAGACCCGTAGCCATAGCTGGAGACGTTGCCGTAACCGTAGCCATAGCTGGAACCGGAACTGATTCCGACCGAGAACGAGCCATGGTGCCCGATTCGACTGTAGCCAAGCGACATAACGGGTGCCGGATTGACATAGACGGGCTCCTGCACGTAGACCGGGGTCTCCACGTACACAGGCGGGGCCTGGACGTACACCGGCTTCTCAACGACAACGACCTTCTCCACGACCCGGACGGGCTGAGAGATGGCCAATTCTTCGTTGATCGGGGCGATCTGGGGCCGCGCAGCGACCGAGTTCCGACCGACAGTTTTGTTTGCGAACTGTTCGGGGAGAACGGTCGCCTTGGACTCGGCGATTGCCGGGGCCATGGCGGCCGCTTCTTCTGTATCGGTCATGGTGACGGTCGTCACGGTTGTCGTTGTGGTTGTCTTCTTCGTCTCAGCGAGAGCGGAGGCCGACAACCCAACAAACAGCGCGATGGCGATAATGGTAACTGTGACAAGGTGCTTCGTGGTATTCATGGCTCTTTTCCTTCCGCCCGTTGGGCTGTTGGCCATTTCTGTTCCTTAACTCTTCTGACTTAAGTATAGCATAATACGCCATATTTGTCAAATATGGCTCTAAATAAGGGTTTGGCCCACTTTATCTATTTGAATATCCCCTGCCAAGCCAACCAGACGTTCGCGAGCCAGTTTTGTGGCTTAGTTGAAGCACTTTTTACCGGCAAAGGATAATGGTTTGCATCACAATCTTTCCCTACAAATTTACCATCACCAGGATGATAATCAGTACCAACAAAATCGCCGAGATAAACTACTTTTATCTGCGCCATTACCCAACCAAAACAAAAACCTTTTTCTCTGCCATAAAACATGCCGTCAGGCACATTCTCTATGGGAATAGCCCACTTTCCTTTTCCTTCGGCGAGTCTTTGTTTTGCTGTTTGTTGGCAAAGTTCGGATCCCAGATTGCTTCGACAGAAAGAGTCATGAGAACGCTTATATCTATCAAAAGCCGGTTCTCCAAAATAATCACCAACCCGGATAACCATGACGACAATGTCTGTCATAAAGGCCGCCCCAAAGTTATATTTCTCAGGGCAAGAAATTTTTACAAGTGAAGGGTCATCTCCGTCAAGCATGACTTTATCGCAAAACAAAAAATTTACAGCTGAAGGATAATTAGGATCAAGAACTTTAAAATTTACCTTTGTGGGCAAATCTTGTATATCAACAACAATTAAGGCGTGAGACATGAGGGAATTTTCTGGATATTGATTGTGACCATGCATTTTCCCCATAATCAATATAGGTACAATGTCGCCAGTATTAAGGGCCTTCTTAATTATGTTTAAACTAGTATTCTGCATCCTAGTAGTGCCCTCCGAATTTATATGAGAACTAATCTGATAATTGACAATAAAGTCTTTCATGTCTCTCGCGTCACCAGAGCCGTTATAGTTGGTGGTACAAGTACCGTTGGTATAATAACAAAAATCTTGGCCATCAATACCAAGCCAAGAGTTAGCGTCCTTTTCTGTTATTGAAGTTACTTCGCGCCCCACTAATAAATCTAACGAAATATCTCCAAACGGAACCTCACACGGCTCCCCTCCACCAGCAATCCCATTACACTCACTCACCACCCTAATCCCCGCACTTTTCTTGGTGGTGCTTGGACTACTCTTTTCCCAACACCAAACTTGCATATTAGTTCCCGCTCCGGTTGAAGTGGCACTTAGAGGCGGGTTAAGCATAAAGACATCGTCTTTAGGTTTAAGATCGTTAGATCTAACTTTCTTGTTGCCATCTAGAAGTTGGTTGGGTGAGAAGTTGTAACATTGATTACCACTGGGTCCCCAGCAATTGAGACCGCAGACTGGATCTTTGAAAGTTCCTTGGATATCCCAGCTTAGGTGAAGAGGGGTGGTAGTGCCATAACTAGGGCAATATGAACAAATAGAACCTACCCCATCAGAGCGGACAGCGGGTATTGGGTCAAGGGTGCAAGGTGGACCAAGGGGGACGAATTGAGCAAAAGAGATTAGGGGGAGGAAAAAGAAAAACAAAACAGACAAAACAAAAAAAGATTTTTGAGACTTCATTGATTTAATTCTAGCAACTTTATCATTCACCCGCCAGACCTTGGGCTCACTTAAGGTCTGGCGGGGATTTTTTATACTTATCCACTTTGCGTTAAGTTAGTAGAGTGCTAGTAATGTAGTTAGTAACGCGGTAAAATTATAAAAAATGAGTCAAGATCCAATCAAACAAGGAGTCACGGATGAGCAAATTGCTGATTTGCGAACAAGAGAAGCCGAGGAGCTGGCTCAATTGATGGCTGACAAATATAAGATCCCCTACATTGACCTAACCCGCACCCTTATTAACACCGACGCTCTTCGTTTAATCACTGAAGCTGATGCCCGGGCCGGGAGTCTTGTGGCTTTCTCTGTCTCAGGGAAAAAAGTAAATATCGCCGTTGACTCACCAAATAAGCCTGAGACCTTAGATGTTATTGAGAGCCTAAAAAACAAAAATTTTCTTGTTACCCTCTATATTACTTCTCTCTCCGGCTTAGAGAGTGGCTGGGCTAAATACGAAGAAATTTCCAAGTCTGAGAGGTCTCATGCTGGTTTAATTGAAATCTCTAGTGATAGTATCGCCGATTACACAACTCGCTTCAAAACTCTTAAGGATATCCAGACCGAAATAGAAAAAGAAAGTAATCTGGCCGAGAAACAGGGGGGTATCTCTATTATCCTTGAAATTATTATGGCCGGGGGCCTCGTCACCGACGCCTCAGATATTCATATCGAACCAGAACAAGACAATATTCGTCTACGTTATAGACTCGATGGTGTTCTCGAGAACGTCGCCACTTTCCCTAGCAAAATTTATAACCAAATCATTTCCCGTCTCAAATTAGTCTCAGGAATGAAATTGAATGTGAAGCTCGCCTCACAAGATGGCCGTTTTAGTATTATCCTTAAAGACACCGAGATTGAAATTCGCTCATCAGTTATCCCTTCAGCTTATGGCGAGTCAGTGGTTATGCGTATTCTTAATCCTGAGTCTATTAATGTAACTTTTGAGAAGCTGGGAATTGAGAAAGAACTGTTTGCTATCTTTAATCGTGAAATTCATAAACCAAACGGCCTTATCTTGTTAACAGGCCCTACCGGTTCGGGTAAAACAACAACCCTCTACTCTTTCTTGCGTGAAATTAATTCGACCGAAAGCAAGATCATCACCATTGAAGATCCTATCGAGTATCACTTAGAGGGAATCAACCAGACTCAGGTTAATCGCAAAGAGGGGTACACCTTCTTATCAGGACTCCGAAGTGCTTTGCGCCAGGACCCAGACATTATCATGGTTGGAGAAATCCGTGACCCAGAGACAGCTAAAATTGCTGTGCAATCTTCTCTTACTGGTCACTTGGTCTTCTCAACCTTGCACACCAATAATGCCCAGGGTGCTATCCCCCGTTTGATTGACCTTAATCTTAACCCTAAGATTATCACCTCAGCCCTTACTCTCTCTATTGCCCAACGTCTCTTGCGAAAACTCTGCCCTGTCTGCAAACAAGAAAAAGAACCAGAAGCTTGGGAGAGAGACCTCATCAATAATGTTATCGAGAGCATTAAGAAGAAGCGCCCTGATCTAATCCCGGCCGAATGGTTGACTCCCAATACAACAAGTAAAATTTATAAAAATGTGGGTTGTGATAAATGCCACAATACCGGCTTCAAGGGCCGACAGGGTATCTTCGAGGCAATTTATATGGACGACGCTGTCGCGGCTGCCGCCATTGCTAACCCAAACGAGAAAGAAATAAAGATTGCCGCCATACCGCAAAAAATCCTGGATATGCGCCAAGATGGAATATTAAAAGTAATTAGAGGAGAGACAACGATAGAAGAAATGGGCCGCGTTATTGACCTGTACGAAGAGATCATTTAGAACTACCCACTGCTCTTTGATAATCAAGTATACAAATCTCTAAACAATCGCTTTCGTCATGCAACTAAAGTTAAATAAATAATCCAGGATAGTTTCCGTCTGATCCACTGCTAGGGTGGGAACCGAAACGTCCTATCAAATAAATCCGTTAGATCAATAAATTGATCTAGATTGTTTAGAGATTTGTCTACTAGATTGTCTGGGCTTAATGTTAGCACATCAGAAATTATATGTCAAGTATAGAAAACGACACCTTCCTAGACCGCTCCTTACGTCCAGCTCTCTGGGAGGAGTATGTGGGACAAAAGAACATCAAAGATAACCTCAAGATCCTCCTTCAGGCGGCTAAGGAGCGCAATCACCCACCCGAACACCTCCTCTTTTATGGCCCCCCAGGCTTAGGGAAAACCACCTTGGCCCACCTTATCGCTAAGGAGATGAGCGCTCAGATTAAGATTACTTCAGGCCCCGCCATTGAGAAAGTTGGCGATTTGGCCTCTATCCTCACCAACCTCTCCCCTGGTGATATACTATTTATAGACGAGGTTCACCGGCTCAACAAGATGATCGAGGAGGTTCTTTACCCAGCCATGGAGTCCGGGATGCTCAATATTGTGATCGGCAAAGGTCCTGGCGCTCGGGTTATCCAAATTGATCTCCCTCCTTTTACCTTACTCGCCGCCACCACCCGTGTGGCTCTCCTTTCCTCCCCTCTTCGTTCCCGCTTCTCAGGTGGCACTTACCGCCTTGAGTTCTATTCCGAAGAAGAAATTACTGAGATTATCAAACGCTCCGCCAAAATCTTAGGGATAGAAATTGACGAGGCTGGAGCTATTGAAGTGGCTCGTCGCTCACGCTTCACTCCCCGTATCGCCAATCACCTACTTAAGCGTTGTCGTGATTATGCCCAAATTACCAAGAAACAACTTGATGTTAAGACGGTACGCGAAGCTCTACAGCTCCAGGGTATCGATGAGATGGGCCTCACTGATCCTGATCGTCAAATCTTAGACATTATTATCTCAAAATTTAATGGCGGCCCGGTTGGTGTTGGCACCATCGCCACGGCTATCTCCGAAGAAGACGCAACCATTGAAGACGTTTATGAACCTTATCTTATCCAACTTGGATTCATCGAGCGCACTTCAAGAGGCCGTGTCGCCACCCAGCGTGCTTATGAACACATGGGTTTTGATTACCCTTCTTCCTCTTCCCCCGCCAGGCCTTAAGGCTTGTCCTGCGAAGCCTTGGCGAAGTAGGAGAGCCCAAGGCCTGGCGGGTTCATTAATCTAAGTCATCCTCCTCGAAGTTAATTTCTTCGTCAACCGGTGTCTCAGCTTTATCTCTGAGGTCTTTAATCTTTTCAATTTGATTATATAGCTCTTGTAAATCCTCATTCCCTTCAAACCAGGCCCTAATTTGATCATCTTCCAGAAACCGAGAAGCAACTTCTTCGTCAGAAAGGTTATAGACAGAAGATATAGAACTAAGCCAGTCTGGGTTGTCTGACATATAGCACTCCGCGGCAGAGTAGCCAACAATATGATAAAGCTGTGACTCAAGTTTAATAACCACCAACAGTAAATTCAGATTAACACCTGACAAACTAAAAAGCTGATTGTCGCAAAAAGCTTTCATCGTATTAAGCCTATCAAGGAAGGATTCGTATATTTCGGGCTGGGTAGCTCCAGCTGTAACGCGAGCCTCTTTCAAAATACTTTCAATTTGAAAGTTTGAGATGCCAATAATTTCATTCAAACTACCAACTCTATCCTGATGAGAACCCCCATCTTCTCCCATAAACTTAAACAGTTCATCTGTCCCCCCTTCACCATAAAAAAGGAGCCTAGCTATCTTTTTAGCCAAATCAGTGGACGACGATTTTTGGGCCTTTGCTTCTTGGCATAAATTTTCGGCCTCTTCAACCTTGGCATAAAATTTTTTAATTCGGCTCAAGATCTCCAACTGAGAAGCAATGCCTGTCTCAACCGTAGAGACGACCTCATCAATTTTAGGTCGGAGCTCTGCAACATCAATCTTAAGTTTGGCCAAAAAGGTCTCGTCTTTAAAATGACGCCTCTCTTCTTCGTGGAAAAGGGCCTCAAGATTCGTCCCCCGAGACACCTCTCTAGCTAAATTTTCACCGATACGACCAAAAAATTCATCAATGGCTCCTTGAGTTAGATTTTCATAAGGATGTTCCCTATTATTTTTTTTACAAAGGTATTCTCTAATAAAATGACCAATTTCCTCACCATAGGTAATTCCACTATTAAGATTAGGCTCATGTATATATATAATATTATCTTCTGGGCTATAAGCAGAAACTTCTGGAGAATCTTTATCACCCTCCAACCGAAGTAAAACCTGCGGCCACTCAGAATCCGGGATATCAATCCCCATTTTATCAATCATTAAGCGGAGCAGGCCTCTAACCTGTTCCCCTGCTTCAATGATTCTTTCATCCTCTTTTGGTGATTGATTACCAACTTCAAGATTATCTGCCCCAGTAGGTCCTTCCATAAAATTTTATTTACCAGTTATTCTTTTACCCAAGTTTCTAACAATAGCCACCGCCTTTTGGGGTAAAGTTTTTCTCTTCCAAGCCAATTTGGCCATTTTTTTCTCAAACTCAACCGGGTCTAATCCTAAGTTTCTAACCATACTGCCAATTAATTCTTCTTGTGATCTTCCTAACTCCTCAACATCTTCTCTGAGAGCTCTAGCTTGTCGCTCCATAATACTTCCAAGGCTAACCGTCGCGGCTTCAACTTTTTTGGGATGAGAAGAACCATCATCACCTTTATTTTCTGGCAACTTGGGCAATTCAGAAATAGGTGCCGGAGAAGACAACTTTTCTGACTCGATCTTAGGTTCACTGCCTGTTGAACTTGGGGCTATATCAAATTGAGACATAATTTTAGAGTAATTAAATAAGCTTTATAATCATCTACCTTTAGTTTAGCAAAGCTGGGGAACTAGGTAAAATATCAGTTTTGCAAAATCTTTGATGGACTGGTATCTTTAGTTTATGTCAGGACATAATAAATGGTCACAAATTAAGAACAAGAAAGGGGTAACCGACGCCAAACGTAGTAAGTTATTCTCAATGCTCGTCAGGATGATTACTATGGAGGCTAAGCGCGCTGGAGGCAACAAAGAGGCACCAAGTCTTAAGGCGGCCATTATTCGAGCCAAAGATGCCAATATGCCTCTTGATAATATCGAGCGCGCTATGCAAAAGGGCTTCGGTGGTGGGGCCGAGAACTTCGAAGAAGTCACTTATGAGGCCTATGGCCCAGCCGGGGTTGCCCTTCTCATTACCGGGGTTACTGATAATAAAAACCGAACCACTCCAGAAATCAAACATATTTTATCTGATCACGGGGGAAGTCTTGGGACTCAAGGTTCCACTGCCTGGGCCTTTACTAAAGATGCTGAGGGAAATTTTATTCCTCAGGCTGTTATTCCCATCTCTCCCGACGACCAAGAAAAACTCACGAGCTTAATTGAAGAAATTGAGGAGCACGAAGATATTAAAAATATTTATCATAATGCTGATCTTCCTACAGAGGAAGAAGAATAAATCATGTTAGTTTTAGGCATTGACCCTGGTTATGATCGTCTCGGGGTCGCTCTAGTAAAAAAAGATGGGGGTAAAGAAGAGTTAATTTTTTCTGATTGTTTTCTCTCTTCTCCTAAAGATGCTCTTGGCGAGAGGCTTCTATCTATTGGTAATAAATTAGAAAAATTAATAAAAGAATATAAACCTGATGCGGTAGCAACCGAAAAACTCTATTTTACTGTTAATCAAAAAACCGCCATGGCTGTGGCTGAAGCCCGTGGTGTGATCTCTTATCTTTCAGCCAAACACAAAATCTCCCTCACAGAATACACTCCGCCAGAAATAAAACTGACTGTGACAGGATACGGCAATGCCAATAAAAAACAGGTGGCCGAAATGGTCCCTCGTTTAATTAAAATTTCTAAAAGAATAAAATACGACGATGAGTATGATGCAATAGCTATTGCTCTAACCCACCTAGCAATACACCCCGCAAAAGGAAAAGTGTTATCCCCAAACTAGTAGTTAAAAAGTTGCAAAAAAATACCGATATGTTAAAAAGTAATAGATCAATTTTTATTATTAATAAATAACTTTTAAAACGATGCCAGACGATGATGATACTATAGTTCCTCCAATCGACGACGATGCAGATTCTGTCGACGATCCAGAACTCGCTGATGACAGTGAGTTAGAAGATCTCGACCTTTATGGTGCTGCCGAGGAAGAAATTTAAAAAGTGCCCTAAACAAAGCCGTCCCGATAATTAATTATCGGGACGGCTTTGTTTCCCCAAAAATAAGACCACACTTATCTTTTTAGGCAACTTATGGTAATATTGGGAAATGTCTAAACATAAAAAAATAACACATAGTATTTACAGTTCAATTCTCTTTATTATCACCATATTTTTGCTTTTGGGGAGCTTTTCTACTATCTGGGCCATCACCCTCCCAGTGCCTGATTTCGAAACATTTTTTACTAAACAAATTGCTGAGCAGTCGATGAAAATTTATGATCGAACAGGTGAAATTCTCCTCTATGATGTTAAAGGGGTACGTCGCACCCCGGTTATCTTTGGCACAATTCCCCAAGTCGTTAAAAACGCCACCCTCGCTATCGAAGATGCTGGCTTCTATCAACATAAGGGTATCCAACCAACCTCTATCGCCCGAGCTTTCCTGGTTAATCTAGTTTCTGGTGGTGTCGCTCAAGGGGGTTCAACCATTACCCAACAAGTCGTTAAAAACTCACTCCTGACCCGTGATAAAACTATCACCCGTAAGATTAAAGAGGTCGTCCTCTCGGTCAAGCTAGAGAATAGTATGACCAAAGATGAAATCCTAAATGTCTATCTAAACCAATCTCCTTATGGTGGTAATATCTATGGCGTTCAAGAAGCCGCTAAAGCCTACTTCCACAAAGATATCGGCCAAGTGACCATGGCCGAAGCCGCCTATCTCGCAGCCTTACCACAAGCCCCAAATTATTACTCCCCTTACGGAGCGAATAAGGATAAATTAGAACAAAGAAAAAACCTCGTTCTTAGTCGAATGCTTGAAGTTAAATTTATCACTAAGGCTGAATACGATAAGGCTAAAGCTGAGAGAGTAACTTTCTATGAGAAGATAAACCAAGGAATTAAGGCTCCACACTTTGTCACTTGGCTCAAAGATGACCTAGCTCTCCGCTATGGTCTAGATAATATCGAAAATAATAGTTTTAAGGTTATCTCAACAATTAATTGGGACCTACAGCAAAAAGTTGAGGAGTTGGCCAAAAAACATGGTGCCGAAAATGAAACAAAGTTTAAAGCTAAAAATAATAGTATTGTTATTATCGATCCCAAGACTGGACAAATCCTCGCCCTCACTGGTTCCCGTGACTATTTTAACCAAGAGATTAAAGGTAATTTCAACGTGGCCACAGCTTATCGTCAACCAGGTTCCTCTTTCAAACCTTTTGTTTACGCAGCCGCCTTCAATAAAGGTTATACCGATCAGACAGTTCTCTTTGACTTAAAAACTGAATTCAACACTAATTGTAGCCCAACCAGTAAACCAATAACGGCTGGGGCCAAATGTTACTCCCCTCAAGACTATGATGGTAAATATCCTGGCCCCCTAACTTTGAGACAAGCCCTTGGTCAATCGCGCAATGTCCCAGCAGTAAAACTTCTTTATCTTGTTGGTATTAATAATGCCTTGGATTTAGCTAAAAAAATGGGGATCACTAATCTTGGTGATAAAAACCAGTATGGTCTAACCCTTGTTTTGGGTGGTGGAGAAGTCTCTCTTTTAGATATGACTGGGGCTTATGGTGCCTTTGCCGCCGACGGAGTCAAACACACAACAAATGGCATTCTTAGTATCACTGGACCAAATGGTAACAAATTAGAAGAGTATAAAGATGAGAGTGAAGAGGTTCTACCTCCTAATACCGCTCGCCTTGTTACTGATATCTTATCTGATGATAATGCCAGAGCTCCCGCTTATGGAGTTCACTCTAACTTATGGTTTGGAAACCGTCAGGTTGCCGTCAAAACTGGTACAACAAATGATTATAAAGACGCTTGGGTGATTGGTTATACACCAAATGTCGTAGTTGGAGCCTGGGCTGGCAATAGTGATAACACTCCAATGGAAAAGAAAGTTGCTGGATACCTATTAACACCCCTCTGGAGTGCGGTTATGAAGGAAGCTTTAGCTATCACCCCTCCCGAGAGATTCGTCCCACCTGTGGTCAATTACGCCGGATTAGCACCAGTTCTCCGAGGTTATTGGCAAGGAGGTGAAACTCAAAATGTTAATGGTCAAGAATTTCTCAATATTAACGTCCACTCTATCCTCTATTGGATTGATAAAAATAATCCTCTTAGTGGGAGGCCGGGGAACCCCGCCAGTGATCCCCAATTTAATCTCTGGGAATATCCAATTCAACAATGGCTTAAGACCAAACCACAAAGACTTGGTGGAGTCCTCCCTATGAGCCAACCGAACCCTGACCAAACAAGACTCTTAAATCAGGTCGAGATACTTTCCCCTATTGGTGATAATAACTATCCTCTTCAGAACGATATAAAGATCTCTTTAAGTATTCCTAGTAATTTAACTATCACCCAAGTTGATTATTTTATTGATAGTAATAAATTAACTTCAACAAAAACTATCCCTTTTGAACTTGCTTTTAACCCAGAGGAATCACAACTCGCTAATGGTAAACATGAGTTTAAAGCTATTGTCCATGACCAAGCAGGTAATACTGTCACAAAAACAACAAGTTTTACTTTAAGTCAGTAATTAAAATATTTTCTTCCTTAAACTTAGAGATTATCCTACTTTTATGTAAGATAATCTCTAGTTTTTGTTTTGGTTTAACCTTAAGGTAAGCAATGCCATCTCTAGTGATGATATTTGTCTTATTAAGATTAAGAGAGCTCTCTTTGTTTATTATCTCTAGAATTTCATCGATAATTAATTGAGTGCTATTTAATTTTTGACTATAGAGTTTAAGAAGATCCTTAAAATTATCCATTTTTTACTTATTGATAGGCATCACAAGGTAATGGAAAGATCTATCAGTTATTCCTTCAATCATTAAAGGGCGATTGGTCTCAGTAAAACGAAGATTAATAGTGTTATCACTAAACGAACTTAGGCAATCAATAAGATATTTAGCATTGAAGCTAATAACCAAAGGTTCGCCTTTAATTTTTATAACCAAAGATGATTTATTCTCCCCTATTTCTTGGTTATAAGAAAGAACTTCTAGGGTGTTAGAATCTGGTTTAAATGTTAAGTCGATTTGATTAAAACGGTCAGAAAAAATTGTTGAGAGTTTTAATAAACTAACAAAATCTTCTTTTTTTATATTTAGTTCGGTATTAAATTTTGTGGGAATAATTTGTTTATAATCAGGATAATTACCATCTATTACTCTTAATGTAAGGTAGAGATTATCAGTCTGAATAGCTAATTGATTCTTATTATAGGAGACCATCACTTGACTGGTTCCTAAACTAGCCAAAACCCTTATTAATTCGTTAACATTCTTGAATGGAATGATTATATTAATATTGCCTAAATTAGGTATATTTATCTTCTTTTCCGCTAATCTAAAAGAGTCGGTAGCCACAAAAATCAATTCTTGATCTTCATTATGGAGATAGACACTAGAAATTTCTGGTTTAATATCAGAGACGGCTGAAGCAAAAGCAACAGCTTGTAAACCATCGACAAAATCATTAGCTTTTATCTCAAAACCGCCTTCTTGGGTTATTTTAGGAATAATTGGGAAATCCTCAGCACTTAGGCTTTTTATTAAAGTGTGAGTAGTCTCAGTGCTTAATTTAAGATTGTTATTGTCTAACTCTAAGGTTATTTTATCCTCTTTAGGAAGATTATTAAGATAACTTAGTAAAATACTGGCATTAACCGCCACTACCCCGCTCTCCTCTATTTTAGCGGGTATCTCCATCTCTATTCCCACTTCTAAGTTAGTCGCTCTAATAATTAAATTCTTATTTTGAGTCTCTAAAAGAATAGTACTTAATATTGGTAGTGTTAAATTACGACCACTTATTTTCTCGGCTAAAATAATGGCTTCTTTTAGTTTATCTTTAAGACATTCTAATTTCATAGTATTTATAAATTTATTTATTTTTTAATTAAAAGAAACTTATTATTGTTATAGTTGGGGATATGTGGAGAACTCAAGATATCTTTATTTAACAACGTTTCTGGTTAATTATTTAATTCTCTTATTGTTAATAAATCAAGATTACTTTCTTAAATAATATTTCTTTTAAATTATTTGAATACTTATCCTATTTTAAATACATTCTTATTAACAAACTTCTCCACAACTTATTAACAATTCTTTAATTATTAGCGTAAAGAAGGGTTCTTATTTGTTCTAATTCTTGGACTAATAAAGAATTAGTTTTTATTTCATCTTTAATTTTTTCGTAAGCGTGAATAACTGTTGTATGGTCTCTCCCCCCTAACTTTTGGCCAATATAAGGATAAGAGGTATTAAAGTCTTCTCTTAGAATATACATAATAATTTGGCGTGGCTTAACTACCTCCTTACGCCTTGTTTTCTCGTAGAGTATAGCCTCTTCAATATTATAGTAAGTTGCAACCACTCCCATAACATCCTTAATTGAAATGGTTTTTTGAGGTTTAATATTGTTTTTTATAATCCCCTTAACCTCTTGGAGGGTTATCTCTTTGTTTTTGGCTTGGGATTGGAGAATGATTGAATTTAAGGAACCTTCTAATTCTCTAATACTGTCTTGAATAACTGAGGCTAAATACTCAAGAACTTCTTCAGGGATCTTAATTTCTAAAGATTTATTCTTATTTCTAAGGATAGCTAACCTAGACTCATAGTCTGGCTTAGAGATATCAATAATAATTCCCCCTTCAAAACGGGAACGAAGTCTTTCTTCAAGATTGGGAATGAATTTGGGTGGCTTATCTGAAGAAAAGATAATTTGTTTATTATTGTCGTAGTAGTGATTGAATAAGTGGAATAACTCCTCTTGAGAGTGTTCTTTATTAGAGAAAAACTGAATATCGTCGATAATTAAGAGGTCATATTTACGAAACTTCTCTTTGAAGCTATTCCCTTTATTATTTTGGATATTATTGACCAACTCCACGATAAAGTTCTCTGAGCTAATATAATAGACAGATTTAGCAGGATTGTTCTTTTTGACTTGGTTACCAACTGCCTGGAGGAGGTGGGTTTTACCTAAACCAGTGCCACCATAGATAAAGAGAGGGTTATGGACCGTTCCCGGGCTCTTAATAACCGCTTGGCCGGCAGCGTAGGCAACATCATTGAAGGATCCAACGATAAAGTTATCAAAAGTGTATTTGGGATTAAGATTACTCTCTTTATTAATATAGAGATCTTTAAGTCCTAAGTCATTACTAAGAAAGCCATCCTTATTGGCCCCAACCTTGGTCTTGTTTTGGGCTTGGTGGTCATCAGGACGACTAATAACATACTCAATAGACCTAACTCCATCCTCCATATCTCGTAGAGCCTTAAGGATGAATTTGTGGTACTTGTTGGCCAACCAGTCACGGACAAAGGCGTTGGGAACCGCTAATTGGATAATACCATCTTCACACTTGATAATATGGGTATTCTTAAACCAGGTGCCAAAATTAGCCTTAGAAATAGATAACTCAATCTCATTTAGAGCGTTTTCCCAGAGTTTTTTGTTATCTAAAATACCTTCCATGGAAAATTTAATTTCTTACTTGATTCAATTATAGGCCTTGTGGAAAAACAAGCAATCTTACCTATTTTGTTTATATGTGGTGGATTACTTGTGGATATTGCCAAAGGCTTTTTTTCTGGTATACTATTCCCATGTCTTTTACGTACAATCCTAAAAAGAAGAAAAGAGCCACAACTCACGGTTTTTTGGCTAGAACTAAGTCCTCTGGAGGGAATAAGGTCCTGGCTCGCCGCCGTCTAAAAGGTCGCCATAAATTGGCTGTCTAATTAATGCTTCCGGTTAAATACCGTATAAAAAAAGAGCTTTTACCCCTTGTTTTAAAGCAAAACAAGGTTTTTCCGTCTAAGTATTTTAATCTCCGAGTTCATCACAGGTTATCCACAGAGGCTAATTACGACAAAAACCCCCGGTTAGCTGTTGTTATTGGGAATAAGGTCTCCCCTCTCTCTGTTGGCCGGCATCTTATAAAGAGACGAATTCATGCTATTTTGGAGAAAGTCTGGCTTGAAGTAGAGGGAAACTTAGACTTGATCATCCAGGTAAAAGAAAATTTAGAGAAAACAACCTTTATTGATCTAGAAAAAGATCTATTAGGCCTACTAAAAACAGCTAAAGTTTTAAAATAGTGATAGAATAACAAAATATGATTAATTTTTTCAAAGTTACCATTTTTGTTCCTCTTTATAATCTCCTAATATGGCTCACTGCTGTTATCCCAGGGGCTGATCTTGGTTTAGCTATCATTGCCCTTACTATTTTGGTCAAGATCGTTATCTTCCCCCTTTATAAGACTTCAGTCATGACTCAGATCAAAATGAAGGCAGTAGAGGGAGAAATTAAAGAAATTAAAGAGAAATACAAGACCAATATCCCGGAGCAGTCACGTCTCACAATGGAGCTTTACCGTCGAGAAAAGATAAATCCCTTTAGCAGCTTTATAGTCCTTTTTATCCAAATTCCCATAATTATCTCACTTTTTTATGTTTTCCAGGAAAGTTTTACTATCCAAAAAGATTTGATTTACTCTTTTGTTTCTATTCCTGAACATATCAATACTATTTTTCTTGGGCTAGTTAACCTGACAGTTAACCATAATTATATTCTAGCCTTCCTGACTGGTGTCACCCAGTACCTCCAAGTGACTCTTTCTCTCCCTAAAAGAGAAAAAAATAAGCCCCAAAGCAAAGATGCTTCTTTTGGCCAAGATTTAGCCAAGAGTATGGACTTCCAGATGCGTTATGCGATGCCTGTTTTGACGGCTTTTATCGCTTTTACTTTACCCGCCGCCATCTCTCTCTATTGGGTAACTAGTAATACTTTCTCAGCTATCTATGAGGTTGTTGTGATTAAGAGGATCAAGGCCCAGGACTTGGCTAAGAGGGCCACTAAGGCTTCAAACTAAAGGCCTGGAGGGTGTTATCAGCCTTATTAAGGGCATAGAGCCAACCAGCTTGTTTGTTTATTATAAGGTTGTTTAGATCGTAGTTTCCTTTAAGGGAATAGACTAAAGTGTTTGTCTTCTGTTTAAGGTCAAGACGCCAAATATCATCAGCAAAAACTTTTTTCCCTCGATACCAGTCATCTGGGTAATTACCACTAGGAATTTTCTTGGGGACGGCACAGTAAATGATGTCATTATCAACCCAGACGCACTTGTCTGGTAAGGTATTAAGATCTAGTAAGCGGGTTGTCCCGGTGGCGAGGTCGTATTGATAGAGACTTACTCCCCCTAAGAGGCTCTTAGAGTAAACTAGCCTTTGGTTGTCTGGTGAACTCTTAACCGTCAAACCGTTGATATCACTTAAAACCTTTTTAGATAAACCAGTTGTAAGATTCAGGGAGTAACTTGATCCAGGGTAATCAAAAGAAGCCTTGTTGGTTATTGTGAGGATATTATCTTTAGGCCAAGCAATTGACCACTCAGTTAAGGGTGATGACCAGACTTTCTTAGAACTTTTTATAGACCAGTCGCTTGTATAGAGGTTTGCACTGCCATCTTTTTGTTGTTCTAGATAAGCAACCTTACTACTACCTGGAGAGACAGCGAGAGATAAGGGGTTGATCCAATTTGTTGTTTTTAGCTCAGAAGGCTCAGTGCTTGAGGCCGAATTCATCTTTAGTTGACCAAGATAGGTAGAAATTTGGCCATTTTTTTCTTGTTTTAAGATAGAGCGCCAACCGCTGGTGTCACTCCCTAGATAAGCCTCACCTATCCCAGGGAGGGTGGTATTGCTTAACCTAGCCATATTGTTCTGATTATCAAGAGAATATAGATTACCGGTTCCTTTCTCGACAAAAATAGTTATTAAATTCTTTCCCACTACTACAGTACCTATATTGGCAATGCTCATTTGGCTTAGTTCTGGGCGGTTTGGTACCCCCATCGCCGAACTTGGTCCCCCACTAATTGTGGTCGACCCTGTGTTTATTATTTCCCCACCCGTTGTTGAAGCAATAGGGAAAAGTGGTGAGGGGGTGGTCATGGTTGTTGGGGGGAGAGTTGTTTTATTCTGATTGTAGACAAAGTACCCAATGATTCCCAGTGAGACGATAATAGCAATAACTAAAATTGTAATGATTATTTTTTTCATTTAATTTAAGAAAGGAATATTTACTAGTAGTTTAGTCGCTAAATCTGGGTTTATTTGGTCTAGAATTAACCAGGAAACGAGAGCGATCCCAACCCCCCAGGCAACCTTAATTATTCGTTCCTTAGCGTTGATCTTAAGAGAATAGACGTTAGAGAACATGTATTGGGCACCATAGATAACCAAAGCAATAACAGCAGCGAGCATGACGGCAATAAACAAAATAACATAAACACTTTGAATATATTCAGTCAGGGTAGTTGGTGTCCCTGAGGCCTTGTTTATTCCCGCTGGCACAGTAACAGATTGCTCTAAAAGAACATAACCTTTGGCTGGGTCTGCGGCTTGGGCTAAAATAGGATTTTGGTTAGATGGCATTGTAAGTTTTTAATAAATTATTACCGAACTTAATGTTAAAACGGTTATTGATGGAGTTGTTGGTGCTTACCCCACTACTTATTTGTAAGTTGATTTCATTTATTCCTGTTCCCCCACTAGGTTGGCGAACAGTTAGGATATTTGGGGTCTCTGTTTTTGGAGAGCTGAGGCTGTTAACGCGCCAGGCATAGTTGGCGTTGTCTAAGGAATCTAGTGGCCAGAAAAAAGGAATAGCGATAAAGCGAGCTTCTTCCCCATATAGTTCATAAGTGTCAACAATTTCCTTTTTATAATTAGTTCCTTCTAGTGGCACCTGCTCGTAGAAGGCAATTTCTGGTTTACTGAGATAAATAACAAGACTTTTACTGGCGCGGCTCTTCCCATCGGCGCTTGATATTTTAAGGCTGATCTTGATTTGGCTATCTTTTGGTCCAGTGGAAATAGAGACGATATTCTTCCCCTTCCCTGAGATTTCCTTATTAAGCGTCTCATCAATATACCAACTATAGATAAGATCGTTGGTTTTTAAGACTTGTCCTAGTTGATTTGTTAGAAAAGGGGTAGCCAAAACTTTGAGTGAGGCTCCGGCACTGGCGCGAGCCTTACCTTGGTAGAAGGGCGGGGTTAAGGTATTAGCTTGCCAGGAAAAACTAATATCTGACGGTTCAAAATAGAAACTTTTATCAGCCAGATGTCTTTGGTTATAGAAAACAGAGACTTTAATGCGTGTTGGTTTACCTAATTGCCCTAATTGAAAAGAGTATTTTTTATTACCAATTGAGGAGATCTTAAGGATTCCGTCTTGGTACCAATCATAGCGAGCATTTTCATTATCAAAACCAAATCCAGTTAAAGAGATAGAGACCATCCCCCCTGGGGCGGGCTCTTGAGGAATAACTTCGGCGACAATATTAGTCCCTGTCCCGGTCTCGGTGACGGCCCAAGCCAATAAGGGTAGGCAAAGAACCAGGATTAGTAAGTAGAAAGCTTTTTTAAATTGTCTCATTTCCTCTAATTATAATACTTAAATGGCGATTGGCCAATCATCCGGTTTCTCCTCTTCTTTTTCGGCTGGGACCAACCCCCCGGTTTTTTGGTCGAATTCAACATAGGCGTCATTAGGGGTTGAGACTTTATATTCTTTTGCCTCTGGCTCCCTGAGTGACTTTAGATATTCATCACTTAGTTTTTTTGTCCCATCGGGATTTGTCTCTTCTGAAGCCTTCGCTATTTGTCGAGTTCGCCTAAAGCTCTCAGCTCTCTTCACTCCGTCATTGATAGCAGCTTTTTTGGTGGGTCGGTCTTGGTTATCACTCTCCCTGATGATCTTCTTGGCTTCACTAATTATTTTTTCTGAACGAATGTTTAAAGTCCCTTTACTTGAATATGCCCCTTCTCCTTCCTCGTCTATTAAGTCTATATTGTTGTTTAGGGCCTCCATTTCTTCATAAGTTAGCTGCCCCAATATAGCAAGCTTCTTTTCGGCTTTCCTCATTCTTCTTTTTGTTAGGTACCAGGCGTAGAAGATTGTAGAAATGTTGCCTGGGACGAGAACGATATCAACATAAGGAATAAAAGCAATTAATCCGTTTAATACCCAAAAGGTGATCTTCATTTTTTTATTAAAGAGTAAGCCCTTTTTGGTAAACATAAAAATATAGATTCCCCCACTTACAACAAGGGCAATAGCATCCCCAAAGATGGGGATGAGGCCAATTAAATCCTTGGCTAACGTTAAGGTTATGATGGCAGAGAAGGCAACATTCGCATGTCCAGCCGAAACCAGGCCATTTAACTTTTTAGCTAATTTCTCGGAGGACTCTTTTACATTAATCTTTATTCTGATATTAGACTCCTTCCCGCCGCTAGGAGACTCATCTCCAACGAGCTCATTTGCTAGGTCTCCAAATGTTGACATCTTTCTTTATTTTTTAGGCTTGTTCCCCCTGCTTTGCTGCCTGGAATTCGGCCTTAGCCTTCTTGATGGCTAAAATTTGCGATGGGTCAGAAGTGATAATTTGTTCCTCAGTATAAGAAGCTTCAATCCTAATCTCGACACGCTTAAGGCCGGCAATAAAGATGCCATTACCAATTGGTGATTCTAGTAAGAAATACTTTTCTTCGTCGGTCAGGTTGAAGATTTGCTGAACTTGGTCAATAGAGGCTGGAGATTGTTTAAGTAGGATCTGAATTGAGGAGTTGGTGATGATAGGCATGCCGTATTGGGACTTAATGAAGTCGCCAACGTCTTGGGTGATGGTTGCAACGCCGAGATAATACTTACGACCTCTTTTAACAAGAGCATAGAGGAAGGAGGCGGTATCATCAGCCTTCATCATCCACCAGGCCTCATCGACGACGAGGAGTCTCTTTTTAAGATTACGACGAACCGCATTCCAGATGTGGTGCATGACAATATACATAGCTACAGGTTTGAGTTCATCTTCCATGTCGCGGATAGAGAAAACAACGAATTTCTTGTTGATATCAACGTTGGTGGGTTTATTGAGAAATCCGGCCCAGGTGCCTTGGGTATATTTGAGCAATCTCTGAGCCAGGGACTCCCCTCCTTCCATTCCGGCTAAGACTAGTTCGAGGTCAGATAAAAGTGGCGCAGGCTTGTTGGTGAAGTCGGTGTCGGGGGTGATATCTTTAAGAGCATAAGTCTCAGAGATGGCGTTATCAAGGATAGAATCTTCCTCTGGGCTAAGGCCCCCAAGCATGATACGGAAGAGCCCAACCAGGTTGATGATGTTAGAACGTAAAACATCTGAAGGAGACTCGTCTTCTCGAGCAAAGGGTAAGTCAAAGGGGTTAATATGGTGCTCAGAGGTTAAAGAAATATTAAAATAACGTCCGCCGACTGCTTCGGCCAAGAATTCATACTCTCGTTCTGGGTCGATGACAATAACATCAATATCAAACATGAGGCTCCGCAGAATCTCTAGTTTAGTAGCAAAAGATTTTCCTGATCCGGATTTAGCAAAGATGACTGAGTTGTAGTTCTCTAGAGAAAAACGGTCAAAGATGACCAAGGAAGAGTTGTGCATGTTGCGGCCATAGAGAATCCCTTTATTTGAGGTGAGGTCAAAGGAGACAAAGGGGAAGATACTAGAGAGCGGAGTAGAGTTAATTCGGGTATTCACTTCTAATAGATCGGTGGCAAAAGGAATAACGCTCTTGAAACCCTCAGCTTGTTGGAAAAGTGCCGTCTTAAGGTAAATCAATTTAGCATCTAAGATCGATCGGATATCACCCTCGGTTTTCTCAAGTTCCTCCTCGGTATTACCATATAGAGTAACATAGAGGCCAACGCTAAACATTTTTTCTGTTGCTTGCATTAATTGGTCACGTAGATTCTCGATGTCGGCTTGAGCAGTATCAAGCATTGGATCACGAACCATCCCCTTCTCTTCCCTTGTTATTATCTGACTCTCAACCTCGGCAATTTTTTTCTGTAAGGTACGAAGAGTGACCGTTGTGTCTAAAGGGTGAACAAAAATAGAAATATCAAAGACGCTATCAAGGTTAATAATCGGAGAAAACCATTCCTCACTTAAGAATCGGGGGTAAGAAATAACAAAGAGTGTTCGGGCTATTTTTTCACCCAGGTCAAGACTCTTCGGTGTTATACGTAGAGCGGATGGTGAAATAATATCACGCAACTCAAGGACCCCTACTTGATAAATATCCTGGGGGAGAAGAGGAATCAGGTTCTCTTTCTTCTTGTTGCTGCTAAAAAAGGGTATATCCATATTATTTATTTAAATCTTCTTTGGCGCTATCAATAGTTGGTGTCTCGTTTTCCCCTGGGTTAAAAATCTTGAAATAGATTTCGATCAATTCCTCTGTGCCAAGGATCTCGCTTCGGAGCCCAACACGATTTAGTCCACTTTTGACAACATTAATGCGTTGATTTAATTGCTCTAGATTCTCCTCAAAGCTACTCATGGCTTGTGTTTTATTGCCTTTAGCCTTTTTTTGACCCAAGAGGCCACTAAGGAACCCTCCTCCCCCACCTTGGATGAAGGCCGGCTCATAAGGGACGACAACAAAGAAGCTTTTGGTCATGACGTTATGGCTCTCAGTGAAAAATTTTATGTACTCGATATACTCTTTAATCTGTATCTTGAGTAGTTCATTGGTTTGCTCATTCATTCTTTCGGCGAGGGTCGCGAGGTATGGTTTGATATCAAGACGACGGGACTGGATAAAAATTTGAAAGGTGAAATCCACAGAGTTAAGGAAATTTTGGAAAGCCCCAATAATAGCTGTTTTCTCGTCAATAGATTTGAGGCCAAAGTTGACGGAAGAGACCATAATTATCGCCCGCAAGGATCCATCCTTGAGAACGACGGTCCCATTCTTAATCTCCTTGATAGGGACGAAGTCTTGAGAGGCGCTACTTTGTTTGGTTAAGTCATTAAGATTCATATTCTTCTTTGTTTTCTGGGTTTCCTTGGACATCAAGACTCCAAGAAAGATCTTTTAATTTACTCGCTGAGAGTCTTGGTAGATTTGCTCCCTCTGGTCCAGCCATCACCTTACTAACAACCTCAGTTTTCTTAATATCTGTGCCCGCACCCTGTTTCCATAAATATAATTTCTTGGTGAAGACATATTTGATGAAGGATTCGAGGATGAAGATAAAGCTACGGCCGTTATATTTATAGAAAGCGAGAGAGACTACCAGGCCCCCGGTTCCAAGGATGAGAAAGATAGAGATAAAAAAGGGCAGATAAACATACCAAATGAAGCAAAGACCTGCTCCCCCGGCTAAGTAAAGGAATTGTTTGAAAGTGAGAGGACCAAAAATGGTATCCTCCATCTCAATAAATTGTGGGACCTGAAATTGCATTGCTAGTTTTAGCTTGGGGACTAGACGATGGGTTCACGATAAGGATCACGTGCCGGTTTACCGCTCGTTTCCTTGTTCTCATTATCCCCTGTTTGCGTCTTAACTTCAACTTCTTGTTTGGGGACATTCACTACTCCGCCCATCTTTTGGTCGAAAATCTGCTGAGGTGAGCTCATTTTTTCAATTTCACCTCTGATTTTAGAAAAAATTTCTTGGTTGAGGTCATAAGTAATGAGGTTGGCGATGTCTTCAGAAAGACCAAGATACTTACGGAGGTTATAGTTAAAGTTAGTGTTTCTTTCTAGTCCATGGAGGACAAGTGATACCTCTTCATTAAGAATACTAAGTTGGTCAATATGGAGGTTGTATTTCTTACCAATATCAAGGATTTTATCAATTGTTTCTTCGGACCCCATAAAATCCTGAACAACTTTGGGTAGTTGTTGATATTGAGCGCGCATTTGTTCTTTGGTGTATCTCATTTGTTTTATTTTTTAGTTAGAAGCCAGAGCCATTACCCTCGAAGTAGGCTTTTAGTCTTTGTAATTCCTTAGGTAGCGTCCCTGTTGAGCTACTGATGGCTCTCTCGATTTTCTCTCTTATTGCATCCTTCTCTGACTGCTGGAAGGAGGCAGAACCACGTATTGCTTGTAATTGTTCTGTTGTTAGTTTGGTTGCAATATTTTGATAGGCCAAGCTGCCTGGGTCAAGGTCCGTGATGTGCTCAGGGCGTATATTTCTTATGTCACTATCACTAATACTTGCCCCTTGGCCATCCTTGAACATTTGTTGGACCTTGGCCAAAGCGGCTTCAGACTGAGCAGTTCTTGTTTGTTTAGACTCCTCTCTCTTTGTTTCCTCTTTGTCTCTTCCAACTAAGGCCTCTTTTATTGTCTTCACCCTAAGCTTAAGGGTTGCATCGCCGGCAATATCTTTTTCTAGCTCTATCCTCTCGGCTGGGGTGAGTTTTTTGTACACAGCACTTAGGTCCCCATCAGAGAGAGAGGAGAGAGCGAGAGCTTTGTCTCCTCCCTTGCTACTCTTTACCATCTCAGCGGCGATATCTTGAGCCTTCTTTCCTGATAGCTTTCCTCTGTTCTGGGCCATACGATCAGCAACCATTTGAGCCCCCTTCTTAGCGCCGGCAGTAGCATTTGGATCAGCCAAGATTTTACGGGCAGCCAGTTCAACCTTCACACTCTCATTACCCATGTTGTTGTAAATATAATCGAACTCCTCCTTACCTCTGAAGCCGGCAAGACCTTCGACGAAGCGGGATTTTTGCTCGTCGGTCTCAAGGTTCTTGACATCACTTAAGATACTCTTAGCTCTTTCGTCAACACTAAATGGCTGGACCCCAAGGGCCGAAGTGAGAGGGTTCCTGATGGCCTGGCCGGCACGTTTGCCATATTCACTCTCTCGAGCCGTTCTTAAGACTCCAGTATCCCAGCTACGGCGAACAAGGCGAAGCCCACCTTCATTCCAACTCTTAGCGGCAGCTTTTCCAACAGATGAACCAGCAATTCCTGCTCCCACTCGGTTGGCCAGACGTCCCCCGTAACGACTAAGAGGGCGGCTGAGCATCTGCCTTGCTTTAGAGGCAAAACCGGGAGTGGCTTCGGCCCCGACTTCACTGACCTTTTGGGCGATGAAGATACAAGAAACAATTAGGCCAAGAATAATAATATTGACGACAACGAGTGTCCCTGACCCTCCTCCCGCAATTGCCCAACCAGATGTCCCAGAGGTTCCCCCGACATCGGATATCCCCCCTTTTCCTAAGAGCATAAAGACAAGGTAAAGTGGGATGAGAAAGGCGGGGGCGAAGAATGACTGTTTAACAAGCTCGTTCATCCAGGACTTGAAATAATTAAATTTAGTCCCAGGGATTATTTGAGACATAAAGGCAAATGGAGAAACTATATATATGAATAATAAAACAACTGTTCTTATTATGAATAGAAAAGCAGCAATAAGAAGAACTATCGCTGTCGCCAGGAAGATAAAAATATTGCCAAAAGTTTGTCCAATAATACTCAAGAAACTAAGGCGATTTATTTTGGGCTCAATAATGACAGAAGAATCAATATTTCCGTCGCCAGTAGCGTTGGTTACATAAAGCTTGTCGAGCATTAATTTTTTCACGAGCTCTGTCCCAATAGTTTTGAACTCCATACCTGCACCACCCATCGATTGATAGAATTCATAGGCGATAATATTTGATGTGTCGACAACAACCCTAACGAAGAAACCACTAAAATTGACCAGAAGGGCAACAATGACCACATTTGTGATCATCTTTTTAGGATCACTAATACCCTTAAGGTCAAAAATTGTTCCGATGGCTATATAAAGAAGGATAAAGACAAAAAAGAGGTTAGAAAAATCACGGACGAGTTTCCAGGCAGAACTTACGGCATCTGCTTGGAACCAGGTTGTGACCATGGTTATAGACATGTAGACAGAGACATCAAAAATTTTACTGGCTAACCATAAAACTAAAACAAAGAGCCAGGAGACAAGATTCCCTGTCCAACCCACCGTTCTCATTAGGCAGTTACCTATATTAATTCCGCCACTAACAGTAAAACAAGAAGCGTTGTCTATGGCTCCCTCTAGTTTTGTCTCGTTTAACATTTTAACGAGGTTGGCTTTACGATCTTTAACAATCTGGTCATATCTTGCTTGAGCAGCCTTCTTCTCGGCTGGGGTCTTGGCGTTTTGCAGCATAACACTCTGCAATTGTTGTTCCCCACTGTTTATAATTTCTTTAGCCCTTTTAATGGCCGAGTTGTTTTTTGTAATGCTGTTCTCCGCTTCTTTTATGCTGTTTCTTATTGAATCGTCTATTATCCACCAATGATTCTGTTTCTGAAGATCTTCAATCGTCTTTCTTTGTCCAACGTTAGCTGCCTCCATGTTATCAATAATTTGTTGCTGTCTTGGTATCTCGGTATTCAGATAAGTAATCCACTGCTCCTCAGTAACAGCCGCCCTCATTGTTGTTGGTAGAGCCCCAAATAAGACAAATATAAAGGCTAAAGCAGTAAAAATTGCTTTTCTAAAAAATACTTTATTATCTACTAAGGAAGAAAACATTTTAATTATCTTGATACTTTCAAATCTCTAGTACTCCCACCTTTATTATTATTACATTTTATTTTGTATTCTACTGATTGACCTGACGTGATGGTTATATCAATACTCCCCGATCTCTCAAGACTGGCGCCAACTTCCTTAAGGACAGTTGTTCCGTCGCCGGCAACCCATTTATTATTACTGAGACAATTGTCAGCATTTGGTGAATACCAGTAAACGCGGGAGACACCCTCACCCATATCTTTTGCCTTGAAGACGACCCAAGGCTTAAGGCTATCTAAGAGGTCACCAAGAGCTCCTAGAATTAATTGAATGGCCCCATTGCTTTCTGGGTCAGCTCCTCCGTCTTCGCTAAAGAGTCCTTCAACTAATCCTGTCAGGTCTCCCCAACCGGCACCTCCTTGGCCATAGTCACCTTCGTCTCCTCCATCGCCACCGGAGCTTCCTCCTCCAGGGTTTGTATTTGGGTCACTCCTAGTGTTGGCCCCCTCATCGGCAATATTCTCTAGCGGGGTTATCCCTGGGCCAATTGCTCCCCCTCCGCGGGTCGACGGTTTATTAGTGAGGACCTCGGCAATGTCGGGCCCGTTCTCTGGAGCAACGTCTGGTTTTGATGTGGCGCCTTTATACTGGTCAAGTCGAGAATTAACGGTTGCCCCATGAACTTCTTTTATGATGCTTCCTGGCTGGATAATTTTCCACTCAGCGCACTCTTTCCCATCAGCTGATTTTACTACGCAAGTTCTGGTTCCGAGAAACCCCTGCCCTTGAAGAGCCTCATCTCTAGCCGATTGAACGGCTGTATTTTTGCTGATCTCTACTTGGTCAGCAGCAATAAGGTAACTCCCAAAACGGTTGTTCTTGGGCTCAGCGAGCTTCTTGAAGCTGTTCCAAAATTCATCGGACTTTGCGAGGTCAGATTTGGCAGGTTCTTCTCCGACAGCAAAAACGTTTCTGCCTGTGAGAAATGCCAGAGGTTTGTTGATGTAACTTAATAAAGTAGAAATAATAGGAATACGGTTATTTGCTAATAACCCGCGGCCCTCCTTCGTAACTGAATCGGTAGAAGCGACAACCGTACTTGATATTGCCGCCGAATCTTCTGGGGTCAGATCGGAGTTTATGGATAGGCTATTGTCATTTTTAAGGTTTTCCATTACAACACTCATGTTTGGGTTGGAGCTACTAGCCAGAGTGGCGTAGACAACCTTCTCGGCTTCTCGGCTTTGTTCCCCCCAGAAGGCCCGGTTATTTTGCACAAAGAGAGGGCTGTCTGTCACCTCTTTCCCTTCTCCGTCGATCCTTGACCCTCCTTTTTTTATTGCTCCATTTTCTCCATATTCTGCTTCGGCGTACTTCGCAATTTCTGCAGACTTGGTTCGAGAAACAATGGCATCTTCCACCATCTTTTTTTCAAATCCTTGCTGAATACGTTTGATCGCGCGGAGGTGGGTACAAATTTGAATAGACAAATTCTTAGTTTGCTCTGTGTAGGTCTCAATCTTCTTAGTCTGCTTTTTAATGGCTTCAGTTTTGTCCATTAGATCGCCTGCTTGCTCTTGTACCGGGACATAAGTCTGGGCAAAGGCGTTGTTGGCCTTGAATAGCATGGCAAAAATACTAAAAGGTTTTTGCCAATTGAAGGCAACTGGCCCACAAAGCGCTTGGGCGTCGGGATCAGAAGCAATCTTCCCGTCAATAATTGAGCCATCGCTATTTCGCATTACGTCAGCATTGTTCTCTGCTCTGCCTCTAACTTGGGTAGCGTACTCACTATTCATTATTTCATCACCGGCGGCATCCCAACTGGCTTGATCTCCTGTGCGTTGGGCCTCTCGCATATTGCTATACATATCATCAAACCCATCGACACCTTGTCCTCCGGAAGCTCCCATATTGAAGCTCATGTCAGTGAGAGTCGTTTGTCTCTCGGGGGTTAGATCATCCCAATTTACCCCATGTCTCTCGGCTGAAGCTTGGGCATTGGTGCGGGCGGTGGCGTAATCGGCATCAAATAATTGATTGGCTTGTTCTCTTGTCACACCATCAGCGACAGGGAAAGGCTCGTTGCCTGTAATTTGGTGGCCATAGCCCACTGTTTGGTGCCCTCTGTCGTTGTAAGGATCAGCGGAGAATCCTTCGTTCGCGACAGTGTAGGCTGGGCCATTACCATTTTCACCAGAACAGGCCGGAGGAGGAGGGTCAGGGATACCGTCTCCATCAGAATCTACTGGAGGTTTATCAGGGTCATAGGCGTCATCTTGCCTAGGTTTTGACCCCCCAGCACCAGTGCCTCCCACTTCAGTATTCACAGATTCTTCACCTTTTTTGCAGACCTTGATATCTTCTTCCTCTTGGGCCTTCTTTAATCTCTCGGCTTCAAGCTTCGTCTGAGCATCATCCTTCTTTTGTCTCTCAGCGACGGGATCGGTTTGTTCGCCGTCAGTTGGAGCGCCTGTCCCGTCAAGAGGAAAAGCCTCAGGGAAGGCATCTTCCACTGGGTTCGTGTCTAGCGGGAGATCTAGAAGTTGAGCCGAAGCACCTCCAGGGAGAAAGGAAAATGGCAAAATCAGCAAAAAAGCGAGCGAGAGTATGCTTAAAAGTTTTTTTGCTGTGAGTTGGTCTTTCATTTTACTGGGTATAACTAATGAAAACGTTTATTTGATCTTTAGGGTTCAATGTAAGGCCTTTGTCAGAAATATATTGATTTAGGTCACCAAGAGATTTAAGGAATACCTCATAGGTAGTCATAAAAGATTTGCTGTTCACGAGGGCCGATTGTGGTTGGTCTGTCGCCGTCTCCATGTCACGGAGTATGCTAACTAGGAAATTGATGTCGCCAATGATCTTCTTGTGTTGGGCGGAAAGCTCCTTGGGGACAATAACTTGGGCAAGGTTTTTAGAAGCTGCTTGATGATAAATTCTTGATTCAACTACGGGGCGAAGTAAGGAAGCATCATTTTTATCTATGGCGAAAATTACGGCTTGGGGCTCATTTCCTCTCTTGATGTTTAGCGGTTTAAGGGCTGAGATGACGGCTAGATTATAAGCTTGAAGTTGGGCTGTCAGGGTGGCTGTTGAAGTTGAGATGATTAGGTTGGGCGTTTTTTCTATTAGAGTCTTCGTTTTCTCATCGTTCTGAAGTCCCTTTATAGCAACCGCTTCAATATTCTTTTGTTTAGCGAGAAACTCTTCGGTATAGCGAGCTAATTTAGCTTCTTTTTCTTGACGTGCGCGATAGCCGGTATACCACAAAATACTAATGGTAATTACCACTAGGACAATTACTAGCCATATTACTCTTTTGCTTGGTAGCTTACTCAATTGTGCTTTAATTATACTACTTAATCTTACTTTTATGCACGTTAAATAGTGGATAAACAACTGATTTTGGTTTATTATTAATTTGGTTTTACTTTATGTTTAAAAAATACTCTAAATTAAATTTTTCTCTTGCTGTTTTGGTCATAATTTTAGGATCACTTCCCTTGTCTGTCCGTGCTGCTGGAACAACTAAAGTCTTGAATATTGGATCTCAGGGGGCAGTGGTCCAAACTCTTCAAGTCGTCTTAAATCTTGATCCAGCAACCAAGGTAAGTTTGGTTGGGGCGGGGGCTCCTGGCCAAGAGACAAGCTATTTTGGGGAAAAAACCCGTTCGGCTGTTATTAAATTCCAGAAGAAATACCATATTACTGGGGAAAATGGCCAAATTGGCCCCAAAACTCTTCAGCTAATCAATTATTTGGGCCCCAAAATGGTTCTGGCCAAAAAGAAGAAGATTGAGCTTGTCCCCACTGATTGGCCAGAGCCTGGTATTACCGATACGGCTATTCCTGCCACAAAAAGTCACACTTCCCAGCCATCCACGGCTAAAAAGGCTGTTGCCGTAAAGAAAATTGCTCCTAAATTATTGTCTCTCTCGCCTCAAACTGTGATTAGCGGTAGCAATGTGACCCTTCGAGGTGAAGGTTTTACTAAGACAGGCAACACTGTTGTGACCAAGTTCGAGTCGGTAGCGAATGTCCCCTCAACTGACGGCCAGACTTTAAGTTTCCGTTTTTCTATCCCTCTGAGTGATAAAGTTTTGAATATTATAAACTCCCTCCCCCAGGCGGCAGTGCCCTCTCTCTCTGTTCCTATATCTGTTTATGTCACAAATGCTAATGGAAAGAGTGGAGAACTTACTTTTAACTATCAAATAAGATAAAGAAATGAAGCTTCTCACCCAGATAACTGTTTTATTACTTATTATAAGTTCTTTTTCGTTTCTACCTATGAAAGAAGCTCAGGCGACGGCCGGCCAGACTCCTTTTGGTGGCTTTTCTCTCTTTGTTGTTGTCTGTACCGCTTCGGGGGGAAATCTATTGGTTATTCATAGTGCCGTGGCGGGCCCTCCGGACGTTATTTTTAATTATGCATCAAGCCGGCTCTATCCCTATGGCAATATAAGAAATTCGGGGAATTGGCTCCTTGGTAATTTATCGGGGGAACAAGAGTGTGCCATTTGGGTTGGCCCTTATCGGGTTAGTCTTGGAACTCATCCCCTTATTTCTCTTGTCGGGACATCTGATCCTGGTCATGTTGCTAGGTCTGGTTCTTCTGGTGAAGGTGATGAGGGGGATGAGCCTGCTCCTCCTGATGACCAAGAACTTCCTCCCGAGGAAGAGGTACCTCCTCCGACAACTCCCGCTGGGGCCTGCGGTGAAACTCCGGCCGAGAACGGACAAACCGAGGACGAAACACGGTCAGACTTGGCTGCCAGTGGGGTCCAGGTTGATCCAGCTCTTTCTAAAACTTTGTCTCCCGTTGGCAAGCTCCCCAATAATGCCATCTCTGGCATGAAGGACCTGAAGCAAGATTGTGGACCTAATTGTAAAGTTCTTGTAACGAGTGGTGCCAGACAACCAGGAAACCCTACTCCCCCAGGAGCTCATGGTACGGGTAAGCCAGTTTTTGATCTGAATAAGGATAAAGGGGCTGGTGGTTTAGATGAATATATTAAGAACAACTCATCGCGTAATTATTATGATAATTTAGGTACTCACTATGTGATGCCTAATGGCGATGAATATCTAGATGAGAATTATGGTGCTACCGGGGGGACCGGTGCCCACTGGCATGTTCGTATCAATGCTAATCATTGTCCCCCTACCGCTTAAATTATTCCCGTGTTGACTTCCAGCGCATAACTAGTGCTCGTTGGAGAATAAAAAACTTGAGGGTAAGAACTTGGCGAAAGATTCTTGGTCACACCAAGAATCTTTTTGTTTTTATCTAACCAAATGATGTCGATAGGGAAATTCATTTCTTTCATCCAGAAACTATAGACCCCGGGTTTGTCAAAAACAAAGAGAAGGCCAGTGCTGGTGGCCAAACTCGCTCTTCCGGAGAGACCCTTATCCATTTTCTCCTTGGTGTCGGCGATCTCGAGATCAAATGCTTTGTTATTTATAGTTATTTTTTCCTCAGGAATTTTTTCTTGGAAAAGATTATAAATCCGATCGCTATTGATAACGATCAAAATCAAAATAATTATTAAAACTAAAGTTAGTTTTTTATTTTTTGACTGAGGCATTGCCAGTTTTCTAGATTTAGGTCCTCGGCACGAGCTTTGGGTGTGAGCTGACAAGAAATTAAAACTTCCTCCCCTACTCCCAGATTACCCCGTAAGAGCTTTCTCTTTTGGGAAAAACCTTTTTTAAGCAGTTCAAAAAAATCTTCTTCTTTTATTTTTTCTTCAGCCTCTTTTTTGGGTAAAAAGAAATCACGAGAGATATTTTTTATTTGTAAGATTGCTGAGTCAACATTTGGTTTAGGTTCGAAGGCTCCGGCCGGCACGGTCTTAATATATTTTGGTTCGCCATAAACCTTGACTGAGATAGAAAGAATGCTTTCCTTTTTGTCACTGGCGACAATTCTTCTCGCTACCTCCTTTTGCACCATTAAGACCATCAGACTTGGTTGGAGCTCTTCTTCGCTTAAAAATTTTCTGATAACTTGCCCGGTAATGTAATAAGGAATATTGGCGATGAGCTTATAAGGGGCGCCAATGACTTTCCAAGTTTCAGAAAAATTAAGTTTGAGAACATCGTCGTGAATTAAAGTTAGGGATCCGTCATTGATTTGATCGATAAATTTTTCTTGCAAGAATTCAATCAGGCGGTCATCTTTCTCTATGGCCATAACTTTGCAGCCTCCGATTAGCAATTCTTTAGTTAAGGCTCCTTGTCCAGGGCCAATCTCTAAGACCCAGTCTCCTGGTTGGAGCTCTCCTGCTCTTATAATGTCTAAGAGGGCGCTCTTGGACTTGAGCCAATTTTGGCCCAGTGACTTTTTTGCCTTGATGTTATCCATGCCTTTAATTATGCCTTAAATCAAGGGTTTTTGGCACCTTGACAAGATTGGATAAAAGGTGTATAATAGAATTAGAAGAGTTGTAGAGGGTTGTCAATCGAATCACCGAACTGCGCTTTGCGCGGGAGAAGAATCATGAAGACGAAAAAGAAAGGCTTTTCATTCGCATTTGAGTACCTTGTGATGGGGGGAGCCATCCTCTTCATCGGCGCCGTCCTCTTTGGGGCGGCTTTCATCGGCTTCTGCTTCCTTCCCCCGTCGTGACCCCGTTCTCGTTGCCACCCGGCGACACAAACACTCGGCTATCGAGGTTTAGTCGTCGGGTGTTTTGTTTGTGTTTTGCGAAATCCAATTTCGCAAAATAAGGGTATTTTAGATAATCGTCCAGAGACCGGACTCGGTCTCAATGAGATTCTCATCAATGTCGAAGATGAACTCAGAGGGCATATTAACGCGACGTTGGCCGAAGACTTGGCGGGTTTGGGCATAAGATAAGTAGAGTTTATGACGAGCGCGGGTAACGGCAACATAGAAAAGACGCCTCTCTTCCTCGGTGTCACGTTTGCCATCTCCCATCCCCGCATGAGGGAAGAGGTCTTGCTCGAGACCCGTAATAAAAACATAATCAAACTCCAGCCCTTTGGCGGCGTGCACTGTCATTAATTTAATTCCGGACTTAGGCTGATCAAGTTCGTCTTGATCGCTGGCGAGTGCAATCTCCGTCATCATGGCCTCTATTGCCTCTTCTGGTGGTAGAGCGTCATATTTGGTGGCGACGTTAACTAATTCTTTTATGTTCTCAAGTCTTTCTTGCCCATCTTCACCATCTTCTTTAAGACTTTTTTCTAGGCCTGTTTTATCAAGAATGAATTTTATTAATTCAGATGGTTTATTTTGAATCGCAAAATCACTAACTTCGCCTAAAATTTTTTTGAATTGCGAAATCTTTAGCTTCATCCCCGCTGGGAGTTCTTCGAACTGTCCGGCGGCCAATTTCATTAAGGTTGTTTTGCCGATCCCTCTTGGGGGAACATTAATGACACGCTTCATATTTTCCCAATCCTCTGGATTAAGCGCCGCGCGAACGAAGGCGACTATGTCTTTAATTTCCTTACGGTCGAAGAATCGAGTGCCCAGAACTTGATAGGGCACGTCGACTTGAAGGCAGGCCTCTTCGAGAACACGAGATTGAAAATTCGCGCGGTAAAGAACGGCGATCTCGTTGGGGGTGACACCGCTATTTATTAATTCCTTAGCTTTTTGGGCCATGAAGCTCGCTTCATCTCCTTCTTCCATACCAGTATAGAGACCAATCTGTGCACCCTCTTTGTTCTTGGTAAAGAGCTTTTTCTCGTGACGCTGTTTATTTTTCTCAATTACTTGGTTGGCAGCGCTAAGGATTGTCTGAGTGGAACGATAATTCTCCTCTAAGAGTACCATTTTGGATCCTTTATAATCTTTTTCGAAGCGCATTAAGTTGGTAAAGTCGGCACCCCGCCAGCCATAGATGGATTGATCCATATCGCCCACGACGCAGATATTCTTATATTTCTCAGCCAGTAGGTTAGTTAATTCATATTGTACAACATTGGTATCCTGATATTCGTCGATATGAATATACTTGAAGCGGTCTTGGTAAGAAGCGAGAATGTCAGGGTTCGTTTTGAATAGCTCAACTGTTTTTAAGAGTAAGTCATCGAAGTCAAGAGCTTTATTTGTTTTGAGTAGCTCATCATATCTTGTCCAAATTTGGCTAATTATTTTGCCATAGATGTTGGTTGATTGAGTAGCCGCAAATTCTTTGGCATTAACATTGTCCCCTTTTTGCTTAGAGATGGCATTCAAGACTTTCTTAGGCTCGAAACGCTTCTCGTCGATGCTCATGGCCCGCATGGCTTCTTTAACTTTTGCCACGGATTCGTCACGGTCAAAGATTGAGAAGTGAGGAGAAAGACCAAGTCTGGCTCCACTGTGGCGCAAGACATAGACACCAAAAGAGTGGAAGGTGGTGAGCATTGGTGCCCCCTTCTTGTCCCCGTCTAATAATTTTTCCACTCTTTCGCGCATTTCCCGAGCGGCCTTATTGGTAAAGGTGATCGCCAAGATATTCTCAGGGGCAATGCCTGATTTTATGAGGTGCAAGATGCGGTAAGCGATGGTTCTGGTCTTCCCTGCTCCGGCCCCAGCAATCACTAATAAGGGCCCTTCTTGGTATTCCACCGCTTCTCTTTGTGGGGCGTTTAATTGATTTAGATAATTCATATTTTTTATAGACTGTTAAACTATAACATACTATAATTGAGGATATAAATAATAACTTTAATATGAATAATCTTGAACTAGAAATTGCTCAATTGCAGCAGAAGATCGAAGAGAAAAAGAACCAACTCGAACAGCAGGGTGGCATTGTCGAAGAGAAGGAACTCGTGGGAAGTGCTTTGCGTGAGATTTTTACTGGTGCTAGCGCTCCAAGTGGGGCTAGTTTGCCAGCTACTTCGGCGGCCGTTACTGCTAAAGCGAGCACTGTAACCGACGATAAGAGCATTAGTTACCTTGATAATATTGATGACCAGACAGCTGAGACTATCAGTCTTATTATCCAGAAGCTCCCCGAGACCGGCATTGCTAAAGCGGTCTCTGAAGCTGAATTGGCTGGGCCATTTCTCGTTGATGTCCTCCATGATGCTCTCGTTGATCGTATGTATGACGAATTAGTTCAAAGAGGTTTTATTAAAACAAAATAATGTCTAATTACATTCTTTATCTTTTGGTTTTTCTAGCCGCGCTTATTGTCTTGGGTCTTGTCTGGCGCCAAACGAGAAAACGACACTGGAAGAGCCTTAATTTAAGAATATTGCAGATCCGCATTCCACGTACTGGCAACGAAGACAAGGGCGACCCGCTCAAGGAAATTAATCTCTCTGAGCAACTCTTCTCCTCCCTCTCCTCTATGAATGAGCCATTTGTTTTCGAGGTGGCGGTTAAGAATGTCGGAGAAGAAATTGGTTTCTACTTGGCGGTGCCTCGGAATCAGCTTGATTTTGCTAAGAGGGTCATCCAGGGTCTCTTCTTGGACGCTCGGGTGGAGGAGACAACAGATTACACTATTTTCCAACCTCATGGGATGGCGGTGGCCGGTTATCTTGCGATGGACAAGAGCTATTTGATGCCGATTAATACTTATGCCGAGGTTCAGGCTGATGTCTTTGGCCCGATTGTAAGTACCCTGTCTCGAGTGCGAGACACTGACGAGGGCGTGGCCCTTCAGATTGTCGTTAAGCCCGCTGACAGTGGAATTAAAAAGAAAATTTCTTCTGGCCTAGAGCAGCTTAAAAAAGGTGTTAAGTTTTCTAAGCTTGGTTCGGGTGAAAGTTTTAGTCCAAAAGAGATTTATAAAATTCTTTCGGATAATCCTGGCAAAGATGAAAAGAAGGACGTCCAGATGGATGAAGAGATGATTAAGGCTGTTGGCTTAAAATTAGCCAAACCTCTTTTCTTGGTTAATGCCCGTGTCGTCACTTCATCTATTGATCAGAACCGAGCGGAGGACCTCTTCTTATCCATTGCGGGGGCTCTCACTAAGTTCTCCTCCCCTATTCGCAATAGTTTGAAGATGATCAAACCTAAGAAAGTCCGTTCCCTTATTTTTAATTACGTCTTCCGCGAGTTTGATGACAAACAGGCAATGATTCTAAATACTGAAGAAATTGCCAGTATCTTCCACTTACCGACGGCCACTTCGGATGTCCCCAATGTTAGCTGGCTTAAGTCTAAAGAGGCTCCCCCACCAGATGAGATCCCTACTGAAGGTCTCAAAATTGGCCAGAGCATCTTCCGTGGTTCCACTAAGGATATTCGTATTACTGATGACGATCGCCGTCGCCACCTCTACATCATTGGCCAGACTGGTACCGGTAAGTCTGTTATGCTTCAGAATCTCGCGATGCAGGACATGAGCGCTGGTAAGGGTTTTTGCGTCATTGATCCCCATGGCGACCTGGTGGATAAGATTTTGAAATTTGTGCCCAAAGAAAGGATTGATGATGTCATTATCTTTGATCCTGGGGACCGTGAGCGTCCGCTTGGTCTTAATATGCTCGAATATGATTTTACTAAGCCAGAGGAGAAGACTTTCATTATCAACGAGTTTCTGGCCATCTTTAATCAGCTCTTTGATAAAGCGTCGCTCGGTCCAATGTTTGAGCGTTATATGCGTGGCGCTTTGAATCTCTTAATGGATGACATGGTCAATGAGCCCGCTACCATTGTTGATATTCCTCGTGTCTTCACTGATGAAGAATTCCGTAAGCGCAAACTTGCTCGTTCCAAGAACCAACAGGTTATCGATTTCTGGACTAAGGAAGTTACTAAGACTACTGGTGACCAGAGTTTAGGTAACTTTGCTCCTTATATCGCTTCTAAATTTGATGGCTTTAGTTCTAACGATTATATCCGACCTATCATTGGTCAACCTAAATCTTCTTTTGATTTTAGAAAAGCGATGGATGAGGGCAAAATTATTTTGGTTAATCTCTCTAAGGGTAAGATTGGGGATATTAGCTCATCCCTCTTGGGTATGGTTATCGTCGGTAAGATCTTAAAAGCGGCTTTGTCTCGCGTTGATATTGAAGAAAAAGAGAGAAAAGACTTTTATCTCTATATCGATGAGTTCCAGAATTACACCACTGACTCAATTGCTGTCATTTTATCTGAGGCACGTAAGTATCGCTTGGACTTGATTGTGGCCCACCAATTCATTGCTCAGCTCAAAGATAATATCCGTGATGCCGTCTTTGGTAACGTCGGAAACATTGTCTCCTTCCGGGTTGGGGTGGATGACGCTGAATATTTGGTCAAACACTTCTCACCAGTTTTTAATGAAAAGGATTTGATAGGGGTAGAGAACCTTAATGCTTACGTTAAGATTTTAGTAAAAGGTATTCCGAGCACTCCCTTTAACATTAACTTTACTTGGGCCTCGGGAGGTTCAGACGAGGTCCGAGAGGGTCTCAAGGAACTCTCGCGTCTACGTTATGGCCAAGATTTAGCCAAAGTTGAGGAGGATATTCAGACTCGCCTCCGAAATTAGGGGGGCTTACCCTGCGTAGCTTCACGCGAAGCAGGGGGATAACTGCGTTGAAAAAGGGCCTATTTTGGGCTAAACTACTGGGGTGAAAAAGATTTGGCTGGCCCCAGTTTTATTGTTGTTTTTACTCATTGCTCAGACTGCCGAGGGTAGTGTTTTGTCTACGCTTTTTGGTTTTTTGACCAGCTCGGTCGGGCAAGTAAGCGCCCTAGTTAAAAAGGAGGAAGAGATCAAGACCGAGACTAATTCTCAGAACCTCGACTTACCAGAACCAACCATGAGTATCGCCACTAGCTCTCCTAAGGCCGAACTTGATCAAGCTATCACAGGAGGAAGTGCAATTGCCCCTGAGACTGGTCCCCTTGGCACCTCGGCGGATCTCAAGGATAACCAGGCTCCATCTGACCTGATTAGCGTCTATACAATACACGAGGGGGACACCATTGGTATTGTCGCGAAGATGTTTAACGTCTCCCCCAACACGGTACTCTGGGCTAATGACCTAAAGAAAGGGTCTGCTTTGAAGCCGGGTGAAACTTTGGTTATCCTCCCTATTACTGGTGTTCAGCATATTGTGAAGAAGGGCGACACGGTTAAGAGTATCGCGAAGAAATACGGTGGAGATGTTGAAGAAATCGCTGTTTATAATGATCTTGATCTAAGTAAAGACCTTATCGTTGGCAGCACAGTCATTGTCCCTAATGGTGAAGAAAGCACTATTATTTCTGGGCCGAAGGCTGGCCAAAAAGCCCCAGCAAAATATAAGGGTCCAAGTTATAGTGGTTACTACATGAGACCAATTAGTGGCGGTATGCGCACTCAAGGTATCCATGGTAATAATGCGGTTGACCTTGCTTCTAAGATTGGTACACCAATTTATGCTGCTGCCCAAGGCCGAGTAATTATTGCTAAGACTGGCGGTTGGAATGGAGGCTATGGTAATTATGTTGTCATCGCCCACCCTAACGGCACTCAGACTCTCTATGGTCACATGAATAAGGTAATGACCTCTGTCGGCGCGCGTGTTGATAAGGGCGATCAAATTGGCCAACTTGGCTCCACCGGCCACTCGACCGGTCCGCATGTCCACTTCGAACTCCGCGGGGCTTCGAATCCATTCTGATGACAAAAGAAACTGAAACAATAATTATCGGTGGGGGTATGTCCGGGATTGGCTGTGCTAGGACTCTCGCCAAGGAAGGGAAAGATTTTTTACTAATTAGTAAGGATATTGGTGGCCGGGTTGTCACTTCAGCTGATGGCCAGGTTAATTATGGCGCCTTCTACATAAGGAGCGATTATCACAACGTCTTACCCTTTGTTAAATTGGGGAGGCGAATTGCTTCGCGGTCTCTTGGTTGGGAGAAGATCAAGGGCCGACTGACTTTTTGGAATAAAATTTTCAATTACCCTGTTTCCATGATAAAGATTGCCGCCCATCTTCTCATCTTTAATTTTCATTATCAACGATTTAAGAAAAATTGTGAGAAGTTCTCGCAGGTTGAGGTCTTGGAGAAAGACCCCTATCTAAAAAAGATGCACGAGATGCCTGCCAATGATTTTATTAAGAATCATCAGCTCGAGATTCTTCTCCCTCTTTTTGATCCAATCGTAAATAGCACGACTTTCTTGTCTATAAGAGAAGCTCCCTTGTCGGCGGCGGGGATGCTCCTGATGCTTATGATTGGTCTTTATCCGACAAACGAATTTATTATGGATAAGGATTTATTAGTTGAGGGCATTTCGGGTCAAGTTATTTCGGACGAAGTCGTCTCCCTGTTGAGGGAAGATGATCGTTGGCTTATTAAAACTAATTCTGGTCAAGAATATCTTTCTAAAAACCTAGTAATGGCTACACCGATTGATATTACTAAGAGACTCCTAAACCTTGATTTCCCGACTAATCAGCCAATCTCTGTTTATATGACACATCTCCGTGGTGAGCTTGTGGCTGAATATGAAGTTCCAGGGAATTTTATTTTATTCTCTCCCGATAAGACCGAAGATATCGTTATTGCTAAGGAGCCCAACGGGACGCTGCTTTTCTATTCCCATGACTCAGCCTACAGTTTAGAAAAATATTTTAAGAATTATGAAATAATTGCCGAGAAGTTTTGGTCCCCCGCTTTCTTCGTCGGCCATAGTTTTATACCCTGTCTGTTCCCCGATAGTTTATTTATCATCGGTGATCACAATATTGTCGGGATGGAAGACGCTTATATTACCGGCATTTATGCCGGCAATAAAATCTCTGGCAAGACGGTTTAGTCTTACTCAAAAATATTTTTTGGCCTATATTGCAACGCTTCGAGGAGGTGTTGATCTTGGATATCGTTGGAATTATCGAGATCGGCAATGGTACGGGCGAGTTTAATAATACGATGGTAGGCGCGGGCTGAGAGATTAAGTCTTTTTGCCGAATCATTCAGAAGTTTTGTCGAAGAGTCTGTGAGGGGAGCGTATTTTTTAAGCTCTTTGGCCCCCATCTCTCCGTTAGTATTTATATTTTTTATATCTTCAAATCTTTTTGTTTGCTTGGCACGGGCTGATAGGACGCGAGAACGAATTTTATCAGAGCTCTCCCCCGCTGGTGCCTGGCTCGATAATTCTTCATGCTTGATTTGTGGCACATCAAGCCAGATATCGATGCGGTCAATGATTGGCCCAGAGACCTTGCGACTGTATTTTTGGATTTGGCTTTGGGTGCAGGTGCACTCTTTAATTCTTGAACCTTTGAAGCCACAAGGGCAAGGATTAAGAGCCGCGACGAGTAAGAAACTAGCGGGGAAATTCATCGAACTCCTTGCCCGGGCAACACTAATGACCCTGTCTTCTAGAGGTTGGCGCAAGGCCTCAATAACTTTTTTATCAAACTCGGGGAACTCATCTAAGAAGAGGACCCCGCGGTGGGCCAAAGTAATCTCACCAGGCTTAGGCCAAGCCCCACCACCGACGAGTGAGACATAAGACGAGGTATGATGGGGTGAGCGGAAGGGCGGTTCGGTTATTAGCTCATTATCCAAAGATCCAGTGGCCGAGTGAATCCCCGTGACTTCGATAATCTGATCAATATTGAGCGGTGGCATAATGCCAGTGAAGGCCCGTGCGAGCATGGTCTTGCCTGTCCCTGGTGGCCCATACATGGCGACATTGTGACCACCAGCGGCGGCGATTTCTAGTCCCCTCTTGGCGGTTTGTTGGCTACGGATTTCTGAGAAATCGGTAATGTTCTCATTTTTATTAAAAATTATTTTTGTTTTTGGAGCTGATTCAATTCTAGACGAGAGAACGGACTGTCCTTCCCCATCGTCGCCGTCCCCGATCTTTGGGGATAGGTGATTTGTCACCTGTTCAAGTGAATAACAAGGGTAGATAGTGATATCGTGAATTAGGGCCGCTTCGTTGGCATTCTCCTCTGGCAAATAAACTTCCGCGAAGCCTTTTTCTTTAGCTTTCTGAACAATAAGGAGAGCCCCATTGATGGGTCTTAATTTCCCATCGAGAGCGAGTTCTCCGATAAAGAGTTTGCCCTTGGGTTGAAATTTCATCTCGCCGGCAGCGAATAAATAGCCGAGAGCAATCGCCAGATCAAAGGACGATCCTTCTTTACGGATATTGGCCGGAGCCAGAGAGACAATAACTTTTTTGTTGCCCTTTTGTGGAGCGCGAAAGCCCGAATTCTTTATTGCTGAATTGATACGGTCCTTGGCTTCAGCGACCGCCTTATCAGGGAGGCCAACAATAGAAAAAGATTGAAGTCCTTTGTTGATATCGACTTCGACTTCAATAATATCGGTCTTGAGGCCGATGATTTGCGCTGAATTTATCTTAGCGACCATGCGCTAATAGTTATTAGATAATAAATAGTAGAAACTATATTTCTACAGTATCCTCTTCGTCACGATGTTCTTTGCAAGTTAGTGAGGCTGGATCAGCGTCGAGACGGTCACGCTCAATTGGTTTACGACAGACAGCGCAGACAAAACCATTAGCCAGGGCCCAGTGGAGGGCTCGCTCGTTCTCAAGGATTAGACCCTCAGTGTTCGCAATTTCTTGTTCAAGTCTCTCTCGGTCATCGCGCTGGCTTCCGACATCATCTCCCGACATTGGCTTGTCATCTTGTATCTCTTTAAGTCTTAGCTCGTCTTCTTTTTTCCCTTTGGTGAGTTCGGCAATATTTTCCTTAAGAAGGTCTAGATAGTGTTGGTCATTTTTTTCTATTTTGTTGGTCATTTTGTTTTTCCTCGCATAACGAGAGTTAATTATTGATTACATCGTAACAAACGGGTTCTTTTTGTCAATAAAACCTTTTAGAGTGTTTACCGAGGGGAAGAATAGGAGCTGATGACCTTGGCCAAGGTCCCCTCATTTATTGTCACGACGAGGGTTTCTTTATCAATCCAAGAATAGACGGCTATAATGGTGTTCGTTTCGTCAACAACTAATCTCGTATCATAATTTTTTATCATCTTGTCTTGGAGCGGGGTGTTTAGTATTTTTTCGGTACTCGAGGCGTCTTCAAAGGGGGCCAACAGTTCAGAAATAATAATGTTCTCGTTGCTTAATATAGCACTAGCAACATTTTTATAGTTTTTTGTTTTTAAAATATAGAAGGGCGAAGTTTGTTCTCCGTAGTAAAAGCCGAGCATTAATTTAGGCTCAAGAGAGCGCAAGAAGTCGTCTGGCAACTTGAGTTCTAGTTTGCCGGCAATCGCTGTCGGGTCAGCCTCAACCATTTTCATCACTAATCCTGTTTGGGTTTGTTCCTTTATTTGATAAGTAAAATAAATTTCCTCAATACTTTCTTTCCCTGCCGGCGGGGTTAGACTTTTTTCTCTCAACTCCTCTCGTATTTGAGTCGCGGTCTCCTGGTCAAGATTGATCGCCTGTTGCTTGTCAGAAAAAATTAGACCTTGTCTTGTTACTTTTACAGTGGCCAGGCTTGTGGTTTGTCTTTGCCCAATGGCCCAGACTAAAGCAATTAACCCTCCAATTATTAATAGCACCCCAATACCCACTAGCCAGGAGCGGTTAGTTACGCTTTTTTCTTTTTTAGCTAAGTTCTCTTTGTCTGGCGTTTGAGTGACAATCTTGCTGACACTTAAGCCTTCTCTGCCGATGGTTTCTCCTATGTCACGGGTTAGGGTCTTGATGGCAGCCGGTCCAGCATTAGGACTCTTTTTTATTAAATTGATTTCTTCTTGAGATTTTAGAATTTCATTAATTTTAGCTACCCGGAGGGCTTCGGCCTCGGCATCTTTGACGGTTTGCTCTTGGCCAATTTTATTTTTCTCCTCCTCCTCTTTTATTTTGCGGGCTGCTTCAAGGTCGGCCAGTTTCTTTTGGGCCTCAATTTTTCCCAGCCGAGCTTTCTCAGCGTCGTCCCAAGCCTTTTTTTGTTCGTCACTGGCCATGGCCTTTGCCGCTTCTTGTCGTCGCCTCTCAAAGTCCTCACTGGTTTTTTTCCAGCTCATTAGTTTTTCTTCACCAGACAAAACCAACTTAGCTTTAGCTAGTCTGTCTTGCTCATTGGTTTCTGAGGTCTCTTCTGCCATTAGTCGATTAACTTAACCAGGGAAAAGTTTTTTTACTACTTTTGTTCACGTCAGCCGGGTCAATTTGCTGGTTCTTTAAGGCGTCGGCCATATCACTTTGAAGAGTCCGGAGGGGTCTAATCCCTGTACTTTCATCTTGTGAACTTTGAGAGGGCTCCCTTTTTTGATCAATTTTTTGTTGGCGGAGAGAATCAATCTCTTCGTTTTCTTGGCGGATTCTTTCAAGTTCGAGCATTCTGTTTGGTTCTGGTTTATTCGCCTCCTCCATCTTAGTCACTGGTTGGACGATGGGTTCTGTCGGTGGTGCGGGTTTGGTTTCTTGAATTGGTGCGGGGGCGGCAGTGCTCGCTTGTTTAACCTGGGCGGTTCTGTCCATCGCCTCAGAAAGCTTTTTCTTTAGTTCTTCGGCTCTGGCTTGATCCGCTTGCAAGCGCAAAGTTTCTTGTCTTTGTTTTTCCTCCTCAGCTCGACGCAAGGTCTCAATTGATTTGGCCGCACTTGAGGCAGCATTTTGCTGCTGCTTTTGAATCTCGAGGGCTTTGAGTTCCTCAGCTTTTTTTCTGTCTTCCTCCGCTTTCTTAATTTCTTCAGCTCGCCGTCGCTCAGCTTCAGCTCCTTGCCTCTCTTCTTCTACCTGTTTGAGAGCCGATTGTTGCCTCTTCTGTTCTTCTAACTCATGCTGCTGGCGCATCACTTCCTGTTGTAGAAGAATCTGTTCATCAATGGCTTGAATTTTACCTCTTATCTCTTCTTCTTGATTTAGAAGATTTTGGTATTTTTTCTTTACCTCACCAATTTGATCTTCAATCTTTGTGATCTTCTCTTCGACTAACCATTTTTCTTCTTCAATAGCTCTTCTTTTTTCTTGGGTCTGCCAACGCTTCTGCTCTACCTCATGCTTTTCTTTAGGGGTAACAGTGGTGTCTTCTTGCCCCTCTTCCTGGTTCTCCTCACTCTGGATGGCATCTTCTTGTAAGAGAATTGGCTCGAGGACTTTTTTCAGCCCGGTTCTCTTGTCATCCAAGTTTACCCAGGTGAGTTCGAGAAGTTCCTTTTCGTGATCAAGAGAAAGAAGTAAACGATTTAATTGTTGTTTTTCTTCACTCGCCTCTTCTTCTTTTTCTGTTGCTTCACGACGGACAGTGCGATCAAGGCCCTCCATCGCAATCTTTGCTTTTCTGACCTTCTCTTCTCGGCTGACGAGAGGGGCAGCCGTTACTGTCGGGACTGTTGCTTGGGCTGTTGTTGCCGCACTATTAACCGGCGCCACCGTTACTTGCGGTGGTACTTGATTTTGATTATCAGAATCAGACGTTGTCTGTTTTACAACATCAGGCATTACTCTTTTATTATAACCAATTTAGTTTTTAGTTTCTAGGGCGATAAGGGCTAGAAGGTGGATTAACTGGATTTGTTGAAGGCTTCAAACCTTTTTTGTTAGCCCATTCAGGATCTGCTTGCTTGATTGAGAGATTGATACGATGTTTCTCATCAATTTCTTTAATCACAACTGGAACGATATCCCCAATTTTTAGAGCATCAGCAACTTTATCAATTCTGAAGTTGGCAATTTCGGAGACGTGCACTAGTCCATCAGCATCCTTGCCAATTTGGACAAAAGCGCCGAAGTCCATGAGTCTAACAACTTCACCTTCAAAACGTTCTCCAACTTTATAAACATGGCAAATGCCCTCAATCATTTCTTTGGCGGCATTGGCTTGGTCAGTCTTGCCGGTGATGTAGACAGTGCCGTCATCTTCAATCTCTACGACAGCGCCAGTATCAGCGGTAATTTGTTGGATCATCTTGCCGCCGGGGCCGATAACAGCACCAATCTTGTCGGTAGGGATCATTATTTTAAGAATCTTTGGAGCTGAAGCATTAATCTCGGCACGTGGAGCTGGGATGGCCGCGACCATAACAGCAATAATTTTTTCACGAGCGACACGAGCATTATCAATCGCTTTCTCGAGAATGGCGACCGGGATGCCACCCATTTTAATATCTAATTGGATGCCAGTGATGCCAACAGTGGTGCCGGCTACCTTAAAGTCCATATCACCATAGTGGTCTTCGACGCCTTGGATGTCAGTAATAAGTTCATACTTATCATCATTCTCATACATTAAGCCGATAGAGATACCGGCGACTGGTCTTTTGATTGGTACTCCCCCATCCATAAGAGCGAGGGTACTAGCGCAGACCGAAGCTTGAGAGCTTGAACCATTAGAAGCTAAGACTTCAGAGACGAGACGAATGGTATAAGGAAATTCTTCACGAGAAGGGATAACTCCACGTAGAGATTTCTCAGCAAGAGCTCCATGGCCAATTGAACGGCGAGAGGTATTGCCAACACGCCCAGTTTCACCAACCGAATATGGAGGGAAATTATAATGATGGAAGAAGTACTTCATGCTGTCTACCTCCATCCCTTCAACAATGAGTGAGTCACGTGGTCCGCCAAGAGTTAGGGTCGTTAAGACGTGAGTGGCACCGCGATAGAAGAGGCCGTTACCATGAACAACTTTAGAAAAACCACCAGCTTGAGCAAAGAGAGGGCGCACTTCATCAAGAGCCCGGCCATCGGTGCGACGTTTTTTCTCAATCGCCTCCATGTGAACAACTTCATCAATCTGTTTTTCAAAATAATTTAACCAAGCGCCAAGGTTAGCCTCGGGCATTTTCTCGGTGCGGAGTTTAAGCCAATCCTCTTTGAGACTGTCTGAAGATTTTTTGCCAGTTCCTTCAAACATAACCCCTTCAATTTTTGGAGCAATATTTTCTTTGAACAAAGATTCGGCCTCGGCGGGAATAGTGGGGATATTAAGAACGAGTTTTGGCTTGGCCATCTCAGCAATAATTTGCTTCTGCCAGATTTGGATTTTCTCAATTTCTTCCTGAGCCTTTCTTAGGGCTTCTTTAACTTTAGCCTCAACAATTTCATTGCCAGCGGATTCGATCATACTGATCTTACCTTCACCACCACAAACTAAGAGATCAAAAATTCCAGTTGTTCGTTCCGTGAAAGTTGGGTTGATAACTAGGTTTTCATTTCCCTCCATTTGCCCCAGGCGCACCGAACTAACGGGCCCACCCCAAGGAAGTTCTGATGTCGCGAGCGCCAGCGATGCGCCAATAACAGCTGGGACGTCGGCATCATTGTCTTCGTCCATGGCGAGTACAGTAATAATTACTTGAATTTCGTTGCGAATAGCACTATCAAAAAGAGGACGAATAGTGCGGTCAACAATACGCCCCGTGAGGACGGCCTCTTCACTAGGTCTACCCTCTCTTTTGATGTAACGAGCTCCACCAATCTTGCCGGCGGCATAATAACGCTCTTCGTATTCAACGGTGAGCGGGAAATAATCGCTGTCCTCCTTCGTATTAGGAGACATAACGACGGTGGCGAGCAACATGGTCTCACCATACTTCAAAATAACTGAGCCAGTGGCTTGGTCGGCAATGTCAGTAAACATGGCCGTTAACGTGCGACCTCCGACTTCTAACGAATATTCTTTTTTAGTCATCTCTAAATTGGGAGTGTTAGCCAGATTTTAGATCTGGTTATTACCAAACCTACATATCCAGCCACCACTCAACTTAAATTATTAATACCTAGACTTTACCATAAAAAAACCCGGGCGACCACTTGTGGCGGTCGCCCGGAAACGGGGGGTTTGGGCATTGGGTTTTCATCGTGGGAGAGGGCGTTCTTTTGCCCCTCCTTCTTGCCGCGAGGAAACGACGGGTTCCCCTTCTTGACCATCATGGCTCTGGGACTGAAGCCTGAATTTGAGATCTTCCCGGCGGTCGAGCTCCCGATACTCATCCTTTAGTTTTCTCGCAAACCAAAGAACAACGAGTGCAAAAAGAATATATCCCAGCAGAATCTTCATGTTTTAGACCTCCTATTTTTCTCGCCCATGCGAGAAGCCTAATTTCTACTTCTAATTATAACTAACTTTGTACATTTTGTCAAAAGCAAAAGGCAGGGGTGGAACTGGTCCACCTCTGCCTCGGGTTCGGTCACGAAATTACAAAGTTGTTTCCGCCGTCATTATTTGGCGGCGGGAGCTGTTGGGGCCGGTGCGGGAGCAGGAGCCTCGGGTTTCGGAGCGAACTCCTCGGGGCTGAACTTTTCGAGGTCGATGACCTCTTTCGGGTGCACCTTCGCTTCTGCCTTCGCGCCCGCCCGGATGCCGTCTGGATGAAGCATCTGTGTAAGCTGGGAATTCCCCATCATCTGTTTCATGTCCTCTACGTTCGTCCCGTAGGGGTACATAATGAAACAATTGTTTGGACCTTGCGCCGCCGACGAGAGTGCCCGGATTTGCCACCAAACCAAGTATTCAGGGGAATCTTTCAGTTCCTCCTTCACGATGCGAATTCCGCCCGCGACGCCCTCGGCTTTCTCTTTCTCCACAAGGGCCTGGGCTTTCTCCACTTCGACCTGGCCTTGAGCACGCTCGAGATCGGCTTTGACCTCGTTCTTGGCCGCCTGTTGAAGCAACTCGGTTGCGGCCAACTTTTCTTGGGCGGCGGTGATGCTTGCCGGCCAATCATAGTTGGAAATCTCCGAGTCGACAATTGCCAGGGGTGTTGCTGCCGAGGCTTCCATCAGTTGTTTCCTGACTTCCACCCCGAGCTTCATGCTGTTCGCGATGCAGGCGTTGATGTCCGGTTGGACCTCATAAACCTGACGCGGAATGGCCTGGGCCTTCATCTTGATAAAGGTATCGTACATCTGTTTGACCGTAATCTTGTTCTCGGCATCAGCCAAAACAGATTCGAAAGCCTTCTGCATGGCCTGCTTGTCCTCGACATTGGCCCGCACACGGCAGGTGAAATCATATTTCAGATTCACCTTGCCGTTCACGAGGATATTGAGTGTCTCGTTGAACGCTTGGTTGGTCGTTTCCAGCAGGTAGACTTTGTCCCGCGGATTGCTCCAGTGGTTGCCCACCGGCAGAATCTCGGTACCCCAGCCACTGGGCGTCCGCACGCGCCCGATATATCCGGGCGGTACTGTGACGGTGCAACCCGCCAGTATGAACACGGCCAACATCAGCATCAGAATCTTCGCGCTTGTTTTCATGATCTCTTTCCTCTCATTCCATCTTTGTTTTTGTGTACCTGCCGGCATCAACCGGTATGGCACGTCACGTTGCTTGTGCCGGCTACTTGGCCGGCGATGCAGGGCTCGCCGTTCCAGTCCGTTGCTGGATATCAGCGTCGTGCTTCTTCATCGCCTTGTCGAAGTCGCTGAGGGCGTCTTCGTGCTTCTCAGTGTCGAGCTTCTTGGCATCGGCAGCAGTCTGCTCCATCTCGGCCTTGGTCGGCAGTTGCGAGTTTTTCACTGCTTCCAGTTCCTTGATCTCGGCTGGCGACTGGTAGTGCGAAGTGCTCGTCGTGAATGACTGCTTCACGTTCCAGGCGACGTTCACCGCGGAAATGAAGCCGACGACAACGATCACTGAAATGATCGCCGGCCCGATAATACTGGGCATCAGCTCCGTCTTTTCCGCGTCAATTGCCGTCTTGCACTTCTTGAGGAAGCTCCGCCAAATCTTGTATAGCCAGTAAGCCAGGAGGATGCCAACAATTAGGGCCCCTCCATAGAAAATCCAGCCATACGGGTTCGTCCCCATCATGTTCATCCTGTTCTCCTTTTCTCTCTTTGGTTTCACACCTGTTTTGCGCAGCTCTCACTTGGCTGCATCTCTGAAAATACTAATAGAAAAAGCATCCTCAAAGATGCAGCCAAAACAACTAAGTAATTTTTAAGGAACTATTGCTGGTGCGATGATAACATAAATCATATGGCCTGTCAACATCAATCTTGCCAAAACAGAGATGTTGTGTCAATCACAAAAATAGCCCCAAGGCCATGAAGTCCTGGGGCTATTTTTTAAGATTTATATATGAACCTTAGGAACTGGTTTGCGGGGAGATCCACCGGGCATATTGATGAGATACTTGCGAGGATTCTCAGAGAGATCTAAGAAGTCGTCCGCAATTTCACGCAATTTCCCGGAGGAACTTTTGCCGAAGGCAATGACTTCTACTTGAGCGCCCATATTTTCTTTAAGATATTCAACTAACGGGACAAAGTCTCCGTCGCCGGAGCCGATGATGACAGTGTCTAACTTAGGGGCAAGCTTGATGGCATCTACGGCCAAGCCCACATCCCAGTCAGCTTTCTTGGAGCCATCGACGAAGATTTGGAGATCCTTGGTTTTGACTTCAATACCAATTTTACCAAGGGCTTCAATAAAATTCTTCTCGTCCCCGGCTTCGGTTGTGACCATATAGGCCATTGCCCGGATAAGTTGGCGACCACCTAAAGCATCTTTTAATACTTGGCCGAAGTTAACGCGAGCGCCACCATAGAGATTCTTGGCACTATGATAGAGGTTTTGGGTGTCGATAAAAATGCCGACACGCTGGTTCTTATGTTTGATACTCATAAAAAATTATTAATTAATGAAACTTATAAAAATTGCTTACTCTAAGTAATCGAGTAAATAGAGAAAACTATCTTGATTTTAAACCAAGATCAATACAAAAGAAAGGAAGAAAAAATTAAGCAGCCGCTTTGAGTTCAGCTTTACGCTTTTGGGCGTCAATATAGCGCTGATGAGAACGGCGATCAGAGACAAGTTTAAGTAGTCCACGACGAGAGTGGAAATCTTTTGGGTTTTTCTTAAGGTGGCTGGCGAGTTCCTCAATTCTTTCGGTAATCAAAGAAACTTGCACTTCGGCCGAGCCGGTGTCTTTGTCATGCTTCTGGACCTTTTTGATAATGGTCTCTTTCTTTTTTGTTGAAATCATGGTGTCGTTAGTATAGCACACGCCCTAAAATAATGCAACCCCCACACCAACTTTTGCATTATTGGGTTTTGCGCTTTTATCGCGATGTAAAAGTTGGTGTGGGGGCATGCCCCCTTGTGTTGAGCATAAGAAAGGGGCCCATACTGCTGTCACGTGGTCGTGGCTAGCGCGTAGGGCCCCAGGGGGAAGAGAAACGAGAACGGTGTTACCACCAGAAGCTGAATCGTGCCTCAATCTTGACCGGGCTTTCCATCCCCAGGTCTTGTTTTGATGAGGCGATGGTTTTCACCGCGTCGAGGGTCAAGGTTGTTGTCCTCTTCTGGTCGAGCCAGAAGCGGAGTCCGGCGGTGGCATTGACCTCGTAACCAGTCGCACTCTGCAGGGTGACCCGGTCTATTGAGATCTCGCCTTTGTCTGACACACTGAACTGTGTTTCCTCCCAGCTTTTGGCTTGGAGGCTCCACCAATCTATCATCCCATGAATTTCAACTCGCGGGAGGGGTTCCCAGGCGGCGAGCGTATAGCCCCCGACCAAGTCACTCGTCCTGGAGTCGTTCATGGCGAAGTAGATAGCACTCCTTAGGTACAAGTTTTCTGCCAGCGCCGCGTTGGCGTCAATGGCAAAACGTTTGTAATCCTCGGAGCACTGGAGTGTGCCGGCAAGCCAACTTTTGCCGAAGTTCTTCTGGAGTCGGGCTGAAACTTCCAACCCTCTCCAGTTCTCTTCGCTATCGAAGGGCACTACCGAGCGCCCACCGACGTCGGCCATGATCAGCCAGCCGTCCTCGTCTTTTGACGAATACTCAACTTGTGCACCCCAGATGAAACTTCCCGTGGGGTCACAATTCGGGTACGAGACGGTCTCGTTCAATGCAGCGATGGGGGTGGTGAAACCTCCAGCGGCAAAGAATCTCCCGACTCGGAGCTTCCAGTTCTCATCGACTTTGTACCAGGCGTTGGCCAGCATCAAATAATTTTTGCTGGTTTCTTCCTGGAACTGGGCGAAGTTGATCAGGAGCTCTGTCCCCCACCGGCCGGACTTCCCGGTTAGGTTGGAGGAAAGACGGAAGTTTGTCAGCGAGAGGTCTCGCTGTCCGTCTGTTGAGTACCCATAGGCCTGGACCAGTCCGCGCAGCTTGAGCTTTGCGAACCCCAGGTCCATTGAGTGGACGAGGCCGGGTTCGTTCTCTTGCCCCATTGCGCTAGCCACAATTGCCAGCAGACAAAACACAAACGCCAAGATCATAGACTTCTTCATGGTTCTATCCTTCCGTAACTGTTGCCAGTCCGGAAAGACAAAGCGTTGTGCTTGTCTGATTTTTCCGAACTAGCGCACTAATCGGCGGACCACGCGGTTTCACCGCGTTCCAGCTGAAACGCTGGAGCGGTTGCGTGATCTCTCGGAATTCTCCCTCTTCACTTTCCACATCCCCAGTCTCTTCGACCGGAGCCGTAAGGATTGCAAAGACTTTGAACTCCTTATGAAGTGGCACCCACCTTGCGGTGCTTGCCACTTTTTCTTCGTCAGTTATCTTGTTGACGAGAGGAGCTTCGGCGACACAGGCGACAATAGTGGGCTGCAGGGTGTCGGCGTTTCCTCTGATGTGGAACCCGAACAAAATCCCCATTACCCAAACCATGGCACAAACCGCGACCGATTGCTTCAAGACTTGACCAGAGGCTAGGAAGGACTCCAATGCTTCATTGAAAGCAAGTAGCGGTTCTTCGACCTGACGCAGGATTGCTTGTCTCTCTGCTTCGTTCAACCTGTAGCCGAACTCTTTCCCTGACAAGTATTCTCGCTCCAATTTCTTGAAGCGGTAGGCCTTGCCAGTAGCGTTGTCCATGACGATGAACCCGATCGGGCCACAGAGCGTGGCCTTGAGGAAGACCATTGGGCGGAGCATGAGCTCTTCCCTTAGTTTCTTCCCCGCGTACCTGATGTCCAAGAGAACAATCAGTAGAAATGGCAAGGTCATTAACCAATACCACTTCATGCTTGTCCTGACTGCCCACCAGAATGCTCGGCCAAGGGAGCCATCGTCGTAGGCCTTACCTAGGGCCCCGTTTTCCCCGTCTCTTTCGGCGACGGCTTCACGGCACTCGTCTTCGAAGGCTTGCATCGCACAGATCTGTCTCGCTGTTTCGGTCCTTATTTCCCCTCGGAAATCTGGGCCGGGTTGCCAACGTTCTATGTAGCTCTTTCTGATCAGGCTGTCCTTTCCCCAAACTGATTCATACGAGACCATGAAGCCCAGCTTGATCTTCAGCTGGTCGCTTCTCCAAGAAGCTTGAAGCATCTCTTTGACAGAGACACCCCCCTTCTCGATACCCTCCTGGATTCTTTGCTTGAGGACAAGGAACTCATCTTCGGCTCTCTCTCGTTCGGGTGTTCCTTGGAGCAGGACGGGAGAATCCTCAAACTTGAGTTTCCCAATCCAGTCCCAGTTTCCGCCCAGCATGAGAGTTAGAACGATGAGCCCGGCGGAGATCAGCTTCTGCCCCCAGGGCATCTTACTGATCTTTGTTTCTAGCCGGCTCGGTTCGGTCGGTTGGTAGTTTCTACGTCGTCTGTACTCGAATTGTTCGTAGTACATTTCTTTCACCTCCTTTCGTTACGAATTTTCTCGTTTTTCTTGTCAAAGACCGAATCTCAACCGACAGGGTTGAGTTTGTGTACTCTGCATTTCTGGCATAAATTATGTAGTTTGTCAATATCAGAAAATTAAACTCAAGGGTCGCCGGCGACAGGCGCGGGCGACCCTTTATCTGGCAAGTTTCCCCCTTTTTCTTTTGCTTTTCTTCCTCTTGAAATCAAGGAGAACCTTGCCGGACTCAATTGCCTTCTCTGGAGTGTACGGTCCGAAGCGAAGTGGAGAAATTGTCTCCCGGAGAAGGACTCTCCCATTCCTACCGATATACTCGATGGAACGCTTTTCCCCGTTGCATGGCCAGACGATCCAGAGTGGCTCTCCCCACCACTTCCTTATCTCGCTGAGCCCTTCTTCCCAGTCGTGTCTGTTGTTGGGGATAATGACGATCAAGTCACCCTTGATAAGGGCTAGACAATTAAAAAGATCAGGAACGTGGTCGTCCATGTCAATTGGCCCTTTCCTAGGGGTTGTGTTATTTGAAATTGAGAACTTTCTGGTTATTAACATGACATTTTTGCCTTGCTACGTCAATAAAAAAGACCCGTGTCGTGGGTCTTACGGCTCATTTATTATCCAGTCGAGCTTCTGGTTTCTGCCACAGCAGAGGGTTAGCGGAGGTCAAGGAGAAGCCACGCTTCAGCGATCATGTCTGGCTGGAATTCTTCGTGAATCCAGACAGCTTCCTCGCTGATGTGGCCGCCACCCATTCCTCCCGGGATGTGGTTTAGGTCTGTCGCCGGGTCGCAGTCGAATTCAGCGATCTGCTGGGTTATTGCACTCGGCGAGTAGATGTAGATGCTACTTCCCTCCCCCTCGTTGCAATCCCAGGCCACGTCATCGAGCTTGCGTGAGAGAGTGAGAATGCGGGCTCTCGGTCCGATCAGCGAGAGAGGAACGGTCAAGTAAATCTGACCACCCCAATCACCTTCGAAGATGAGCCACCAATCAGTGAAGACGCTCTCTCGCGCCTGCTGGCAGAAACTGGTCAGCACAGCTTGCTCATGTGCGAGCGTCTTCATAGCGAACCCTTTCGGTTAGTTAAAGATCAATCCGTTTTCGCTCTTTTGAGCTCATCAGTCGAGACACACATCTCGAGAACGGGGCCCAATTTGATATCTGGTTGGGCTTCCAGGTTATAACGCTTCGGGTTTCTCATTCACTCCTTCCACCGGAAGGTGGGCCTATCACTAGGCAGTTCGTATTCGGGGTGCAATTCCTGAAATTCTTGGAATTGATAGATATAACACCCCGGAGCCATCCCGGGAATGTCATCGGGTCCAAAAGACCCTTTCTGTTTCGCCCCGGTTGTGGAGAACTGGAGAACGAGCTTGGCGTGATCTTCTTGGAGTTCGATGTCCAAGAATTTCTCCCAGTTGACGTGGGAACAGTCGCAGGGAACAACGACACAATTATACGTGTGCAGCTCCCGGCAATATTCCTCGCCCAAATGGTTTCCCCATTGCTCTCTCCAATTGTCCATTAGCAACAAATGGGAGTGCCCAGCCAAGCAGATCTCCACCATCTCCACGCCGCCGTTTGAACACGCGCCACTTCTGTCCCACTGCACGACTTGGGCCTTCATGATGTTTCTCCTTTTTTTTTGCGATATAAAGAACAACTCCCCTGTGAAAGTACGACACATGTCGCGCTCTCAATAAGGGAGTCGATTTTTTTAGGATCGACTCAAAAACTTGCGATTGATTGCCCTACCTGACGAGCAACCTGGCGTCCCTTGGGTGTCCCGCACTCTCCCGGACCCATGTTCTGGGAAGGAGTCCTTTCGGAGGAAACGTGCAACCATCTCTTTGTTTGTTACGGGTTGTTGTGCTGCCGTATCAGAGGAGATTGGCTGTCCAGTCAGAGAGGGTGCTAGCAGCCCTCGTGGACAAGACGGCGGGGTTAAGGAATTAGCCATTCACTTTATTATCGACAGCTTTTGTGGCATATCGACGCGGGTGACTTACCGTGACCTCACGTGCTATGGGGATCGCCTACTCCCTGCACCGATTTATTTTCCAAAACTGAAAGACAAATCGGTGCAGGCAATCGCTTTAATTTAAAGAACAATCCGTTTTCGTCATTTCTGACTCATCAGTCGAGACACACATCTCGAGAACGACGCCAATTTTATCCAGATTGGCAAACTGGGCCACGGTTACCCGGTGCCGAACACTCGAACACTAATGCGCTCGCGTTCGGTCTCTGTTCCGTGGGCCACCCCAAGCAGGAAGACCTGCGTGAGAAGGCGTTCGAGGGCTGCACCAGCGCTTTCATCGTCAGCACTGGCGGTGCGGGCAACGGCGGCGACCAAGTCTTCGCCGGGGTTGTAATCCCTTTCCACTTTGCCGAACGCCGGCTCGTGGCACAGGATAACTTCCCCGTCGGTTTCCTTGGCGTACTCTTCACGGCTTACACCGATCAAGTACAGGCCAACCTTGCTGTCGACCTGGGACGCAAGAACGTACAACATATCTCCCCCTTTCTTGGTGGTTTGTTGTGTCTGGCTTGCCCGATTCATCGGCACGTCATTGTTCGGCAACATCCCCATGACCTATCCCCCCCCTCTTTGTTTGTAAAGATCAAACTCCTCAGGAAACACGAGACTATCTCACATTCCCATTAAGAGGGCCGAGTCAGGAGGACTCGGCCGAGATGAGAACCAACCATTATTTTTCTTCTGGGTTGGCCAGACTTTGTCGACAGTGTAGGCTATTCTCTTTTTACCTACCGTCCCAGGAGAGTCCTTGCCGAAGGGATAATGCATGGCCAACTCGTCGCCCTCTGATTTTTATTTCTCCCGATTATTAAATCAGATGGGTTGTGCAGTGAGAGGTATCTCTCGGGCTCGTCAGACCCATTCAGCCCTCCTTGACGGAGAAGGGTTGTCCTTCCTGTTGGGTGCTCCCAACATTTTGGAAGTTAGAGTTTGGGGACTTACCGACACAGAGCGGATCGTGGCCTTTTGGCGACGATAAAACCGCTGGCGGACTTACTCCCTCCACCGGGTAGACCTCAGCCTACCCCAGAGTAGGTTGCTCGGGTACCTGCACGCACCTGCAACGATTTATTTTTGATGTTAATCAAACGCAAATCGTTGCAGGCGCAAATTCAAGGATCAAACTGTTTCGTCCTTCCGGACTCATCAGGGAGAGAAGATACCCTCCGACAGTTACCGGAAGGGGTTGAACCTTCCGGCTGGACTACCTCGCGCTCCCTACTGGGTTGACGAGAATCCGTTTTTCGAACACCTGTTGGGATGGGTCAACAGAACCCTTGGGCCGGCCAGCCCAGGTAAATCCGGCCTTGCGCAACATTTGGGTTGCGACTTTCTCCGCTTCCTTCTGGCTCATGGATAATTCTCCTTTGGGCTGTGCCCGGTTTGGAATCCATTCCCTTCTGAGCCGCCAGACTGTATTACTTGCTGGCTAGCTCGGAAGGAAACAGATTCACTTACCTTTCCCCTCTTTCAAGGTATCTGCTAGGCATTATACTCAGAATCAGAAGTTTGTCAAGTGCTTTTGACATAAAAACAAAAGTCATCACTTCGTACCCACAAAATATGGCTATAAATAAGAATATTTAGACATCATGATTTTGATAAAGTATAATGACATTACTTAAAAACAAGTTTGTCAAAACAATTTTTATTTAAATTTTGTTTAAAATTTTTGACGCATGTCTTTTCTAAAAATATTTGAGAAGAACACAAAACTCTTATTTTTCAACAAATCTTTGCCAAAATAACAAAAATATGGCCTAAAATAAGCCATTTTGTTGAAACTACTTGACAAACTCTTGCGGTCTGCTATACTTACACCGTATGTTCTTTTGACTTTATCGTTCCCAACCAGAAGGAGGGTTTGCCATGACTGACTAGGTCGGCGCTTGAGCGTCGCCAGCTAGCCCTATCATGGCGGCTAGCTGGCGATGTTCTAGGCCCAAAGCTAGTCAAAACCTGAATTCCTGGGGCGTAACGTAAAGTGAGTCTGGAGAGTGTTTTTGCCCAAACCAAAGGAGGATCCTGAAATGGGCGACTAGGGCCGGACAGAGACCATGATTGGTCGAGATTGATCGAGGGTAACCTGGGGATACATTCCCCACGCTGCCAATTGGTAGCAGAAGAGCAAGCAAAAGGGGCCTAGCGCAGTCGTTACGACGACAAGCGGAGGCCCCAATCTTTTTTCTCAAATTATTTCTTTAGTTTATCAAAAGCTAAGCTAAAAAGGCTTCTCATCGTGTCAGCAAAGTCTTTGTTTGTTATAGAGATTGCCCCAATCTTCTTCCCCAGGATATTTATTTTTACTTTATTCTTGTAAATGGCAATGTCACAACTTAGGGGATATTTATCTTGTTCGATTTTTATTCTTTCACTTGTATTGTCACTTGGGCGGCTAGTTTTTTCTGAGGTATATAAGACTTTATTTTTTACATTTTTACCTAATCTTATTTCCCTTAGCTGGGTTAATTCTTTTTCTGTAAATGTTTCGTCAATGAGGTCTTTGGGATAAATTAAATAAGAAATCCCCTCTTTGTCTTCAGAACTAAAGAAGTCCTGCATTGAGCTTATTATTCCTTCTCTTCCTTCAAAGTATTTTACTACCGGTCTCTCCCCGCTCTCGCGTTGGATGCTCTTGAGTTGAGGGATAATGTCAGTTAGACGTTTGGAATTCTCTTCTAAGACAACCTTCTGGCGCTCGATAAAAGATTCTAATCTCTCTGGCGGCTCGGCTTGGTAATGAGTTTTTTTATCGACTTGAATTTCACTCACTAAGCCCTTCTTGGCCAGTGTTTCTAACACTGGGTAAATGGTCGTGCGGTTTACCTTTGTTTTGTTGGCTAATTCAACGACTGAGGCGCTGTCATATTGCAAGAGAGCCACATAAACTTCGGCTTCTTTATTTGATAATCCAATTTGCTCTAAGTATTTTTCAAACATAGTTAGATTATATCACATCTGTCAATTTGTTTTAACAAACTTTTCCTTGCCAGACCCCAAGAGGTCCCGAGGTCCGGCGGATGTCGCAAAATATTTTGGGAATCTGATATAATTATATCGATGGCCGATTTAAATAGACTTAAACAAGAATTCTTGGAGTATCTCGAGATTGAGAAGGGGCGCTCGCTTAAGACGGTAGAGAATTATGATCGCTATTTGATAAGATTTTTTACTCAATCTGAGGCCAAATCCCCTTCTGACATAACTGATGACGCTGTTCGGCAATATCGTTTATGGCTTAATCGGCAATCTTCTTTTAACCATACTTCTTCTAACAAAGACGGCCGAATTTCTCGTGCCGGGAGCAAGAATAGCAATGATAATCTCAAGAAGAACACTCAGAACTATCACTTAATTGCTCTTAGGGTTTTTCTTAAATACCTTGCTCGTCGCTCTGTCCCCTCTTTGCCCCCAGAGAAGATAGAGCTCGCCAAGACGGCTGGTCGTGATCTCGACTTGATTACTGACATTGAACTCAAGAGGCTAATAGATATGCCCAATAAGGAGAAAATTGGCACGGGCAAGAATGATCAGGTAAAAATATTGCGGGATAAGGCGATGCTTGAACTCTTTTTTTCTACTGGTTTGCGTGTCTCAGAACTTTGTTCTCTTGACCGCGATACTATAAATTTAGCCCGTGACGAGTTCTCTATCAGGGGTAAAGGAGAGAAAGTTCGTTTAGTCTTCCTCTCCGACAAAGCCCGTGATGCGATCAAAGAGTATTTAGCTAAGCGCAAAGATATGGATGAGGCTTTGTTTACAAGTCTGTCCGAAATTAATAAAACCAAGGGAAGTGACAGGCTCACTTCGAGGAGTGTCGAGAGAATAATTAAGAAATACGCTATTAAGGCGGGTATTACCAAGAAGGTAACTCCCCACACTCTTCGTCACTCCTTTGCCACTGATCTCTTGCAGAATGGGGCAGATATTCGCTCTGTCCAGATGATGTTGGGGCACTCAAGCGTCTCGACGACCCAGATCTATACTCACGTGACAGATAAACATCTTAGAGATATACATAAGAAATTTCATACTAATTAGTTATGGCCATAAAATAAAATAGGTTATCCACAGTTTTATGTCCTTTAGTCCTTGTTGCTATTGTCCGATAGTTTTATACTTATATCGGACGTGATTTGTTCATTGATAGGTTCAGTCCCCTCTTCTCCTTTTTATCGGTCATCCTCTTAAGGATTTGGCCCGTTAAGTTATTTTGAGAAGTGGTGTCAAGTAGAGTTTCTCGGCACAAAGTAAAGGCGTTTTAGTTTGGAGGTGCAAACTCACTTTTAGATTAGGTTAATGGTTGGGACTGTGAAGTTCCCAATGTGCAAGTTCTCCAGAGTCTTCATAAAACCTGGAATCATCTGTGGTGTAGAAATAATCTTGCCGCATAACTCATTATTTTAAGGCCGCTGACCCCGCGAGGGGCAGTGGTTCTTAGTTTGTCTAATGAATTTATTTAACGCGGTACTTAGCTCTAATTTTCTTAAGCTCTTCTTGCTCTACTTCTTCTTTTTTATCCTTTCCTTTCTCGGCGAGCTCTTTTAGCTCAATTTCAGACAATTTTACCAGTTCTTTAACCCGTTTCACGAGAAACTCTTCATTGTTTATGTCGGGGTTTTCTAGGGCTTCTTCTAATAAAGCGTTCAAAATATAGCCAATTTTAGGTCCCGGCGTTTCATGTGTAACAGCCATAACCTGTTTCCCATCAATCTTAAGCATCCCGACAGAGGTTGGAGCTCGGAGAGCCTCTTCAATCATAGACTCATATTTTCTCAGTCTATAAGGTTCTTCTTTGGGGCGGCCCATTCCAATACGGTCACAAATACGGAGATTCATGAGATCCCAGATATGTTCTGGTCCAACATTGACGATGACTCGCCTAACGGCCGAGAGGGTTATTTTATCGGGGTCAGCAAAGAACATGTGGTTTCTCACCATATTTACCACCAGATCGGCCAATTTGTTGGGAAATTTGAGCCTAGCCATAATGGTTATGACCATTCTCTCCCCTACCACCTCATGCCCGTAGAATGTGTACTCCTTACCCTTGAGGCCTTTGCGCCTTGTTTTAGGTTTGCCAATATCGTGGAACAGGGCGGCCAGTTTCACATGTAACGGGTAGCCCTTATCAGCGGCATGCTGTAAGGCTCTTATTGTATGGTCCCAAACGTCATAAATATGCTCCCCTTTCTGCTCTACTCCAATCCCCGCCTCTATTTCTGGCAAGATGTGATGAAGTAGTCCTACTTGATGGCAAATGGTCAGGCCGGCCATCGGTTCTGGAGAATCAATAACCTTCACCAATTCATCTCTAATCCTCTCCGCTGAGATTTCTTTAATAAGGGCATTATTCTTCGAAATGCTGTCCAAAAGCTCCTTGTTACATGTGAAACGGAGCTCGGAGGCCAGCCTAATGGCCCGGAGCATGCGTAGGGCGTCCTCAGAGAAGCGAATGTCGGCTTCCCCTACCGTTCGTATGAGATGAGCATCTATGTCCTTTATACCGCCATATAGGTCAATTAACTCCCCTGCCTCTGGGTCATAGGCCAGAGCATTGATAGTGAAGTCACGGCGAGAAAGGTCGTCTTCAAGTTTGTCGCTAAACTTTACTTCGTCGGGGTGACGTCGGTCAGAATAATTGGCTTCTGTGCGGAAAGGGGTGATCTCGACATTCCTGAGCTTCTCATTCTCTGTATCTTCGTTTACAACCGTAACTGTACCAAACTTGTTCTCGTAGATGGTTTTGGTAAATAAGGGGATAATCTCTTCAGGTTTGGCGTTGGTTGTGATATCCCAATCCTTTGGCTCTCGGCCAATGAGGCTGTCTCTCACGCATCCCCCGACTAAATATGCCAAGAAACCCTTATTTTGTAAGGTTTTGGTGATTTCGAGGATTTCACGTGGAACATTCAATTGTATCTTGACGGCATTAGTCATAGTGTTATTTTAGCTTAATTTTGCTAAATACTCAAAAAATAGGTAGAATTACTAAGTTCTTTTGCCCCGATAGTTCAATGGATAGAACGACGGTCTTCGGAACCGTTGATGTGGGTTCGACTCCTGCTCGGGGCACTAATCTTTGAGAGCATGTGGCGGAATTGGTATACGCGTACGCTTCAGAAGCGTATGGAGTGATCCTTGGGAGTTCGAGTCTCCCCATGCTCACCTTCTGTGATTTGAACTTTTTGTATTTTTTTGTTATTATTCAAAAGCTAGTTAGAGGTGCTGCGAGCCACGTTAGAGGCTCTCAAGTCTCTAACGTGGCGAGTATGGTTTAGTGGTAGAACACGTCCTTGCCAAGGATGAGACGGGAGTCCGATTCTCCCTACTCGCACCCACGCCAATATTCTCATCGTCGCGAATGAATTCGCGACAGCTTTGCTGTAATGAGAATATTGGCGTGGGTGCTCGCACCCCTACCTATCCCCATCTCGACGAATATATTCATGACCTCTTTGCTGTAATGAGAATATTGGCGTGGGCGCTCGCACTTACGTATAGAACTTTCTTAAGATTTTGCCTAAAACCCTACAAACTGTGGATAAGTCCGGGGTATAAGTGGATAAAAGACATCCCATAGACTAAGAGATATTCTTATAGAAAACAGGGCAAAAAGCAAGAATATCCTTATTTTACAACATATTTTAGCCAAAAGTCGTCTTTAAAAGTAGTTTTTTATAGAACTGACCAATAGTGTTTCTTAAGAAACAGGTTCCACATGGCACAGGTACCTAAAAATAAGACCCAAAAGCAGATTACGGGGCAAATAGGGGAGGATGAAGCGGCAAAATACCTTAAAAACAAGGGTTTTTCTGTCCTTGACCGTAATTATCGCAAACCTTGGGGCGAATTGGACATTGTTGCCAAGAAAGGGGAGTGGCTCTATTTTATGGAAGTCAAAACTGTGACCCGGGCGACCTCCGAGGCTAGCCCCCAAATTCCCCGAGGACTAGCCTCGGGAGACTCTTATGAGCCCGAAGACAATATCCACCCGTGGAAAATCAAGCGCTTATCTCGCGCTATCAATACTTATCTCTTAGAGAAAAAGATTGATGATGAGACCGACTGGCAAGTCGATTCTATTGCTGTTTACCTCAATAATAGGGGAGAGCTCCTCAAAATTGAACATTTGGAGGATATTTTCTGACTTTGGAGAAGTCAGCCCTGCTAAGCCTTGGCGAAGCGGGGGATTATATGCTAAGATATGACGGTAACCTTAATCGCCTACGCGAAAACTCAGCGGGCTTTGCCACGCCGTAGATTCGCTCCGGCGAATCGAAGGCGGGGTGTAGTGCAACGGCTAGCACGAGTCCTTTGGGAGGATTTAATCCGAGTTCGAATCTCGGCACCCCGACAAAAACAAAAAAGCGAGAATTTTTCTCGCTTTTTTGTTTGGTACCGAGATTCGAACTGAACTTAGGTTTTTTCTTCTGCGTCAATAATCTCTCTTGCTCTCTTCCTAATCTCACCTATTTTAGATATGGGGGCAATAAGGATCGCTTTTTCTTTGGGCCACACTTCAATAGTAATACCATTCGTGCCGCTGGGGCCATAATTATCAATTTCCCAGGTTCTAGTGTCAGTATCCATATCATGGGAATAAAAATTTTTCTTGCCGGCCATTTCATTCATAATATCAGTCAATATTCTCGCTGTCGGGATCTGAGAAAAGTAGCTAAATTGGGCTGTTCCGTCTGTTTCAGACAGTTCTGTTAAGGCATCTTGGAGTTTGTTTGGGTCGAACTCACGAAAATTCCTAATGATTCCGTCTCTTCCAAAAACAACAACAAACCGCTTCTTCCCATCTGTCGCCATCAATCTTCTTTCGTTGCGGCCCTTTTGGGCCATATCTTCGCTGAAGGAGAACGACTGGTCATTGATTTCTGCGAGGTAATGGCCCAGTACTTTTTCTATTGGGTCCCCAATTTCTATCTCTGCTCCATTTAGATCTATAATTGGCACTACCACTTGGCCTTGGGGATATCTTTCTGAGTTTGGCAAAGATACTATATTGTATAAGCCCCTTGGAGTTATTATTGGATAAGTTCCTTGTGTTATCCCATGTTCTCCTTCAGTTTTTTCTTCTCTATTTGAAACGCCAAACCCTCTTTGGTGGCTTCTGTTTTCCCCCACAAGATCTATCTCAGCATCTCTAAATAATCTCTTTTTCCCCGAGTTGTTTATCCCATAAAAACTAATCGCTACTCTTTCCTTTGGTAATTTGCCCAATAAGGCTTCAACCCATTCTTTTTTGTCTGTTTCTCTTGATCTCGTGTGTGGCTGGTATCCAGCATAGAGCTCAGCGAGTTGGTAGACGTCAAGGTAGGTCTTATCCTCATCTAAATAATCAGATGGTTCGGAGGCCCAGTATAAGATAGAAGTGTTCTTCTTAAGACTTTGGCCATAATTTTGGAAAATGCGCTCAAGCTGTTTATAAGAGATGTGTTCTCTTGCACCAGGAACGGCATCAAAGGCACAGAATGGGCATCCCTTAGAGCAACCAAAGGTCAATTGTATAGCATGAAGATTTTCGAAAATAAGCTTCAATTGTTCTGGGGTAAACCTTTTTTCTAGTCCGAGAGGTAGTTCGTCGTCATCTTCTTGGGTTTCTCTGTAGATCTCTCTCTTTTGGGCAATTATGTTATCTAACAACTTTCTTTCCTCCTGTGCTAACCATTTCTCCCAATAGCTGAATTGGGCCACGAGCTCTGGATTCTCCAAGGCTTCGTCAAGGTAAGTCTCTAGACGACCCTCTCTTGTTAGCTCGGCAAAATAATCAGCCAATTGGCCAGGATTTAGGAGAATAATCTCTTCTTTATTAAGAAAGGGTTTTGGTGATTTGGCCTGATCATTTTCTAGGGGGCTATATTCCATTTTCTTTTTCTTTTATCTTGGCTTCTAAAACGGCCTTTTTGTAGTCGTCTAAAGTGGCAAGCTCATCTTGTAGTTTGGAAATTGATTCTGCCAAACGTAAGATGTCAGATTTTTGTTCACCTGTTTTTTGTTGAGTGTTCATGACTAATATTTTAATGCTTCTTTCCCTTATTGTCACTAACCTTGACTTATAAACCAATATTTGCTATAATTGAAGCATCGATTAACTGTTCTAGGAAGGTTGAATTAAAACTCACACAATTCTCAAGGGCTGTTTCGAAAAATGCGTTACAGCCCTTTTCTGTATTCGCGAATCCTGCTCCGTATAAAACGGTGGCCAGGCTAGTTTTATTCGTATTAATTCCTGTTAAACGGGATAAAAATAAATAATAATGTATAACTTTAATAACAATAAGCGTTTTGGTGCTAAAAAACCCCTCTCAAGTAGGGGAGCTCCTTCGCGTCTCGGTTCTCGAGTCATGGGGCGTTCTTCTAGTGCTTCACGACCTTCTCGTTTCTCAAGTTCTTCCCGCCCAACTTTTAAGAAAAAGATGCGTGGTGAATATATCGATATTGCCCGCTTTGTTAAGAAGGCGGTTGTTGGTGTTGTTAGCGAGCCGGTTGTGATTGAGCACGTCTTTGCCGATTTTGGCTTCACGCCTCAATTGCAGAAGAATCTCGAAACGAGAAATTACCTTAACCCAACCCCAATCCAAGATCAATCCATAATGCACACCATGGCCGGCAAGGATATGATTGGTCTGGCCAATACCGGTACTGGTAAAACCGCCGCCTTTCTTCTCCCCATGATTAACAAATGTTTCCTTGATAAACAGCAGGGTGTCTTGATTGTGGCTCCAACCCGCGAGCTCGCTATTCAGATCGATGATGAGTTCAAGAAATTTACTGGGGGCTTAGGCCTCTTCTCGGCTGTTTGCGTTGGTGGTGCACCTATATATAGACAAATTGCCGACCTTCGTCGCAATCCAAACTTTGTGATTGGTACCCCTGGGCGTCTTAAGGATCTTAAGGATAGGGGAGTAATTCATTTTGCTGACTATCAAAATATTGTCTTGGATGAGATTGATCGCATGCTCGATATGGGCTTCGTCGAAGAAATTCGCCGTATCTTAGCTGAGATGCCTAAAGAGAGACAATCTCTCTTCTTCTCAGCGACTTTGCCTCCTAAGATTAGAGACTTGTCTCAAGCCTTCTTGACCGACCCGGTTGTTGTTAAGGTGACGACTGGTGAGACTTCAGAGAATGTTGATCAAGACATTGTTAAACATAATAAAGAAAATAAATTCGAGAAATTGCGCGACCTGCTCGGAACGAAGGCTTTAGAAAAAGTTCTTATCTTCTCCGAGACCAAGAGGGAAGTAGATCGTCTTACTGTGAGCCTGTCTAAAGAGGGCTTCAAGGCGGAGTCTATCCATGGCGACAAGCGTCAGAGCCAACGCGAGAAAGCTTTGTGGAAGTTTAAGGAGAACCATGTGCAGATCCTTGTTGCCACCGACGTGGCCGCTCGTGGTCTGGATATTAAGAATATCACTCACGTGATCAATTATTCTCTACCTCAAACTTATACCGACTATGTTCACCGTATTGGCCGTACTGGCCGTGGTGACATGAAGGGTTGTGCTCTAACCTTCGTGGAGGTAAAATAATTTTGTTTGTCGGAGTGCAGGGATTTGAACCCTGAGTCCCACGAACCCGAATCGTGGATGTTACCGTTACACTACACTCCGAATATTTCGTTTTTATATTAACACAGAAAAGACAAAGGCGCCCGCGACGAGTGGTCGCTTGCGCCTTTAGTTGTCAGGCAGGGCAAGTTTCATTGTAGGCAAGACTTTGCCAGTATTCTTTGTAGTGCTCCCAGCCTTCGGGCGGAGTTGCAGGGTGACCAACCTTCAAACCAGTGTAATAAAGATTGAGCTCCTTTTGCCCTTCTTCCCAAGCGATTGAGAACATGTGGGCGAAGCCTATCTGGACGTACCAGACGAAGACTTCGGTGTCGGTCAGGGCTCTCCCCTCCATGAGGACTGCGGTGTCGCGGTAGCGCATCGCATCTTGGTATTGAGTGAGGTTTCTCAGGCGCATCTCCTCTTCCTTGCGAAGAGTTTCATCTGTGACTTCCACGATGACGACTCCTTTCTTAGAATTGTAGATGAAGACAAAATCTGCCCATAGTGTAGCACTAAGGGCAGATTTGACAACTAAATAAAAATCTATTAATTATTTTTTACCCCACTTCTTCTTGTAGATGAAGAAGTAGTAGAGGATATCCAAGAGGCCAACGGTGTTGACGAGCAAGAGCACGACAAACCAGACCTTGGCACCACTTCGGGCGGCCCGCCATAGGGCGAGACCTTTCCAGACGAGGGTCCAGATAATTACGATAGCTATTAATGTGGTCATGCCGATAATCGACAAGACCGAAGCGACACCCCAAACTTGTGGAGGTAATTCTCCAGCTCTACTTATAATATTATCCATGTCTAAAATTATACCATGGTGGTCTAAAGTTTGACGATACTTTTATCCACAGTTATCATCAAGCTATGTTAATTCAAATTCAAAAAGAATTAAGAAAAGTGGCAAGCAAAGAGAAGGCTAAAATTTTGGCGCGGTTTTTTAAAACCGGGAAAGGGGAATATGGTGAAGGTGACAAATTCTTGGGGGTAGTGGTGCCGGAGCAAAGACGGATTGCAAAAAATGTTCTTGCCCAAGAAAGTCCTTTGGCTTCGATCTTGCTCAATCTGCAAAAACTTCTACAAAGTGAATTTCATGAAGAAAGATTAATACCACTTTTAATTTTGGTGGAGTTGTATAAAAAAGGTGACCCCTCGACAAGCTCAGGGCGGTCAAGCCGGAAAAAGATTTTTGATTTTTATTTAAAAAACTTAAACAGAATTAATAATTGGGATCTTGTTGATTTGAGTTCCCCGAATATTATTGGTGACTATATTCTAAATTATTTTACTAAACTTCAGGCAAGAAATTTTTTATTAAAATTGGCCCACTCTAAGAATCTTTGGTCGCGGCGAGTCGCAGTTTTGGCGGCTTTTCCTTTTATCAGAAATAGTCAGTTCGAAGAAATTTTGGACTTAACCAGATTCTTAATTTTAGATCAAAAAGAAAAACATGATCTAATGTACAAAGCTCTTGGTTGGATGTTGCGCGAAGTGGGCAAGCGAGACGTCGTTGTTCTACATAAATTCTTGAGACAATATTCTAACCAACTCCCCCGTGTGACGTTGCGTTATGCCATCGAGAGAATGAGCGATGTTGAGAGAAAAAGTTATTTGTCTAAGCCCAAATCGCTTGCTAGTTAAGGGTTACACGGTTATGGCCAAAAGTTCTTATTATTTTTAGTAAAACCTGAATCGGTGTTTCACAAGCTTTTTTCTTGGCGAACATCATTAAAAGAGTATAATTATTGGTATGATAAAATTAATTAATCTTACCGACCTAGCAAAGAAGACTTGGGCCCTCTATGTGGCCAAGTTCAACATCTTGGTTGGCCTAATGGCTCTGCCATTTGTTCTTTTCATTATTAGTCCGCTCTTGGCTCAGACTGAAGACTTTTTGTATCTACCATTCTCCCTCTTGTTGATGGTTGTCGCTTTTGTTGCAATGTTGTGGGGCGGGACGGCGACGGTCATTGTCTTGGATCGACGTGAAGAAAATTTAACAATTAAAGAGGCTCTGACATTGAGTCAGGGTAAACTCTGGCCTGTCGTCTGGGTGGCCATAATTGTTTGCTTTATCGTTGGAGGAGCTTCGATGCTTTTTATTATTCCCGGATTGATTTTGGCCTTTTATTTTCTGTTTGCCAAAATTATTGTCATTACCGAAGAAGAGACTGGTATGAAAGCTTTAGTAAAAAGTCGCGAATATCTGCGTGGCTACTTCTGGCCGATTGTCGGACGCTACTTAGCAATTGTTATTATCTCCACTCTTATTCTAGCAATCTTTAATTCTGTGGCTTCTGTTGTTACCCAGTCGACATCTTCCTTTTTGAATAGTGTAGGAAGAGAAGCCTTGCTTCTTGTCTTGCAAACTTTTATTAATATCGTCATTTTCCCGTTGATGATTATCCCGGCCTATCTTCTTTATGATAATGTCCGGGAAGTTAAGAGTGATCTTAACTTCGTTCCTTCAACTGGCCTAACTTATCTCTGGATAGGGCTCGCTGGTTGGGTCTTCTTGGGGGTCTTGATCGTTTTGGCTATTGTTGTTTTTACCACCGCGATTGGAGGCTTCTTGCTGGGGGCTTTTGCTACAGATATTTTTAACAGTCAAGCTCTCTTAAAATAAAAAATGTATTACGGCTTTATTATTATCTTGGCTGCTTGGATCTGGCAGTGGCAGAAGTTTAACCAAGGGCACCGCTCGATGGACCCGTGGTTCTTGCGTCTCTTTGCTTTGGGAATGTTGGTGCTGGTTCTCGACACTTTCAAAATTTCTAATCTTCTATCTTGGGCTAATGTTGCGACCCTTATCATCACCGTTTTCTTCATTTGGAAATATCGTCGCTAACTTTTGCTAGGGCTTAAATTTTTTGCTAAGATACTAAAGCTAGTTAGAAGGCGGGCCCCGTTAGAGGCTCGGAAGCCTCTAACGGGGCGGGATTAGTTTAGCGGTAAAATATCAGTTTTCCAAACTGAGGTCGGGAGTTCGACTCTCCCATCCCGCACAGAAAAAGAGCCTCCGAAAGGAGGCTCTTTTGCGGGATAAGCAAGCCAACTGCTTGGCTTGCGTGGAGAGTTGAACAGCGGAGCGATGTTTTTGTACCAACAAAAACTAGCGAGCTGGTGCCCAGACCAAGGTGAGCGACGGCGAGCCTTGAGTCGCGGGCGACTCTCACGTTTTTTTGCTCAACGAGCTTAATTTTAGTTTCTAGACAGTTCTAAGAAAAGAGTCAGTATATTTGGGCTCGGCTTTTATCGGCTTTGACGATTTCCAGATTTGTTCGAATTGCGCTTTTATTAGGTCCGAGAAATCACGGCTATGGATAACGAAACCAAATCCCTCTTTTCTTGAAGAAATGAAGGCTACTTTGTCAGCATAAAGCCAGTAGCTCATGTTCCAAGTCATACCTTTTGGAGCTAGGCGCAGTTCTCGCATATGACCTTTCCCAATACCCAGATATGGATGGCTCTTGAGATCAACAGCCTTATCTCTTGGCCAGATTCCTTTGATTGAGATGTTCTGTTTGATTCGTCGACGGTTCAAATCTTCAAGATATTCTTTGCCAAGAATTTCCACCATCTCGTTTATGGGCCACATGGTTAAGGTTTCAATGTTTTCGTACCAAAGCATATCCTTTAATACCTGCCTTATTCCTTTGGCTCCGGGATAGAACTTAATCTTGGGGTCTAAGGCCTTGAGATTAAGGTTAAGGTTGGGGAGAACCTCGGAGATTAGTCGGTCTTCTTTCTTCAGCTTCTCAATTTTCCCGCGGATAAGATGCTGTAGATTTTTAACATCATCAGCTTCAAATAATTTTTTGTTCTCTTCTTCTTTTTCTATCACTAATCCGCTGTCTATAAGTAGCCTCAAATTATCGTATACCGTCGTCCGGGGCAGTCCGAGATTCTCGGCTAATTGGCGGGCTGAAGAACAGCCATTTTCTAAAAGCTGAGTATAAACTCTAATACTATTGTCGGAGAAGCCAATTTCTTTTAACGATTCATTTATCATAATATTTTAGTCATTTCGTCGCTTGTCGACGACGACTGGACAATATGACTTTAATCCTCTAAGTTAACATTGTCAAGGAAACATGAGGGATTGTTTCCTCTGTGCTCTTTGAAAACCTGTCAAAAAGGAGCGAAAAATTATGACCAGGATTATCCTTGGGACGATAGCCTCATTGGCAGTCGTCACTTTCTCCACGGTGGTGCTGATTCTTTCGGCAAGTTTCTTTATCTACCCTATGACTGCCGAAGAGGGTGTGAAGTATTTTGTAGTGGTCTGGATCTTTAACGGGTCGCTACTCCTGTTCCAGTTTATAGATGGGCACCAGAAGGCTCTCGAGGAAATTGATATCCGCTTTAGGGAACAAGGAAAAGTCTTGGCGGATTTGCGAGAGAGTGTCAAAAAACTTGAACAAAGAAAGGAGAAGACGTCATGAGGACCCAAGAAGAAAGAGGTATCTTTGTTCGGCTTGTTCTTGCCCTGAGTGGGATATTTGCTTTCCTTACTTGCGGCATTGTGGTGGGGCCCTCATCTTCTTTTCTGACGATTTGAGAATCGTTGTCCTGTGCCTTTCTGTGTTTTTTTGCTCGAGCCCCATCTTCTTCTTGGTAGGTTGGGCTTACGATGAAGAAAAGGCAGAGGCAAAACAGAGAGGGGAGATCAAATAGTGTGTTCTTTGGCCCCAAAAAACCCAGCCCCGTGCGCGAGCCTCGCTCTGCCGGGGCTTTCGCATCTATATTATGGTGAGAATGTGGGTGCCCACACTTTCGCCTATCTATCAGGAAAATTGAGTATTTTCAATTTTTTGCTATGATACCAAAATGGTTAACAAAAAGACTCTTCGGACTTGGGTAGAAATCGACAAGAAGGCCTTGGCACATAACTATAAGATGTGGCGATGCTTTATCGGCCCCAAGAAGAAACTCCTTTCGGTTATTAAATCTAATGCTTATGGCCATGGCCTTGTTGATTGCGCTAGGATTTTCTCCAAGCTTGGCACTGATTGGTTAGGAGTAGATGCCATAGAAGAAGCTCTCGTCTTGAGGCAAGCGGGGATCGAGAAACCGATCTTGGTCTTGGGCTATACTTGCCCAGCTAATTTTGCCCTAGCGGTTAAAGATAATATTACTATCACCATCTCCTCTCCCGAATCTCTTAAGGAACTTCTCTCTTTTGATAAAAAACTCTCTAGTCGGCAGGCTCTCAACTTCCAACTCAAGGTAAATACCGGCATGAATCGCCAAGGCTTCTCTGTCTCTGTTTTGTCTCGAGTCCTTGAAGTTGTCTCTCGTTTAAAGAAAAGTAACTTAGTTGGTATGTATAGTCATCTGGCTAGTCCTTGTAGTAAGGAAAATGAAGAGAGAACTAAGAACCAAGTCAAATTGTTCAAACAAGCGGTAGAAATTATCGACAATGCTGGCTATGGCAAGATAATTAAACATCTTTGTGCCACGGGGGCTACCACCTTTTTCCTAAACGACTCTTTTGACATGGTGCGAGTGGGTCTCGGCTCTTATGGTCTCTGGCCTGACGAGTCGGCTAAGAAATATCTCGCTAAGAAAGCTAAGCGGTTCTCTCTTAAACCGGCTCTTACTTGGAAGGCGGTGGTGAGCGAGATTCACGGAGCTAAGAAAGGGGAAGCGGTCGGTTATGATTTTACCCATGTTTTCAAAAAAGATTCTAAGCTAGCGATCTGTGCCGTGGGTTATTGGCACGGCTATAATCGCATTCTCTCTAACCGAGGTTATGTGATGATAAAGGGTAAAAAGGCCCCGCTGGTTGGTCGCGTCTCAATGGATATGATTATTGTTGATGTGACCAATATCCCCCAGGCTAAAGTTGGAGATGAGGTTGTGATTATGGGCCCTGGTATTAGCGCCTATGATTTTGCCAAACTCTCCAATACTTCGCCTTATGAAGTTATCACTCGCATTAATCCTGATATCCCGAGACTTTATATTTAAAATTACCAATCAAAAAACCAGCCGGTGTAGGGACTGGTTTTTTGATTGAGCTTTTTGAGCTCGAGGAGGAAAGACTATTTAACAGCGTCCTTCAAGGCCTTAGCAGGCTTGAATTTTGGCACATTCATAGCAGGAACATGCACGGCCTCACCGGTGCGAGGATTACGAGCCTCACGAGCCTTGCGGGCCTTAACAGCGAAGATACCGAGACCGGCGATAGAGACGTCATTACCTTTCTTAAGGCTTGAGATGATCGCATCGATCATTACGTCGACGGCTTTCTCAGCGCTGGCTTTGGTGCCACCGAGAGCTTCGGCCACGACTTCGACAATTCCTTGCTTGTTCATAGTGTTGTTATTTAGTTAAATTTGAAACAACTTATAATGAGGCCATTATAATATAAGGCTATTTTAGGGGCAAGCTCTCAAAGTGATTATCTTTACCCTTGACACAACCTCAATTACATCATTGAGATCAAGAACGGGATGATGAGAAGGGCGACAATGTTCAAGATTTTGATCATCGGGTTGATGGCCGGGCCAGCGGTATCCTTGTAAGGATCACCAACGGTGTCACCAGTAACGGCGGCCTTGTGAGCATCGCTACCTTTACCCCCATGATTACCTAACTCAATATATTTCTTAGCATTATCCCAAGCACCACCACCGGAGGTCATGGAGATAGCAACGAAGAGACCTGTCACAATACTTCCTACTAAGAGACCACCCAAGGCAACTGGGCCTAAGATGAAGCCGACGAGGACAGGAGCGAGTACCGGGATAAGAGCGGGGAGTATCATTTGCTTAAGAGCGGCGGAGGTTACGATGTCAACGGCTTTGGCATAATCAGGCTTAGCGGTGCCAGCCATAATGCCAGGGATCTCACGGAATTGGCGACGAACTTCGGTGACAACTTCACCCGCAGCTTTACCAACAGCTTCCATACAAAGGGCAGCAAAGTAATAAGGGAGTAAGCCTCCAATAAAGAGACCAACAATAACTTTAGGATCAGACAAAGAGAAAACTAAGTTACCAGCTTCTTGGGTATAAGAAGCGAAGAGAACGAGAGCGGCCAGGCCAGCGGAACCAATGGCATAACCCTTGGTGACAGCTTTGGTCGTATTACCGACAGCATCGAGAGGGTCAGTGACATCACGAACAGATTCTGGGAGCTCGGCCATCTCGGCGATACCTCCAGCGTTGTCAGTGATAGGACCATAGGCATCAATGGCGACAATAATACCAGCCATCGAGAGCATGCTCATGGCGGCAATAGCGATACCATAGAGACCAGCGAGGTCATAAGCGGCTAAGATACCAATGACGATAGAGATAAGGGGAAGAGCTGTCGACTTCATCGACATGGCGAGACCTTGGATGATGTTGGTGCCATGACCAGAGACGGAGGCCTCGGCAATGGACTTAACAGGATAATATTTGGTTGAAGTATAGTATTCAGTAATGATAACTAGAGCACCAGTAACCAAGAGGCCAACGATAGCAGAACCAAAGAGGGCTCCAACTGAATAGAGGCCATTCTCGGCCATCATCATGTTGGTGATGAAGTAGAAAGCGACAGCGGAGATAAGGCCAGAAGCAATAAGCCCCTTATAGAGGGCGCCCATAATATTCTGAGATTTTCCCATCTTTACAAACCATGTTCCGATAATGGAGGAAATAACGGCGGCGCCACCTAAGACTAGGGGATAGATAATGGCTGGGCTCCCCGCTTTGAAGAGGGAAAGACCAATAATCATACAGGCAATAGTAGTAACGGCATAAGTCTCGAAGAGGTCCGCGGCCATACCAGCACAGTCTCCAACATTGTCTCCAACATTGTCGGCAATAACGCCAGGGTTCCTAGGATCATCCTCGGGAATACCTGCTTCAACTTTACCAACTAAGTCGGTACCAACGTCAGCCGCTTTGGTAAAGATACCTCCACCAAGACGAGCAAAGATGGAGATTAAAGAAGCCCCAAAACCAAGACCGATAAGGGAGGCGACATCCTTGGTGATAGCGTAGAAACCAGCGACACCCAAGAGGGCGAGACCAACAACCAAGAGGCCGGTGACCGAACCCCCACGGAAGGCTAGGGTAAGAGCGGAGTCTAGGCCATCACGGGCCGCCTCGGTGGTGCGCACATTGGTGCGGACAGAGACGTTCATCCCGATATAGCCAGTGGCGGCGGATAAAATCGCGCCCACCAAGAAGCCAATAGCTAGGGTGAGATTAAGGGCAATCCAGAGGATGAAGAAAAGGATAATGGCGATAATCGCAATAGTCTTATACTGACGATTGAGATAAGCGCTCGCACCTTGCTGAATAGCGAGGGCAATTTCTTGCATGCGGGCATTACCAGCCGGCTTCTTCATGATCAAAGTAGCCAAGAAGAGACCATAAACGATAGCCAAAATGGCGGTTACGAGAGCAAAAATAATGTATGGATCCATAAAATTAATAAATTACGGTTAATAATAATTGCTAAATAATCCCTGTATACTAACATATTTTGGCAATTTGGCCAGAGAAAAGAAAGCCCCCGTTTCGCCAAGGCGAAACGGGGGCTTTCTCGTTTTTTATCTCGCGTAATCGATAACTCTCGTTTCTCTGATAACGGTAATCTTGATTTCTCCTGGATATTTGAGCTCTTGCTCAATGCGGAGAGCGATATCACGGGCAATTTTGCGAGCCTCGAGGTCATTAACCTCTTCGGGTCGGATGAAGACACGGATTTCTCGACCAGCGGCAATGGCATAGGTCTTCTCAATGCCCGAGAAGGAATTGGCAATGTCTTCGAGATCCTTTAAGCGCTTGAGATAATTCTCTAAGCTATCGCGACGAGCACCAGGGCGGGAGGATGAGATAGCATCGGCCACTTTCACAATCACCGCTTCTAAGGTCTCGTAAGGATATTCTTCATGGTGACTCTTCATCGCCGTAATGACGGCCTCTGGAGCACCAAACTTCTCTAAGATACGCTTGCCAATCTCTACGTGAGTACCGGGGATCTCATGATCAACAGCTTTGCCCAGGTCGTGTAAGAGGGCACCAGCTTTGGCCACTTGTGGGTCACCACCAAGCTCTTCGGCCAACATTCCTGCCAAGTGTGCTACTTCAATTGAGTGCTGAAGAACATTCTGGCCATAAGAGGTGCGGAAATGGAGACGACCAAGGATAATGAGGACACGGGGATCAAGGTTCAAGACGCCAACTTCATAAGCGGCGGCTTCACCCTTCTCCTTAATGATTTTAGAAATTTCTTCGCGCGCTTTCTCGACAGTCTCCTCAATCTTAGCGGGTTGGATACGGCCATCGGCGATCAGGTTCTGAAGAGCGATGCGAGCAATCTGACGACGAACAGGGTCGAAGGAAGAGAGGACAATGGAGCCAGGGGTATCATCAATAATGACTTCAACCCCAGTCGCTTTCTCAAAGGCGCGGATATTGCGCCCCTCTTTACCGATAATCTTACCCTTAAGATCGTCAGAGGCAATATCAATAATGGTGGACATTACTTCGGTAACCGTGGAGGTGGAGAGGCGTTGTAGGACAGTACTCATAACCTCTTTGGCTTTATTCTCTAGCCGATCTGTACCCTCAGCTTCCATCTTCTTAAGGCGAGAGAGAATATCATCTTCACTGCCACGCTCTACTGTCTTAATTAATTCAGCTTTGGCTTCGTCAACTGAGAGACGACTCACACGCTCAAGCTCCTTGTTCTTAATCTCTTCGGCTTGAGAGATACGCTCTTTAATTTCTTTTACTTCCTCGATCTTCTTCTTGATCTCGTCGGCGTCACGGTCAATGTCGCCCTGTCTCTTGTCCAAGAGTTCGTCCTTGTTTAGGAGACGGTCCTCCATTTTTTTAAGTTGGGCCTCTTTTTCCTCGGCTTTAACTTTAACTTCATTAGTAATTTTGTTGGCCTCTTCTTCGGCCTCAGCGACAATTTTCTGGGCCTTGTCTTTAGCCTCGAGGAAACCTTGCTTGACCTGTAACTCCATCGAGCCCTTCTGGGCGGAGAGAATGAGGTAACGCAAAAGGTACCCTACAGCAATACCAAAGGCTCCGGTTGCTCCGGCGAGGAGGAATGCAATTTTTAAACTCATAAGCGTGCTGCCGCTCGGTATTTTTACACGGTATTTTTAGACAACGAAGGAGAAATCAAGGTTTTTTGCCTTAACTTTAAGGGGATTTGAGGTGGTAATTGATTTCTTAATCATGACCGGCTAGAGACCAAACGGACTTAAAATGTTAATGTTTCTAATAAATTTACAACCAATTTGATTTAATATCGAATGTTTTAATGATACCAGACGAACGGCCGGCGGTCAAACTGTTAAAAACCAGCCACTTGGAGGTGAAACCTCCAAGTGGCTGGTTTTTAATTACAACATACCAAAAATGTTCAACATCCGATGTTGAACATTTTTCCGCTAGGCATTGCCTAGCGGAAATTTTCTCCACTTCTTTTAATTACCCCAAGTTGCTATAATTTGAGGTAATTATATGGTTAAAATTACCACTCAAATTGCCCTATTCAAAGGCAAGCAAATCAGAAAGATTATTCATAATAACGAGTGGTGGTTTTCGGTTGTGGATATTGTCGAAGCGCTAACAGATAGTTTGAAACCCCGCGTTTATTGGAACGCGATGAAAACAAGGGTTAAGAGTACTGATGGATTTCAGTTGTCTACAATTTGTCGACAACTGAAATTAGAGTCTTCTGATGGCAAAAAGTATGAGACTGATTGTGCTAACACTGAAGGTGTCTTCCGTATCATTCAGTCCATTCCATCGCCTAAGGCCGAACCTTTCAAACGTTGGCTGGCGAAAGTCGGTTATGAACGAGTCCAAGAAATCGAAGATCCGGAGTTGGCCGCCCAAAGGGCTCGGACGATTTATCGAGCCAAGGGTTATCCAGAAGCGTGGATCGAAAAAAGAATGAGGGGTATTGAAGTTAGGGAAACTTTGACCACCGAATGGAAAAATAGAGGCGCCAAAGAAAAAATTGAATTTGCGATACTAACTAATGAAATTTTGAAAGAAACTTTTGACCTGACGGCGGATGGTTATAAAAAAGTCAAAGGCCTTAAGCGAGAAAATCTTCGCGATCATATGGATGACATTGAATTAATTTTAACGATGCTAGGGGAAGCTACCACTACTCGTCTCCATCAAGACCGAGACTCAAAAGGACTTCCTTTATTAAAAAGAGATGCCAAAGACGGCGGCAAAGTAGCTGGCCGAACGAGAAAGGATATTGAGCAAAAATCCGGTAAGTCAGTAATTTCCAAAAATAATTTTAAAAAGTTAAGCCCTACTTCTCACAAATCTAAAAAATTGCTATAATCTGAGGTAATTATATGAAATATGAAAAATCCACTTTTTACTCCCGCCAGAGGCGGGCAAGCTCTCTCTCTCTCTCTCTCGTAATCGCCCTGGGAATTCTTTTTAGTTTCCCGTCCTTGGCGAGTGCGGCTGTTGATTGCACAAACACTGGCGTTACTGGTGTTCCTCAAATTGAATGTGAAGCATTGATGGCTTTATATAATGGCACAACAGGGTCAGGTTGGACTACTAAGACAAATTGGGATACCGCCTCTGCTATTAGTACCTGGTCTGGAGTGACCGTTTCAAGTGGTCACGTAACTGTTATAAATATTAGTAATTATCATCTCGTTGGTTCACTTCCTGCTGAACTTGGCAATTTGACTTCTCTTATTTCTCTAACAATAAAAAGTAATTCCACTGGGCTGACAGGCTCTATCCCATCTTCTATAGGTAATCTTACTAATTTATTAGCCACAAATTTATCAGCAAACGCACTTTCTGGTAGTATTCCAACCACGATTGGTAATTTAACTAAACTCACATCTTTAAATTTATTTGGCAATCAGTTAACCGGAGCAATTCCCACTGAAATTGGTAATTTAACGAATTTGACAACATTATACTTACGTTCTAATCAATTATCCGGAAGCATCCCTACAGAATTGACTAATTTAACAAAACTTACTTCTCTTTATCTTGATACTAACCAATTGTCAGGTTCAATCCCATCGGGTCTTTCTAGTAAATTAGTAACCCTTTGGTTAAATTCTAATCAGTTGTCGGGGGCTTTGCCTCACGATATTGCTAGCATGCCTCTTACTGGTTTCAAAATAGATACAAATAATTTTGTGTTTAGTGACTTCGAGTCAGATTTTAGTAGCTATTGCACTAGTTCTCCTTCTTCTTTTGTGTATACGCCCCAGGCTACTGTCGACACAGTAAGATCTTTAGTTTTTAATAATGGAGATACTCTGACCATTACCTCATCTATAACATCTGGATCCTATGATTTATATCAATGGTATAAGGATGACACAATAATTCCTGGAGCAACTTCAAGAGTTTTTACAAAAACAGCGGATGAGAGAACGGACAGTGGTGTTTATTCTTATCGAGTGACAAACAGTGTCGCCACAGCCTTAACTCTACAGTCAAATAATATAACAGTCAGCATTGCACCTAATCCTCCTGTTTCGGATAACATTTATTATATTGTCGTGAATAATGGTGTTTGGGTTAGAGGTTCTGTCTCTCCTGATAAGGACATCTCTCAATACTATGATCTTGATGCAACAGATAATCATAATGTTAATTATGGCCCCAATTACATCATAAGTAGTACCACCCCAAACAATGTCAATAGTTATGATAGCGGTACGCTTATTGGTGGCTATGATGATAGTGTTGCTCCACTCCAAACAGAAAATGTTGGTTATATTATGACTAATCATGGATTGATTGTTCCGGTCGTTACTAGCGTTGGACATAATAAAACTAGCGCTGACATTGGCAGTCGTTGGAGTGATGGTTCGCATCAGTTTATTCTCGTTGAAATTTTAGGCAACGCTTTGACTTTTTATTCCATACCATATGGTTCCCCTTGGGCCATGTCTTATACTGTTGCTGGGGCCCTTACCCATGTTTCTGGGGCAACTAATACTGGTAATATTACAGTTACCTCTCAGGTAGCAACTCAAATGTATCCCGTTTTGAAAAATTTAACGCATAATATTCTCGTTAATGGGGTTTCAGAAGCGACAAGTAGCGACAGCACTTATGCCGGTTATGCTGATTACATTGATATCGTAGAGGAATTTGATTTAATTGATCCATCAACTCTTGTCACCACAAATAATCCGTTTGTTTGGAACGATGCCACAAGTACTTGGATACACGTCGAAAACACCTTCAAGGTTTCCGCAGGAAAAACCATATTCCATGCCGTCTATGAAGTTATGCGACCAATTAATTTTAATTATTTTGGGATAATTCAAACAAAACCACTTTCCTCGACTGAGCATGACAATTTGTACTATTATGTGCCAAAAACTAAACCTATCGGAGGATATGATTTTAAAAATACGCAGTTGTTAAATTCGGCTCCAACAACAACTATTGCCTTCACCTCGCCATATATTGACGACCTTAACAGCCCCCCTGATCGTCAGACGATGTTTTTGAAGAAGAATGCTGAAAGTAATTATGATATTGGTCTTGCTTTTGGCTATAGTCCCTTATCGTCATCTACTAGAGATTGTTTGGATTATGGTCAGGGTTGCTGGTGGATTTATACATCAAAGAAAGTATACCCCGTTTATGTTGGGGGCACAGGGGTGACTAATAGCGGAACTTATGATGTCTATGCCTATCGTCAATGGATTGATCCTAAAATGTATAATATTAATAAAAGTGCTTATTGGAATAACCAAGACGGGCATGACTATGTTTATGTCGATTATCATGAAAGTGTGACGGATGACATAACGGCATTACCTACATCATATGTGGGTAAAGCAATTCGGGTCGTAGAGTCAGAAAATATTTCTCTTGCTCAGACAAACGTACCAGTCACGGGATTATCGTTATCTACGACAGGGGTAAATACCTATGGTTATGTGGTCTTGGAGCTTTATGATGATAATGTTGCTCCCGCTGTTTCTATCTCCGCTCCCACTGAGAACTCGGTTGTCTCTGGTAACTCTGTCACTCTAACCACTAACGCTTCAGATGATATTGGGTTAGCTTCTATTCAATTCAAAATTGATGGCGTGAGCTATGGCCCCACTTCAGCCGTTAGCCCCTATTCTCTCACCTGGGACTCCACCACCGTCTCTGATGGCCCCCATAGCTTGGTGGCTGTCGCTCTTGATACCTCTGGCAACTACGCCACCTCTTCCGCTGTCACTTTCACTGTCCACAATATCCCCACCCCCTCTCATTCTGGCGGTACCGTCCAAAGCCAAATCACTAACCTCCTGGCCATGGGCAACACTGAACTCGCTTCTGAACTCCAAGCCAAGTATTTCCCCGCCTCTTCCACCGACCTCACCACCCTTAAAGCCAAACTCGCTCTTCTCCTAGCCCAAATCAAAGCTCTTCAAGACACTACTCCCACCCCCACTTTTACTTTCACCCAAGATCTTAAACTCGGCACCAAACATCAAGAAGTTAAACTCTTACAACAATTCTTAAATACCCATGGCTTCTTAGTGGATACTACAGGGGCTGGTTCTCCTGGTCAGGAGACAACCCTCTTTGGCAAACTAACTCAACAAGCTCTTATCAAGTTCCAGCAAGCCAACAAGATTAAGCCAGCCAAGGGGTACTTCGGGCCGATTACGCGCAAGGTGGTGGAGAAGTTTTAATTAAACAAAATCAAAAAAAAGGGGGGAAAGCTTAGCCACCCCCTTTTTTTTGATTTTGCTGATGATGATGTTAAAATTATGAGAATGAAAAAAGAAAATAATATTGCTTTTGTCGATGGACAAAATTTGCACCTGGGCACAATGCTAAATAATTGGCGGGTCGATTTATGGAAATTTAAAGTTTACCTTAAAGATAAGTATCATGTCACTGAGGCTTATTATTTTTTGGGCTATGTTTCTGACGATGAAAAAGATCTATATGATAACTTGCAGAAATCAGGCTTCACTCTTTGTTTTAAAGAACATCTTTCTCTTTTGAAAGGATCAAAAAAGGGAAATGTTGATACCGACATTGTCTTTGAGATTATGAAAAATCTGATGGACAATAAAGATTTTGATAAAATTGTTTTAGTTTCTGGTGATGGAGATTATAAAAAAGTCGTTGATTATTTAATAAAGAAAGATAAGTTTAGAAAAGTACTCTTTCCTAACAGGAAATTTGCTTCGTCTTTGTATAAAACTCTAGATTTATCCTTTTACGATAACCTAGACAACCCTGACATTAAGGCGAAAATTGAATATTTACAGAAAAAGAAAAGGGCTCCTTAGGCACTCACACCTTTTGGATCCCTTCTCGTATGGATATGTTGTTATTATAACAAAGTGAAAATATAAGTCAAGTTTTATTTGCCCTTACTCTTAATTATCTCATCGATAATGCCGTATTTTTTGCTTTCTTCGGCCGAGAGGTAGAAGTCGCGGTCGAGATCTTTCTCAATCTTCTCTTCGGTCTGACCCGTGTTCTTAGCCATGATCTTGGTGAGGTTCTTCTTAGTTTTAATGATATGTTCGGCCGTTATCGCAATGTCAGAGGCCTGCCCTTCAGTTCCACCGAGAGGTTGGTGAATCATAATCTCGGCATTTGGGAGAGCAAGTCTCTTACCTTTAGCTCCAGAAGAGAGAACCCAAGCCCCACCTGAGGCGGCCATACCGACACAGACAGTCGAGACATCGGGTTTGATATAATTCATCGTATCAATAATGGCGAGGGTTGAAGTAACAGAGCCACCAGGAGAGTTTACATAAAGTGTAATATCCTTAGATCCATCTTCGGCGGCTAAGAAGAGGAGTTGGGCGATAATGATATTGGCAAGGTTGTCGTCGATGCCACCACCCAAGAAGACAATACGGTCTTTTAAGAGCCGCGAATAGATATCGTAGGCGCGTTCGCCTTGGGGGGATTTCTCAATAACGGTTGGAATTAACATATTTTTGTGTATTTTAAGTCTAATAAACCTTATTATTTAACCATAAAGTGACAAAATGATAAACTTGACAAACAGGGTAATTAGGTATATAATAAAATCAGATTTTGACAACAGAATCACTGTAAATGAGATGAGCCATTTGGGGCTTAATTTAGGCCATAAATGGCTCATCTCATGTGAGAGAAGCTCTCCGCCGATAGGATTTCGGTATAAGCGTAGTACAGCTAGGAAAGGAGGATGGTTCCGATGACAACATCATTGGCCCCGTCTGTCACCGCAGTAACGCAACGAGACCCAAAGGGTCTCAAGTTCATGTCCATCGTTGGGGCGCAGTACGACAAAGCGAAGCTC